>OGHH01000061.1_pt1 | contig 107997 bp, 99 predicted proteins | sample 1571471 | NCBI WGS metagenome assembly OGHH01 (sample SAMEA2581936, study PRJEB24529) | metagenome | biome: Human gut stool | place: China | collected 2011
ATTCATTCATTTTCGCATTTGCCCCAACGGAAGTTACCAATTCTTCCCCTCGTATCCCAAAGTTCTTTAAATTATATAACTTTTCATACATCTTATGATCTGAAAAAGTAACCGCTCCTCCTTCTATCGTATTAAATACTTTTGTTGCATGAAAGCTAAATATTGAAGCATCTCCATAGACATGAACCGGTACAATTGCCACCGTATGCTCAGTAATTAAGTCTTCTATCTTCGTCTCATCAATTGTTCCATCCTCTTCCTTTACATCGCAAAATACCGGTTTCAGGCGATTTCTGACAATTGCATGCGTCGTTGAAATAAAAGTAAACGGGGTGGTGATCACCTCTGAGCCTTCCGGAAAATCAAATGACTGAATAGCTAATTCCAACGCCATATGTCCATTCACCATAAGAGATAACTCCGGTACTCCCAAATATTCTTTTAATGTCTCTTCCAGTCGTTTATGATAAGTTCCCATATTGGTGAGCCAGCCATAAGGGTTTAATTGCTTCTATGTATTCTTCGTAGGGTGGCATTGAAGATTGTGTCACCAATATTTTTTCATTTGTCATTATGTTTTCCTCTTTATTATGCATTTCCAGACAAAGTGACTAATTATTGATTTCATTGAGTATGGAAGAAATCATCTGACTCAGTTTCCTTGCACCTGAATCGTTTAAATGATCCGTATCATTGAAATCAACGCTGTTGTCAAAACTGCTATCCTCCACCAGATCCAAAAGATGCACCGTTCCATCTACCTTATCAAGAACCGAATAAAAGATGTTCTTATATTCCGGAGTCAAATATTTTAAATACTGGCTTGATGCAGGCATTGCTGTCAGCAGCAAATTGATACCTCTGTCATTGCAAAAGTAAACAAAATCTTGAAACACACCCAGATTTTCATTAAACGAAGCGGTATGTTTAATAGCCTTGTTATGACTTTCTGCTCTGGTCTTTCCAGCCTGGTCTTTCTCTTCTGTTGAAAGTTCACTCCAACTTTTTGATACCGCATTCCATACTACCGTTGCGCATCGGTTACGAGGTCGCTTTTCATTAAAAAAGCCATCTTTATAATCTGTTGCTGCATATGCATTTATAACCTTTTCAAAATCAATCAGATTTCCCTGCATATAATATTCATCCTTAGGCGGCAGAATAAGACAATTATGAGAATCATGAAGCAAAGGATAATACACTTTGGATATTCTTTGCAATTCAGATGGTGTTTTTGCTAAAGACAAATCGCTGAAGAAACAATAATGCCCCACACAAAGAACTATGTTTCTAATATTTCTGTTAGTCTCACATGCCCTGCAAAGAAGTTTTATGGAATAATACAGGTCTTGAGAAATCGAAGACATATTTACCGCATTATCTATATACTCCAGATCTATCCCAAACGCACCATATGATGAGCCGGATATCAATGTCGTAATATTGGTGTTTTGAGCCTGCTGCAATGCATTTTTCAAATAGTAATAATCGTGGTTATTGTAATATTCCTGATATCCCCGCACAGACAATTCTTGAAAAAGCTGTTCATAAATAATCACATGATATTCTTCCAATCCTGTCATCGACGAAACATCCGATTGGGATACAATAATCAAATCACTATATAAAACATCATCTAATGATAATAGTGGAACAATCGTTACTGAATCATAAAACATTAATGACACAGTTTGTATTGATAAACTTTTTGACTCTTTCACATATATTTTCATTGTTTTTCCTCCATAGAAGGCCAAGAACAAAGAAAGAAAAAATGCCGCTATTACACCGTTCCTGCAATAGCGGCATCTATGCCTGACTAATATTTTTTGCCTCCATGCAACCTTGTTCATCCTTGAATATATCACGCATCATGCGATACATTATTTCTTATCTATTTATTTTACATATATATCGGACAGATAGCAAGAAATTCTTAGTAAGAAAAATGTTGCCTTTTTTATTACTCAATTGCCAAAGTAAATTCCGGCCTTTCCATCCCCAAAGCTGAAGTTACTTCGGCAAATTCTCAAGCGGAAGTTACTCTTGAAATTTTTACATCTCCGGCTTATTTCATGCTACAACGGGGATCTAAGAATTTCTTGCTGTTTCAAATATTCATCTTGTACAAGTGGAAATTTGTAAGGGAAATTTAGGGACAAAGGCGTATACGCAAAAACATTTTTGAAATTATAGGTCCCTGTCTGATATTCAGGCAGGGACTGTATTTTAGATTATCCAGACCGGTACGATATAATTGTCTCTGTCAATCGCACTAAGTCCCGGTTTCATGCAGATAACTGCGCCCTTTGCACGAGGCGTTGATGCCTTGTCGAGTAATTCAAATACCTTTACCAGCTCTGTTCCGGGATTTGCAGTTTTCTTAATCTCAATCGGATTCAATATTCCATCATGTTCCAGGACAATATCAATCTCCCTGGCATCTTTATCACGATAATAGTACAAATACGGCTCTTTTCCACAATTCAGGTAGGTTTTCCGAATTTCCGCGACCACGTAATTTTCCAAAATGGCCCCGTTCATAGCACCGCATTCTAACGTTTCCGCACTACTCCATTTCGTCAGGTAACACACCAGACCCGTATCGTAGAAATACAGTTTGGGCGTTTTCACAAGGCGCTTCAACAAATTATTAGAATACGGATGAAGATAAAAAATAATTCCCAGCGTTTCCAGAATTGTCAGCCAATCCTTCGCCTGCGTCTGATTGATATCTGCATCTCTGGCAATCTCTGTTGCATTAACCATCTGCCCACATCTTGCTGCCACCGCAGTAATAAACCGAAGGAACTTAAGCGAATCTATTGCATCCGATAATTCTCTTACATCCCGCTCAATATAAGTAGACAGATAACTGCTGTAAAAAAGCTGACTGTTACTGTTAATACCGCTTACGATCGCAGGCATGGAGCCTTGATAAATCCGTTCAAAGATCTCTCTTGTATCAGCTTGCTCTCTCTCTTTCTGCCTCTCGTTTAAATCCTCCAGATCTACCGTAAACGGTTTCATCGTTCCTCCGGATATCTCTGCCTGTGACAGGGATGTAAGTGAAAGTACTGCCACTCTTCCTGCCAGTGACTCCTGTACTCCCTGCATCAATTTGAACACCTGTGATCCCGTAAGCCAAAATGCTCCCGGCTCATGGTTTTTATCTACATTTATCTTGATATAAGTAAACAGTTCCGGTGCATATTGAACCTCATCAATCAATACAGGTGGTTTATGCAGTTGCAGAAACAGTTCCGGATCGGTCTTTGCAATATTTCTTTCGTTTAAATCATCCAGTGTTACATATCCCCGCTCCGTTCCCTCCATCAGTTTTTGGAGCATTGTCGTCTTTCCTACCTGTCTCGGTCCCGTTACCAGGAGTACCGGATATTCCCTGGTTACCTGTCTTACTACATTCTCCAGATTTCTTTTGATATAACTCATAAAAGTCCCTCTTTCGGCTGATCTTTTTTATGATTATATTTTAGCCGGATTATTTTAAAATATCAAGCATTTTCCGGCTAATCTATACTCTGATTATATTTTAGCCGAAACCACATTATTATTCTATCACATTGATTCCGTCATAAAAAAGGGAAGCCGATATCTCTATCTGCTTCCCTTTATCCGTTGTATTTATTGTTTATTGTCGTACATCTGGGGCGGTACATATCCGGCGCCGCTCATGCTCTTGTAGTAGTCAAAGGCGCTCTTGGCACTCTTGCGTCTCTGGCCGATTCCGGCACGTTCTCTGGCGAAATAATTCTCGACCAGTTTCTTGTTCCGGGCTTCCTGTGCCTGTACGGACACGCTGAGTTCTGTCACTTTGGCTACCTTGGCCTGCATTTCTTTGATCTGTGCTGCGTAGCGCTGTCTGTTGCCCTCCAGCTCTTTTGCCAGCTTTTCATACAGAATTTCAAAGCCGTCATCCAGGCGTACCACTTCATCGATCAGGTGCTGTTTCTCCTCCACGGCAGCATCGAACTGACGGATATCCACCTTCTCTGCGGAAAAAACTTCCTCCTGGCGCTTATTATATTCCTGAATCTTCTGTAATACCTCCAGCTTCCGATCCAGGCTCTCGGACAATATCGTCAGCTGACTTTCCATCAGATAGCCCCTTTCTCACGGTTGATGCGCATGACTTCCTTCCAGTTATCTCTTACGGAATGAAGATGCATATTGATCTCCTCCAGGATCTCTTTATCTTTTTTTACATTGGCTTCCACCAATCGTTTGCCGAGGTAGTCATAAATATGGATAAAGTCCTGTGCTACCGGATATTTCGTATCCAGGGTAGACTGCAGGTATCCGATGATATTCTGTACCTTGCGGATATTATTATGTGCCTTCTCAACATCTTTTTCTTCTATTGCCACTTCTGCAATATTGCAGAACTTAATGGCACCTTCATAGAGCATCAGTGTTAGTTCTGCGGGAGAAGCTGTCAATACTTTGCTGTTATTATACTGTGCATAGGCATTGGGTAACGCCATATCATGATCCTCCTAACAAGCTCGTCACCGCACTGGAATTGCTCTGCAGCTTTGCGAGAGCTGTCTCCATCTTGGAGAACTTGGAATACCACTTATCTTCGTAATCATTCAGCTTCTCTTCCAGTTCGGATATCTTCGTCTTATAATCATTATAATCCGAAGTCATCTTCTTGTCATCATAAAAGTTTCCATAAGAACGATATCCGTCTACAGATTTGGACAGATCACTCATTTTGGTATATAAGTTTTTAGACAGAGAAGAGAAGAAAGCGATTACCGTATCGGGATCATTACTGATCATGCTCTTCAGCACATCCGATTTACCGGAGGTATTGGCATCATCCGGATCACCTGCAATGTGATAAGCATTTTTCTCATTGTCCGGTGCCTCAAAGTAACCCAGGGTCTCAACACCGAAATCACTGAGGTACATAGTCTTGCCGTTCACGTCCACGCTGCCGGACATAATACTCTTCAATGCAGAACTGATGGTAGACAAGTTACTATCTCTGCGAAGCAGAGCATCCTTGATCTTGGTCTCGTATTTCTCTACCTCAGAGTCAGACATAGAATCTTTCTCATCATCTGTCAGGGGTTCATACCCTTTGGCAGAATCCGCATTGTACAGTTTGTCCATCTCATTGATGATGGAATTGTACTCCTTCAGGAAGTTCTTCACCATATCATAGATGCCATCTACATCATCTTCGGTAGTAACAGTGATATCCTCACCGTCTTTCGTCTCACTGAGCGCAGTGAAAGTCAAGCCGTTGATTTCGAAGACATTGCTGTTGCCGGTGAATTCCGCACCATTTAATGTAATCTTGGCATCCTGACCACTGATTTTAGTAGCTCCGGTAGCCGTATAGGTTCCGTTATTGATGGATGTTACAACATCGGACGCGTATTTTGCCTGAGACAGATAGCTGTTATTTACCTGGTCCTTCAATGTCTGTGTGGCTTCTGCAGTATAAGTTGCATTACCGTCCGCATCGGTACCTTCTGTTACAGTAATATGCTTCTGTATATCTGCGATCTTTGTATCTGCATCGGTGATACTCTTCTGTGCGCTTTTCAGAGACTGGGCATCCGTCTTCTTTTCAGACAATGTCTTAATCTCCTCATTCAGCGTATCCAGTTCCTTCTGTGCAGTATCTTTTTCATCACCATCTGTCAGATTCTTGATCTTTTCTTCCAGCTCTGTCTTCTCTTTCTGCTTTGCTTCCAACTGTTTCGTATAGTTTTCTACAGTATCCAGGCTGGAATCCTTATATTTTTCATTGATCTCATCGATCTTCTTCTGTGCATCACTCTTAGTGCTGAGCAGAGACTTATACTGCTCCAGATAACTGCTTACTTTGGATTCAATATCCTTTGTGATACGGCCATCCTTGTTAATATTTGCAAGAGTAGCTGCATCATCTCCGCTTACATAGAAAGCCGCATACTCCTTATATCTGTCCAGTGTTGCCTGATCCCCCTTATCGCCAATCAGACTTGCCTTCAGTCCCAATGCTGACAGCGCTGCGTCACCGGTGCTGTCCGATGCGGTAATACTGAAGTCATTGTCTCGCCCGGATGCGGAGGCACTGACGAAGAATCTCTGGTTCTTCGCATCAAAGCTGGCATTGACACCTGCTTCCTTGATCTTATTCAGCACATCGGAAATGGTACTGTCACCATTTACCGTAATATCCACACTCTTTCCACCCGCAGTGATATTGAAGGTACCTTCTCCGGTCACTCCCAGTTCGCTTAATTTAGATGCAGCAGTCAGACTTCCCCCATCGGCAGCCTTGATCTGTGCGCCGGTGAGATAACCGGTCTTGGCCAGCTTGTTGATCTGCAGGGACTGTACTCCCTTGACGGCATTTTCACCGGTGATCACGCTGACTGCATTACTGTTGGATACTTTTGTGGTCCTCTTGCTGTAAGAAGACGTAAAACGCATATTAGCGATATATTTTGCCTGCAGATTTTTCAGTTTAGTATTTAATTCTTTCCAGGCATCCTGCTTCCACTGCAGTTTGGTCTGTGCCTTTTTGGCATCATCCACCTTGGTCTGTTTGGCAGATACCAGTTCCTTAATGATAGTCTCTGTGTCCATACCGGACATCAGACCAGACATTCTCATTGCCATAATGTGTTCCTCCTGATTCTTACTTCTTATCTCTTCTCATCTACCAGGATACCGGCTAACTCCCACACTTTGGCGATCATGTCCAAAGTCTTCTCAGGTGGAAGCTCTTTGATGACTTTCTTGGTATCCTTGTCTATGATTTTGATCGTTATGCGGTTTGTCGCCTCATGAATACCGAAAACAGCTTCTGAATGGGACATCATGTTCTTATTCAGCTTCTCTACTGCTTTCTTGATCTGCTCGTTGGTCACCTGCTGTTGCTGTTCGCTATTAGCATCGGCAGAAGTATTATTCTGATCCTTGCTCTGCGCATTTTCAACAACTGCGGTGGTCTGGTCAAGTTTATCTGCTGCTTTTACATTGGCAGGATTGTATTCTGAGGGATTCTCCTCTGTAGTTACTTTTGTCACAGTGTTCCTGGCAGCGGCTGTGTTCTGTGCCTGCACTGTCATGAGACTGGAAATCGGTTCTATGGTCATAATGGTCACCTCCGTGTGATAAAAAGCGCCTTCCGTGGGCGCACGACCTTGCTTCTCTAAGGATTGTATCGGTAAATTCTCCTGAAAAATTAATAGGTGCTGCAAAAATTTCACGACACCATCTATTCAATAATGCATTCCTGCTCTAATTTTATATTTTTCTCCAGCATATATCGGATAACCTCGCTGAATTCCTTTTCTTCTCCTAATTTCTCCAGACGTTTTTTATCTGTTTCTGTCAATTTTTTTCCATATTGTGAATATTGTTTCAGCGTATCCAGATCCATACGGAAGCTTTCAAATGGAATTTCTGTTTTTTTACGTAAATCCAGAAAAATAAGAAATCCTCCGGCATCTATGTCCCCAAAATGATAATATTTTGCAGCAGGAATTGCATCATAAATCTTTTGGAGCAGTTTTCTTCGTACCCTGTTATGGTATCCTCCCAGGTAAACAAGGAGGCTGTTTTCCTCATGGTATCTGAAAAAAGAAGTAAGGTTTTCAACAGTTATTACCTTCTGTATTCTGCTGAAATCCGAGAAACGAATGTTTTCAATATCCTCTCCCGAAATTCCAATTCCCTGCTTTAAAAGGGACAAATTCATCTCCTCCCCTTCCACCAGCAGGCGCACATCTCCCTTAAAATACACAAAATCAGGGGTTTGATAAATTCCATATTCCGCCAATAGTTCCACTGCATCCATTTCCTTATATTCCTCATCGAACTGCCGAAACACTCTGATAATCCTGCTTTCTATCTGTTCAAAATATTTAGAATCCTGAAAATGTTGAATGGAGAACTCTCTGATATAACAAGGTGTTTTATTTTGTTCTACAGATACACATGCACGAAGAAATTTTTCTGTTTCCTGCAGATTTTCCAATGTTATGTATTCTTTTACCGACTTGTGGTTTTCCAGTCGTTCCAACAGATATCCTACAAAATTTACCGTGACCGGAGCATCTTCATTCAGATATTTTTGAAGAAAGACTCTGTTTTCTTCCTCCAGACCATGCTTTGGTTTTCTTCCTGTATACCGGTAAATTTCATCAATTTGATCCGCATTCATCCGAACCTTTTGTATGAAATGTCCCTGCTTATGGTCCTTCCAGATTACAGTTATCATATTTTTATTTTCCAGTGCATTCATCAAAATATGAATTTTTTCATATTCTGATGAACTCTCATCATAATATGCCGGTATAGATGTTCTCGTAAAACGAAACTCTATCTGTACCTTTCTCCTGTTCTCTCCAATTGACAACAGACTGTTTTCATAGGTATCCAGCAAATGATTTAAAACCATTCTGTCATACTGTACCATTTACATACCTCTCTGCATAACTGATTTTTTCATCTGTCATTACAAGTAATGTCTCCTCCACAAAGGGACTGATATACTGTATTTTATCCGGTGGTGCAGCAATCAATATCTGTAGCGGCAACCGCCGCAAAAATTCCAGAACTCCGCCTATTCTTTCATCATCCATATTATTAAACGCTTCATCAAAAAGCACAAGTCCCACTGCCTCTCCGCCAATATTGTTCTTATACAGCTGGACAAAAGATGCCGCTACGGTGACGTAAAAAGGTGTCTGTGTCTCACCACCGCTCTTTTCCTCACACACCTTTGAATATAAGGAATAGTTTCCATCGCTGTGTATAATGCGTATATCATAATCCATATAAGTACGATAATCCGTAAATTCATCCAGTGTTTTTGTACTATTGTCATTATCAAGTGCCAGCCGTTCGAACAGTTCTTCTATCACTACCTTATGATTCTCATGAAACAGTCCACTGAAAATAGACTCTCCCTGCATCGCATTAAAATCATCCATGATCATTTCATAATATTGACGGTATTTCTTACTCGGCATATACAGGAATTCATACTTTTCATTGCTGAACGTAATATCATTCAATGCCTTGTTTAATTCCTTAAATTCAGACTGGGCTGTCTTCATATTTTCCTGTAGCTTAGACAAAAACTGCTCTCTGAATTCTTCTTCCGCTGCGCTTCTGGCCGTCTCCACCTTATCCTCATACTGCAGCAGTTCTGAATTTTTCAGTTTCAAATACTCCGCTTCAAAATCCCGATATCCTTCCATCGAAGCAGGTGCACCAAAATCATGCGCTGTTTTATATTCCCTCATTACCTCTTTCATAGAGTCCGTTGCCTTATCAATCAGTGTCTGGTTTGCTTTTCTCCTTCGCAAATAATTATCTCTGAACTGTGCATAAGACTTACCCTCTGTCTGTTTCTCATATTCCTGTCTCCATATTGGCAATAAATCTGCATCGTCTGCCCCAAGTTTTTCATAAAATAGTGCTTTTTCTACATGATTTGCCTGATTCTCTGCAATTTTCTGTTTTGTCAGGCTGATTCTTTCCTCCGTCTTACCGGCAGTTCTGTCTAAATTACTCCTTTTTACCGTCAGTTCCTCTAACATTTTTTCCAAGGTAGACAATTGCAGCTGTTTCATGATCATATTGGAATTTTTCTTCAATGTAGCAATGTTTTCTTTGCATTTGTCAATTTCCAGAGAAACCTGCCGCAAATCACCAATAACGTCCAAACGGTACTTAATATCTGTATCCTGATCCGTATTCAGTGGCTCCAGTACATATTCCAGTTGTTTCAGCCTGCTTTTCAAGTCCGCCAGCTGTTGCTTCAATTCCTCCCGCTTCTGTTTTGCCTGTTCCAGTTGTACCTTTATGGCATTCTGTCCAATGTATGGTGTTTCAAAAACGGATGGTTTAATAGCACTCGCTACGTTGTTCTGATACTTCATGCACTCCCTTGTGATTGAGATCCTATAAGTTTTTAGTTCCCGATAATGCTCACACATATGAACTTTTCCGAGAATCATATTGACATAACGTTTTGCGTATTTATTTTTGGAAGACACTACGGTAGCCAGAGATCCTTCCGGTGCGGTATCATATTCTTCCAGATTCTGTGTGTTAATAAGGCCTACTCCATATGCTTTTTTCTCTTTTCGAAGCCTGTCATAAATTCCCAATGCAATATCAAAATTTTCAGGCTCCACCAGAATATAAAATCTCTGCGTGTTTAAATAACCTTCCACAGCATTTCTCCAGGATCCATCTGTAATCTCCAACATTTCACATAAAATACGCGGTTCCGGAGTCCGTCCGATACGTTGAAACTCTTCCTTAATTTCCATTCTTACACGTTCTACATCTTCAGAATACGAAAATTTTTTCTTCATTAACTGTTCAATTTTCTTGTCCAGTTCCTGCTTTTCATCGCTGATTTCGGCTTCCTTTGCTATCGTCTCTGCTTTTTTCTGTAGCACTTTATTTCGCATTAGATTTTTGTAGGAAATAGCCTGCAAAAGTGTGTCCTTTGTCTGCGCCAGATTCATATCATTGTCTGGCATGCACAAGTTTCGATAATAAAGTTTTATAGATGTGTCCACATCCTTTACTTCCAGCAATTTTTTCAACTGCATTCTGGCAGAGTCCATGCTTTCCTGAAGGCTTTCCCGCTCCTTCAGCAAATCTGTCTTTCTGTTCTCCAATAACTGCAGTCGCTTCTCCTGTTCGTCTTTTGCCAGAAAATCTTTATCTGTTGCAAGTTCCGCACGCAAATCATCTCTGATCTGTTGTTTTTCCATCTGTTCTTTTTTCACAGTCTGGATCTGACCGTTTTGTTCTTCCAACCGCAAAGTATCCGTCTGTATCTCAGCCTGCATCTTTTCTATTTCTTCCAGGATAAGATCCGCTTCTACTCTCGCAAGATAATATCCATATTGCTTATCCTTCTGTAATCCATCCGCTGCCTGGGCATGTAAGGAATTGATTTTTTCCAACCTCTCGATACGAATTTTTACGTTTTCCAGTGTACGCTGTAAATCTTGATAAGTCCGGACATTTTCACGTAATACATCAATATTGACTTCCTTCTCATCCAATACATAGGAATACACAAAATCTTTAATATCATCAATCGGTCGAAAAGCCAGAGCCTTGGGAATCAGCCGGAAAAATTTATCTTCGATTCGTCCAAAGCGGTTTTTGATCATTGATCTTGCTTCTTTATCTGTAGTACACCATTGTTTTATTTTAGAACTATTCATTGTCCGAAACTGATTGATAGACTTTGGCGCTTTTCCTTGAAAAAACATAGAGTCCTCGAATCGTACTCCGTCCATCAAATATCTTGCCGTTTTTTCCTGTCCCTCCGAAGCAGAGTCTACCACGGCACCGATCACAAAATATTTATCCTTTTTCTCTTCATAAAATTCCAGTGCAACATGTGCACTGATCTCTCCTGTCCGTTCATAAGGTTTATTTTCTCTTCCGGTCTTACAGCGAATATACCCGGTCAGTTTTCTTTTCCCGTTTTCATGAGCTGCCTTATTAAAATAATTGGTTGAACAAATAATCACGAACTGAATAGCGTCCAAAAGAGTGGATTTTCCAGCTCCGTTTTCTCCGGAAATCAGTGTAGATTTTTCAAGATCTATTGTTGCATTAACAAAGCGATGCCAGTTAATCAATTTCACTCTCGTCAGTTTCTTCACTGTTTTTTCCTCCTCTTTTGTAAATTTCCAGCTTTTCATAAGCTGCCTTAATATCTTCCACGCGAACAGCCATCAGAATAGAGTCAAAGATAATAATCCGGGATTCTTCCTCCGTAAGGCTGGTATCCAATATCTCTATGATCTGAAACCTTTTCAATGTACTGATTGCATTGCGAAAAGTTGTCTTGTCTATCATTTTCTCTCTGATCTTCAGGCTTAAGAATTTTTCATGAATATCCCCCACATTTACAATTACTTCCTCTGTAGTAGAAAGTTCCCTTCTCTTTTCATCATATAAAATTCTGAGAATTAACAAGAGAACCGATTCAAACAGTTTCATATTGTAGCGGTTATAGTTTTGTGGATTGGTTAACTGAACCACACCATATTCTTCATTAATTTCCAAACGGTAGCCCAATAGTGCAAAACATTCCGCAAATTTTTCCTTGTATTTTGTTACAAAATAATAATCTAATCTGGTTGTTTCATTTCTTTTACATAAAAAGCAGGAACTTAGCAGCCGGTTACATATCCGTGAGAAATTATCCCTGTCTTTCTGCAACATTCCGTTTAAAATATCCATCCTACTTTTGTACCTTCTTTCGTATTGTAAAATCCGTAAATTGGTAACCTTCCTTCTGTATGGTCTCTCTTACACTCACTACATACTTCATGTTTTTTCTCTGACCGTACAATCGAACATAAATCATCTTCACGAAATCATCCGTAGTATCTAACGGTAACTCCGAAGCTAACATTTCCGGTCTTTCTCCAAGCTGTTTTTCTACATATCCATCTATTTTCTCCGGGTTCAGGACTCTTGCCAGCTTTTCAAGCATTTTCCTTTTCTTCTCATTCCTGAGTTCAGTGTCCGGTTCCTCCTGTTGGATTATTTCCGGTTCAAATGTTTTCTTTCCTTCAATCGGAGTATAAAAAGATTTCTCATCTATAACTGCTGAACTGTATATCCGGATCAGATCATCCAAAAATTCAATCCTGTAAATTCCACCAAGATCCATGTTTTCCCGATTGATTTTCTCATTCATTTCAGAAAGAATATCCTTGATCTGCCCCCTGACATCCTCGCCGCCAATCAGATAAAACTTGGCACGATTGATAGCTGCCCTCTGATATTGCGTATTTTTACGATTGATTTCTGCCAGGATTTCATCCATATTCTGAAAAGCATCTATGACCTGATGAATATAATGATAGACCAGTTCTTCTGCTTCTTCCGGCGCAATTTCCCGAATGGAAGCCAGTTCCGCACCTGCTTTTTCCACATAAGCCTTACTATGGCTTTTACTTTCCAGTCTCTCTATAATCTCCGGTCGGAATTTAGAGACATTATCTGAAGTGAGCAATCGATGATATGCTTTGTCTACAATATTTTCTATGTAATCGTTGAATAAAACATCCATAATTTCCGCCGGAGTCTTATACTTTGTCAGTTCATCAATATAATGCTTGATTCCGGAACTCAGGTTTTTCAGACCGGTAATCAACATATCTGTATTTTCCACAATTGACAAAAGAACGATTCCCGGATTGTCCGTTGTACCTCGCACCAGGCTATATATAGTGTAAATATATCCCTGATATTCGATTTGCTTACCTTCTGCAATTTCCAACAATGTCTTTATAATCTTGACGGCATATTCCTTAAAATTAACTCTTTGTACATAACTTTTATCTGTCTCGATGTCTATCCATCCATAATTTTCCAGTTTTCGCAACATCCAGTTTGCCTTATCTCTTGCATTTTTTCCCTGGAATTCTTCTTCATCAAAATCCGCTGCCTGGGTCTGTTCAAAATAATATTGCAGTTCCTCCACCACAACATCTCTGTCCACTCCAAAGGAAAGCTGATGATCCATGACGGAAAATAACTTGCAGATACATTCCCAATATACTAATTTATTCGGAGATGCCAACGGTACAAAAAAACGTTCATCTATAATATGAAACACACGTAATCCCTCTTTATTTATGCTTTGTATGGAATCTACTGTCCTAAAAACTATAAGTCCAGACTATTTTCATTCAACAGAAAATCAAAAATACTCATTGTCAATATTCCGTCATCATCATTCCATGGTTTAATAATATCTTTTACAATGATAATCTTTTTAAATGAATCACCTACATTTATCAGGGATGCCTTTTCCTGCATTCTCTTCTCATCATCCGGAAGACTGAATGCTGATTGAATATAATATCGTTTGCTTCCCTTATTTGCTACGAAATCAATTTCCAGTTGTTTTTTTTCCTGCACTCCCTCTTTGGTTCTGTTCCGTTTCATAACCACACCAACATCCACATGAAATCCCCGAACCCGGAGTTCATTATAAATGATGTTCTCCATAATATGAGTCTCTTCTGTCTGTCTGAATCCAAGTCTGGCATTTCTGAGACCTACGTCTTCAAAATAATATTTCAGTGGAGTTCCAATATATTTTCTTCCTTTTACATCATATCGATTGGCCTCGCTTACAATAAAGGCATCCTTAAGGTACTCAATGTAGCTCCGAATGGTATTCAGGCTGATATCTGACTGAATCACACTTTTAAATGTAGCTTCTATTTTCGATGCATTTGTCAGTGAACCGATTCCTGATGCCAGTATATTAATCAAGTCGTTTATTTCCTGAATTTTTTCTATATGATTACGTTCAATAATATCTTTAATGTATGTCTCTTCAAACAATCCGGTAAGATATTCCATTCTCTGCTCATCTGTATTCATCGTAATGGTTAACGGAAGCCCACCAAAATTAACATAAGAACTCCATCCTTCATATTTATCACCATCGAATACATCCATATATTCCTTAAAACTGACCGGAAAAACATGTATTTCATCTCCACGCCCTCTGAACTCGGTGATAATATCTTTTGACAAAAATTTAGAGTTGCTTCCCGTTACATAAATATCTGCATTTTTTATATGAAGAAGAGAATTCAGAACCTCCTCGAACTCTTCCAGGAGTTGGACTTCATCAAGGAAAATATAGTAATCTTTTTCATCTGTTATCCGGCTTTTAATATAATCCAATATTACATAGGGATCTCTATACCTTTTATTTTCCAACATATCCAGTTCTATCGCAATAATATGATCTTCCGGAACATTTTGGGATATAAGATAGTTTTTAAATATGGTAAACAACAGATATGATTTGCCGGAACGTCTTATTCCCGTAATAACCTTTATCATTCCATTATGCATTCTATCTACTATTCTTTGCAGATATAAGTCTCTTTTTATTTCCATGTTTTTCTCCACTTTGATATTTTGAGAACATTGTGCCCTCTTTTTTCAAATTATACTATTATATCTAAGTCCTTTCAATGTATTTTTATAATTTTGGGAAATTGTGCCCTCTTTTTTCAATATGCGTATTCAGAAAAAACTCCGGATTGCATACTCCGGAGTCTGTGTCATTTCCATTATTTTCTTTGTTTTACCCCAACAGGTTCTTCAGTGCTGCCATACCTTCGGCATCCACAGCGGCCTTGTTGGCCTCCTGGATCTGGAGGTAGACTTCCTTGCGGTAGATGGGCACTTCCTTGGGTGCGGTAATGCCGATCTTGACCTGATCACCTTTGACCTCCAGAACGGTGATCTCGATATCGTTGTTGATGACGATTGCTTCGTTCTTCTTACGGGACAATGCCAGCATCTTACTCACCCGCCTTTCCGGATTTCAGGATGTCGTATACCGGATATTTTACCGGGTATTTATCTCCCTCAAGGATGATCTGGCAGGCCTTGCGTTCTTCCACGTTGATCACAAAGGGACCCTGCAGGTTCACCGTCATCTTCGTCAGGTCAGCAGGTACAGTCACAGTAACCATGACCAGAATGTTCTCCGGAGTCAGATTGCCTACACTAGTGAGCAGTTCGTCATCCACTTCCGGATCATACTGAGGGTTGACCAGCAGCGGATCCATGACCGGCATGGCGAATCCGGGTTCTTCCAGAGACTGTAAATAGCGGATTCCTACGTTGCTGCCCTTCTCCTCATCGTGGAGCATGGTAAAATGCTTCAGTTCCGGGAATCCGATAATACCTTTGTCAAAAGTGATGATCTTGTCATCCGCAATCTCAACTTCTCCAAAAAATTTTGTATTGATCTTCATAAAATACCTACGCCTTTCCGTAACCTGTTGTTCTAGATGAAATTCAACAGTGTGGTCTGCATTACTTTACCGGTAGCCATCAGTGCCGCTTCATAGGTCATTTCCGCACTCTTCAGATCAATGACGGTCTCGGTAACATCGATATCCTCGTTTTCACTCTTTAAGGTCTCAAAGGTGGTCTTCTGGCTCTTCATGCGGTTATCGATCAGTTCCAGTTTGCTGCTTCTGGTACCGCAGTTGGTAACGCACAGGTTGGCATCATCCAGATATCCCTGGAACGTAGTAATGCCGCTTTCGAACATCTTCTGGCATTTGTCCTTTGCCAGAGTCAGTGCTTTTTCTACTGCTTCCATCTGCTTCGTCAGGGTCTCTGCATCCGTACCGGTAGCAGTCTCCTGCAGTCCCTCGATCCTGGTCTTCACATTCTCCAGATCCACCACATCCTGCATGGCCTGTACCAGATCGTCCACCGTACGTCCGATACCGTGCTGGAAGCACTCATCTGCAGTGGAATTCACCTGAATGGTCTGGTTGAAGCCTACATCATATTCGATGACCTGTTTTTCGCTCTTGCCGTCAAGATAGGACTTGTTATAATCCGTTACTTTTCCGTCTGCATCGGTACTGGTACATGCAAAATAATGCTCGGGTCTCAGATCACCCTTGACCCAGTGATCCTTCTGATAAGTTACGCGGATCTCACCTTCATTTTTTCCCGAGGTGGAAGGATCATCCTTGCAGGCCATCAGTTTATCATAACGGTTCCTGCCGAGCAGGATCTCACCGGTATCCGGCACATAGATCAGTGCATCATCATTTTTTGCTGCCTCGGTGTAAGGGTCTTCCGTGGAGGACTTTATTGTGAACATAGTGGAATCCCATGTCGGTTCTTTCATTACAGCTTCGCCGGTTACAGGGTCTTTCTCATAGAAAGAAATAGACGGGGCTGCAGCCGGGTTTGCATTCTTGTCTCTGCAGTCATCATAAGCCAGCTGGATACGGTACACCTCGGTGGACTTAATATCCTGTTCCGTGATCTTGCTGTTATTTGCATTATTATAATTTGCAGCAGTAATATCCAGCAATTTTCCGGTGTCGATCTTCGTCAGCTGTGTGATGGAGCTGTTGTCCAGCTGCTCGGTGATCTCATATTTCGTATTGTATTCTTTATCAAAACTCAGAGAAGTATCGGTACGATATCCGGTAAACACATAACGGCCCGCATAGTCTGCATCGCCGGTGCTGTACACTTCATCTCCCAGGGCTTTCAGCTGTTCCAGAATGATCTGGCGGTCTGCGGATTTCAGATCTCCGTTAGATGCCTTGGTGCACTGATTGATCATATTCGTGATGATCTCTGTCAGGTTCTTCAGTGCATCCTCGGTTACGTCCAGCCAGCTCTCCGCATCCGGAATGTTCTTGCTGTAATACTGCGTCACCTCGGTCACATTGCTGCGTAAACGCAGGGCACGGATGGATACCACAGGATCATCGGAAGGACGGCTGACCTTCTTCTGGGTAGACATCTGGGTGCTCAGCTTATCCTGATATACTTTGTTCGTATTGATATTGGACAGATTATTACGCTGCATGATCTTGTTCGTAATTCTCATTTTCTCCGTAACTATTCAGGATTCTAAAAATCAGAATAACTGGTACGTTATGCTTGCATATAAGTAACAGTTTTCTGATTCGAATGGTGACTCGAATAGAGTCACCACACACGTGAGCAAAATTAGCTGTGTAGCAGCGAGAAAGCACGGATACGTGCGTTTTTGCGAACATATGTGGGAATCCGAATAGCTGCCTCCTTTCTAGTTTAGACTCCGGTCTCCAGAATCAGTCTGTCATAAATCTCCGTCAGTGTCTGGATCATCTTGGAAGCCAGATTGTATCCGTTCTGGTATTTTACAAGATTTACGGCTTCTTCATCCTCGTCCACGCCGGAGATGGAGAGTCTCTGATTGTCAATGGTACCGGATATATCCTTAAAGCTTGCATAAAAAGTATTGGCCCGGGATGCATTCAACGCCACATCTGACAAAATACACTGTAAAAACTCGGAGGCACTGTTGCCGCGGAAGCTCATCTTGCTCTTATCCGTAGCCAGATTCTTCAGATCGTTCAACAGGTCATTCTGTTCCACGCCGTCAGATGCATTTTTTCGGTTTGCCATCAGGCTGGGATCCTGCTCCATGGCATCCAGAATATCGAAATTCTTCGCTGTCAGACGATAGTAGCTGTCATCGTTGACTTTTACCGTAACTTTACTGTTTTTCTTCTCCTGCTTGTCATATCGCTTCGCCGCATCATCCAGCAGGAACTGCTCACCACCGGTAGCTTTATTACCGGTGAACATCTTCACGCCGGGATCTCCGTTGCCACTGTAACCGGAAGTCAGAATATCGTTAAATTTCTGAGAGAAGGTACGGATCCACTCATTCATCTGGTTCATGTAATAAGGGATGCCCTGATAGGACAGGTCGGTACCGATCTCCGCCTTTTTCCCTACACGGTCATTGGTAATTCCCCGGGGATTCTTCTCACTGTCCGATAAAGTAAATGTATAGGAGTAAGTGGCGTTGCCGTTCGCATCATATTCGCAGGTATATTCCCAGGAATCATAATAGAATTCCTGATTGCCCAGATCGATGATACCGCCCTGATCCGACAGATTACATTTATTCAGGTCCTGCAGATAAGCCTTGGTTACTTTTACGGTTACGGTATCGTGGGTCTTGCCGTCTGCCGTGGTCGTCGTGCCGGTGGCGGTCACCTGTCCGGTGAAGTTCTCCCCGTTGTTGCCGTCACGCATCTGGATCAGTCCTGCCAGATCTCCGCCCATGGAAGCATTGTACAGGTTGAACTTCTGACCGTCTGACCAATAGATCTCATAGAGACCGTCAATATCGGTCTGGTTTACTTTCTCATAGGAGGTTCTCGCCACGCATTCCAGACCGTTATAATCACTGCCGTCCACCAGCATCTGTCCGCCTGCGATCTTGACCATATATCTGTTGGCTCCAGTCTCACGGTTCTCATTGTTGGCATCGATGATCGGAGTCTCCTTGACTTCCACATCCACGATCTTGGATAATTCATCGATCAGCAGGGTTCTGCGGTCACGCAGCTCATTGGCCTTTGTTCCAGCCAGTTCAATGGTGTTGATCTGTTTATTCAGGGAGGCGATCTCACCGGCCAGGGAATTGATCTGATCCACCTTCAGTTTAATCTCCTGATTGATATCCTTCTGTACTTTTTCCAGATTACCCGCCATACCATTGAAATAATCTGTCAGTGCTCCGGCATATCCCACGAACTGGGATTTGGCTGTGGCACTGTTGGGATCCTTCAGGAGTGCCTGCAGTCCGGTGATCATCAGCTGATCGAAGTTCGTCTTGAACCCGGTGCTCTTACCGTCATCATCAAAATACGTCTCCAACTGCTGCATGTAATACTGTTTCATGTCATATTCGCCAAGCAGTGCATTGTTATCCCAATATCTTCCGTCATAGAATTCATCCCGTACACGCTCAATGGCCAGAGTCTCTACACCGGCACCGGCACAGCCATAGGTCTGGAACACCCGCAGCGCATTGGCGGCCTGTTGTGTCACCTGTTGTCTGCTGTAGCCTTCCGTCTGTACATTGGCGATATTATTGGAAGTGGTATTCATGGCAGCATTGCTGGCCAGAAGTCCCGTATATGCAATATTTAATCCAAAAAACTGTGAGGGCATAACTTACCTCCTATTTCTTACACATTACACACCCAGCGTGGAAAGAATGTGGTCCAGCATTTCACTGATCACGTTGATATAACGGCTGGATGCGTTGTATGCGTTCTGGAACTTGATCATGTTGGACAATTCCTCGTCTGTGGAAACACCGATGACCTGCTCTCTGGCACTCTGTGTAGCCTCCACAGTGGTGACCTGATTCTCATAAATACTCCGGAATACATAGCCGGAATTGGATACCTGCGATACCAGGTCGGTATAATAATCTACAAAAGTAGTCTTTTTCTGTACATTAGGATTCAGCGTGTAGGCTTCCTCGGTAAATGCCGCTTTCAAAGCATCTGCGGTCTCCTTATCCTCGGAACCGTCTGCCAAACGGAATCCAAGCTTGGAAGGCTCCTTCGTCAGCGCCGGATTTACCTGAAGATTGCCGATGGTATACAGGCTCTCAGGGCTTTCCGGATCTTCATCCTTCATAATCCAATACTCTGTTACACCGTCTTCTCCGATCACCTTCTCATAGCCATCCGTTGTGACCTTGGTAAACAGCTGGATGGGACTGCCATCCTCCATGCGCATATAGCCATTCGGATCCGAGACACAATAGCGAACATTGGGGCGTGTAGTACCATCTGCAAGTTTCAGATCTCCGGTCTGTACTCCTGCAGCCTTCGCCAGAATATCGTTCACCTTCGTCACCACATTGTGGATCATCTGGTCGAACTCACCCTGAATATTCATGACAACGGACTGGGAGACACTGTCGTATTTTCCTTCCGCCAGATCTGTATAATTGGCTCTGTGATCACCTCTGGCCAGAAGCATTGCCTTCAGGCCGCCGATATCTGTGTTCAGGTCGGAAGAAATCTCCACGGAGAGATCAAATACCTCTGCGCCGTCAATATTATAATCTCTGGTGCCGTCAGCTCTGACGGTGTAGGTGGCATCCTGCGGCCAGAACGGAGTGTAGAAGCCGGTGGCTTCATCCGTCTTCAGAGCGATCTCATAACAGGTTCCGTCCTTTACGAAATCCACGCCCTCGATCTGTACGGATACACTGCCGTATCGATCTTCGGAAAAGGTCATGTTGGTCAGCTCTGCCAGTTCATCCAGAATCTGATTTCTCGCGTCTCTCAGGTCGTTGGCATGTTCAATGCCGCCACCCTCAATGGCACGGATCTGATCGTTCAGCGTTAATAACTGGTTGCCGTATTTATTGATTTTATCTACATTCTGCTTAATCTGTGTGTTCAGGTTGTTCTGGTAGGAGCTCAATCCGCTGTATACTGCTCCGGCTCTCTGTACGAATTCCGTCGCTCTCTGCACCAGCATGCCCTGTGTTACAGAACTGCTGGGATCCTTGGAAAGCTCCTGAATAGCGGTCCAGAAGTCTGTCATGGTGGTCTGGAATGCCTCGCCGTTCAATTCTCCCAGCTGGCTCTCTACCTCTTCCATGACTTCTGTGGACACTTCATAGAACATACTACGTCCGGATTCCTTGCGGTATGTCTTGTCCAAGAAATAATCTCTGACCTGTTTTACGCGGGAATATGTGACACCCAGACCTGTCTGTTTGTTGGAAATAGACTTAGGGTCTGTCGATAATGTGACATAAGCTCTGTTAGACTGCTGTACCTGTTGTCTGGTATAGCCGGTGGTGTCCACATTAGAAAGATTATGCGCTGTGGTATTCAGCGCATTCTGACTTGTCTGTAATCCGGACGAACCTATATATAAACTACCCATTAATGGCATAAACTTTCACCTCTGTATCAGGGGATCCTCAGATCCCCGGGATCCGGTCTTACTGCTTGGCATCGAATCCATGGTCAATGACCCCCATGGTATTGCCTGCATTGTAAGCTCCCCGGTTGTAATTCGCTGTCTCGGGTGCAGCCTTGGATGCCTGGAGGAGATTCATCTCGAATTCCACCATCTCCAGCGCGCTGTTTAACAGTTCACTGTTCTGCTCGTTCACGCGCTTCAGTCCCCGGACCGCTGCCTGTAATCTGTCGTGGGAATCCGCCAGTGCCTGCTGTTCCGCAGGCCGTGCAGATAACATAGTGATCAGATTCGGCAATTTCAAGTCGTTAACATCCCTGTTCAATACATCGGCTATGTCCGCAGTCACTCCCGCTCTCTGCTTGTCCAGATTGTGGATCCTGCTGACCAGCTCCTGCTCCTCGTCCGTGATCTTTTGTAACTCTGCAAGATCACCGCCTGCAATAATCGGTGTCTTGCGCTGTGATAGCTGAAGCAGAGCTTCGTACTCCGTACTCTCTCTGTCCAGTACATCTATCAGGTTTTCCATTAAACTAGCCAAGGAACTACCTCATTTCTTCCTGCTTTTGAAGCAGCTTCTCCGCAAAGCTTGCATTATCCACTCCATAAGTACCGTTCTGGATTCTTGCTTTAATGGGAGCCGTTAACTCTTCCCTGATGTCAGGTGCTGCTGCCACTGCTGCCTTAGCGGTCTGGAAATCCTTGCCCTGGCTGCTGATCTGCAGTCTGTCCGTGTGTGACGCTGTCTGAGTCTTCTGAGTCCTGCTGACCTTCTGTGACTGATACAGCTGCTGTACCTGTGTATACGCTTCAATACGCATATCGACTCCTCCTTCCCGAATGTCTTTTGATGTTTCACAATATGTATCGGACGGATTTACAATTACTTTAGCCCTCATGGAAAAAAAGTAACGATCCGGACCGCCTGCAGGGGAACGTCCGAATCGTCACAAAATCTGTCAATATGCATTTTCGTTGCGGATCTCATCGTCTACCCGCCGTACCCGGTAGGTCTTGTCTCCCACCGTCACGGCGGTCACCGTATCGTCGTGGGCATACAATCCTTCTTCCACATAAGAAAATTTTTCCGGTATCCTTCCCTCTTCCAGGATCTGGATCAAAGCCTCCACCCTGGGGCCATGCAGTGGATTGCATTCTCCGATGCAGGTGATCTCATCCTTCAGCACGCAGTCCATGGATTCTGTGCTGACACCATCAAAAGACAATATCATAATATCTCCTGCCGCCAGATTGCTGCCGACCCTTTTTCCCGCCGCCCGGATCGCTTCCATGGCGCCAAAGGCCTCATTGTCGTTTTCGCAATAGACCACATTGATATTGTCGTATTTTTTCAGGAAAGCTTCCATGACTTCCTTCCCCTTGGCCTGGGTAAATTCTCCCGATACCTGGTCTAACAGATCCCAACCGTATTTTGCCGCGCCCTGCTCCAATCCTCTGGTACGTCCGATCTGGGCGGAAGCTCCGATATTTCCCTGAATATTTACAATATGAAGATCCTCCGGTGCAATTCCCTTGCTGATGGAAAAGGAATTCAGCCACTCCGACATTTTCAGGCCTTCCAGTTCAAAGTCCGAACCCACGAAGCAGGTGAACAGACTGTCATCCTCCACATCCACCTTACGGTCCACGATGACCACCGGGATCCCGGCATCCTTTGCTTCCCTGAGCACCGTGTCCCATCCGGTCTCCGTCACCGGCGCCAGCACGATGTAGTCCACCTCCTGCTGGATAAAGGTTCGGATGGCCCGGATCTGGTTGGCCTGCTTCTGCTGACCATCCTCGAAGATCAGGTCGTACCCGGCCTCTTTTGTAAAGGTACTTTTCATGGACTCCGTGTTGGCACTGCGCCAGTCGGATTCCGCTCCCACCTGGGAAAATCCCACCACAATACGGTCTGTCTGTGTATCCTCTGGTGTTGCAATATCCTCCGCAGTGCTTTGTCTGTCGCCGCATCCTGCAAGCAGGATTCCCAGCCCCAGCAGCAGACCCGCCATCCATCGTCTTCCTGTTCTGCATTTCTTCATATCTGTAATGTCATCCTGTTCTGTCATACTTCCCGCCCGGAAATCGCTCTGTCATTCTCTCATTTTCCGGCAGGTTCTTTCTCTGTATGAAAATACGCCACAGAGCTCTCCAGTTCCCCGGAGATCTGTTTCATTTTATCACAGTTTGCGCCCACTGTCTGTATCTGTGTCAGGATTTCCTCAATGTTTGCATTCACCTGCTGGTTGTTGGCAGCATTTTCCTCACTGATAGCACTGAGGCTGCCGATATTGCCCAGAATATCCTCTTTCTGCTGTGACAGACGTCCGGTCTCTCCGGCGATTTTGCGGATCTCTTCCGCAGAATGTCTGATACTTTGCTCTAACTGCTGATACTGCTCTCTGGTTGCAATAATGTGATCCTGTTCCTCCCGGATGATATTCTTTACCACATCCGCCTGTTCCACAGTCTCACCGGATTTCTCCATAATGCCCTGGGCCAGATTTTTGATCTGCTCGGCACCGGCAGCGCTCTGCTCCGACAGTTTGCGGATCTCTTCCGCCACCACGGCAAAGCCTCTGCCCGCCTCTCCGGCTCTGGCGGCCTCGATGGAGGCATTCAGACTTAACAGATTGGTCTGTCCGGAAATGGAGAAGATCAGAGCTACCGCCTCATCGATCTTTTCGATATAATCGTTGGTCTCATGAATCTTCGCTGTAATGGTATTCACGGATTCCACAGAACGATTGCTGCCGGTCATGATCTTTTCCATGCCTTCCCCCGCCTTTTTGCTGTTGTCCTGTATTTCTTCCGAATCCTTCTGCAGTTGTCCGGCACTGACACTGATGTCATTGACCGCCTCTCCGATCTCATCCATACGGTCACTGATATTCTGCACATTTTCCGCCATTTCCTCCGCTGCGGAAGACAGCTGCTCCATCGCCTGACTGATCTGTCCAGCCTGTTCTGTGGTGGCATTGCTTCCCTCTGCCACCTGCCGTACACTGTTTAGAAGTTCTCCGGATACCTCCTGTACACCGCCGATGACCTGTGCCAGATTCCGCTGCATCTGTGAGGTATTCTGTAACAGATTACGGATCTCCCGGACAATACTGTCGGATTCTTTTCTGGCACTCAGATCACCTTCCGCCAGGGCATCCACCCTGCTGCCGGTCTCTTTCATCTTGCCCGACAGTGCTCTGCTCAGGAAAAAGCAGATAACACCAAACAGGATCACCATGCCCACTGCGCAGACCAGGAATACAACCTCGATCTCCCACAGGGCATCGGTGATCTCATTTTTCCGTTCCGCCGCAAAAGCCACTGCAGCGATCCGTCCGTCATTCATAATCGGGATATAATAACCATAATAAGTATTTCCCTCAATCACTACATTTTTATCATAATATCCCTCCGTCCCAAGATCCTGATCCATGGGGATTTCACGGATACGATAGTCATTTTCATTTTTAATGGATGTGGTAGCCGGAATGCCGTCTGCAAGAATGGCCATCTCCAGGCCTTCTTCCTTCAGGCTGTCCAGGTACTCATAATAACCGCTGGCATTCATTGCCGTGATCTCATTTTCCTTACAGTATTTTGCCAGATTATCCGCAGTTACATGCAGTGTGGTCTGCACACTGCCTTCCAGATTCGTTCTGGTCAGACGCAAAGATGTGGTACTGAGGATCACTGTTGCCAAAACTACCGGTGCCAGTGCCAGCAGCATCAACAACAGGAACAGGCTGCATCCCTGCTTTTTCAGAGTTTTCTGCTTTTTTACCTTCGTTTTTTTCATAACTTCTACCCCCTGATATTCGGTGGATTCCTTTTACTAGCGGAAAAAGAGTGTGACTGCACACCAGCCACGCTCTTTCCGCTCCTCCCTATTTTCAGCTGCTTTTATTTGTTCTGCAGCATTTTCTTTTTTCTTGCGATGACCACACTCTGTACTACCAGGAACAGACACAGCATAGCTGCAATGGTGATACCGGTCCACCATGCCTGATCCAGACCTGCACTGGATACGATATTCTGGATGGTGCTCAGGGACAATACACCGAAGAAGGTTCCGATGATATTACCGACACCACCAGTCAGCATCGTACCGCCGATGATGGAGGATGCAATGGCGTTCATCTCCATGCCGCTGGCATGAGAAGCAGATCCGCTTCCTACATGCAGGAAGTACACATAACCGCCGATACCTGCCAACAGTCCGCAGAGCAGATGGGACATGAACTTGGTTCTCTTCACATTGATACCTAACATCAGCGCGCTCTGATTGTTACCGCCTACCGCATAGAAGCTGCGGCCCATCTTGGTCCAGCGAAGCATGATAAACATCAGAATGACTACTAAAAGTGCCACAATCACACCGATCTCCACATAAGCATTGACGTAATTGCCCAGTTTGTTCACGGAGCCCATTCCTGGAACGATCACACGGGTTTCCTTCAAAGCAGTGAAACTTTCGTTGGCTACGTTGAAAGGTTTGGTATTTACGATCGTTGTCATACCTCTGGCGAAGAACATACCCGCCAGGGTCACGATAAAGGGCTGGATATCCAGGTATGCTACCAGGAAGCCCTGTACGATACCGAAAGCAAGGCCAATGGCTACTGCCAGTAACATGGATACAAATACATTACCGCCGCCGAAGTCCAGATATACGGCGCAGCTCATGCTGACCAGTGCCACCACACCGCCGACGGAAATATCGATTCCACCGGTGATCATGACTAAACTCATGCCGCAGGACAGAATGATCAGTGCTGCGTTAGCGTTCAGAATGTTGAAAAATGTCTGAGGTTTTAAGAAGCCTTTTCCCTGGAACACGATGGCTCCGATATACATTACGAAGAATACTACGATCGTGATGGTCAGCAGCAGATTGGTATCTGTCATATTTTTTAACTTCTTACCCATATCAGCCAACCTCCTTTACAGCCTTGCCCTGCTTCAGCTTCTTGCCGAAAGCGGACAGCCATTCTCTTACCTTGGGAGTACTTAAGACTACCAGCAGGATAACCACTACCGCCTTGTAAGCAGGAAGTGCATCGGACTGTACGTCGAATTTGTACAAGGTGGTGGTCAGGAACTGGATGACATAAGCACCCAGAATGGAAGCTGCCATGTTGAACTTACCACCGCTTAAAGAGTTGCCTCCCAGAGCTACTGCCAGGATGGCATCCATCTCGATATCCTTTGCAATAACGGAGTAGTTGATGGAGGACAGACGGCTTACTTTGATCAGTGCTGCTACCGCTACACACAGTCCCAGGATCACAAAGGTCAGGAACTTGATAAATGTGGGATTCAGTCCGTTTAACTTGGAGGAATTCTCATTGATACCAACAGACTGGGTGTAAAGTCCCAGTGTTGTGAACTTCAATACCAGGAAGATCACCAGTACACAGACCGCTGCAATGAAGAACGGTGTGGGAATGGGAATTCCCGGAATAAATCCACCGAAATAGCTGAAGGTCGGATCACTTACAATAGGAAGCTCGTTGTTGTTGATCCATGCTGCAATGGAACGTCCTGCCGTATAGAGGATCAGGGTTGCTACCATGGGCTGGATCTTGAAATATGCTACCAGGGCACCGTTAAAGGCACCGAAGAGCATGGCTACCACACAGGCTACCAGAAATGCTACGATAATGGGAGCCTGCAGGGTATCGGGTCTGGAATTCGTACCACACAGTACTCGTAAGATCACGCTGCCTGCGATGGCAATGGCAGCGCCCACGCTGATATCCTGTCCGCCGGAAGCTGCAGTGACCAGTGTCATGCCAATGGCTAAAATAGCCAGTTCGGAACCGTAGTCCAGGATCGTCATCAGGTAACCGGACAATACCGGATCTCCTGCGCTGTTATATCCCAGTGTGATCTTGAAGAAACTGGGGTCTGCGATCAGATTGAATACTGCCAGGATTATCAGGGCTGCAATGGGAATGAAAATCTGCTGCCGGAACAATCCGCTCAGGAAATTTTTATTACCTTTTTCTACTTTCTTTTCATTACTCATGCTTACTTTCACCTCCGGCAATCGTACTCATAATCTTGGTCTGGGTCAGATCTTCTCCGGACAATTCTCCTACCACCTTGCGGTCTCTCATGACTACCAGTCGGGAGCAGGTACGGAGCATCTCGTCGGTCTCGGAAGAGATGAAGGTCACACTCATGCCTTCACTTGCCAGCTTCAGTACCAGCTTCTGGATATCCACCTTGGTACCGACATCGATACCTCTGGTGGGCTCATCCAGAATCAGATATTCCGGATGGGTCAGAAGCCATCTGGCTAAGATTACCTTCTGCTGATTACCGCCGGACAGCGACTTGATGGGTGTCTCGGCCGATGCCGTCTTGATATCCAGCAGTTTGATGTATTCGTCTGCAAATTTATTAGCTTCCGCCTTGGAAATAGGGTGGAAGAATCCACGAAGCACCTGTAATGCCAGGATAATATTCTCTCTTACGGACAAGTCACCTACGATACCGTCACGCTTACGATCCTCCGGCAGATAGCCGATTCCACAACGCATAGCATCCAGAGGCTTATTGATCTTGACCTGCTTGCCGTTCTTTTTCACCGTACCGCCGATGACACGGTCAGCACCGAAAATAGCGCGGACGCACTCGCTTCGGCCAGATCCCAACAGTCCCGTAAATCCATTGACCTCGCCCTTCTTAATATAGAAGTCAAAGGGCTTGATTCCGGCATCGCTGCACAGATCTTTGGTCTCAAATAAGGGTTCTCCGTTCTCCGTCTTCTGTTCCGTGGGCTGCTCGCCTTTGATATCGGACAGGTCATCCAGTTCCTTACCCAACATTTTGGATACCAGTTGTACTCTGGGCAGATCCTTGATGGCATATTCACCTACCAGACTGCCGTCACGCATAACAGTGATCTTGTCACACACTTCATATACCTGATCCAGGAAATGGGTTACGAAGATGATACCCACGCCTCTGGCCTTCAGATCGCGCATCAGGCCGAAGAGCTTTGTCACTTCCTGCTCATCCAGAGAGGAGGTCGGCTCATCCAGGATCAGTACTTTACAATCCATATCTACAGCTCTGGCAATGGCTACCATCTGCTGCACGGCGATGGAACAGCTTGCCAGCTGCTGGGACGCTTTCGCGGGGATATCCAGATTCTGTAAGATCTTGTCTGCGTCCTCATTCATTTTTTTCCAGTTCTGATAGATCTTATTGGAACGTCCTATGTACATGTTCTCCGCCACGGACAGATTCGGGCAGAGTGTAATCTCCTGATATACCGTACTGATGCCCAGCTTCTGTGCCTCCTGCGGAGAGTGAATGGATACGGCTTTGTCATTGCCGTCGATGAAGATCTGACCTTCATCTTTGCTGTAGACACCTGTCAGTACCTTGATCAGGGTTGACTTTCCGGCACCGTTCTCTCCCATCAGCGCATGAATCTCACCTTTGTTCAGATGGAAGTCCACACCTTTCAGAGCACGTACACCGGGAAAGCTTTTGTGAATATTTTTCATTTCCAATACTGTGTTATTGTCCAAAAGTTTCACCCCTTAATCTGTAACTATTCAGAGCCATGTAAATATCATGAAATGTTCTTCGAATGCTGGCATTCGTAAGAATATTTTATGATATTTATAGGGCGAAGTAACCACATTCGCAATAAAGTGGGTTCTGAAAGAGCTTTTGCAAATGGGGTTCTGAATAGTTACTCTTTTGATAAAAGAAGCGCGGAGCTAGCATGCGCCGCGCTTCTGGTCGTTTACGTCAGATTAGATACCGTAGTTGTCTACATCTTCCTGAGTAATGGTGGTTGCATCGAAGCCTTTCTCATCCATGATGATGGTCTTCTCGGAGATGGTCTCGCCGTTCTCCAGCTTCTTGATGATTTCATCGATGTAGGAAGCCTGGAAAGGATTGCACTGTCCATCGTAGTTCCAGTTGCCTGCCTTCAGTTCTTCCAGAGCCCACTTGTTGCAGTCAAAGCCCATAACGATAACGTCTTTACCAACGCCGTGGGAGATATTAGCCTTATCCAGAGCTGCTACAGCACCCTTAGCCATATCATCGTTCTCAGCGTAGATTACGTTGAAAGGAGTACCTGCGTCGATTACGGACTGTACGATCTGCTGTGCTTTCTCTGCGTTCCACTCAGCGGTCTGCTGTGTTACCAGATTGAATCCGTCGTTTGCTGCTGCGTCATCCAGAGCACCGGTACGTCCCTGCTGTGCTGCGGAACCCATAACACCCTGTAAGTGGATAATGTTGTATTCACTTAAGTTCTGGCTCTTTAACCAGTCAACTGCGGTCTGGCCTTCCTTTGCCATATCGGATACGATGGATGCCTCATACAGGCTCTCATCTGCATCAATGGTACGGTCGAAGAGGATAACTCTGATACCTGCATCCTGTGCATCCTTCAATACGGAATCCCAACCTGCGGTATCTGCTGCGGACAGAAGCAGATAGTCAACGCCATCCTGAATGAACTTCTGTGCTGCAGTGATCTGCTCATCGTTCTTTAAGCTGTATGCGAAAGATGCTTCGTAGCCGTTAGCCTCGGTAAAGGTATTCTTCATATCCTTATCGTTTGCGGTACGGTAACCGGACTCGTTGGGGTCGTTGTTGATGATGCCGACTTTGATCATATCTCCGGAGGAGCTGGAGCTGGTCGTTCCTGCGCTTGCACTTCCGGTTGCTGCGCTTGCACTTCCGGTTGCTGCGCTGCTGCCTGCATCAGAGGAGCCGCATGCTACAAGGCTGAATACCATGGTTGCTGCCATTACTGCTGCTAAAATTTTCTTCTTCATTGTGTAACCTCCCAATTTGTTTTTGTTCCCCAAAGAACTATTTCTTTGATGATCTTATTGTAAAGCGGATCCGGGGAAAAAACCATGAAGATACCTCACGGAAAAGTTGAAATTTTTATGGTAAAAAAAACCACCGGCGTAAAAAGTTGATTTTTTTACGATAGTGGTTCATTTTTTTAATGCTGCGGAAGCCGGACCGTGACACAGGTGCCCTCCCCGTAGGTACTGGTAATGGTGATACCATAGTTTTCGCCGAAATTCAGACGGATACGTTCGTTCACATTGTACAGGCCGTAGATATCGGTCTCCCGGGCCTTCCGGTTGCGGATGCCTTTCCTCACCTGCTCCAGCCGCTCCGGCGTCATCCCCTTGCCGTTGTCCGTGATCAACAGAATGCAATCCTCTCCGTCCAGTTCTCCTTCGATCCGTATCATGCCCTTGCCACGTTTGTTCTTGATTCCGTGGTACAGTGCATTTTCCACCAGAGGCTGCAGCGTGATCTTGGGAATCTGGCAATGGTTTAATTCTTCCGGAACACAGATCTCATATTGAAGGATGTCCTGATAACGCATCTGCTGGATCTCCAGGTAGCTGCGGACGTGCTGCAGTTCTTCTTTTACATCCAGAATATCCTGTCCCTGATTCAATGAGATCCGGAAAAAGTCCGACAGGCTGCCTACCATGCTCACGACCTTTTTCTGTTCTCCCGCTTCCGCCAGCCATACAATGGCATCCAGCGTATTATATAAGAAGTGCGGATTGATCTGGGACTGCAGCAGTTCAAATTCCGCCTTGCGCAACCGGATCTGCTCCGTCTTCACCTGCTCTAACAGTTCGTTGATCTTGTCGATCATTGTATTCAGTGAATCGCTGAGCACCTGGGCCTCCACGCCCCCCGTCACGTCGGAGCGCACCGTCAGGTCACCTTTTGCCACCTGATCCGTCACCTGGGTAAGGCGTCTTATGGGGCTCGTGATACTTAACGGTATATAATAGGATAAGAATAAAAACAGAATCAGTATCAGTGCAAAGGCAATGATGGAGAAACGGATCATATTCACGAAGAAATCCTGATATTGCTGCCTGCTCTCCTGAATCCCCCGGATCTCGTAATAGATGTACTGGGAAATGGTATCACCCACCAGAGACGTCACAATCTGCACATCATTTTCCCAGATTTCCATGTTGTCCTCGTAGCGGTTGCCTTCCCGGATATTGTCCTCGATCCTGCCGATATAGGTCTCCAGATTGTTCAGATATTTTTTGACACTGGTCAGTCGTTTCAGGTTCTCCTGAGATTCCGTCAGTTCTTCCAGACCGGCCACGATGCCATCTGCCTCCACCAGCATATCATGCAGACTGGACTCTTCCAGTGTCTTGTTCCCTACGATCAGCAGATAAGTCTCATAATCGAAATCCTTCTGGAAATCCAGGCTGAACTGGCTGGCCATGACGGAGGAATTGATCATATCCTCGTATCTGCGGTTATTGTTCCATAAATTATAGAAGCAAAAGATCAGGAACAATACAAAAGGCACCAGAAGGCAAAGATAGGAATATCTTATCTTTGCCACCAGTGTCGAATGTTCATACAATTCTTTTATCTTTTTTCTCATAGGAATCCCCCTTATCCATGGCCACGGCTAATTGGTGCCGCCTCGGTACTGGGTAGGGGTCATCCCCTGGGTCTTCTTGAACAGATAGGAGAAATAGTGTGGATCCTTGTAGCCCACCTCCTGGCTGATCAGGCTGCTGCGCTTGCCGGTGCAGCGCAAGAGTTCCTTTGCCTTGTTCATACGATAGTCTGTCAGATATTTGATAAAGCTCTGTCCGGTCTGCTGGCTGAAGATCATGCTCAGATGGTTCGGTGAGAAATTCACGTGGGATGCCAGCAGATTCAGGGAAAGTTCCTCGTCTGCATAATTCTCATCAATGTATTTCATCACCTGTTCCACCACATCATCATACCGGCTGCTGGCAGCCTTATCTCTGACCGCCAGTGCTTTCTGCAGAATTCTGGTAATGTAATGGATCGCACTATCGCTGTCCTGCAGGGTCTTCTCGTCCTGATTGGGTGTTTCCAGTTCCTGCGTATCCGTCTGCAGGCTTTCCAGAAAATCTGCCACACAGAAATAGACATCCATGGTAATATACTGCCTGAAAATATTGGACTGCAGTGCCTTGTTGCTGAGATCCCGGAAAAATTCTTCCACGAAGTAGACCACTTCCTCCCGGTCACCCTGTTTTAAGAATTCCTGGATTCTTGTGCGGTCGATCTGCTTTGGATTGACTTCCTTGATGTCAAAATTATCTTCCTTCTGCGCTTCCTCCGTCATATGTCCGCTGTCCAGGATCCGGCTGTCCTGCACCAGATATCTGTGGGCAAAAGCATGACTGGCCTGTTCAAAAGATGCCGGAAGCTCCCGCAGACGATTCACCGGCTTGCCGATACCACCGAAATACCGCACATGCTCATAGCCTTCCATAATGTCCTTGATCTTTTCTATGTATTCCTGTTGCAACAGCAATAGCTGTTCCTCGGAATCGGCTTTTAATAAGAATGCTTTTCCTTCCAGATTACGATCAAAGGTGATCACCGTCCTGCCGTCTTCCAGTCCCCGCAGTTCCTGTTCGATCCGGATCAGGCTACCGGAATACTCATCCTGCGCATGACGCAGAGACTGGGTCTTGAACAGAATAATATTGTACCAGGGTGCCGACAGATCGATCCCCAGAATCTCTGCCGATTCCAACAGTTCTGCCACGGTGCTTTCTCCGGTGACCAGTTCCTGGAACAGCTTTTTCCGCTCTCTGAGATTGTTTTCCTCCATCTCCTGCAAATACCGCTCTCTGATCTGAATGGCTCTGCGCTTCTCCTCGATCTTCGCCGACAATTCATCCAATTCCGCCAGCAGTTCCTCACCATTGATGGGTTTGGACAGATACTGGGCCACTCCCAGCTTGATAGCTTCCTTGGCATATTCGAATTCCTGGTAACCGGACAGAATAATGATTTCTGTGTCCGGAAGCTCCTTGCGGATCAGACGGCTCAATTCCAGGCCGTCCATAAACGGCATCCGGATATCGGTGATCACGATATCCGGACGCAATTTCTGGATCATGGGATAGGCCAGCTCTCCGTCGCCGGCCTCCCCACAGAACTCATAGCCATGAGCCTTCCAGTCAATATTATTTTTGATTCCTTCACGGATGACAAATTCATCCTCCACCAAAAACACTTTTAACATTTCTACGATACCCTTCTTCTATCTGCAGGTAACTTCTACCCGCAGATTCTGCCTGCAGATTTTTATTTCGTTCTCTGCAATACTATTTTCTATTATACACGAAAACAGATTTTTCGGGTAGCATATTTTAGCGGTAGAATACTTCTCCCAGTATCAGGTCTCTCTTCAGATCGCGGATCTTCGTATCCTTGTCGATGTATACAGCCTCGATGCCCATCATGGCTGCCCAGTCACCCATCTGCTCTGCGGTCAGATCGTAGGTAAATGCGGTATGATGTGCACCTCCTGCCAGGATCCATGCTTCCGCGCCGGTATACAGATCCGGTTCGGGAGTCCAGAAGTTGGTAGCGGTAGGAAGCTTCGGCATGGGTTTCTCCACTTTCTTGCAGTTCACATCGTTGATGATCAGACGGAAACGATTGCCCATGTCGATCAGGGAAGTAGCGATACCATGACCTTCCTTGGAAGTAAATACCAGTCTTGCAGGATCTTCTCTGTCTCCCATGGACAGGGGCTGGCACTTGATGCTGATGGGACCGTCCGCAATGGTGGGGCAGATCTCCAGCATATGGGCTTCCAGAATACCTTCCTTGCCCTTGATCAGATTGTAGGTGTAATCCTCCAGCATGGAAGTACCCTTGGCATCCTTTTTGCCTGCGGTCATGATCTTCATCAGACGTACCATGGCGGCTACCTTCCAGTCACCTTCTGCGCCGAAGCCGTAGCCCTTCTCCATCAGTCTCTGAATGGCCAGTCCGGGCAGTTGCTTCAACGCACCCAGATCTCCGAAGTGGGTAACGATGGCCTGATAATTCTTCTCTTCCAGGAAACGTTCAAATCCCAGTTCGATCTGTGCCTGTACAGCCACATGTTTTTTAAACTCTTCGGGGTCTCTTCCCTCTAATAAAATATTATATTTCTCGTAGTACTCGTCTACCAGTGCATTGACATCGGATACAGATACGGCATTTACACTCTCTGCGATCTCGTTTACAGGGTAAGCGTCTACTTCCCAGCCAAACTTGATCTGTGCTTCTACCTTATCACCTTCGGTTACCGCTACATTGCGCATGTTGTCAGCCACACGCATGACACGGATATGGCTGCTCTCCACCACGCCGACTGCAGCACGCATCCAGGATGCGATCTTGCCCTGTACCACAGGATCAGACCAGTGGCCTACCACAACCTTACGCTCCATGCGCATGCGGGTCACGATATGACCGTACTCTCTGTCACCGTGGGCAGACTGGTTCTCATTCATGAAATCCATGTCGATGGTGTCATAGGGCAGTTCCTCATTGAACTGAGTATGGAAATGCAGCAGGGGCTTACGATACTCCTGTAATCCCAGGATCCAGGATTTTGCCGGAGAGAAAGTATGCATCCAGGTGATAACACCGGCACAAGTGTCATCCAGATTTGCTTCATTAAAAGTACGGCGGATCAGTTCGTTAGTGATCAGGGTCGGCTTCCATACCACCTCATAAGGTAACACACCGGAAGCGTTCAGGGCATCCACGATCTTGTGAGAGTGCTCCGCTACCTTTGCCAGGCACTCGTCCCCATACAAGTCCTGTGATCCCGTACAAAACCAGAATTGATATTTTTTTGTCTGTAACATAAGTAATACCTCCTGTAGTTGAATACAATTTCGATATTACCATATTACAACTTGTATGCTTCTGCTAACAAGTTGTATTTCCTACGACAAGCTCCGGCTGGATGAGAATCTTTCTCTCTTCCGGTCCCAGAGATTCCCCATGAAGCAGTGACAGTAACAGCTGTGCCGCCATTTCTCCCAGTTTTTCCTGGGGATGAACGATAGTGGTCAGCTGAAAACCTCCGCCGATGGCCATGTAGGAATTGTCATAACCGGTGACGGAAATGTCCTCCGGGACGCGAATCCCCCGTGAAGTCAGCGTCGGGATGACCTGCATGGCGATCTGGTCATTGTAACAGACCACACTGTCGAGTCTGGTTCCCTTGGAGATCAGACGCCGGATTCCCTCCTGTGGGTGGACTTTACGATCCTCGGTATGGAACCAGATCACCTTGTCCGGATCGTAGAGGACACCTGCTTCCTGCAGGGCCTGTACATAGCCCCGGTGACGGTTCTGTCCCTGGATGTCATCTGCCTTGAACACTCCGGCAATATCACGATGCCCGGTATCCAGGAGATATTTTGTGATCAGATGACCTCCCCTGCAATCGTCCATCAGCACCTGGGGCTTGTCTTCCATCTGGTCGAAGCAGCCTTGAATAAACACATAGGGAATTCCGTATTCTTCCAGCCGCTCATACAGATGCAGATGTCTGCAGCTGATCTGGCTCTTACTGGGTTCGATGATGACCCCGTCGATATCCTTCTGCAACAGTTCCTCCAGACACCGTGCCTCCTGGCTCCGGGAGTTTCTTGTATTTTTTAATAAAATGCTATACCCCTGTGCCGTAAGAACTTCATCGATGCCCTGAATAACCCGGGGAAAAATATAATCCGACAGATAGGTGGTCACCACGGCAATGTTGTGAGACTTATGCTCCGGGCGGACCCGCTCCGACACAAAGGTGCCTTTCCCGTGTACCGCATAGATGTATCCCTCCTGTTCCAGAATGGCCAGTGCCTTGCGGACGGTCTGGCGGCTCACCTGATAAGCGGCGGCCAGCTGGTTCTCCGAGGGAACACGGTCACCGCTGCGCAGTTCTCCCAGTCGGATCTGTTCCTGTAAATCATGATGCATTTTATAGTATTTCAGCTGTTTTTCTTCCATACGTATCCGTCCGCCCCGCTCCTTCTCTATCCGGTTTTGTGCAACTCTATTCCGTTTTCCGGGTATCGCTCCCCGGTACATTTCAGTATTTTTCGCCTTCCAGCAGGATCAGCCGCCGGATTTCTTCCGCTCCGCTGACACGTTCCCCTTCTATGGTATCATTATGGATCACATAATCACAGATCTTGCGATTACGCTTCTCCGCATCGATAGACAGGATCCGAAGTGTCTTTTCCTCGGTGTCATAGTCGGAATCAATGATATCGGCGATCAGCTTTTCTTTATCTCTCGCCACATAGATAATATGGGTGGGAAAGGAACGCTTCATGGCAATGGCACCGCACATATCCACGGGGATCACCGCAAACTTTCCCTGATCCAGCAAGGTCTGAATGTCTTCCTTTCTGGTGCCGTACCGTACCCCGGCATAAGCCGTTTTTTCAAAAAAGTTCATCCGGTCGAAGGCTTCCTCCGGGACGTACTTGTGGCCGTAGCGCCCCGGTTCCGTGCAGTAGTTCACCGGGCGGACAAAAATCTCCCCACTCTCTGTCCTTTCGCTCGCGCCTGTCCCGCGGCTACCGCACAAAGCTTCCGTAATCTCCCGTTTGCCGGAGCCGGACGGCCCCACCAGGGCCAGCACCGCCGGAGCAGTGATCTTCTCTGTCTTAGAAGTGGATGCTTTCATGATCTGCTTCACCAGAGAGACAAATTCCGCCATGGTATTTACGGACAACAGCCCCGTCATTTTGGCATTCCAGGGCTTCCGCATCAGCACCGGATACTCCGCCTTGCTCTCCAGAATATTGTGGATGGCATCATCCAGCACAATATCAAAATGGACACGATCCTTGGCACTTCCCAGAATAATATTTTCCGGTGGAAGCTCCGGGAACTGGGTCATGATCTGTTCTGCCCGCACTCCCATAAAATGTGGTGACACCGCAGTAATGAAAAAGACATCCGCGATCTGCATCAGTCTGCGGATCCCTCGTTTCGTCTCCTCGGTCGGGATCTGCCTTCGGTACAGTTCCGGATCGTTATAGAATTCTTTGATCACCGAAGTCCGCCCTTCGTTGGCCCAGGAAGTGATTTCCTCCATGCGATAGGGTTCCTTCGGATGATATTTTTCATTTGCCATACGGATGGCGATACTGTTAAACGGGGCGGTAACATCGTCCCAATCAATACCGATGCTGGGTCTGAGCATGCTGTAGTCCTCACTCTTTCTATGTTCAATACGATCTATCACACCATGTGATTTTAGTGCATTATGCTTTTTGCACATTGTGCATTCCCGTTTCCGGAATACTTCTGCTATTTAGCATAGCATAAACGAATACGCAGTACAATCCATACCGTAGCCGCTCTCTCTGGCTCTTCTACCGTTCCAATCGGCATTGTTTATTTTGCCGTACTCTTTTTCCTTGGATATATCATGTTTTTGGGGCTTATCATCCATTTATCATATTTTTTGTTGTAATAATTCACAATCGCTTTTTTCTCTATATTGCCCAATTGTCAACACTTTTGAACTGTGCTAGTATACATGTACAGGAGGAGAATTCATGACCAACCGGGAATTATTAGAGACGATAGTAATTAAATTAGAAAGTATAGACCAACGACTGGGCAGGGTGGAGCAACGACTTGATAAGGTCGAACAGCGACTCGACAGGGTGGAGCAACGACTTGATAAGGTCGAACAGCGACTCGACAGGGTGGAGCAGCGACTTGATAAGGTCGAACAGCGACTCGACAGGGTGGAGCAGCGACTTGATTCACTGGAGCAAAGATTCGATTCTTTGGAACAACGTGTTTCCAATCTGGAATCCGGTCAGATTGCCATGGAACAGCGCCTTGCCAACCTGGAATCCGGTCAGATTGCCATGGAACAGCGCCTTGCCAATCTGGAATCCGGTCAGATTGCCATGGAACAGCGCCTTACCAATCTGGAATCCGGTCAGCTCTCTATGGCGAATCGCCTTACCAATATGGAGTTGACTCTTGAGAATGAAGTCAGTCGTAATATCTGTACAATTGCAGAAGCTCATTTAGATTTATCCAGAAAATTCGACCGGGCCTTAAAAGTAAAAGAAGATGATGAACTGGTTTGCGTCCGGCTTAATGTATTGGAAAATGATGTCCGAAAAATAAAGCAGCGGCTGGAAATTGCATAGTTTATTCTTATCAGTACCTTATCTTAATGGATAAGGTATTTTTTTGCCCTTCTTTTTGTTGACTTATCAACATCCTTGTGTTACACTTCATAAAGTTGTTGCAGTGTCAACATTTTACAGGAGGAACCTTCATGCAGGATCGTTTTGAAAGATTTGTGGTATCTATCACAGAATTGCACCGTTATCTGCAAAAATTGAAAGAACTGGAAATGGGACAGATGGACTTAAAAGCCGGTTATACCATGTGTCTGTATTATCTGGGAAAACACCCGGAAGGGCTGACCGCCACGCAGCTGACGGAGCTGTGTAAGGAAGACAAGGCCGCAATCTCCCGTACCTTAAGCCAGTTGAGTTCCAAGGGGCTGGTGTCCTGCGAGCTGCCGGAACATAAACGTTCCTACCGCACACTGTATTATCTGACAGAAGAAGGCAATACTGTAGTCAAAAAGATCAGTTCCCGGATCTATTCCGCACTGGCTCACGGCGGTGATGGCATGACGGAAGAACAACGGTTGAATCTCTATGACTCTCTGGAACGGATCTCCCATAATCTGGAGCAGTATCTTACAGAGTTTTCTGTCAAGCATCCCACAGAGAAATGATCCATCCGCAACTCACCCTGACTGGCTTTCCAACAGAATTAACAGCAAGGTGACATGAACGATGTCGTATGTCCATCCCGATGGATGCCCCGGCGCATTTCCGCCCGAAAGAATATTCATCATAACTATATATAGAAAGTACAGGAAACAATTATGGAAAAAATACGTTTTATCACGGACTCCGCATCCGATATGAACAGTTCAAGAGAGGACGTCACGATTCTCCCCCTGCATATCCGCTTCGGTGAGGAGGAATATGCTGACGGTGTCACCATCAGTCATAAGGAATTCTATGAGAAACTGATCGAATGTGATACTCTGCCCACCACCAGTCTGGTATCTCCCGCAGTCTTCGAAGAAGCCTACGAAAAAGCTGTATCGGCCGGAGAAACTGTCATTGTGGTTACTATTTCCAGCAAGCTGTCCGGCACCTGCCAGAGTGCCCGGATCGCTGCCGAGGATTATGAAGGCAAAGTCTTCGTCGTAGACAGTCTGAATGCCACCATTGGGGAACAGATTCTGGTAGAATACGGCCTGCAGCTGAAAAAGCAGGGAATGACCGCGGAAGAGATCGTAAGCGTTCTGCAAGAGCAAAAGCATAAGATCCACACCATGGGACTCTTAGACACTCTGGAATACTTGAAAAAAGGGGGCCGTATCTCCCCCACTGTGGCATTCATCGGGGGCGCTCTGGCCATCAAGCCCGTGGTAGCAGTCGTAGACGGTGAGATCATTATGCTGGGAAAAGCCCGTGGTTCCAAAAACGGCAGTAACTTCCTCATCCGTGAAATTGAAAAAGCGGACGGCGTGGACTTCTCCAAGCCCTTCTGTCTGGGCTATACCGGTCTGAGTGACGAACTTTTACAGAAATACATTCACGACAGTGAGCATCTCTGGAAGGATTATGCCAAGGAGCTTCCCGTCAGCACTCTGGGTGCCACCATCGGAACCCATGTGGGCCCGGGTGCTGTTGCCGTTGCATTCTTCGAACATTAAATCTATTACAATTTTTCCCATTTGCTCAAAATAGGACTAATTTCCCACAGCTGCCCCACTGACAAATTTCTCCTCTTATGGTATATTGTAAATTCATTTTATATTGTTTGTTCATTTTCTACATTACCAGAGAGGAGAATTTTTATGGGGTTGAACCTGTTACTATCCACAAATCATATCGTCATCCACAGTTACTCTCCCGTGGCAGATTTTCTGTTGGTGGTTATGTGTCTTCTGGCATTGTTACTGATCCGACAGACTTTCATTAAACAGAGCCGGACCTTTCGGATCTTCAAGGCCTGTTTTGCCCTGCTTTTCATTGCCGCAGTTTCCAATATCGCCTTTTATTATGCCGACCTTTTTTCCAGACAGAACACCCTTCTCTGGATCCTCCGGGCCGTCTACCATATCAGTCTTCTGTCCCTGTTCTGTCTCTATATTGCTTACCTGAAAATACTGATCGTCTTCCCGAAAAATATCGGCAGGAAATATACCTTTCTGTCCTTCGCCATCCTTGTGGTGACCGGAGTTGCCGATCTGGCATCTCCTCTGACCGGCTGGGGATTTCATCAGGATCATTACGGAATCTGGTATGAAAATATCCTGTCCACTCCTTTTATGGTCGGATATCTTCTGTATCTGGCGGTGATCCTCTTTCTGTTGGTTCGCTACCGCCGCAGACTTCCTACCGCACTGTTCCATATGCTGATATTTACTGAGACGGTCTGTGGATTGATCGTAGTCATGGAAGCTGCCATGAATACGACTTCTTTCCTGGCCACAACCTATTTTCTGCCGCTTCTGGTGGTATTGTACATGCTCCATGCCAACGCCTACGACCCGAAGACCGGTGCCCTGGGTTCCGCATCCTTGGATGAATATCTGCGCCAGCAGCGACAGACCGCTCAGGATACCTACTACCTGTGCCTGCGCTTTGACATGGATTTCGAATACGTCATGACAGAGGAAATGGGAAAGCTGTTCTACAGCTTCTGGACGGATTATTTTCGAAAGGGTATGTTGTTCAATCCTTCCACCAGCTTCTTCGTACTGGCAGTGGACAGCCACAATATCCCGGATGCCACAGAAAGGGCAGTATCCCTGATTAAAAAGGTGTTCCAGAAATATTATGAAGAATATAAGCTTCCCTACAAGCTGGTACTCTTCGACCATCTGGACTTTTGTGAGAATCTGGAACAGTTCTACGAGGTATTCAATTACTTTTCCGAAAAAGTAGCGCAGAATTCCTATCGTGTCTTCGGGGAAGAAGATTACCAGACTTATAAAGAAATGCATTATATCAAGTCCCAGTTGAAGGATATTGCGGAACACGGCTCCTTAGATGACGAACGCGTTCTGGTCTATTGTCAGCCGGTACGGAATGTCCACACGGGTACTTACGATACCGCAGAATCCCTGATGCGTTTGCGTCTGCCACAGACAGGACTGGTATTCCCGGATCGTTTTATTCCTCTGGCAGAAAAATACGGCTACATCCACCGCCTCAGCATGATCATTCTGAATAAGACCTGTAGGCAGATCAAGCAGATGCAAGATGAGGGCTATCAGATCTCCCGTGTATCCGTAAATCTTTCTGTGGAAGAGCTGGGCGAAAAGGACTTCATGGAAGAATTCAAATCCATCGTACGAGCCGCCGGAATCGACTTCCACACCATTGCCGTTGAGTTTACGGAGTCCCAGAACGATACGGAATACGAACTGGTACAGGAATGCGTCAGTGAGTTCAAACAGTTGGGGGTATGTACTTATCTGGATGATTTTGGAACCGGTTATTCCAATTTCGACCGGATCTTAAGCCTGAAACTGGATGTGGTCAAATTCGACAGAAGCCTTTTACTGATGGCGGATCAGGATGCCAATTCCCGCTTCATGCTGGATTACTTCTCTACCGCCTTTGAGCGTCTGGGTTACAAGGTACTGTACGAAGGTGTAGAGACCGATGCCCAGGAAGAACTGTGTATCATCAGTCATGCAGATTATTTACAGGGCTATAAGTTCTCCAAGCCGATTCCCATTGAAGAATTGCCCCGGTTCCTTACGCGGGGCTGATATTGCGATTGCCGCATCCATTATTATTCCGGACACCGCTTCTGCGGTCCCCGCATACACAATAAAAATCCCGAAGGCCTTTCACAGTCTCCGGGATTTCTCTTTGCTTAACTTTATTTATCTTTTGTATCTTGCGCTTATATTAAGCAGCCTTCTTAGCCTTCTTCTCTTTCATCTGCTTAGCGAAGGTCTGTGCACCTTCCACTACCAGGAAGATTGCCAGCACTGCCATTGCAGTTGCGAAGAACAGCTGGAACCAGTCACCCCATGCAGCGGTGCCGGCGCCGATAGCCTTACACTTGTTGATTACAGTGATCACCAGGCTGGTCAGGGTTGCAGCAAGCATGAATACCATAGGGAAGTAGAACATCTTGTTGTTCTTACCAACTTCACCCAGCCATGCAGCTACTGCCATCAGTGCGATACCTGCCAGCAACTGGTTGGCTGCACCGAACAGACCCCAGATCTGGCTCAGAGACAGACCACCCAGGATACAACCGATCAGTACCATAGAAACAGTACCGAACAGAGGATGAGCCAGCACTTTACGTGCGCCCTTGGCATCCTTGTAGGTAGCCTCGCCTTCCTTCAGGAACAGCTCGGAGAACATGAAACGGCTCAGACGGGTACCGGTATCCAGACTGGTCAGCGCGAATACGGATACAGACAGAGTTAATAGTGCGTAAATGGTGCCATATGCCTTGGAAGTCTCGGTACCGAACATGGATGCGATACCTGCAGCGAATGCAGCTGCGGGAGATCCGAACTCACCGTTTAAGTACTTCTGATATACTGCACCGACTGCTACCAGAGCGATGATACCCAGAGCAGACTCGATTAGCATGGAGCCGTAACCGATTGCCTTGGCATCCTTCTCGTTAGCTAACTGCTTGGAAGAAGTACCGGTAGCGATCAAGCTGTGGAAACCGGAACATGCACCACATGCTACAGTGATGAACAGCATAGGGAACAGGGTCTGTCCTGCCTTGGGCTCCCAGCTGGTGAAAGCTGGAATATCGAAAGCAACAGTACCGGTGAAAGCACCTGCAACCACACCGATGAATGCCAGACCGATCATAGCGTACAGCAGGAAGCTGGACAGATAGTCACGGGGCTGTAACAGGATCCATACGGGAACCAGGGAAGCTACAGCGATGTACACACCTACGAATACGATCCATGCGATACGGTTCATTGCAAAACCAACGTTCAAGCCAAGAACAGTGATCAGTACGATACCGATGATGCCACCGATGGTAGCGGGCAGAGTCTTGACACCCATTCTGTTGGTCACATAACCATAAATAACAGCCAGAACGATAAATAACAAAGAGATCATAGCGGTAGACTGGTTACCGGTAGGATTGGTCACAAAACCGAAAGCGGTCTTGCCGGCTTCGTCTGCCACAGTCAGGAAAGTACCTGCCACGATGTTAACGAAGGAAGCGATTACCAGAATCAATACCAGAAGTGCGAAGATGATGAAAAGCTTCTTTGCTCTGGATCCCATGGAATCCTCGATGATCTCACCTACAGATTTACCGTCATGTCTGATAGATGCGAATAAAGATCCGAAGTCCTGCAGACCGCCGAAGAAAATACCACCGATAATACACCACAGGAATACGGGAACCCATCCGAAGATGGAAGCCTGGATCGGTCCGTTGATCGGGCCTGCTCCGGCGATAGAGGAAAAATGATGTCCCATAAGTACGGCGGGCTTTGCTGCAACATAGTCTACACCATCCTCCTTCTCAATAGCAGGAGTCTTCTTGGTAGGATCAATGCCCCACTGTTTTGCCAGCCAGGAGCCATAGAACACATAGCCGATAAACAATAATACGATAGCGGCCAAAACAATTAATAATGCTGTCATTTGTGTTTCTCCTTTTCTTATACACAGATTTAATTTTTCATTGCCTTTTTTACGAGCTTCTTCAAAATCTGTCCGTGGCGGTTGTGGACGATCCGACCCGAAGATAACTCGGCGACAATCAAACGGTAATTACTCCAGCCATGAAATCCCCAGAGGTAACTCTGATAATGCTTGCACTTTTTCACCTGTATAAGCGCATCCTCCTCTGCATGACCGGTCAGAATGATCAGGACAACATCGCTGTTCCGATGATTGGATGAGGGCTGCACGTTGGCAGTTCCCCGTTCCCAGGCGATGGAGTCCAGTTCCAGAAGGCGATCCTTTGATAAAGATTCCTCTGTGGCAAAATACACAGTCTCGTTGGTGTCAATATCTGCCACCTTAGCTTTCTTGATCAGAAAGTACTGTTCATTATGGGATCCGAAGATTGCTTCGGCTGCGAATGGCGGTTCTACAGCCTCTGTTTTGATATTGTAGTAGGTCTGATAAGATCGCAGGACGCGTTCCAGCGCTTCCCCGGGAGTAAGTGTCTTTTGTAATTCCATTCTGCTTTCCTTTTAAGCATGCGTAATCGATTACATTTACGTTCATGCTATCGATAGTTTTAGCACGTCGAAGTGTCAAATGCAACGGTTTTTTTAGCATTTCTTTACACTTTTTTATAAATACATACTTTATCGTTATATGTTAGTCCTCTGACAGCTTTTTTCCAAGGTGCAAATTTAACCTATATACCATTACAAATTTAATCTCTTTATCTGGATAAACTTATTGACTTTTGTTGGGTAACCGGAAATCATTCTAAAAAAAAGCAGCCGATTTTCATCAGCTGCCGATTTTTAGGAATGATTCTTTTCTTCCTTGATCTCCCAATGGATCAGGAAAGTCAGTGCCGCACGAAGTCCGATGATACCGGCTACGGTAACGATCTCCTTCCAGTCTCTGACAATAACGGTCTTAAGGATCTCACTGCACAACTTGAACTCCAGCCCTACAGCAAGCCCCTGCGCCAGGGTGATCTTCATATCCGGCACCCGCCGCACATAATTATAAAACCCTTTCAGACCGGAGAGAATAATAACGATCACTCCGACAAATTCAAAGAACAGTATTGCCACCTGGACAATATTGTTCATCACGTTTTCCAGGAATTCAATGATAAGCTCTATGTGGAACATGCACAGCCCCCCGCTTTTCTTACACTTCTTTTTTTCATTGTAGCGTATCCAAAAAGGGCGTGCAAGATGTATCTTTATCTTTTTATCAGCTATTTTTCTTCTGTTTTCAATAATTCCTGCATAGTATGCCAGCCAAGCACCGCGCATTTTACCCTGGCAGGCATGTGGGCGATATCCTGCAATACGGAGGCTTCCTCCAGTTCGTCCCGCTCTTCCTCGGTAATACTTCCCTTGATCATCTTGAGGAACAGGTCTGCCAGATGCAACGCTTCCTCCTTGCTTCTGCCAATGACCAGCTCCAGCATCATGTCCGCGGAAGCCTGGGAAATGGCACAGCCGTCGCCTTCGAAGGCACCGTCAACTACCACACCATCCTCCACTTTCAGCTCCAGAAAAATGTCATCACCACAGCTGGGATTAACGCCCTCCAACACCAGATTCGCATCCTCCAGCTTGTGCTTGTGATACGGATGCAGATTGTGCTCCGTCAGGATTTCATTATAAAATGTCTTATTCTCCATAGCCCATCTGTCTCCTTATCTTTGCAAGGCTTTCTAAAAATGCCTGAATCTCTTCTTCCGTATTGTAGACACCCAGGCTTACTCTGGTGGTGGACAATACTTTCAAATGTTGCAATAACGGCTGGGCACAATGATGTCCCGCCCGGACCGCGATATGATCCGCATCCAAAATAGAAGCCACATCATGGGGATGCACACCGTCCAGTTTGAAGGTCACAATGCCGTGATGGTCTTCTGCTTTCTGTGAGCCCAGAATGTGTACTGCGGGAATCTCTTTCATGCCATCCATCAGCATGGCTGTCAGCTTCGCTTCTCTCTCTTCGATAAAGTCAAAACCGATCTTCTGCACATACCGGATTGCCTCTGCCAGTGCATAGGCTCCGGCACCGTTTACCGTTCCTGCTTCGAACTTATGTGGCACTTCCGCCCACACGGCTCCGGTACGGCTGACGGAATCGATCATTTCCCCGCCGCACAGGAAAGGAGGCATCTGCTCCAACAGTTCTCTCTTCGCATATAACGCACCAATTCCCATGGGAGCATACATCTTGTGTCCGGAAAATGCCAAAAAATCCACATCCAGATCCTGTACATCCACTGCCATATGGGGAACGCTCTGGGCTCCGTCTGCCACGAAATAAGCGCCTGCCTCATGTGCCAGCTGCGCAAAACGCTTGATATCATTTTTGCAGCCCAGCACATTGGATACCTGGGTCATAGCAACGATCTTCGTTCGTTCGCTCAGTGCCTCCTTAAAAGCTTCCTCGGTATATTTTCCGTCTTCGGTGCACTCCAGATACTTCACCACTGCTCCGGTTCTGGCTGCCGCCTGCTGCCAGGGCAGGAGATTGCTGTGGTGCTCCATAATGCTCACCAGGATCTCATCTCCCGGTTTCAGTACCAGTGAGCCGAAACTGTAGGCCACCAGATTCAAGCCTTCCGTGGCATTGCGGACGAAAACGATCTCCGCCGCCTCTCTGGCATTTAAAAACTCCCGGACCGTCTCTCTGGCTTCTTCGTATTTTTCGGTTGCCGCCTCTCCCAGCTCGTATAATCCGCGCAGGGGATTGGCATTGTATTTTTCATAAAATGTTCTCTCTGCCTCCAGAACACAGGACGGCTTCTGGGAAGTCGCCGCCGTGTCCAGATAAATCACATCGTTACTCATAAGCAGAGGAAAATCCTTACGGATCTCGCTGATTGAAGTCGTCATACTTCCTCCTGTTATCTTACTCTTCCGCTTCCTCTTCTTCCCCGGCTCTGCCAAGGAACTCCTGTACCTTAGCCCGTGTAGCTGCATCAGGAATCTTGCGGCAGACCGCATCCACCTTGGCCATAGCCATCATCTCATAGATCTGCTCTCTGTTCATGCCGCGGCTCTCCAGGTAGAACAGCAGCTCATCATCCAGCTTACCGATGGTGGCACCGTGATTGCCTTCCACATCTTCCTCCGCACAGAGGATCAGGGGAATGGTCTGGTTCACCACATCGTTGGATAATAACAGTACATCCTCTTTTTCATTGCCTACTGCGCCTTTAGCCCCCCATTTGAAATCAATGGTGCCACGATACAGCTTGAAAGCATGATCCCGCAGAACGCCGCCGGCCTGCATATTGCTCTGGGTCTTTTTGCCTTCATGCACAGCTACATAGTTCATATCCAGTCTTCCGTCACCGCCCACGATATAAGCGGTGTCGGCATTCAGGCTGCTCTCTCTGCCCTGTAAGGTAGTCTTGCATCCAAGGTAAGTATTCTTTCCGCCGAGGATCAGCTGGATCACTTCCAGGGAAGCCTTCTCTTCACACAGGGCTCCGATATCATTCATAAAGGTAAATCCATTGCCCAGTCTCTGAATCTGGATCAGGCGGATCTTCGCTCCCTCTTCCAGATGCAGTCTGGTGGATACTGCCGCCTGCCCTGCTACCTCCCTGTCGGAAGCAAAATCCTGGATCACAGTGATTTCACTGTTTTTCCGGGCTCTCACTGCTACGGCACCGGCCTGTAAACTATTTTGTACGTAGGTATAATCCAACAGCAACGGCTGTGCTTCTGTGGTTTTCTCAGACACCTCATAATGTTGTGCCTTCACTCCCGCTGCTGTCAGAAGACCGTCCATGTCCTCTCCCATGCCGGATGGGATGCCTGCAAAATCCGCATTCCAGGGCTGGGATCCCTCATTTTCTGCTGTTGTTATTTTTTCCGGCAGGCTTACCTTTACCCCTCCTGCCGTAGGTACTTCTATCTTTTCCAACTGCGTCTCGTTCATGCGAAGCCAGTTCCAGGTCTTCGCCGGCAGTCTGTTAATGGTCATATTATATTCTTTTTCCATACTGATCTCCATTCCTCCTGCCACATTAACCGATGCTGCCCTTCATCTCCAGACGGATCAGATTGTTCATCTCCACCGCGTATTCCAACGGCAGCTCCTTCGATACATTGTCTGCGAATCCGCTGACGATCATGGCTCTGGCATCCTCTTCTGAGATACCGCGGGACATCAGATAGAACACTGCCTCGTCGCTGATCCTGCCGATCTTCGCCTCATGCCCGATATCGGCATCCTGGGTACGGATATCCATCGCCGGGATGGTATCGGAACGGGATTTGTCGTCCAGCATCAGGGACTGGCAGGATACGGCGGATTTACTCTTTGCCGCACTGTTCTTCACCACTACGGAGCTTCGGAAGGTACTGATCCCGCCATCCTTGGAGATAGACTTCGTGTTGATATAAGAAGTGGTCTCCGGTGCATTGTGAACCACTTTCGTACCGGTATCCAGATTCTGTCCGGCTCCGGCGAAAGTAATACCGGTAAATTCCGCTCTCGCTCCCTTACCGTTCAGCACGCTCATGGGATAGAGATAGGATACATGAGATCCGAAGGAACCGGATACCCATTCTATGGTACCGCCTTCTTCCACCAGCGCCCGCTTGGTGTTCAGATTGTACATATTCTTGGACCAGTTCTCGATGGTGGAGTAACGCAGTTTTGCATTTTTCCCCACGAACAGCTCCACACAGCCGGCATGGAGGTTCGCCACATTGTACTTCGGGGCGGAACAGCCTTCGATAAAATGCAGGTATGCACCCTCGTCCACAATGATCAGGGTATGCTCGAACTGTCCGGCTCCCGGTGCGTTCAATCGAAAATAGGACTGTAAGGGGATCGTCACGGACACTCCGGGGGGAACATATACGAAAGAGCCGCCGGACCACACAGCACCGTGCAGCGCTGCGAATTTGTGGTCTCTGGGGGTCACCAGCTTCATAAAATGCTTCCGCACCATATCCGCATATTCCCCATTCAGGGCACTCTCCATATCGGTATAGACTACGCCCTGGGCTGCCACTTCTTCCCTGACATTGTGATATACCAGCTCGGAATCGTACTGTGCCCCCACACCGGCGAGGGACTTCCGCTCCGCCTGTGGGATCCCCAATTTTTCGAAGGTATCCTTGATGTCCTCCGGCACTTCGGACCATTTGGCGCTCATATGGGTATTGGGCTTGACATAAGTCACAATATCTTCCATGTTCAGCCCCTCAATGGAAGGTCCCCAGTCGGGGACCTCCATCTCGTTATAGATCTGCAATGACTGCAGACGGAAATTCGCCATCCATGCGGGATCGTTCTTCTTCGCGGAGATCTCTTCCACAATGGCGGGCGTCAGTCCTTTCTGAATGCGGTAGACGTCTTTTTCTTCATTACGAATATCATAAATGCTTCTGTTGACGTCCTCCACATAAGTCTTTTCTCTTTCACTCATTCGGATCGTCGACCTCCTTTACGCTTCCAGAAAACGTTCAAAACCATGCTCGTTGATCTCGTCTACCAGGGAAGCGTCGCCGGATGCCACGATCTTACCGTTCACCAATACATGGGTCTTGTCCACATGGAGAGACTCTAAGATTCTGGTACTGTGGGTAATGATCAGCAGAGCACCCTTTTTGTCCTTCTGGTACTCTTCCACGCCCTTGGATACGGTACGCACTGCATCCACGTCCAGACCGGAATCCGTCTCATCCAGAATGGCCAGTGAAGGCTTCAACATAAGTAACTGCAGAATCTCTGCCTTTTTCTTCTCGCCGCCGGAAAATCCGACATTCAGGTCACGGTCACCGTAGGAAGGATCCATCTGTAAGACTTCCATAGCTTTCTCCAGTTCCTTTTTAAATGTCCACAGCTTGATACGGGAACCGCTTCTCTGTTCCACGGCATTACGAATGAAATTCCGAAGCGATACTCCGGGTACCTCCAGGGGATTCTGGAAGGACAGGAAAATACCATCCTTGGCTCTCTGGTCTGTGGTCTCCTCCAATAATTGTTTTCCTTTGAACAGGATCTCACCACCGGTCACCTCATAACGGGGACTTCCCATGATGGTGTAACCCAACGTGGATTTGCCCGCACCGTTGGGTCCCATGAGGACATGGGTCTCTCCGGGACGAACCTCTAAATCTATTCCATGAAGGATGGGCTTGTCCTCTACACTTACGGACAAGTTACGCACCTGTAATAATTGTTCTGACATATACTTCCTCCTATCTCTAGCGTCCAACTAGGAATTACTATATCATTATATACATACATCTGCAAATATGCAACATATAATTCCTACAAAAGTACCGTACATTCCGTTCAAATTGTATTACATTTTTTTGTATTACATTTTTCAGTTAGCAGCAGCTTACTACAAAAGAAAACACAAGCCATTGCGAGGAATTCTCTTTTTCTCTCACAATGGCCTTTGCTTTTTCTCTTTTTATGCTTCTTCTCTTTTTATGCTTCTTCTCTATCCAAAAGGTTCTTCATGCTCTTGGTGCTGATCCACAGGGTAGATGTATTATGCAGAAGAGCGGACGTAGTGGGAGGAATGATACCTGCCACACCTAAAATGATCAGTCCGGTGTTGATACCTACGATCATGCGATAATTTTTATGGATCCGCTCCATCAGGGAGTTGCTCAATTCCTTCAGGGTCGCTACTTCATACAGATTGTCCGCACCGATGGTGACATCGGCGATCTCTCTGGCGATCTGTGCGCCCTCGCTGATGGCAATACCAACATCTGCCGCAGACAATGCCGGGGAATCGTTGATGCCATCACCGATCATAATGACCTTATGGCCTGCCTGCTTCTCCTGCTCCACGAACCTTGCCTTGTCTTCCGGCAACACCTCGGAATAATACTCATCCACACCGACGGTACCCGCAATTGCCCCGGCGATACGGTCGCTGTCTCCTGTCATCATGACTACCTTGTGGATTCCGAGACTCTTCAGCTGTCGGATGACCTCCGGGGCCTCTTCTCTGAGAGGATCCTCGATGCAGATCACTGCAGCCAGCTTGCCGTCAATTGCCATATACAGGCGGGAGTATTCCTCAGGCAGCTGATCGAACAGTTCCTGCCTGCCTTCCGGAATCTGTGCCTGTTCATCCTCGAATACGAAGTGATAACTTCCGATAATGATCTTCTTGCCATCCAGGGTAGAAGAAATACCGTGAGCCACGATATATTCCACTTTGGTATGCAGTTCTTCATGCACCAGCTCCTTGCGGGCTGCCTCACGTACCACTGCCTTTGCCATGGAATGAGGGAAATGCTCCTCCAGGCAGGCAGCAATCCGAAGCAGCTCATCCGCAGACTGCCCGTTAAAGGATATCACATCTGCCACCGTGGGCTGTGCCTTGGTCAGTGTTCCGGTCTTGTCAAATACAATGGTGGTGGCATCTGCCATAGCCTCTAAGTATTTGCCGCCCTTCACCGTGATCTCATAGGTGCTTGCCTCACGGATCGCAGACAATACCGCTAACGGCATAGACAGCTTCAATGCGCAGGAGAAATCCACCATCAGCACGGATAATGCCTTGGTCACATTCCGTGTGAACAGCCATACCAGACCGGTGCCTAAGAAAGTATAGGGTACCAGCTTATCTGCCAGGTGCTCTGCCTTACCCTCCAGAGAGGATTTCAGCTTCTCGGATTCCTCTATCATGGTCATGATCTTCTCATATTTGCTGGAGCCGCCGTTTTCTTTCACACAGATAGTCAGCTCACCTTCTTCTACCACAGTTCCGGCATAGACAGTTCCACCGGGAATTTTTCTCACCGGAACGGATTCTCCGGTCAGAGATGCCTGATTCACCATACCTTCTCCATCCGTCACTGTACCGTCGAAAGGAATCACATTGCCCATGTGGATCCTTACCAGATCTCCTGACTTAATGGATGTGGACGGCACCAGGATCTCCTGTCCGTCGCTCACAACCCATACCTTGTCAATGTTTAAGGACATGCTCCTCGCCAGATCACCGACAGACTTTTTGTGCGTCCACTCCTCCAAAATCTCACCGATGCCTAACAGGAACATCACAGAGGCTGCGGTGTTGTAATCACCGCGCAGCACAGATACACCGATAGCAGTGGCATCCAGTACCGGTACTTCGATCTTGCCCTTTGCCAGGGTCTTGATTCCATGCCAGAGATATTTGAAAGATTTTACCGTGGTGATCACGGAACGGATATCCATGGGTAAAAACAGCCTGATCCCATAATGCATTACCACTTTATTGATCAGCTGATCCTTATATTCCCGGTTCATCTCCCTGCCGGAATTAGCAAGATAATTCTCCGGTACTTCCGTACCCTGATACGTAAAATTCTCCAGTGTCTTCAGTGCCTCCTCCCTGGAACCGGTATAGACTACCGTGACATCCAGGGTGCGCTCCTGAATTTTGGCACTGACAATATTATTCTGTCCGTCCAGATAGTATTGCAGTGTATCTGCCTGCGCAAAGCTCATGCGGCTCTGCAGAATGTGAACCCTGAGTCTCCCCTTTATCTCATGTTTGATCACAAATCTCATAATTTATGCCTGCTTTCATGAAAACACCTGCGATGCCGGAGCATGCAGGTGTCATTTATTCTGTGTTGTAAGCTTCGATGGATTATTCAGCATCTGCTGCAGTCTCTGCTGCTTCTGCCTCAACCTCACCGTCGAACTCCTGAGCTGCCTGTGCTGCTCTCTCCTCGTTGATCTGCTGAGCTTCTGCGTAGATGTCCTCTGCGTTCTCCTGAATGGTGGTAGCCGTCTTCATTACGCACTCTTTTGCACGCAAAACAGCTGCGGTGCAGTTGGTGTACAGCTTCTTCGCATCCTTGCTGGACAGAATCTTGATGCCTGCGGTTCCGAAAAGAACGCCTGCTGCGAAGATACCGGTTTTAGCTTTATCAATCTTTTTTAAACATTTCAACATAATTCATTTCCTCCTGTGTGAAGTCTTTTGTTTATTCTATTTATGAATGAATATTATAAGCACCTGTTTTTCCTATTTCCAGCTTTTTTCGTTTAATGAAAAATTTTATCATTTATCAAAAACACAAAAGGCCAGTGGATCAAAATCCACTGACCTTCTTGTATTCCTGTAATTTTTCTTTTGCTGCCGGGGTCAGATTCTTAGGCACCTGAATCTGGATCACGACATACTGATCGCCGTGGGCATTTTTATCCTTCATGGATACCACACCCTTGCCTTTCAGACGGATCTTACTGCCGGACTGCGTACCTTCCTTCACTTTGCACATGACATCACCGTACAACGTGGGGACTCGGATCTCTCCACCCAGTGCCGCGGTAGTATAAGGAATATTGACCGTGGTATACAGATCCTGTCCTCTACGCTCCCAGCCCGACTTCTCCTGTACCGTCACCTTCAGATACAGGTCACCGCTCTCACCGCCGGAGTAACCTTCACCACCCTTACCTTTCAGACGGATACTTTTACCGGTATCGATACCTGCCGGAATGTGCACCTGCACGGATTCGGACTTGCCGGTAGCCGGATCTCTTAAGGTAAAGGTCTTGTCGCAGCCATGCATTGCTTCGTCAAAGCTGATGGTGATGCCGGATTCCACATCCTGACCTTTGCTGCGGTAGTTCGCCCGGCTGCCCCGTCCGGATCCTTTCTGTCCCTTGAAATACTGACCGAACAGATTGTCAAAAATATCCTCATCCCCGCCGAAGCTGCCGAAATCACCGGTACCGAAACCGCTTCCTCCGGTGCTGTAATGGAACGTGCCGTTGCCAAAGCCGCCGAATCCATCGGTGCCGAAGCCGCCTCCGTTCTTAAACTGCTCCTGATACTGTCTGGCTGCCTCCTCATTAAATCCCTCCTGGAAAGCAGCAAAACCGTAAGTATCATATAGTTTCTTCTTTTTTTCATCCCCCAGCACATCGTAAGCTTCGTTGACTTCCTTCAGCTTCTCCTCTGCCACAGGGTCTCCTGCATTGGTATCCGGATGGTATTTTTTCGCCAGTTTCCGGTATGCTTTTTTTATCGCTGCGGCGTCCGCTGTCTTGCTGACACCCAGTACTTCATAATAATCTCTTTTTGTTGTCTTCGTCATATTCCCTCCATTCTGCCCAACCGGTGAGCCACACAACCAAGACGTTCTCCATGTAAAAATCAGCCACACAGTTCCCTGCGCGGCTGACCACTTCACATCTCTTTTCAAACAATTGTCTGCTGTTGCAGTCGCTTGTTCCTCTTACAGAGATTATATTATCACTACTACTTAGCACTCGCAAGTCCCGAGTGCTAAAAAATATATTAAATAATCATAAAATCCATAAACCGGCTATTACAATTTGCCACCCTTAGAACCGCCAAAGCTTGCGGAATTCAGGATATTGGTGTCAAAGGTAAAGGTCAGTCTCTCCTCGGTGCGGGCTCTCTTCAAAGACAGCTGGATCATACGGTCCAGAAGCTCTTGGTAAGGAACTCCTACCGGCTCCCACAGATAGAATGCCAGTGATCCGGGGATGGTATTGATCTCGTTAAAATACAGCTTGCCGTTGTCCTCATCGATCATAAAGTCGATACGGGACACACCGTTACAGCCCAGTGCTTTAAAGGATCTGACTGCCAGCTCGCGCACCTCTTCTCTCTTCTCGGGAGACAGCTCTGCGGGGATCCTGCGGGATACGCTGGCCATGCCCTTGGAACCGCTGCCTTTGGCATTGCTGACATATTTGTCTTCATAGCTTAAGATATCTTTGGTATGCAGGGGTTCTTCACACTCAGAGGCGATGGCATCATTCTCATCTCCCAGTACGGAGCAGTTGATCTCCCGCAGATTCGTAATGGCATGCTCCACCAGTACCTTAGTGGCATACTTGAAAGCATCGTCCACGGAATGGGTCAGTTCCACGCGGTTCTTTGCCACGCTGATACCTACGCTGGAACCTAAGTTGACAGGCTTTACGATCACGGGATAACCCAGTCCCTTTTCCACTTTGTCAAGAAGTGTCTCCATCTCCGCATAATCTGCCAGAGTATACAGCTGTGCATCCAGTACCGGCACATCGCATTCCTTTAAGACAGCTTTCATAATGTATTTGTCCATGCCGATGGCAGATGCGGTCACATCACATCCCACAAAAGGAATACCCATGGTCTTAAGATACCCCTGAAAAGCACCGTCCTCCACGTTGGTACCATGCACTACCGGGAAAGCCACATCGATCTCCACGGCTTTCTTTCCGCCGAACATCTTCACCGGGAACGGAGTCAGGAATACCTTGCCGTCCTCGTTGGTCATGATGACTCTCTGGGACTTTTTCAACAGTTCATCGATATTTTTGTAGGATTCGATCTTGCCGATCTCCTCACCGATGTACATTTCATTGCGCTTGGTCATATAGACCGGGATTACTTCGTATTTGTCAGTATCCATGTTCATGACAGCCTGGATACCGGAGATCACTGATACTTCGTGTTCTACACTCTTGCCGCCAAACAGCATTGCTACTCTTGTCTTCATTTATTTTCCCTCCTGAATTTTCCTACTCTCTGTCAACTATCCGGAACCACTTTCGCGAATCGCCTCTGAGTCATCTAATAGTTATCCGTCAGGTCATTCTCTAATAAAATATACTTATGTCCCTGCCCTTTGATGGCATAGGCGTAAGATACAGCTTCCTCCAGCTTGTCGAATACCAGGCATTTCTCTTCCGGGAATCCCTTCTCCAACACGCCCTCCCTGATGGGCTCGGTGTGCCGTCTGCCCACTAACAGGATGTAATCGCAGCAATCCGCTGCGTAGTTACCGAATTTATGATTGTATTCCACTTCCTTGTCACCCAGCTCCACCATGCCCGGCGTGATCAGGATCCGGATACCGTCAAACATAGCCAGCGTCTCGACCGCTGCCCTGGAACCTACGGGGTTGGAATTGTAAGCATCATCGATGATCGTCACCAGACCGTGCTCCCGCATCTGCATACGATGAGGGACCGGCTCGATACGGCGTACCGGGATCCGCAGTTCCTGCAGCGTCATGCCCATTCTATGAGCGACCGCGATAGCCCCCACCACATTGATGACATTGTGGGCACCGATGAGACGCATCTGAAAACGTTCGCTCTCGCCGTCCGGGGTCACTACCGTGAACTCCGTACCTAACTGGGATACTTTCACATCTTTGGCACAGTATCCTGTCCCTTCCGTTTCGGAATAATAGAAGATCTTCTCCGGGGTCTGATCATACGCGGGAGAAGCTGCCTGCTGCTGAATATAATCGTTGTCACCGTTCAAGAACAGCATGCCGCCTTCCGGCAGGGCATCCGCCAGCTCGAACTTCGTCTTCTGAATATTCTCCATGTTAAAAAAGGTCTCTAAATGCTGCGGTCCGATAGATGTGATCACACCGTGATCGGGATGCACCATATCGCAGATCTCCTTGATATCGCCCACATGGCGGGCACCCATCTCACAGACGAAGATCTCCGTGGTGGGCTTCAGGGAACCGCGGATGGTCCTCACCACACCCATAGGCGTATTGAAACTCTCGGGCGTCACCAGTACATTATATTTTTCCTGTAAAAGTGTCTGCAAATAGAACTTTACGCTGGTCTTGCCGTAGCTGCCGGTCACACCGATGACGGTAAGTCCCGGGACGCTTTTCAGCTTTCTCACAGCATCATTGATATAATGCTGATTGATCCCCGCCTCCATGGGATGATTGATGACATTAGCCACAATATCCAGAAACAGATTCACAGATACCAGGATCAGGCACAGTCCCGGGATCTGCTTCATTCCGCCCAATCCATACACCAGAGCGAATACCGCAGCCGTAAGGATCAGCTCCGTAGCGAGCAATCTCTTGACCCGGGCGGTATACACCAGCTTTTTCTTCGTGTTCATCCGCTTCATGGCACGATATACCACGATGATCACGAGCAGTACCAGATACTCGAAGATTTCAAGGGCAAGGTAAGGAAACACACAGGTTACAATACCCAGTGCCAGACCAAAATAGAGAATCCATTGCAGCCGGAACTTCTTCTTCAGCCAGTGAAGGTGTTCTTTATTCTTATAGCCGTTCTGCTGGAACATATGAATATTATACCTCATGGTATAAAAATATGCCGGAACAGCAAGCACGACCGCTATCAGCACACGTATGATCATTTCAGATATGCCTCCATAATTCCCCGGAACTGTGCCGGCTTCTCAAGGAAAGAAAAATGACCGGTTCCCGGGATCACTGCCAGGCCGCAGTTGGGTATCTTCTCTTCCATAATATGTGCATCCCGGATAGGAGTTGCCGTATCCTGATCTCCCCAGATCAGCAGTACTTCCTGACGGATCTTCGGAAGCAGTTCCGTCAGATCCTCATTCACTGCCTTCACCATACACTGACGCATCATGGGTGTCGCATTGCGGTAGTCTGCCGATCCCTGTCGGCTCCTCCAGTCATCGATCACCTCCGGGAACATGGCATAGATCAGCTTCAGATTCAGGAATTTCTTCAAAATCTTGTACTTGCGGATCTTCCATTTCTGTGCAGTAGTCCGCACCGGCAGGACACCGGCGCTGTCGATCAGGATAATATTCGTAATCTCAAAAGGGATGCTCTCTCTGGCTGCCAGCTTGATGATCACGCGTCCGCCGTAGGAATGCCCGATGAGGGTGGCCTGCTTTACCTGCATTACTTCCATAAATCTGCAGAAAAAATCCGCAAATCCGTCCACATCCCAGGGTTCCTTCGGTTCATCGCTGCCGCCGAAGCCCGGGAAATCGAACTGGATCACACGGTACCTGCTGCCGTCAATGACACCTGCCACAGAATCATACACTCCCAGATCCGTACCCCAGCCCTGTAAGATTACAACCGTCTTATCACCGGTACCGGTTGTTTTATAACATATATTATATCCGTCTACTACTATATTCATTGAAAACCTCAATTCAGTGTCATTGCTGTTACAATCTTTTATTATAATCGGAATCTGCTACAATGGCAACCGAAAACAAATCTGTTTATTTCCTCAGGTTTCGTCCTCCGTGTCCAGTCCCTGCATCAGAATACGATTCCATTCCGCATTATTACTTTCCAGTTCTTTCTTCTGCATAATACGATTGCGGTCACTTAAGATTGCCAGCATTTCGTCTGCGATCTCCTCCGGTGGCAGATCCGAATAATGACATAGATAACCGATCATACGGCTCGCCGTAAAATCCGTGTTCAGATTCTTCGTCACCAGATCGCAGAAGGACTCCGGATACCCGCGGGCCATGAGCATTTTATATAATTCCATACTTTGTGGAGATCTTGGTTTCATTTTCTGCCTTCCTACGCCTTCTTAATATGGAAGATCACGCCGCTCTTGGGGTAGATCCACTCGTCCTTGATCGCAATATCATAGAGTCCGGCTCTCTGGATGCAGGCTCCGACATTGGCAGTGCTTTCCTTATTGAGATAGGAATACATAGTGACATCCATTCCATTCTTGTATTTCAGCTTGATATGGGGCTCCTTGGTCGGATCCACCAGAGTCACCTCGAAAATAGAGTTCCATACCCGGGGCATCTTGAAATAGATGCTGACCAGATGCTCCCCGCTTGCCTCGTTGCGGTCAAAATCCAACTTGAATTTCAGGATAAATCCGTTGCTCTTGCGTTCTACTTCAAACTGCGCTTCGTCTTCATTATCTCCGCTGTTGTCAATTCGCAAAATCGGCATGAACAGGTCATTGATCACATCCCGTATCTTATCCGCGGGAATACTGTTGATGAAGTCCACAGCTTCCGGTTCCACCACCAGATCCTCATTGAAAATGCTCTTGGTGAAATCCGCATCCTGTCCGGTCTCCAGCAAACCACCGTCCAGACTCTTTTTATCATAGGCGAAACCGAGTCTGATCACATCGCCCGTGTAGTTCTCGTCTGTTCCTCCCAGACACTTTACGCTGAACTTCAATTCCTCATCGATCAGGTAATACTTTCCGTCTGTGGCTCCGGGGAATCCGGCTTTTACATATTCCTCTGTCAGATTCGGCTCCAGATTGATCGTGTAATCGAACATTTTCCGGATCCTGGCGCCTCTTGCCCTGTCAAAATATTTCTCCATATTGGTAGAAAGCATATCCACCGCATCTTCATCCTTTATCATGGAGGTAATGGTGGATTTCAGGAAAGTCTTTTTATCTTCATCGCTGAAGGAATCCAGGATCTCCGGCTCCCCCATCAGCGTCTTGGTGATCTGCTGGGAGGTCTCTCTGGCGTAGGCATCCTGGGTCAGCTTGTTATTCAGTATATCGAATAACAGAAATGCCGCCAGCACACCGATGAGATTTCCCACGATATTGTCGATCAGGTCATCCAGCGTGTAACCGTTCTTCAGTGCCAGATACGTATATCCCACAAACACCAGCAACAGTGCGATCAGCACCAGTACCATAGTAGCGGACAAGGTGTCCATCACACTTTTTTTCTTCTTTTGTTTCTGATTATCCATGAATTTCCTCCCTCGTAAATACGCCCTCATAGATTGCGGGCTTCCGCATGTAATATGCCCAGAACCGGTCACCGTAATCATAATGCCACCATTCCGACGGCAGATTGGTAAATCCCGCATCTATCATAGCATAATAAAGCAGACGGCGATTTTCACGGACCTGCTCGTCCTCTGCCCCCTGTACATGCTCCGGTGCCTCAAAATACGATGCACAGGTCTTATCCGTAAAAGCATCGAATCCACATCCCATAGGAAGCTCTCTGCCCTCCGGATCCAGAAGCGTCAGATCAATGGCTCCTCCGGTGGTATGGGCGGGAGGCACCTTTGTATCCGGTACCGGGTCCGAGACAAATTTGCAGATCGCAGCTCTCCTTTTTGCCTCTGGCAACTCTTCTAAATGAAAATCCCGGATGATGTCCACAGAATACTTTTCAAACAATTCATGCTGCAGTGCAAAGGGGCGCCAGGCATCCCAGATGCGGAACCGGTAACCGTCCGGCAGATTCCCCGCCGCCTTCACCAGCCTCTCATACATCTCCTTACGGACGAAGCACTTCTCTTCCGCATGGTCCATATGTAGGATCGGATACAGCATTTTCACATCCCACAGATCACAACTTTTCAATTCTATAAACGCGGAATCCACAAACGCACTGTCTATATAGCGCTCCGGATCTTCAATCCTCGGTATCGGCCTCATAGGATCAGCCTCCTTATTATTTATATTTATCATAATACCCCTTTCCCATCAGATATGGCAAGTATCTGGCACATTTCATATAATCAGATGCCCGGTGTTGGCCTCGCTCCGGTCAAAATCAGTATTTGCAGCCCTGTTTCGCTGACAAATTATATTTTTCTTTTATTTTTTGATTTTAATAAGTGCCGTTGGTGATTTTGGCTTACCATCCCTATATATCTCCCCTGATTTCATAAGCGGATTTATAACTTCATTTAAGAATTGACTTCTACTCCGATAGTTAAGAGACATCTGTAGTTCCTTTATAGGCTTTGGTCCTTCCATCTTAAGAATAGCCATAACTTTTTCCGCATCTGTAAGGTTTTCTAAATCCAGTTCTATAGCCTCATCTCTAAATAATCTGTCATATAATCTCAAATTCAAAAATCCGGGATATATAGATACTACCGGCTGTAATTCATCTGAACTGGACTTGTAAGATTCCATCATGGTTTGAAAACCAGTTCCACCTCTCTCCATCAGATTTGCCACATCCAGACAAGCTGCTATGATGGCATTTCTTCTGATAGACGGTATAGAACCGGCTGGATATGCATTGTAATCTTTTGGCAGTAACCATGACCCTGGTGAAACTATTTCAATTCTGTCTGAATAGATATCAACATCAATCTGTGTTCCCGAAATAGAATAATCCCTATGGGCAATGGCATTTACCAATGCCTCTCTTACAGCTTCCTTAGGATACGATCTGATTTCATCCCGTCCACCCTTTTCTGTTTTTACCCAGCCTGTTTTGGTGTTTCGTTCAATAAAGTTTAATGCATTCTCAAATACGTTTGCAATAGAACCTCTTAATCTGCTGCTATCTAAAACAATACCTGTCTTGTTTTTCCCTTTCCATAAACGGCAGCATATCATTGTGTCATCTTCATTATAGTTGTCTGAAAACATTATAAATCCTGATTTTGCATACCCATCTTTTGAAACTATTTCTTCGTTCTGCAATTCTTTCATTGTTGGAGCAGATTTATCTTGTCTGTATTCCTTACAAAGATTAAGGTATTCTGACCACTGATTATCAGTATATGCCACCTCGCTTGTCTCATTATCTACACCATATTTTCTCTTTGAAAGTGAAATAATTTCTTCCGGTGTTGCAGGAGTCGCATTTCCATCTCCCTTTATAAAAACTGTTTCATTGTAATCTCCTTCTCTATATCTTATTACAGAATCTGCAGGAGCAACTTTAACAGCTAATACAAAATGTTCCGCATTAGAATCCACACTTCTCATCATATATGAAATCTTAATGTGTGGAAAAATATGTCTATCATTAATCCTTGAAATTAATAGTTTTGTTTTATCAACTTCTTCAAGATCAATTCCAAAGGCCTCCCCATCGTTTGATACACCTATAAATAAGGTTCCTCCTTTATCATTTGCATATCCAATAAGAGTTTTTGCCCATTTAATGGGATTATCCGGATTCAATACTGCTTTATATTCATAACTTGTATCTTCTGTAATAACATCTGGATATATCTCTTTGATTTTCATGAATCTCCTCCATATAATAATGTTCTTGGCATAACTATATCAAACATTACTAAACATTACAACAACATTACAATTACATCATAGATGAAAATTTACTTGCATTTCTGCCTATGACACAGTAGGATAAGGATTTTAAATAATATATGACATTATATAAACATTATTACAACATTACTTAAACATTATTCACTATAATGACAGGTACAAGTCCCATTCGTAGGCATCAAAGTCGGGGGCTTTTGACCCCGACATCATTAAATACAAAAACGGCATGCGAGTGCCTATTTCTCATAGAAATTTTAACATTTGCCATTTCCCGCAAGGCTTGTTAAAATGAGGATATGAAAAAGAAAAATTTATGTAAAACGTTATTAAAAACCATGTGTATCGTGCTGGGGATCCTCATCCTCGCACTGTTGGCTTACATCGTCTACCTCTATGCCAGTTATTACAGGATCGAGGACAATCAGGAACTGGTGGTGGAGGCACCGGTCGACGATACTACCACAGGTGCGGCTGCAGTGCTGGCTACGGATACGGAATATTCCGCAGTGACCTACAACATCGGTTTCGGTGCTTATCTGCCGGCTTACAGCTTCTTCATGGACGGCGGTACCTCCTCCTGGGCGGAGAGCCCTGAGACCGTACAGTATGCCATAAACGGTGCGGGAGAGCTAGTGAAGTCATTAGACCCGGATTTTGCGCTGATCCAGGAGATCGATCTGGATGCCACCAGAAGCTATCATACGGATGAGTACGAGATGCTGCGCAACATTCTGCCGGAATATACTACTGTATTTGCGCAGAATTATGATTCCGCCTTCCTGTTCTATCCGTTTACACAGCCCCACGGCAGCAGCAGGGCAGGACTCGGACTGTTTTCGAAATATCCGGTGTCTTCTGCTCTGCGCCGAAGCTTCCCCATCTCCACTTCCTTCAGCAAGTTCTTCGATCTGGACCGCTGCTACAGCGTCTCCCGGATCCCGGTGGACAATGGCAAGGAGCTGGTGATCTTCAATCTGCATATGTCCGCCTACGGCAACAGCGATGCCATCCGCAAGGGGCAGATTGAGATGCTGTGCAGCGATATGCAGGCAGAATACAAAGCGGGGAATTATGTTCTCTGCGGCGGCGACTTTAACCACGACCTGAAGGCTTCCGAAGAGGATACGGAGAGCTGTGAGTCCTGGGCATTTCCTTTTCCGAGAACGGAACTGCCGGAGCATTTTGCTTTCTGCCTGGATCTGTTAAGTACAGAGGAGCAGGCAGCGCTCTGGAACAGTGCCAGAAACGCAGATATGGAATATGTCCCCGGTGTAACTTATACCGTAACTTTGGACGGATTCATTATCTCCGACAATATCGAGTGCCTGTCCTATGAGAATGTAAACACCGGCTATTCCTACTCCGACCATGATCCCGTGAAGGTGGAGTTCATGTTAAAATAGTGTCAAGATTTACAAAGTCTGTTGACAGTGCTTGTCCTTTTTTGTAGAATGAGGGCACAGTTAAGAGGGAGTAGTTCCCGGATGGTTTCTGATAGAATAGTAACTGAATGATACATGAAGCTGTCCGGAATGATAATCGTCATCACGTCCATCGGACCGGTTATTATTGTAAGCAACGAGACTTTTATCGATCATTTTTGATGCGGTAAAAGTCTCTATTTTTATACTTTTTTCTAAGAATACAGACGCTTGCTGCAGGAAAGGACAGCTTATGGAATACATATTGTTACTCGTAGGATTTATACTTCTGATCAAAGGTGCAGACTTTTTCGTGGAGGGAAGCTCCTCCCTGGCGGGGATCCTGAAGGTCCCCAGCGTCATCATTGGACTGACCATCGTGGCCATGGGCACCAGCGCGCCGGAGGCTTCCGTCAGCATCAATGCTGCCCTGGCTGGCAGTAATGATATCGCCATCAGTAATGTCGTCGGCTCGAATATCTTCAACGGGCTGGTGGTGGTAGGTATCTGCGCATTCCTGCACAGCTTTATGCCCCACGGAGAGATCCTGAAGCGGGATATGCCGTTAAATATCCTGGTAACCGTCGTATTATGTCTGATGTTTTTAGATGGCAGCTTAAGCCGCATTGAAGGCGCTGTCCTGTTGCTGGGCATGATCGTATATCTGGGATTTATGATCTATTCTGCCCGGAAAAACAGAGAAGAGGGCGAACCCGGCAAGATCCTCTCTCTTCCCCGCAGCCTTTTGTATATTGCCGGAGGTCTGGCTGCCGTTATCTTCGGTGGAGATCTGGTGGTAGATAAAGCCTGCATCATAGCTACGAATTTTGGTGTCAGCCAGAATTTCATCGGACTGACCATTATCGCCATCGGCACCTCCCTGCCTGAGCTGGTGACCTCCATCGTTGCCACGAGAAAGGGTGACAGCGGTCTGGCTCTCGGCAATGCCATCGGCTCCAATCTGTTCAACATCCTGTTTATCCTGGGAATGTCTGCTGCCATCTGTCCGTTAAATGTACTCGGCGAGTCCGTCATCGACACGGTTCTGCTTCTGGCCAGCGCCATTTTACTTTTCCTGTTTGCCCGCACCGGCAGACGCATGACCCGCAGTGAGGGGGCTGCGTGCGTGCTTCTGTATCTTGGATATACTGCCTATCTCTTCGTGAGATAACAGTGCGGCTATAGACGCACAAAAAAGCGCACCTAAGGGGAGGTGCGCTTTTTTGTGCTAATATGTTCTTTCTAAAATCAATTTTGGTTTTGCATCTACCAACATATGTAATACTCTCAGTACATATACTTTCTTCGCTGATTCATCAATATAAAAGTATATTTTGTATCTTCGGTAATAGCATTTGCGAATTCCCTTTATTGCAAGTTCTTTATCGTCATCCAATGCATGCGCTTCCGGCATAGATTCAAGTTTGGCAATTGTCTTATAAAATCCTCTTGCCAATTGCAATGCCGTTTCCGGTGCTTTTTTAGCAAATGCTATATAGTCTGTATTAGCACAAATATCCTCTTCCGCCTTGGGAAGAATTTGCACTTTATACATTATTTTCCGTTATACCTGCTTTCCAACTCTGCGAAAAAAACTTTGTAATCTCTACCTTTTCCGCTCAACATATCTTGATAGCTATCCATTACTTTTTGGCGAACTACATTATTATCTACTTTGCTATCCGAATCGACAATATGTCTGTTCCCTTGAGCCATTACTTCCATAGCCTACATCCTCCTTACCTTAAAATCAAATCCGGTCTAATATGTTCAACGGTATTCTCACACATTCCGATTTTATTATATCCGACTCTTCACGTTTAATCAACATATAATCACTGAATTCAGATCTCATGTAATACAAAAGAGCACTCCCGCATGGGAATGCTCTTCATTATTTGTGGCAGATATCTCTCCACTGGCAGTCGCCACAGATGACCTTGCCATATCCCGGCTGCAGAATCTTCTCTTCCACGATCCGCTCAAATTCCGCAAAAGTCATTTCCTGCCCTGCCTTTAATCCGGTGTATTTCAATACACCCGCATCATACCGGTCTACCTTCTCCGCAGACTCGCAGCTGCCACCCTTATTATGGGGGCAGGCGCTGCAGATCTCATCCGTCGCTCCGACCAGCTGCAGGGATGCCGGTCCGTTTTTCCCCAGAAGCCATTCCTTCACCTCCGCCATATGCTTAGTGAACCCTTCACTGTATCCCTTCCCTTCGAAAAAATACAGGCACATGCCGTGGTGCGGACGGATCCGGTAAGTTGTTGTTACTTCCATATCCGGTGTATCCTTTATTCTTGTCCGTTCAGCTTCAGAGCCTTAGACAGTCTCTTGCTCAGTGTCAGTGCCAGTGCGATCTTCACCAGATCCGGAATGATGAAAGGAATTACACACCAACCCAGTACGGTAGCCAGACCGACAGCTCCGGAATTCTGCGCATATACAACCATGAACCACACCGTTCCGATAGCATAGCACACGATCAGACCCAGTACCATGGAGATACCAAGCACCCATGTCTTACGTCCGAACAGCTTCTCGATCAGCCACATCAGCAGTGCGGAGAATAAAAATCCGATAATGTAACCGCCGGTGTTGCCCAGCAGAACACCGATACCACCGGAGAACCCGGCGAATACAGGAATACCTACTGCACCCAGTAAAATATAGATCAATACCGCAAGGCTTCCTCTCTTACCACCCAGTACGCCGACTGCCAGGAATACTGCGAAGGTCTGTAATGTAAAAGGAACCGTCATCGGGATGGAGATCCAGGAGCAGATCGCGATCAGAACCGCAAATACCGCAATGTACACCATGTCATAAGTCTTGCTACGAGTTGTTGTCTGTGTTGTCATAATAAAAAACCATGCCTTTCTGTCAGATGTCTTTTGTAAAAACCTCTGTTAGAATAGCATGGTGTTTTTCAATTGTCAACCTTTTTATAATATGGTTAACAATTGAGCGGATTCTCTGGTCAGGACTGCTTCATCGCCTTCTTATTCCGGTACATATCCTCATCTGCACGCTCACGCACCTTCTCCGGATCCGTATCATCCTCCGTGAATACAGCATACCCATAGGCAATTCCCACAGGAACGGGAATGATGTTCTTATGATTCAAGATCTCTACATCCTGATCGATCTTATGCATCACACGTTCTATCTTAAAATATCTTCCCTTCGGAATGATACAGCAGAATTCATCTCCGCCAATGCGATAACATTTCCCATAGCGTTCAAAATTGTCCTCTATGATATGTGCCGCGTTGATAATATACTCATCCCCTGCCCTATGGCCATATTGATCGTTACACTGCTTAAGATTATTCAGGTCAAAGGTCACTATGACATACCCTTCAAAATCCTTCTCATTTTTCACAAAATAATCATAAGCATTTCGATTGTACATGCCGGTCATGGAATCATTCAGGGCAAACTGTTCCAGCTCCTCCACCCTGCGACCTTTTTTCAGCCGGGCAACCGTCTGTCTGGCGGATTCTATTCCCAGCACCACAATAAAGATCAAGAAAGAGATTCTGCCAAAGACACCTACATCATTGCTGGTTTTATAATAACCACTCACATCTACAATGGTAGCAAAAAATACAAGCAGCAGTGCCCCTACACATGCCTTCAGCCTCTGATCCAGCTGCCTTCTGGCAATTTTGCTACAGATGACCACCAGCAGGTATAGAATCATCAGAATAATCAACGCATGCGTCATCCACAGGCTTCTCCGGAACTCATATATCTCTGTTGCATTCAGTATATGCGTCAGGACGATCAATGCCAGATTAGCATTACAGATAATTCTACAAAACCGGTCATCCCTGATCTCCAGAAAGCTCTTCACAAACAGGATAAAGGACATCGGCAACAGCATGAGCGTAGCAAATGCCAGATAAGAGCATCCCTGCCTGTTGGTCAGGAGCAGCGTTGCCACATCCGTCTCATTGGCCGACCATGTTCCCAGCAGGATCGAAAAAATACCCAGATACAATAAGGTTCCGTCGATCCGGCTTCCGCAGCGGATAACGATCCAATAAATACTAATATACAATCCTATCAGTATCACCATCATGCTGATGAGAAAGGCAGGCATTGCCCGGCGCATCACCCAACGATAGCTATTATAGCCGCCACCGATATAAAACGTCTTCTGCTGGCCTGCCGTTTCCGGATAACAAGGGGTGAACTGTACCTGCAAGCTGCTCACATTACTTGAAAACCTGACAATATTCCAGGTCCAGCCCGGAGTATTTCCCCATATGCCGGGTACAGCATCCAGCTGATAGATCAGCTTCCCATCTGCATACACCACAATCTCCTGATGTGTCGAATAAAACACGATCGAGTTCGTCTCATCATCGTTTTGATCCAATATAAAATCGTACAGCTCCCTGCCGTCATCCAAGACGCTGACTGCGTCCGGCGTACACTCCTGTAATGACTTTACCTCCGGCACACTGTCTGAGGTGCAGATCATGCACAGAAGCACCATAGCAAATACGACTGATACAATTATAATAAGCTTTCCCTGTTCCTTCTCCATTACTTCCCTCAATATCCAACGTGTTGTTTGGCACTATAGTACTAGTTTCCTTATCATTTGTCAACGCAATGTCGTATCTATCTCATGTTTGAAAATATTATAATTCTGCTCATCCCTGGGGGAACAATAAATGGCCAGTTCTATGGTTTTAAAACATTTTCTGTAACGAGCGATCACATTGGAAAACGCAGCTGCCACAGCCTCCGGATCATTTTCAAAAGCTCCGCATCCGAACGCCCCCAGAATGACCACTTCATTGCCTCCCGCCACGGCCACATCCAGAATTCTGGTCAGACGCTTCTCATGCAATGTCTGCTGCTGTGCTCTCGTCATCTTCACGGTCTTATTACCGTCTCCGGGATTCATCCCATTGGCCGGGAGCAGACGCAGATTCGGTGCTGCACAGGTGATCACATTCACAGAATACCAATCTGATTCCGGAAGCGGTGACGGTGACGCAGTATCGGATTTGAATACAATGACTTCCGGCGTATAGATGCAGTCATCATTGTGGATCGGATCCTGCGCATATCTGTGTGGAGAATAAAAGCCTGCCCACATTTCCTTCGTATTCAGACAAAAATACAGGGTGGAACAACGGCACAGGCATTCCTCCTGGGCAGAGCTTCCCTTGGTCACACCACCTCCGGGATTCGTCGCTGATGCAAAATTGTGAACACATACCCTTTCTCCCGGATACCCGGCAGCTGCCTCATAGCTTCGCTTCTTCGACACTATGATTTCCGCATCCTTCTCATATCTGTCACGATTCTGTGCAAGCTCCGGCATCAGGTCCGTGACTTCCATCATCTCCGGGATCAGCACCTGCTCCGCCACGGAATGCTTCACTGCCTCTTGCAGCCCCGGATCTTCCTTTACCCGTTTTTCTGTATCCTGAAAAATTCTAACATTCTCATCCCTTGCCATGATCCGTTTCTCCTCCCATCTGTCCCGGTACCGGCACCGCATTCACACTTTCCTTCTGCTCCAGCGGCAGTATCGCATAGTATACCAGCGTGTGCTTGTCATCTAGCTGACAGTCCCGGTGATAATGGCCGAAATACCAATGCCTGTAATGCAGCTTCTGTTCCAAAGTCTCCAGGTAGTCTGTCAGCAGATCTGGAGCACAGGAGCGTCCTGTCCCGGCATTGATCCGATCCTGCAGCGTGCTGGCACAACAGTGTGTGATCACATAATCTACCTCGTAATGATATCGTTCCAGATTGCGCAGCCCCTCCTGTAATTCTCCTTCTGTCGGCAGCTCCTGGGGCCACCAGCTTTCCTGGAGGATCCGGTAGGGCAGATACGCCCGATCCGCCCTGCGCTTTTGCTCTGCAAAATCTACCGTCTGTCGATCCAGGATCCCTCCCTGAATGTCATGGGACGACGCCCCTCCAAAGGCAAAAAAAGACTTGCCCTCAATCTCGAAGACCTGTCCACGTTCCAGCAATATCACCTTGTCCCGGATAATGTGCCGCACCTTCCCGCCATGCCACTCTTCCAGCGGATATTCTCCGATCATATCATAATTCTCATGGTTCCCCTGTACCCACAGAATCGTGTAGGGCTTCTCCGCAAAATTTTTACAATGATACTCAAAGGTTTTATCCTTCGCCCAGCACAGTCCAAAATCTCCGCAGATAATGATGTAATCCTCCTGCGTCAACTCCATGCCGGCTCTCCGTAATCTTTTAGCGGAAAACCTTGCGAAATCCCCATGCGTATCTCCCGTTATGTAAATCATACTGCTCTCCCTGTGCACTTTCTCTTCCATTCCGCACTATGCGGCATTTCCCCAGATATGACTAGAAGAGGGCACCAGGTCCTCTTCTACCAAAAGCTCCATCGGGCTTACACGATACAAAATAGCTAAAGCAATCAAATTGTCGGCCTGAGGAAAGCACTTTCCGGCTTCCCATTTATACACGGCCTGCGTGGATTCAAAGCCCATGTATTCCATGACCTGCTTCACGGAGATCTTCCGCTCCTGACGGATTGCTCTCATCCGTGCGCCGCTGACCACAATGTCAAAATGCGGTCTTTCCATCATACGCCTCCTTCCGATGCCGTACAGCATCCAGTTGCATATCCGTCTTTCCGTAGACTTTTACTATAACACAAAGAATCTCTTTTGCCTATTAACCGTTGGTTAAATTATCACAAAATTTCCTACCAGTACTGTTCTCCCCAGTATCTGGCCAGAATCCTCTCCATGTTGACTCTCCCCACCGGGTTGGCCGTATGGAATGTCTCTCCGGTCTCTACAGACCGGTATTTTTTGATCGTCGGTCCCTCTTCGACATCCATCCACATGAAACGATGGCTGCAGGAAGGACAAATCACTTCACGTACCTGCATTTTTGTTCCTCATCCTATGGGCTCTCTTGCTCTCTCCTTGCTGTAGGATAATATTAGCATACTGCATGGAAAGAAATACTGTTTCAGGTAAAGTTTACAGGAGTTATTCCAATCATTGTGTGTGATAAACTTCCATACCTGACTTGCCAATGTTATATCACCACACCACAACAATGATCTACTTCATGCTGGATGATCTGGGCTGTCCAGCCGGTGTATTTGCCATGCTGTTTCCTGAAATTGCTATCCAGGTAATCCACTTCAATCTCTTCGTATCTCGTGCAGGGTCTCACACCTTCCAGTGACAGACATCCTTCCTCTGTCTGGTACGGACGCAGCTTTTTCGTGATCACCGGATTGATCATGGCAAACTGAAACGGGCCTGCTGCCACTGCAATAATATTTTTCCGAACCCCTATCATATTTGCCGCCATTCCGACACAATGATCCAGATTCGCTCTCAGAGTATCCAGCAGATCTGTCACTACCTGTGCGTCCACCTCCGTGGCATTCTCGGATTTTTGTGCTAAAAACATCGGATCTCTCATAATTGTTTTAATCATTGTCCCATTCCTTCACGTTTCCTCAGTTCCAGCCCTTCCATACCTCCGGCTGATAACCGATGGTAGACTGTTTCCCGTTTCTGACAATCGGTGTGCGGATCACCGATGGATTTTCCAGCACCTTTGCCAGCTTGTCCTCCTCCGCAATGTACCGGATGAGAGCCAGCGTATCCTGATCTTTCCCCTCCCAGTTGACCATGTTCTCCAGGCCGCCGTTCGCCTGCGCAACGGAAGTAAACTCTCCCTTGCTCATGCCTTTTTCTTTCATATCTATGAACTGATATTTGATGCCGCGCTCCTTGAAAAAACGCTCGGCCTTCTTGGTGTCGTTACATTTTTTCGTGCCAAAAATCTGGATGTTCATTTGAATCTCCTGCTATCTTATTCCATACTTCTCCTGCATTGCATTCATTACTTCCGGATCATCCAGCGTTGCAATCTGGTCCGCATCTCCTCCGGCACTCATTTTTGCAATCAATGCCAGCAGTGACTTTCTCTCCTCCATGCGTCCCTGCTGCAGCCCTTCCTTTAGACCTTCCTGTAACCCCTGTTGTAAACCCTCTTCCCGTCCACACTCCCGTTCAGCCTTGCGGAGCTTCTTTTCTTCTTTTTCTTTGTCATACTCAAATATACTCACTTTGTATACCTCCGCCCGATTTAGTTATTTTTCTCAAACTCTAATGTCTGTCTGATACTGTATCCGTCCTTTTTCAAATCAGAAAACAGTGCATTTATCCTGGCCGGTGTCACGCAGATCAGGTTCATGGGATGCTCTAATTTTTTCAGTGCTTCCAGTGGAATCTTCTTATATTCCGCGTGGGCATTGTAACTGTCGGAAAACGGTTCTATGATCTCCGCACGGCCCATGATCTGCAGGCTTTCCAGATTACCAAATCCATCATACTTGTCAAAAATGGCAAGGCTTACATTTGCATTCTTCTCCAGACCTATGAACTTCTCCCCGCCTTCGGAAAACATCCAGAATTTTCCATCGTGGTAACTATACTCTATCGGCGTACATCTGACATAATCACCGCTTCCCGTGGCAAGCGCACAGGTGTTGTTCTCGTGAATATATTTTTCTACCGCCTGCTTCAGTGCCTCCTCCGGCATGGTGATCTTTTCCTTTTTGTTCCAATATTGAGCTGCCTGTTCAAATTGTTCGTGGGTCATAATGCCATCTCCATACTCCTGAAATTCACACTTTTATTCCAGAAAAACTTAATAAAACCCTGTTCTGTATATCCCTTTAAACTTTTGTGTCAAATCTTCGCCTTCTGACTCGAAAGCATGCCTTACGGCCTTATTATATACCAGTTTCCCCGTTTCGACATCATATTTTCGGATTCTGCTGTTATATACGAAAATCAGCCGTTTGTCCCTCAGCAATATTTTTTGCAAGCGTTTGGTAATCACTCCCTGATGTGGAATGGGTTCCAATTCCCCTCTATATTGCCACTCTCCGTTGGCGAACCGAAACAAAAATACCCCGGCCCCCAGTCCTCTTGCCACCAAAAGTAACACCGTGCCGCTGCGGTCAAAAACAGCTCCGCTCATGTATGCCGAAAATGTTCTTGCACAACTGCAACTGTTTGATGTCCTGTCAATGATGCTGACCTTTACGCCCTCGCAGGCAACCTCCCACTTTTCATCCTCGGAGGAGGCCAGTACTTTCCGGTGCTCCGTATTTGTTTTCGGCTTTTTACTGTTATTCTCCGGCAATAGTTTTACAGGAATCGTGTCCGTTCGGAAAATGACCACTTGATTTCTATTTATCCCGAAGGTATTTATAAAAGTCTGTACCCGCTCCAGATCTCCATTTCCATAACAGCCAAAGAACCACTGAATACGGTTCCTGTCTTTATTGCACTTTATAATCTCTGCGAAATAATCCCAGTCCACTGGATACAGCGAATGACCTATGGTCACTATCTGCCGGATATCCGATAATCCGTGAAAAAAGGCTTGATTGTTCTGAATGATCTCCCCACATTTTTTCGTCAGCGCATCATCGGCTTCAATGGCCATCTGCAAAGCGATCTGCTGCACATCATATAATAACTGTCCATGCTCATCCAGGTCATCAATTCCGGAATAATCGTCCTCAAAATCATAGGCCTCGTCATTGGCTCCCGGGATATGCCCCAGAATCAACCTTTGCCGTTCCTTGCCGGTCTTCTTCCGACAGCCATGAATATAACAAATATTCCCGGCATCCATGCCATACAAATCTTCCACAAATTCCGTGTAATTGAAATTTAGTACTTTCCCGTCCTTGATGATATCGCTTAATGGTCGGTCATCCGTATTGGTATGCAGACTGCAGATCCATTTCCGGAACCTGTCCATTAATTCCGTAGACATGGAAATGATGGGTCCCACTGCCATTTCCGCGGACATATAAATTTCAGCCGCACCTGCATCCTCATCGTATGCCCCATTTATATCCAAAAAATTATCGATGATATACGGCTGACACATAGCCTCTATGTTGATCTTTCCCAATGCCCCTTCAAAATCCGCCCACAGGTCATCTGTTTTCAGATATTTTTCCAGATAAAACCGGACAGAGCTCCTCTTTCCCAAAGTTCTGCTGAAATCGTAATAGCTGGATCTGACACCATGCAACATATCAAATCCATTACCAATCACATAAAGAGAACCCTCCTTAACAGATTCCCCCATCTCTTCCAAAGATAAAAGATTCCATTCTCTCAGATTCTCCTCAAACAACAGGACATCCTGCTCATGCTTTTTCTGCCAGGCAATATCTTCCCTCTGCTTTTCTTCCAGCATTTTCTGCTCATAATATTTCTTTCTGCAGATAGGGCAGTAGTTATGAGACCGTGCGTTGTCCTCTGAACGCACAATAAATATTTCGCCGCATTGATGGCATTGAAATTCTTGGTTGGTCATAAATAGTTTTTCTTAATCTCTTTCATAATGATGTCTTTACATTCCTCACTCATATAAAACATCGTCGTCCGGAACGGAAATCCCTGCTTCGTTAATTCCTTCATCTTCGATGCACTTAACGGCTTTTTCAGAACCGTAAAATCATCCAGATGCATGTAATACTCATAATCCTTATAGCCATCGCAGTCCTTCTTCTCCAATTTTCCGTCCGCTGTACCGTATGCGATAATACCGTAGCCGCTCTTGTATAAAAATACAGTGTCTCCACGCTGAAGCTTCCCGATCTTCTCTCTCCAGCCCGGATAATAAGCCGCTGCCTTCTGCTCGTTTATCATATCATCCGTGTGATTCTTGTTATTGGAATAGTTGGTATTTAAAACATAATTATTCCCTTCGTACTCCAGGTAACCCTCAATGGGAGAATACATATTGAACTCAATATAATGTTCCCCATTGATTTCAAACACCCAGTAAATAATAGCATCGATACTCAAGCCGTTATTCTTCCAATATCTGATCGCATCTACTGTATTCTGATCAAGTCCATTGGTAACAATAAGGAAATGCTGGTGCATGTTAAAATCACTCTTACGCAATGCTTTATCATCCGAAAGATCGAAATACTGCTTATGTATCTCCAACAACTCCACATTAGATTTGCTGTATTTCTGAAACAGTTCATTTAACTCATCATAATTGCTGCTGCCATATAACTGCCCATACCGAAGCACCTGCAGGAGGTTTTCTCTATCCGAGCTCCATCTCTTCAGTTCCAGAATATATAAATCCCCATTCCTGTCAATCGCAAGAATGTCCGGTTCCTCCTGCCTCGGGCGCTCATTAAAAATCGTGAGTAGATCGTTGGAATAAATAAAATCCTGAATATGCGAAGACATCAGACGCTGCAAATCCAGTTCTTTCCAGCCGATCTCCGCTAAGGTGACACGTTTTACTTTCGTATAATCCTGCTTGTTTTGACTTAATTTGTATAGCATAGTTACTCCCTGTTATCCAACTAGAAATGTCCTACCTCTTTTGGATTTTTTATCTGCTTCTCTTGAATACGCTTTCTTACTTCCTTATGATAATTTTCATGCCAAGTTTTCTCTTTTTCCCAATGATTTTTTATTTCGTCTGAAAGATGAAGTATAAAATCTACGTCTTCTCCCCAATGCTCCTCCACCTTTTCTTCTGACAAAGATTTTTCATCCAGCAATTCATAAGCAAGCAACATTGCTTTCCACACATTCATTAATTCACAGAAATATGGAATTTTCAAAAATGCCTTCTCTTTTTTCATTTTTTTAAACAATTTACTTGTTATTTCATAGACATCACAGCCACGATGTAGATGTGAGATTTTTGTCAAAAGGCAATCTGTCTCTTTTTTATCTTCTATCTGCTCTTCTATCTCTTGTATTGTTTGCTGCTTTCTCTTTTTAGCAAGTAAATATTCTTCATCTAAACTTTTTTCACGGTCTTTTTGAAAATATGTGACGGTCTCATCGTGGCTTTTAGGTGTTTTGTTAGGTCTATATAGGTATATCTCTTTACCGTCTTTTTGATAGAAATACATTGCCTTCTGAATTAATTCATTCCGTTTTTCTTCATCAATCTCATCAAAATATGTTCTATCAATTCCAAAGAACGCCGCCATTTGGTTCTTTCTTTTCTCCGGAATAGCCTTTTTCCCACTCTCCCAACTGCAAACCGCTTGCCTTGTAACTCCTAATTGATCTGCCAGTTCACTTGTTGATAAATTACAACGGATTCTAAGCCATCTAAGCCCATTCATTATTATTTTCCTCCATATCTTCCATATGTTTATTGGTACAAACATATGTTATCAATGGTTTACAAAAGCAATCAATCCGCAACCTTTTGTACGATTATTAATAATTTAGCAATCATATTGCCATTCGCCATCCGTTATATCTATTCCTAGTTCTTCAAATATTATCTTGCTCCTATCTGTATCATCCCATAATTCAAATTCCAAATGTTTGGCTCCTGACTCCTGAGCAATTGCTTCAATAAGATCCTCAAATATCTCTGTACCAAAGCCTTCTATTGGAGCATTATCCGTAAGTTGAATATAAAGTTGATATTCTGCATCGCTATTCTTATCTAACTGTATAGCTCCGCAAAACTGTCCATCCCTTCTGTAAATACACCAAAAATGTTCCTTACTTTGATAATGCTCCCAAAGCTCTTCAAAATAATCCGGCTTGTCCTTATCAGATATTACATTTTGAGCCTCTTTAATTATTTTGGTCCAAGGTCTTGAGTCTTCTAACAATTTCAAATTATCTTTGTCAGAATGTTTTACTTTATCAACAATAAAATGTTCGCTTTTTAAGTACATGTTATTTTCCTCCAGATGCAATCTTAATTAATTTTCTAAACGATATATTCCTCACTTATGTAAAGTATTATCGCTTAAAATGAACCTCCTTAATTCACTAATTCCTTCATTTTTCTATATTTCTTTAGGACTAACGTTTCGAACACTAATTGACTTAAATTCAGTTTTATTCCTCTTTCTCAAACTTTTAAAAACCTTTAATTCCATATCTTCCCACTTAACAACATGTGTTCTAAGAATATTTTGCATTTTTTCCACCATACTATCTTTGTTTGTGAAAAAACTCGGAGCAGATGCTGGGTCTTTAATATCCCAAAAACAATATATACATTTCTTCACTTTTCCATCTATTTTAGATAATTCAATTAACATGTTGTTCTTTTCTTCAGATATATTTATATCTTTTACCAGTTTGCACCTCTCTTCAAGCAATATTTCTAATGCAGTATTTTCGAAATTTATCTTCTCTTTTTCTTTCGATTTTACCTTATGAATAAGGTCTATCCAAGTCTGCGCTGCCGTTGCTTCTAGGCAAAATAATGGCCATGATTTTAAATCATTTTCAACTCTACCAGCACCTTCCGAAGATATAAATTCTATTATGCAATTTTGCTCAGTTGCATTAGCTCCTAAACAAGCACAAAAATTTATCTTTTGCTTTAAGAAATGCCATATTTGCATTTTTTTGTATAGTTGTTCTATAAAATTCATTACTTCATCAACATATTTTTCACAAATATATTTTTGGACAAATTCACATGCCTCTTCTTGAGATGCCTTCGAATCAATTTGTGCTTGAGTGGGACACTGGGAATTTTCAAAACATTCTTCAGCAATTTCAAAATATTTTTTACTATATTCATCAAGGAAAATATTATTCTCGTGATTATCAATATGTTTTCTTATTATGGTTATCTTATATCTAATTATTTTGTTACCCATTTCTCTGTTAATATCTTTATTTATCAAAAGATAATTTCCAATGTAAGCAATATATTTATTTCTCAATTCACTTGGAAGTTGTCCGGTAATATTTTTCCCTTTATAATCAAAGCTGTAAGTCTGCTTCTCATCAAAAAAGAAATGTTCACAATTAAATATCCCTGCTGTATTCATTATTATTCCATATTTTCTTTGATCAAATTTCCACCCCAATTCTTCCCTTCTGTATGCATACAACACTCCTAGTATCCTACGCGCCATATATTCACCACTTGTTGATGTCACCTGCTTGTTTTGCATCATTTCTTTTGTAAAACCAATTCCTTCAATAAAACAATCCAATTTATCCCTAGCTTGTTTACTAATAATTTCATCCCACTTTTCTTTCAAAACAATTGTTCCAAAAGAAGCTGATGATTTTGTCGCTGTACGTGACGCAGAAAAACTCGTGGCTAAAACATTGATATCGAACAAAATATTCTCTTGATTATCTGTCTTGGTTTTGTTTCTCATCACAAACAAAAAATATTTCATTAAAAGCATTTTAGGAATGACATCTGAATTATGAATAATTCCACTGATAATAACAAAGGAATCCATAATAGTATCAAAATCTGTTCCTTTAACAAAATATTGAACGAAGTCGTCACTCGGGGTCATTTTATCTCTTTCTATTAAAAGCATAAATTTTTGAAACTCTTCGATATCATTAAGCATATTTTTGTAAAATAACTTTTTGCCAATAACCAGCAATTCAACATCCGTTCCTTCTAAATGCTCTTGTCCGTCTATAATTATTGTTTTCTTCAATTTAAATTCATCATTAATTCCTTTTACCGAATAGTTTGTAACCAAATTAATATTGCACATGAAATAATGTAAAAAGAGATCTTTTTTGGGATAATAAATCTTTTTCAATTTCAGGTTATTTTCATTTATTTGAATTTCTTTCCACTTTTCCGTAGTTATTTTATAGTTTTCTCTAAAAGCATAAGCCTTTAATATCTCAATGCAATTTAAATGTTCGCTCTTATTGTTTATGTCAATAAAATAATCGACACATAATCGATAAGATTCATTTGAGTTTATATCTACTTCCGAGATTAACACACATATACAACTATCCAAAATTAGTTCTTCAAAATATGTCTGCTTCTCTGAAGACAAGTTTTTAACAAAATTTGAAACACAATCCCATAACTCCTTATAAGTATCAAACTGTCCCAAATAATCACTTTCGTCTATCATCTCTCTCTCCGCAGGTGACATTTTAAATTCCGCAGCCAATACTTTGTTATAATCTGGAAATGTTTCATTCCAAAAAGCACATGTAGAAATTTCCAAATCTCCTATTTCTCTTTTTAAGCATTCAAGTATCATCAAAATACAGGTAATTCTTTGTTGTCCATCAATAATTTCAAATCGCATATAGTCGTTTGTACTTAATAAAATAATGCCTAGAAACTTAGGTTTTTCCAAAATATCCTTCATTAAAATTTGTATATTGTTTGCATTCCAGCTTATTTGCCTCTGATATCCAGGAATAATATACTGGCGATTTTTCTTTAAAAATTCCTCCTTTCTATTTCCATTTTCAGCATAAACAAATTTTGTTTCTTCATTTTTTAGAAATTCGCGAATTGTAATCACTTCACTAATAGGCTTTTTCAAAGCATGCCCCTCCTATTATCTTTTGTGTTTTTAATCCTAGCCAAGAGATCTTAAGTTTAATAGTATAAATTCGAATAATATTTTCATTTAATCAAATATTTATAAGTCCACATATATGCAAATACTTAACACCGTAAAAATTCTTTTTAGTACTAACTATTAAAAATACTTTTTTGCAAAATGGTCATCTCCTGTTGTACCAACACCCTCCGGTTGCCAAGTCTTATCATATCCATTTATTTTAGCCCAATTATAAATATATCTAAGCAACCTCGCTTGATAATTTTTCATTTCCGGACAATACGATTCCATAATAATATGTTGATTTCTATCAATTAATTCCGTAAGAAATCTTTCATTTGGCAATTTATCATTTTTCTTATAGTTACATGAAGGGCATGCTAAAACTAAATTCCATAAATTATCATCCTTAATAAATGACCACGGAATAAAATGATCTACATGTACAGCATTTAAGTTTAATGTTTTTCCACAGTAGAAACACTTTTTGCTTTCAAATTCTTCAAATAAAATCATCCTATACGTTAATAGGCTATTACGTTTAGTACTTTGATCAATTTTATCGAGCACCTTAACAGCTACAGAATCATCATTTATTTTTTCTAAAAAACGTGCCCATTCATAGTAATTCAGTTTTTCAATTACTACCTTATGTTTACATATAAACTCGTACATAACAGGATTAATCTTTATCCATTCTCCTTTTTTTGAAAATGAATAAAACAGCCTATTTGTATCTTCATACAACGCTCCTACAACGTATTTTTTACATTTAATTTTTATCTGATGCGATATTTCAAGCATCATCTGCGGCGTTAAACTCTCATATGGTATTGGTTCATAAATTTTATATTTTTCTGCTGCGGTATGCAGAATTTGCTCTAAATAAGTTTCTCGGTTATCATTTGTAGATGCCTTTTGCCTTAAGCCATATTTAAGAATTAAATTCCAATATATTTCTCCAAACTTACTAAATATCTGGTCAAATGACAATTTCAACTCTTTATCTACATTGTATAAATTATCAATTATCGCTTTTAAAAAACCATATTTATAGCTAGAATCATTCCTTGATTTTGTAGAAAAAACACATGAAAAAGAAGCCCATAATTCATCGTCTAAAACGTTCCTTTCTTCATATCTCCCTTCTTTTAAGTCATATCCCGCCATTTTTCGTATTCTCTACTTTCTCTTTAATTCTGTTTTTTACAAACTTCTCTGGATCGCTTATCATTTCATTTATCATGTTTACTTCATATTTTTCTTCTTTTTCAATATCGTATTCCTTTTTTTCATCCAACGATTCTTCTATTTCATCAAATAAGATATCTTTCCAATCCTCTTCATATTCTATGTAATAATATCTATTTCCAGCTTTCTTACACCACTTAGCATTTTCTAAAATTTTCTTAATACACTCTTTATTTAAATTTGTTTTTTCTGCAATTTGACCCACATATAATCCTAACTCAGGATATTCTCGAAGAATCTTTTCAACAAGCATGCTTTCATAATTTCTTTTATATTTGTATTTACCTATAACATCCTCTTTTTTTTGAATTGATTCAACCGTTTTTTCCTTACTCATCAAATCCGCTTGTATTAATGTTTGGTGTTCATTCTCACAAACCTCTCTTTTATTTTGTTCATTATGAAATCGTAGGTATGTCTGCAATGCATATATATAATTAGCTTGTGCATTTTTCCCAAAATCGTCAAAGTTTATTAATTCTTTTCTAATTTCTTCGAGTGTTTGTATATTATTACATTTCCATAATGAAACAAGAATATTATGTCTTCTCAACATTTTTTCAACCATATTAATGGATGAAATAAATCCTTTAATGGTATTTTCTTTATAATTTTTTCTCCTGCACCATACTATAAACCTATCAAGAAATCGATCATCCATATTTTCGATATCTATTTTCAAGAAAGCACGACCATCGCTATCTTTCAAATTATCATCAATATTTAAGTCTATTTTCCGCAGTAAATCCCCTTTTTGTGTACTATTAATACTCTCTTCTTTTCTACATAATTCTGCAAAGCGTTCACTCTCAACCCATGTAATATAACTAAACATTCCATTCTCTATACGAATTATTTTCCCTCTAAAATGCTTTCTGACAATGGGGTTCTTCTTTATTATCTCTAGTATTTCTTTTAATTTATTTACTTCAATATTTGAAAATATACTATTTTCTATAAAATTATTCTTTTGCAAATAATAATCATAATCATTCATAGAATTAACAATTTCTTTAATGCGCCTATCATTATTTACAATTTTTTTTAACTCATCTTTAAAATTAGCTTTAACAAAAGATTCAGAAAGGTCATTTTTGCTTTTCATTAATCCATTCTCCACTCTTGTGTTATATATTACTTCTTTTTCTCAAGAATTTGATAATTTTTTCTGGACTTTTCAATAAATCAGCCGTCTCAATGTTTGAAATATCTACCTTTTCTTTTGTTTCTTCAGAAAGTTGCACTCTTTTGTTGTTCACTGCTTCAGTTGCTTCCATTTTTTCAAGCATTTCATCTGCTTCAAAAAGTATTTCATATGTATTTGATCTGTTAGACTTTATAAATGCCAAGTCATCATTAATCTCTTCTTGTATCTCTGCGAACGATAACTGTGTTTTTTCTTCAAATAATTGATAATAACGCTTTCTTTCATATATCATATCAACCTGCAAGTCTCGTTCAAGTTCTCTCAGCACTTCCAAATACGAAAATTGTATTCCTTTCTTTCTAACTATGTCCAATTCATAGTCATCATCTTCAATACTTCTTTTTCTTATTATTTGACGATACAAATCATAAAATTCAGTGAAATTTTTCAAATTACTTAAAAAACATAACTCGTCTTGAAATTGTTCAAATTCCATTTCTTTTATTATAGGTTTTGAGATGATGCAATCATTCTTTCCTGCTCCATTAAAAACTCTACATCCAAACAAAACACCTGCATTCGTTACGAAAAAAAATATATTGAAACCGTCAAATACTTTATCTACTATTTTTTCAAATGTAACACATGCTTTTATCGCATCATAGCCATAATAACTTATGGAAGCAGCAATAACTCTACAAATCATGCTTTCCTGTTTAAAACTCTTAAAGAAATCAGGATATACATAGATCCTATCTATACTTTCTGCAAAATGAATCTCTGATGATGAATATACTTCATTAGATGCTCCATAAACATAAATCAGTTTTTCCATATTACATACAAATCTAGGAATTTTTTCAGGAATTAGTCCCGCTGCAAATAATGCATCTGTAATGTCTTCTTCATTACATGTTGCAGGTACAAGATTTACTAATTCTATATATTCCTCATATCTATCATTATCCCCCATAATTCTATCCCTATTTGTTTAATATCTCCGCAATACTCGATTTTAATGCTTCTCCATCTTGTTCTTCATTAAACTTCTTTGTAAATTGATACATTTTCAGAAGATATTGATCTTTATCGATACATTCTTTTACAAACTGTTCATATAATACTTCTACGCCCCCAAGAAAATATTCATTAAAAATAATCATGTTTTCAGCCAATCTAGCTCTATCCGCTTCTGTTTTTTGAGAAAAATTAAACGCTCGATAAATTCGTTTTTCCTCATTTGGTTCAGACTCTTCATCAACCAACATAAGAATCTGATATACATATTTTAATTCTTGGCTTCTCTTAATGATCTGCTCTGCCATAATTCCTACATTACCATCTGCTGCACTTCCCATTTTACCTTTGCGACTATATTGATATCCAATCAATGGACATAAAATATATGCATCAATATATGCCTTAAAAATCTTAAAATTGTTATGTTGATCCTTGTCTGCAACATTTCCACGCAACTCACATAAATCTTTAAGATAGTTGGCATGAATTCCAGTAATTTCAAAATTTGAATCAAACATTTCTCGTTCCTCCTATCTAATATGCGTAGCGGTATCGATTTCTTTACCATCAGCATCCCTATCTTTAGTAATAGTATAACTCTGTCCGACATACTGACCTAAATTTATTGATGCATACTCCCAGTCTTTTTGCATTACCGCCATAATGACTTGGTTCGCTGTTTTGGGAAGGATCCTGCAAATATTGTCAATATGAATTTCATCCACATTAGAAAATGGCGCATCCATTACTAGCGGGTATACCTGCCCTAACTGCATCTCTTCATCATCAAGAATTTTATCTTTTGCCATAGAAACGAGGCTTGCAATAAAAGCAAAACTCTTAACTGCTTTCAAGCCATCAGATTCCTCAGTTGTTACATCTGCATATTTTACTCTATACTTATCATCAATTAAAATTGTCCTTTCACCATGATACATCTTTGCAAAATTATCATTCACCCTCTGCTGCAATTCCGTCCTTACCTTCTCTTCTTTTTCCTGGTATGTTTCTGATAGCCAATCTTGTACAAGTGTAGCATACGTAATATATCTAACTAATCGGCGATTCTTTGTACTGCTTTTCGCGTACTTAGCAATTGCATCCTCGCAGTTTTTGATATCACGTGTACACCCTCCAATCTCTCCAATAGCCTGACCATAATCTGACTTTGCTTCTAGATATTTTGTATGTGCATCTCTTATCTTATTCTCTATTGCCCTAGCGTCTGTATCGTCAATAATAAGCTTAGACTGTTCTTCAGCCTCATCCTGAAGTTCTCCTATTCTTCTTTGAATACTACGGATTTCCTTGTATTTCTCTTCTAAATCATTGAAAAATGATTCGCTTCCTGATAAATATCCTTCCGCTTTATTTTTATAATTCATAACAACTGCACCAATTGTTTCAGGTGGAAGCTTTCTACGCTCTTGCATTACTAACTGATATGGTTGGCTTCCAGGATCCAGGTGTGTTCCACATATACAAGTTCCTCTTTGAATCAAATAGTCAATTGAATCCTGATTCATCCCTGGTACACACTCAACCTGATCATTTACGTTTTGAAGTATCTCTAAAGACTTTTTAATTGCCGGCATTCCAAAAAAAGCATACGGTCTCCTATTAAACAAATCCACATATGCCCTTATGGTATTCTCTAAGCGAATTTTTTCATTAGAAATTGTCTTTGCAATTCTATCACGTTCTGTTTTTGCCTTTTTAACCTGCTCAACATTGCTCTTTGAAAGTTCAACATTGAATTCATTTTCCTGTTGCTGATAGTGTTCCATCTCTGCTTGCGCATTGTCACGTACTTCTATATACTGCTGAATTCTCTTTTTAGCCGTTTCTAAACTTGCCTGGGCTGCTTGGGCTTTAGAATCTCCAGATGTATCAATGTTACCCGAAAACTTCTTTAATGCCTCCCTAATATGGTCACGCGCATTTTCTAAAACATCTAGTCTCATTAACCCTCGAACTGCTTTTGACAAATCAGTTCTATTAGCAATTCCTGATATACGCTCCCCTCCAAAGAAAAAATAATCTGATAAATCTTGTGGAAGTACTCGGTCTATAGACTCTGAAATATTTTCTCTACGAATAGCTGTCTTGGTTTGACCATCAGGTTGAAGATATTCTAAATCCAAATTTTCTTCTGGTTTTTTATTCAATCCCACAACAAGTTTACCTTCAGCCTTTGTTCTTTCATTACAAAGATATGTAAACTTTCTCCTTAAAGTATACATTTTCTGTCCATTGGAATCCTCATGCGAAAAAGTAACAGCTACCCATACGTCCTGTGTATCTCCTACATTCATGTTGTCACGAACGTCACTGTTTAGTAAAACTGTATCTTCAAAACCATTCTTTCCATATAAACACCATTCAAATGCTCTAATAATAGTAGTTTTTCCAGAAGTATTCACTCCAATAAAAACTGTAACATTCTTATCGGGATCTGTTGAAAATTTAACTTCCTGGTACCCTATATACTGCCTGAAGTTGTACATTTCAAGTTTATGAATAATCATTTTTTATCCACCTCCTGCATTATCAACCGATAAATTTTATCAATCATCGCCGCCCTTGATTCCTTTTTAACAACATTATCTGTTTCTGCCTCGAGCACTCTAAGTTTTATGGTATTTAATTTCTTTTCATCAATATCATCACTTAAATTCATCGCCATCGTAACCACCCTCCAATTCTTCATCAGTGATCGAATACGCACATTCCAAATCATTAATCAGATCATCTGAATCTCTGGAATTTAATGCTATTTTACCAAATTCTTTTATCCTTGAAAGTTCCCTTCTTGCCAAAGCCCTTTCGCAATCGTAATCGGGACTATATGGATTTACTTCATCAACCGGTTTCGTAAGAGTAACAAAGTCATAAATTACTGCATAAGGTTTATCTTTTGCTAAGCGAAGTACGCGCCCCCTCCTCTGAATATATTCTTTGGGGTTTGTTGTACTTGCCAAGATAAAAGCCGTTTTTATACTAGGAATATTCACACCTTCATCCAAACATTTAATTGCGACTATTGCCTGATACGGATCTGCTATGGAAAACTTCCGTTTAATCACTTCACGTTCTTCAGCGGACTCATTAGAAGTGAAATGAGTAACCTTCATTCCAAATTCATTTCCAAGGATCTTAGATACTGCAACTATTTGGCGCTCACCTTCTTCATCTTCTTCAGAAATATCTGAATCAAAAGTTTGTACTCTTGTTGCCCCACAATATACAAGCATATGCTTATCTTCTTTATACTTTTCCATCAATTCACGTAGAGCATCTAATTTGTTTTTTGCTCCAGCCACAATACGAGCTCTTTGCAAAAGAAGTCTTTTTCCCTTTTCTGTAATATTTAACTTTCCCCCTTTATCCTTATGACATTCTTTTGAAACTAAATAAGATATTTCCTTATATTTTTCCATCTCTTCATCATCCAAATATACGACAATGGGATAATAGTAATATGGAGTCAGTTTCTTTTCTTTTATTGCTCTACTAAGATCGTATTCAATACATTTTTCTCCAAAATAATCCTTCAGCGCCTGAGTACCTTCTTCGTCCCCATGTCTATCAAGTGTCGCTGACAATGCCAATCGATAGTCTATGTTGGAATATAATCGTTTTTTTAAATTTGATGATCCAAAATTATGTGCCTCATCAACCAACAGCAATGTATCAGGTCCAAGCTGTTCCATCAAATTAGAAACAAACTTTGTTGAATATGTGGCATTAGTAGTAACAAAACAAAACACATCTATTATTCCTATCGAAAAATCCAGTACGTCATTCTCTAATCGTTTCTTCCAGTTCTTCTGTTTAGACGCTGAATAGCCAATCGTAGGGTTCATATTAAACAATTCAATATCTTCAACCCACTGCTCAACTAAATGTTGATATGGACATACTATTATAATAGCTAGCCTTTTTTTCTCTTCAAACAACCGCACAACTGCCCCTAGTCCCGTGTAAGTCTTACCTGTGCCAGTAGCCATGTCAAAAATTCCATGATAGCCATGATTACGCCATGACTCTATCGCCTCTGTTTGATATTCTCTCAAAATGAATCCATCAGGAATACGAGGTATACCTTTTTTTATGCCCGCATTCTGCATCTCTTCCTCATCGATTTCAAGATTAAGCTTTTCTTTTCTCCTCACTTTAAACTTTTCTTTTACTACATCTGGGAACTCTATTATCTCAAGATTATCATCTTTGTTGTTCCAGAGAATTTCAAAATCTTTTTGCATTTCATCAGCATACTCTTTTGACTGTTCCCATGAATTGAAAACAACTATTGACTCATAATTATTATGGAAAGCATTTATTGTTTCATTAAGCGATCCCGTAAACACAATCCTATTTCCAAATTCATCTGTAACAATACCAACCTTTTCATGATATATACCCATCTGTTTATTTGGTGGAGTAAAAGCAACTTTTATTTCTAAAAAGCCTTCTTCTATCAAATACGCTAGCCAATTTAATCGTTCTTCTTGGAAATAATTTTCTGGTTCTCTGAATTCACGCATTAATGCTTCACCGATTATTTTTTTCTTCTCATAACCTTTATTGATTGCATCTATATCTTCCTGTGAAAGTAACGGTGAAACAATAAATTGTATTCTCCCACCATTTTTTATCATTCCCGAAATACCCTTCGTCAAATCAATAAGTGCCGTCGACGAAAAGAATCCTACCGCTCGCTGATATAAAACAGCTTGCTTAAGTACCGGCGTATAAAATTCCTTTATAATGTCATTTTTATATGTCTTGTAATGCTTTAATAATGTTAATTCCCTAAACGACAAGCCAACACCTTCTCCCTATATAATAGGATCATCTTATAATCTCATGCTCCATATCTTCCATAAGCTCCTCTATATCTTGTTCCTCTGTTTCAAGACAAACTCCACAATATGCTTTATCTGTTACCGGAGTGGGAACAATCTTGCATTCTATTTTTGCATTAATCAAAATTTCTTCCGCTCTAAATACATTGCTTGTACTAAAAAACACAATATACATCTAATCACCCACACTTTTTATAACATCCAATACAGTATCAATTTCCTGCTCTGTATTCATATAATTCAAGCTTAATCGAACTGTACCAGTTGATACCGTTCCAATGGCTTCATGTGCAAGAATTGCACAATGAATACCGCCTCTAACACAAATCCCGTTTTTATCGAGTAATGATACCAACTTATCTGAAGACATCCTTCTCACATTTATGCTGCATGTAGCAACACGAAAGTTTTCTTCGTCGTAGACTATCACTGAATCTATCCTTCTTAAACCATCCAAAAGGTAATTCATTAACTTCTTTTCTGTAGCATTAATTTCAACAAAATGATCTGACAGGTAGTCGAGTGCTGCATACATACTCCAAATTGCAGGCATATTCAATGTTCCTGCTTCGTATCCTTCTGGAAAGATATCCGGATTCGTATATTGTTCTCCATGAACTCCAGTTCCCCCTTGAATAAATGGTTTCAGGTGTGCTACCGATTCACAACAGAGTCCTCCAACTCCAGGTATTGCCATTAAATCTTTATGTCCTGTAAAAGCGAGGAAATCAATTTTTTGATTTTTCATAGAAAGTTTTATTTTACCAGCTCCTTGAGATGAATCAACAAAAGTCGTAATTCCCTTACCATGAAAATAATCATAAATATCTTCTCTAAAAATTATTCTTCCAGTCAAGTTACTTGCAAGAGTCATTGCCAATAATTTTGTTTTGTCTGTGACATATTTGTCAAATAACTCCCCTGCAGACAAGTTCAAATCATCTCTCTGAATAATTGAATAATCAATAATTCCTTGTTCTTTCAATCTTTGAAGCGGTCGTAATACAGCATTATGTTCATAGCAAGAGATAATCACATGGTCGCCCTTTTTCAAGAAACCATTAAAAAACAAGTTTATTGCTTCTGTAGAATTCTTAGTAAACACAACCCTATCGTTTCTGCTCATGCCAAAATATTTTCCCACTGCACAACGCGATTTATATAACATTCTTGATGCTTCAATTCCTATTCCGTAGCTACCGCGTCCAGGACTAACTCCAATTTCTCTTAAATAAAAATCTACTGCTTTATATACAGCTTCTGGTTTATATTTAGTTGTCGCTGCATTATCAAAATATATCATTGCGCACCTTTCTTCGAAGATAAAATATCGCACATAATGCATCCATTGTAGAACTTAGCTATACAATGTTTGCAATGCTGGCACTTGTTCTCGTCTATTGTATATTTTCCATGAATTGTATCTATTGCCCCATATGGACATGTTGAATCACATGCGGAACATCTGATGCAAAACTGATATTTTCTCATCTGACACTTAATTCTATTTACAAGATTGGTGACATCTACTCGCTCTTCTGGAAGGACCTTAATAACTGTAGTTCCATAGGTGATAATCAATTCACAAATTTTTCTATATTCATTCGACTTATCATAATCAAAAATCTGAATGTATGTGGCGTCCTTTTTTTCAACAACTTTCAAATCTCCAAGCGGTTTAAACAATTCTATAACATCCTTCTGTAGACGTTTTTCAACAATAATATTTCTAGCTCTATCAGAAAGATTACATGCCGTGTCAGCTATAGTTACATTTTTAACCTTTAAACCGCTTGCCCCCCTCCGAGTTTTCCATCTCCCCTCCTCATAATAATCATCTGGATTTATTTTCCCCGTACGTTCAGCGAACTGATAAATCATATTTTTCCAACGTTGCATGTCATCTGGATGATAAATCTCTGTCAGCATCATTGACCAGTCCGAATTATTCGGACAACACCAACAGCCAACTCGCTTATAGCCATACTGGTAGCAATCATTTATGAGCAAATTCTTTGCCAAAATATAAAGCCACACATCATAATCTTTCCACTCAATAATAGGCATTGCATTAATCTGAGAAGAAATCTTAGATGTTTCCTGTGTTCTATCATAGCCTGCTCTTGCTACTGACTCACTATGCCTAATTCCCAAAAATGTTAAACTATTTCCCGGAAGGTTCTCATATTCTTTATTTAGATTGCTTGTCTTAAAAATTGTGCAACACCATCTTTCATGCTGACTTGGCGGTCCGAATACCTCACACATCTTAAAGAAGTCGTTCTCTGTTTCACTTGGAACCATCGGCACTCTTGGATTTTCTCTTCTGAACTTTTCATTAACATATGTATATGTCTCATGAAATTCCAAAGTTGTATCTCCAAACATGTGAATAACCGTATTATCCTGCAACGCATCCATGACTAAACGACTTACAACCGATGAATCTTTTCCCCCGGAAAAAGAAACCGTTGGAATATAATTGTTCTTTTTATATTTGGTTAAAGTTTTCGTAATATACTGCTCCGCCTCATAGATAATATTATTTAAATATTTCTTATTTGCTTTTACAACTGACATATATGGACTATAGTCACGCTCAATTTCAATATCATTTCTTAATTCCTCTGCAACTTGCAAATGCTTTTTCAGCTTATACCACTCTCTGTAGGGAACTTTTATAATCTTTTCATCTATTAGATATTTGCTCGCTCCAAGATACCAAATAATCTCATCTCCAAGATTACAATCCATAATTTTCTCCAGTAGCTTTTTTTCCTGTTTAAATACAGGATTGCATATTGAGCTTTCAGATATCTTCGTAATTTTCCCGTCACAGGAACAGTTATGCAAACCCTTATCAAAAATAGGTGTTTTGCATTTTGGGCACCAGTAAATCATAACCTGTCACTCCTAGTTAATAATTTCTTTCAAAAGCTGTGCCATGATAGATATTTTTTCTTCATAGCTTATAGATCTACCAAAATTTCCTAAAGTACTCTTTATCTTATTCAGCATCATTTGACCTGTTGATGTCAATTCACTTTGTGAGAATTGAGAAATGATAGGGGTACCCTCAGCAGATTCGATGGTAATTTTCATTTCACCTTCCTGCAAGCCATCTGTTGGATCATACTCATGTAATCTGTTGACGGTTTCTCTTAGAATTTCTTCAAAATCATTTATTTTGTTATCCGTCCAATAATTCAGGTCAAAACCCGTAACAGCTTTTGCTAATTCATTTACAAATACTCTTTCTGTATAACTATTTACTTTTGAAACAAGATCTAATACTCCATTTGTTGTATAATCAAAGATTCTCTGACTCTTTTCTTCCCAACTATCAATATACAATATATGTAATGCTGTTATCAGGTCCTCATCTTCATCTATACCAAACACTTGCTTTACAACCCTAAGTGCTCTTACATACTGCTTCTCGCTCACGGATTCCAGCTCATCTTTAATATTAGAAATCTGAATTACCAACTCCTGAAGATTTCCATTTATCGAAGGTAATGTTTTAAAAAAGAAGCTATTATAATCCTTATACGACAAACTCATTATGTTTCTGTAAATCTTAGCTATATCAGAAACATACACTTCTGTCGTACGTGCACTCTTTGAGATAGAAGCATAATGAGCGTTCATTGCCCTGAACAACTCTTCCAATCTGTTTAATTCATCTCCCCCTGAAAGATAATTACTAAATAAATCCTCTAAGCCTTGTATATAGTTTGTTTCTTCTTCATTCCAATTGCAGATATATAAAGTATAATTTTCAGGTTCTTCTAATGCTTTTATCAATTCATCTGCTGAATACGAATGCTCATTTCCATGAAAATAAAGAGAAACATTCTGATATCTTTTAAGGGCATATGCCACTAAAACCGGAATATATCCATCTCTTAAGCCAAAAGGCTCTCTTTTAAGCAATTTGTAAAGATCACTCATAGGAATTTTCGAGCTTTCTGCTTCAGATAATTTATTGTAAATAGCCTCCATTATGGGGGTTCCTGAAACAACACCATCCTGGAATACATTGAATTCATTAATACGAAGTCTATATTCAGGATTTTTTATCATATCATTGGAAATAATTCCATTTTTAGAAAGTGTAGCTCTTATAATATTAAATTCAGGTGAAAGGAAACTGCATTCTGCGTATATATCTTCCTGTCCCATAATGTACTCAAGAGCTTTTTCCCTTGCTAATTTAATAGCTCCTGAAAGTACATTCTTATTTAGCAGGTCATTGTTTACAATTAATGTACGGTTATATACGGCCTCCATAATGTTAGAAAGGACATTCGAAAGTTCTCTCTCTGTAGACACTTTCTGTACAGCACCTTCAAACATTACAAATGTTCCTTTAAACTGCAAAGCCTTCCACTTTCTTATCAATTCAGATACAATTGACTCCTGCTCATTCAAATATAATGAAAGCTCACCAACTACCGTTGGATCGTCTTTAGCAAGCTCATCTTTTTTAGAGTAATAGTATTGAATTGCTATATATCTCTTAACTTCAGCCTCAAGAATTCTTGATTTTCCATTTATAATGAGAAGTGTTCTCTCCGGTATACCATCAATCTGTCTATACTCGTCCTCGTCAGCCTGATCATCAAGCACAAACATAGCCGCTCCATCATAATATTTTGGTAACTTATTCTGAAAAGATTTCTTAAGAAGGTCTGCTTTGTGCACAAATGTCGGAATAAACACTCGATTCATATGAAAGTGTTCATTGTACCTATATGGATATATTGCAAAATCCGCAAATCTTTCATTAAGAATATTAATTACCATCTCATCGCTTATACCAGCAACTTTCTCTTCTATCATAGCTTCTAGGTCAAAAATGCTGCCATCAAAAAAATCATAGTATCCATACTGGCGCATATATTTTATTATTTTTTTCTTTTCAAGCTCGTTTATTTCCTGTTTTACTACTTTAGGATTTCCATCAACAACACTTGTAAGTGTTTCGGCATCTGCAATAAGAGAATCCGCATCAGATATAATATTTACCACGGCTATAGCCTTTAATATCCTCGTCTGATACCCCTCATCGTCCAATCCAAGTTTGCTTAACGCGTACTGTAATTTCTTATAAACACCATACGCTTCATCTGTCTTAAATGCTTTAATATTCAGTTCAAAGTAATCGTATATTGCATCGAGTCCAATAAAATGAAATTCATCCAAATTATACTGCGTTAACTGCGAAAATAAGGAATTGTCTTCATCTCCAGCTAAATATGTGAAGAAAGTTCTCTCGTTTTGCGCAACTTTCTTTGACAATCTATCTAGCGCAAATAAAGTAATAGGATGTAAGGGGTATCCATTTTCAAACGGGTTTTCACCTTCTACTTCTGGTGGCAACAAAAATCCCTTAAAATCCCATGCCTGATTATATAAATTATTAAGTTCCTTATCAAATTTATCTTTAAAACTCCTCCAATGAGGTGTTTTAGGAATAATATGTCCTATCAAAGATAGGCACTGATCATACTTTACATTTATAGAAGTAGTTTTAAATCGTCCTTCAACCTTCTTCCACTCATCACTGATGCTTTTTTTCATAGTCGCCGCGTATAACGATAGCACTTTATGAGACACCAGAATTACATAATCATCATAATCAGAATGATCACAATACTCTGCTAAATCTTGTACAGCTTTTACTTTTAATGTTTCGCCATAATCTTCTACATATCTTCCAAACTCATCAAAAATAATGACTATTCCTCGGAATTTATCTTTGATTGCTTCATTAGCTGCATTCAAATTGTCAATAAGATTACCTGCTGTACTATTAAATACTGCACCATATGTCATACCTGTGTAGATGGAATTAAACACTTTTTCATACGAATCGTTGTATGTAGATAATCCTTTCTGAAGATCTTTAACTTTTATTTTTTGTTTAACGCACTCCTCTTCTAATTTTATGGAGGATTCCTCTCCTTCCATCCATTTTTCCAAAAGGGAGAGAGCCTCATCATAATATCCCTTAAAGCACACAGAGACATTATTCTTTTCAAGTTCTTTTCTTAATGAAAAAGTAATGCATTTTCCAAAGTCATCATAATCTGCATACACAGGAACAACCATATAAGGCTTCTCTTCCCTTGCAAACTTACGAATATCTGATGCTAGTTCTTCATCATAATTAGAAATCAATTGAGTAAAAGACTTAAATCCTCTACTCTTGGTATTTATATGACCAAGTACAGCACTCATTACTGTTAATAAATGTGACTTTCCAGTACCATAAGATCCATATAAAATACGAGAATGTGTATCTGCATTTCCTCTAATAATTCCACCCAAATATTCCCTAATAATTTCCGCTGTAGTTAAATTTGGTATAAAATCTGCAATACGCTCTTCCGTATACAAATCAAGACAAATATTAACAGAATACTTATACTGTCGTTTCTTTGATATTAATTTTGTGTAATTCATCTAATAACCTCTATTCTGCATAATATTCATCCAATAATTTCGTATATTGAATGTTTGAAAATTCTATATGTCTATTACCAAAATTGTTATTCAACGTAAGTAACTGCTTATTTTGCGCTTCCGTAAGCATCTCAATAAGCTTCGAATATTTTATTCCAAAATACTTACCGATCTGTTTCTTATCTTCCATTAATTTGTCAATGCTAATCTGTCCACATGTCGAACTCTCCTCAGAATTATCCATCGCAATAGCATAAATCAAAATAAATAAAGGAATATCATTCTTTGACAAAGAACATTTTTCATATTTCTTTTCAGTGTTAATTCTAAGAATGTGCAACGGTGCTAATAGCGGATACGTATCTTCATCCGCCACAGTTTTTATATCAAAGCGTTTTTCTCCAAGATAAGTGTTTTTAAAACAGTTAAATTCCTTATCTACAGCTACCTTTTTAATAGCCATCCCGTTGACGGCAAGATACGAATGCAGTCCATCAACAAATTCTTCTTTAGTAAATGACTGTTTTTCAAACTCATTAAATGCCCAGTACCACGCTGTAGCGTTCTCTTCATTTCTAGCAAGGTTTCTATGTAGTAACAGTAAAGACCCTGCTTTCTGAAAATAACGATCCCTCGCATCTATCACCCTATAAATATTGGTCTTTTTTTCCCTTATTCCACCTTGAACTTTCTGTTCAGTTGTCAATCCTGTAGCATCAGCCCAATATCTTAACGCCTTTATCATTACCCTACCAAGACCAATATTATCTACCGCTTGCAGTTCCTTTGCAGGAGTGAATATCATTTCATCCTCATTAACAGCTTGGATTATTTTTGTTCCCCAACCACTTCTTAAATAAAAGCTTCCATGCTTATTTATAACCATCGTAACATAGCCTTTCTTCCTAATTATTAATTTTTAATATGTGACCGCTTGCATCTAATGCATAATACACATTATACTGATGAGTTGGTACAAAATCAATTTTATCCCTTTGTATTATATTTCCTGGATCAAAATGCACCCGAGTATAATTCGGCATAACGTTTTGTTTATCTGCAATCAGTGTATATCCTATCCTTCCAGTAAAAGCAGATTTTACCATCGCTAATGATCATGTCCACTCCGTCATCATAAAAGCGACTCACACCATCATTCGGATAAGTCACTGTCTCCCGAAGGACATAGTTCGGATATGCAGTTAAGGATTGATCTTTTGCAGGAATAAATTCAACCATTCTTCCTTCCTGTCAGGGCGGACATCTTCTGTACGAAAGCTTCTCAACAGTCGCAAGCCGGTATGGTTTTTGAGCAGTTGATCCATTTTTTCCTCTGTGAAATCTAAAAAATATCTTCCGTTCCTTTCCCCTTCAAATACACCATACTTAAATGACATATATAAAATGCCTTGTGGTTTCAATGCATTCTCGATTCTATTCAGTACATCATCCAATTCCCAATAGGTTAAATGCAGAAGTGAAGAACATGCCCAAGTACCGTCATATACTTCCCGTTCGTTCCACTCCTGAAACAACAGACACCTCACCGGAATTTTCGTGTACTCCGATGCTAGCGCACATAATTCCGCAGATCCGTCAATTGCATTGACCTGATATCCACGCTCTAAAAAATATCTCGTGTCCCTTCCAGAACCACACCCCAGATCTAATATCGATGCATCATCCGTTGATAGTTTTCCTAGAAATTCATCCTGTATTACATGAAAGTCCACGTTTCTTGTATTCTCTACAAATTTGTTGGCATTTTGATCATAATATTGAATTATTTGATTTTTTTGTTTTTTTACTCATTTAATTTAAAAGTTACATAGCAAATTTTTATGAATACTACAATCTATACTAAAAGTCCTCTTTATACATAATACTTTTCTCATGTAGCATCCTGCATTAAAATGATTAACACACTCCGTGCAACGCTTACATTTCTCATCATTAATCGTATAAGCAATCTTTCCAGTACCATCATCTTTCACGCTAATGGCATCATGCCTACATACACTTTCACATGCTTTACACACTAAACACATTTGATATTTAGTAAGCTGACACTGCACTCTTCCCTCAGCAGCCGCCAAATTTCTCGCTCCAGCAAGATGTGTATCTTTAATGGTCACTTTAAGCTTAGTGCTTCCCATTCTTCCCTGAAGAACAAGTACAACTTTTCCTGCTTTGTTTAAGACATATACCTCACCTAAGCGTTTGTTTCCAAGTTCCTTATTGATATAACCAAAAGGCTTAAACAATTCATAGAACTCTTCCGTTATAGGACGCTGTAATTCATAGTTAAATGCATTTTCATCCGTTGCGCACGGTTCATACGCTACAACCGATGTCTGTGCAGCGGCAAGTCCATTTCCACCCTGTCGTGCTTTCCAGCCTCCCTGTGATACGTATTCCTCAGGATCAGGTTTTCCAATTGTTGTTGCAAAATCCACAAGTAGCTTATGCCAATGTACATATTGATCATACATATGCACTTTGGATAAAAATTCAGACCATCCACCATTATTAGGGCAACACCAGCATCCTACTCTCGTCCAGCCTAAACGATATGCTTCATTGAAGTCTATGCCTGTTGCCAATATATAAAGCCAAACATCAAAGTCAAACCAATCAATAATAGGCGATGCTACTTTTTGCTTAGTTATTTTAGGGCTGGCACTCTCTCTTTCATATTTGCTTCTGCTAACAGATTCACTATGTCTAATTCCTTGAAAACTCAATATACTTGTTTTATCTTTAAATGCAGAGGCTATTGTTTTTTGAATAGCTCCCGTTTTAAAAACTGTGCAACACCATCTCATTACTCTACTAGGTGGTCCTACAACATCACACAATTCTTCAAAGTTTTTTTCTCTATTTTTAGCAGTTAAAATTCTTACTCCTTGTGACTCTTCATTTCTATTAAAGTGCTTCTTATATTCCATAGTATATGGAAATTCCAATGTGGTATCGCCAAAAACATGAAGGACTTTATTTGTGCCAAGCGCTGTATTTACAATGTGTGACGTCACTGTGGAGTCTTTTCCTCCACTAAAAGATACCATCATGTCATCAATACTGTATCTATCCTTATACTGTTGAACATAATGAACTGCCTCTTCTGTAATAGCATTATATCTATCTGTATTTGCTGCTATAAAAGCTCTTTTATATTCATCAAAATAGCTATAGTCTAATTTTGCAGCATTCATATCATACTGATCTTTTAATTCTTTAACTTTTTCTATCGGCCATTTATTTATGGTTGAAACCGATAATTTTACTTTTTTCCCATCAATAATGTAGTTATTATTTCCATACCAAGCCGAAGATTTCTGATAATGCAAAGCATCTCCTGTTAGTATTAAAGAAATAAGCATATTTTCTTCTGGAAATACCGGTCTTATATCAGAAGCTATATATCTTCCCTTGCTAGTACATATGGGGCAATCCATATCAAAAATGGGAATATTACATTCATCACACCAATATATCTTGGATGTCATTTGCGTTAAACTTCCACAATCTGGATTACTGCAACGCTCTCCATTCATGGGAATCCTGCATTTAGGGCATATTCTTTCAATCATACTTTATACACTCTCTTTTGCATTGTCTTTTTCAAAACTCATTATGTCACCTATATTGCAATCCAGATATGTACATATCCTTTCTAACACATCCATGGAGACACTTTCACCTTTCCCCATTTTGGCTATTGTTGCAGAGCTAATATTAAGTTTTTCCGCCAAATCCTTACGATACATGTTTCGATCGATCAGTATTTTCCATAAACCATTGTATGAAACTGACATTGTTTTACCTTTCGTGAAATATTAATTCGCATATGTTAGAATTATATCACTAAAGGCGATATATGTCATTTGTATCTTTAGAAATCTAAAGACTATATTTATATTTTGGCTTTATAATTATGATTTTAGCGCAGTATAAGTCCAATATTCAGGACTTTACTGCGCTAAATCTAAGCAATGGTTACAGTTCACACCCACGCCAGTAAATGGCTGTTTTTGTGCATATCGCCGATTTTTTCAATTTGCACAACTATCTTCCTTGGGATTTTCTTATCTACATCTCTGCCCATCCCCCTCTTTTATCCTCTTTTCATTACGGGAAACTTTCTGAAATCTTTTTGGTAAAGTGCAATACTTCCTGTCGGTTTTTCTGCAGGCATTTTTCTATCGTTTCCAGATCAAATCCCAGGAATCGGAACACTCTCCGGTATATTTTCATATAGTGGTTTTGTTTATCTGTGATCAGTGTATAAGGAAAAATCTGCTCGCCATCGCGGCAGGAGCAGATTTCATCATCGATAATGACCATGTCCACCCCATCATCATAAAAGTGACTCACACCGCCATTTGGATAAGTCACTGTCTCCCGGAGGACATAGTTCGGATATGCAATTAAGAATTGATCTTTTTCAGGAATAGATTCAGCCATCTTTCTTCCCTGTCCGGTCGTACATCTTCTGTCAGAAAGTTCCGCAGCTGCTGTAAACTTGTATGTTTTTTCAGCAGCTGCTCCAGTTTCTCTTCTGTGAGATCCAGAAAATATCTGCCATTCCTTTCCCCCTCAAATACGCCATGCTTAAATGACATGTACAAAATGCCTTGCGGCTTCAGTGCCTTCTCGATGCGATATAACACTTCATCCAGTTCCCCATAGGATAAGTGCAGCAGCGATGAGCACGCCCAGATACCGTCATACACTTCCGATGCATCCAGCTCTTGGAACAACTGGCATTTCACCGGAATCCCCGTGTACTCTGATGCCAACGCGCACAGTTCCGCGGAGCCGTCTATCGCATCTACCCGATATCCATGCTCCAGGAAATATTTCGTATCCCTTCCGGAGCCACAGCCCAGGTCCAGGATCTTCGCCCCTGCAGGAAGCCCTTCTATAAATTCATCCTGCATTACATGAAAATCTACATTACGCGTGTTCTCCACAAAATCGGCGGCATTTTGATCATAATATTGAATTGTCTGATTCTTTTTACTTTTTTCGCTCATTTAAAAGTATCATAGCATATTTTCAGGAATACTGCAATCTATGTAAAATTGCTCCCTCTATTATATACATGGCGGATTTCGACAAAATCTTACAAAAAACTTTTCCCATCTTATTCAACAGTTGATTGCATTAGTAACTTCTACTGCCATGCTTCAGAAAAAGAATTGCACGACTAACTTCTGCTTTGCCCTGTTTCTCTCCATTTTCAGGTTGTTTTTCATCCCTTTCTGACCTATAATAATTAAAAATGAATGGATTTTAGGGTACACTAAAGGAAGCCTCCAAAAGTCTTTTGCACGAGTAACTTCTGGTTGCCATCAACTGTTTATTCTTTTCTGTATCCTCCTGCCTGTTTTATTTATTTCAATAGTTCAGGCTTCAGACAGATTTCATCGGGTGGGATGATCTCCAGTCCAAGCTTTTCCATTGCATTTTTGTCAAATGACTTCAGGGCCTTCTTCATGGGTGTCGAACCATGAAGTTTAGGCCTTGTTGTATTATTGATGTGATTTACCATACGTAACACCTGCTCCTGGTTCAATCCATCAAACGAACTTCCCTTTGGCAGTACATATCTTATGTACTCATGATTCTTTTCCAGTTCTCCCTTTTGCTCAGAATGTCTCGATTCACAATAAAACACTCTGGTACGCTTCTTTCCGTCATGTCCTTTTTCAAACAACTCCGGATCTGCAAACTCACATCCATTATCTGTCAGTATTACAGGAAACAGTTCCCGAAACATTTCACTTCCCAACGTCTCTTCCAACCAGTCAAAAGTAGCTACGGTATTCTTCATTTCTTTGGTTTCAATCAGAAATGCCAGCATCAGATTGTTTTCCGGCCATAACAGCGTATGAAGTAATTTCCCGCCTTTATTTCCTTCCACTGTGTCCATCTGTACCACTCGTATGCCTTCGTTTTTCGCAATAAAGTCAAGATAGTCTGAATAATGATGTCCTTCTTTTTTACGATAGCTGATTTTGGGAGTTGGAACGCTTCTCACTCTTTTTCGATATCTTACCGTTCTCCGCATATCCAGATTTCTTGCGGTCAGATAGCCGGCACTGATATACTTATAAAGCGTTCGTTCCCCACAGGGAATCTCTTCTGCATGATGCGCCAGGATATGTGCCAGGGGCTGTCCTTTCCTGATCAGCGGGCTCACAAGACTGTCCAATGCTGCCAGTTCATCTCTGGTCATGTCTATTCCCTGTCTGGATTTCCTAAGCGTTTCACAGTACTCCTTATGGGCATAATCAGCGTTATACAGGTACTTATCAAACAGACAGCTGATGGACTTGGGGCAGTTATTGCACACATAAGGCGCCTTGTGTTCTATTGGGCATGGTGCATCCACAAAGTCAGGACACAGCTTATTGCAGCTGATACACTCCCGGCATGGAATTCTGCACTTATGTCCCTTCTTCTTTTTACACACATCCCAACGCCTGCAGCTGTTTCGGTATTTACACCGGTTTGGACTTGCATGAAGTATACCATCCCTACTTCGCAACTTATGATAGCGATGCCTGCGTATTTCCTTGGAAACCGTATCAGGTGAACAGCCTATAATGTATGCAATCTCTTTAAAGGTACGATGTTCTTTCAGTCCCTTCTGAATTTCATGCCTGTCATCCCAAGTTAAATGTGTCCCCTTTTTCCTTTCTTCTTTCGGCATAGGACCTCCTTCTGCAGGAGGATACCTATTCAGTATACCATTGCATGACTAACTTATGGTTTCTATACCCAAATCAGATTTTTAAAATTCATTCAACGAGACTCTATTGTAGTTGCCACCAGTGGTCATCAAGTTTTCTACCAGTACTCCTCTCCCCAGTACCTCGCCAGCACACTCTCCATATTCGCTCTGCCCACTGGATTCGCGGTATGTATCTCCACGGGGTAAAAGGTCTCCCGCTCCGCCAGCCAGTCCAGCAGTTTGATGGCATCGCCGCCCTGATTTGCAAAATCTCCCAGGTCATGGTCGAGATCCAGCACCTCTATCTCGATGCCGTTTCTCTCCGCCTCGCGGATCAGCGTCTTGGCTTCATTCACGGATCTGGCGCTCTCATATCCCCATGGTGCTGGGCGGAGATCATCTAACCAGATTTTCATTGTTTCTTCCTCCTCGGTATATCTCCATCAACATTTTGTAATGCAAAAATGTACTTCCCATCAACATTTTGTGATTTTTCACTTCCATTCCTGCAGGCTGTCGATCTCGGTCCCACAATATTCACACACGCCTTTGGTCACATCGATATTGGCATCGCATTTGGGGCATTTGATCACGTGGATCCCGCTGTCCAGGGTCATGACTCTGTCGTTGTGGCTGAGGGAGAAGGTATCCTTCTGATATGCGGATGTGATCCGCCCACCTCGCAGATACACCAGTCTGACCTTCAACTCCACATCCACGCACAGTATGCCATTCTCCACATGCTCCTGCAGACCGGTGTAGTCCATAATGTCGTAATCAATGACATCCGGCCGGGAGTAGTAGCGTCTGCCGGCTTCGTAGTTCAGGTTATTATAGAACCGCTTTTTATCGATACCGGTGGCGGCCCAGAATTCCTGCTGCCGACGATTCTGTTTTTCTTTGTAGCGTCTGACTGGCCCCAGTACCGCATAAGCATCGCACAGGTAGAAAAAGTAATAGAGGATCATAGCCAGGATTGTGCTGTAGATAAAAATTTTGCTCACATCATAGCCATTGAAGGTCCTGGAGGTATTTATGATCCACAGGCTGCATAGCAGGAATGATACGATGTAATCTACCACTCCCGTGACGATCCGGTAAACCGGGCTTTGCAATACCAGGTCATAATGGTGCTTGCTGCCCAGCTCCTTGTCTGCGTAGTCAATGTTGGAGGCCGCGTCACAGCAGGGACAGCCGTTCACAAATTCCTTTACTTTGCCGGTAAAGCCGCAGTTCTCACAGGTATGCTGTGCCTCTTCATCCATTCCGGATACATAGGTATACTCCATGCGGGAATCGAAGATTTTCTCTGTATGGAGCAATTTTCCCTGTCGGAAATACTCTTTGCGGCAGCGGATACCACTGTGCACATCATCCTGACAGGTTCCGTCTGTGGACCGGTACCTCAGGGTGCCATCGACGATGTAAGTAGTCTTGATATTGATGCCGCTTTCTGTAAGCCTGCGCATTTGAAGTGTTTCGGATATGAATGCCATTGCTTTCGTGTCCTATCTGTTATTGTTGTTATTATTGTTGTTATTGTTATTATTGTTGTTGGAAGAGGAACCACCGCTGCTGCCGGAACCTGAGGATGGTGTGTAATGAGGGAACACTTTGAATTCCGTCCGTGACAGCAGGATCCCGTCAATGCTGCTGTCGGTGCAGTTCGCCATGATCACCTTCTGGGTTTTTGCGGTATTCTGTCCAATGATGAGGGACAGATTCTGTCTGCCTCCCTTGATGAAAGCCTCCGGCTCCTGCTCCAGGAAATGATAGATTTCCCAAAGCTCCTCCTCTGTCACCTCATAATATTTCGTCAGTTCCACGCAACGCTTCATGCGGATCAGTTCTTCATAGGTCTGCGGTTCAAAATTCATGGAAAGCCTCCTTGTCATTCTTTTGCTCCAGTGTCAGATAATAAAATTCAATATTCTGAAAGGGGAGATTGATGGCCTGTATATGGTAATAGGCATTATTTTCCTGCTTCCGGTAATGGCAGTCTCTCAGCTCCGTAGTGGTGCACAACAGATTGTTCGGGCTGCCCGTGGCATATTCCTTGGCATATTCGCGCAGGAGCCCGGAAATATCATATACATACCATTCTTCTTCGTTGTCCCCGGAATGGTCCAGCACCCCTTTATAAATCTGATGTGTGGCAATATGCCGCTGCTTTGTTCTCCCTTCATCCCCGTAAGTCACGAGATCCCCGGACAACAGCATCAGGTACAATGCGTTGTTCTCCGGATAATCGCATTCCTCCTGCAACATATGCTTTTTCATACGCAGCTTTACCGTACTGATGGGTGTCAGATATAGGATCTCTCTGGACTTCCTAAGGATCTGGGAGATCAGCGGATATCTGTCTCCATCCACGTCCAGTTCAAACACACCGCTGTCATAGATATATTGTAGCTTCGCATCTTGTGCAATGATCTGTTCCAGCGCAGGATATTCTGCGGATGCTTTTGCAGGCAGATACTTTTCCGGCTCCTCGAGGCGCATCTTCGTCACATATTCATATGCCGTCTCGTCAGCAGAAGCATCCGGGGCATAGCCGCGATCCCGGTACATCTGCTGTTGCAGCAGGCAGGTGTAGCTTTTGCCGGATCCATATACGTTTTTCACAAAAGGACAGCCCGTTTTGCACAGATACAGGTAAGCGCACCTCGCACATTCCTCGGGAAACGGTTGTCTATTATGGTTTTGGAAGATCTTGCGTGCAGCGGTTTTCAAAATGGTGTCCACCGTGTCACGGTAGATATTGCCATAGTAAAAATCTTCGTTCTTCTGACCTCTGACACAGGAATAGATGTCTCCGTTACGCTCCAACAGGAAAAATTTCTCTCCGCAATTATCGCAGTTGGTGCAGTATTCCGGTCCGAACTCATCGAACCATGCACCGTTGACCCCGGCATCCAGATTGGTCCCGTCAAAAGCCTCGTGCATCCGCCGGTAAAAGATCAGCTGTTCCTCTTCACTCATGTGATGCAGCAGGCCACAGGAATTGTAGTCAAACCCTATCATAAAATTAAAATCATTCATGTCTAGGCATGTGTTACGGTCCAGGAATCTGATATCCTCGATGATCTGATCCAGCTGTTCGAAATGCTCCCGAAAGATCGTGGCAGATACTTTTTTCTTGTCAGGGATCTCCTCCAGCAGTCGGATATTATCCAGTATCCGTTCCAATGTGCCCTCTCCGCCTTTAGTCACCCTGTATTTGTCATGCAGGGAAAGCGGCAGATCCAGGCTGCCCGATATGGACACGTTGAACTCACGGATGGTCTCGATATGTCTGTCCAGTCCGTACAGATTCGTCTTGATGTGGGGATGCCCCACCCGGAAGCCGGCATCCGTGATGAGTTCACGGTTTTTCTGATAGTAACTGCTGATATATTGGATCAGGTCGTGGAATTCCCGCTCCTGCAAAGTGGTCACCTCGCCGCCGTGCAGGGAAATATTAAAGGGTACCACATCCGCTTCACGGAATTTCGCGATGGCATATTGCAGGGTCTCCAGGCAATCTCCGCCCCGCAGGGTATCTACGGTGTGGTCCTCCAGATAACAGTACCGGCACTGCATGTTACATGCCATGGTCGGCACATATAACAAGTGAATAAATTTAGTATTCATAGTAATCGATCCTTACAGGTGTCTCCTTGAAAGCACGTTCATTGACAGATACGCCCCGGGGCAGTGTGATCTCCCGCAGAGAATCACAGCACCGGAAGGCAGAAGACCCGATCTGCTGCAGCTTGCTGTCCGGGGAGATCACCACCTCTTCCAGACTGGTATTTCCATAAAACGCGTGTCCGCCGATCCTGGTCACGTTATCCGGGATCTCTATGCGCAGCAGGCTGCTACATTCTTCAAAGGTGTTGCCACGGATCTCCGTCAGTCCCGCCGGAAGATTTACCTCCTCCAGACTGCTGCAATGGTAAAAAGCTTCCCCGCCCAGATACGTCAGATTCTTCGGCAATGTGACACGTTCCAGGCTTCTGCAGTTTTTAAATGCCTGCCCGCGGATCTCTGTAATGCTGTCCGGCAGCGTTACCTCTGATAAAAAGGGCATATTGGAAAAGGTGTTGCCGCGCAGGCCCACTACTTTCTCCCCCTGATAGGTATCGGGAATGGTCGCCGTAGTCATATTCGTCAGACCATAGACATAAAACCGCACATAATATCCGTCATCTGCCTGCTCATAGAAGATCCTGGGCTTACTGAACAACAGCAGTGAGCCTGCCACAGCCACCGCCATGAGAGCCCATTTTAACTTTTTGCTGTAATCCGGCACCATGGATGCCTTCACATTCATGACAATATTCGAGATTTTCTCCTGGGATCTGGATCTGATCTCCTTTTTCAAATATTTTATCAGCTGATAACGGCTGGTCAAAAATGCATATACCACCAGGATGATAAGTCCGATCACATAAGTTTTCATCGGAAAATGAAAGAAAAACAAAGATATGTATACGAATAACAGAACCGCCAAAACGGCATTCAGTATGTTTTTTCTGCGCAGCATATCCTCTGGGATCAGATTCTGTTCTTCCGTGATCCCTGCACGCTGCATTTCACGTTTTATAAACCCTTCGACACAATCCTCCTCGGACATGGCAAACAGCGGATCAAAATCCTCTGCATGCACTATCCTGCCCGTTACCGTTTCGTCAGTTGCAGGTGCATGGATCACCGCCTCAGCTGCTGTCTGCACCTTTTCCTCCATAGATAAAGTCATTCCCATACCGTTATTTTCCCTTCTTTTCTACTGTGCATCGCACCTTTTTCGTCTCCAAAAGACTACGATACTCTTCCATTTCGCGATTCTGTCGTTTAATATTCAGAGTTTAACAGGAAGTCATAAGCTCTGCCAAATCCACTAACAAAATACTGTCATCAGACCTCACTTCATTCAGAACAGCCTCTGTGAATCCGGATTTTGAGAAAAGTACATAGTAAGAATTCTTTCTGTTTATACGGAACACATCCGCTTTTGCTTTCAGATCCTTTAATACAGAAATATCCAACTTCTCATTGCGCCACTTACACTCTCCGAAAAGATAATCCTTTCCGTCATTTGCAATTAAATCAATTTCCTCCTGACCGTGCGTTGCAGCATTGGTTCCCCACCATCTTCCGATAGAGGTATATAATATCGGCAGTTCTCCTCTCGCATTCTTCGAATTCAGATAATCCATGCAGACTTTTTCAAAAACCAGACCCATATAACTGCAATAATCCGGCTTAATTCGTTTTTCCCATACTACCTGCTGTGCTCCGGTTTCAATCAATGTTCTGTTGGTAAATACATATCGGTACCAGAATCGGAACATAAAGTCTGAGATGCCATAAATCGTTTTTCGGGATGATTCCTTTTCTCCAAATGGTGTTTCTTTATGAAGGATTCCAAGTTCGCACAATGTTTTAATATATTTCAGGCACTTGGCTGAGTCCTCGCCGATTTTTGTGGAAATCTCGTTTGCTTTGGTATATCCGCTTGCAATCGCTTCTATTATCGCACTGTATACCCCCGGTTCCTGCACTTCCTGACGCAATAGTAACAATGCCTCTTCATAAAGATAAGAAGTTACTTTCAGATAGGTTCTCTTAATATTTTCCTCAAAACTTTCCTTCTCATTTATTTGCTGCAAATATAATGGTGTTCCACCATATGCACCATACAGCATAAGCTTTTCTTCATCAGAAAAACCAGTCATAAACTTAGAGCTTGTCTGATAAGTAAATGGCTTCATATGAAGCTGCGCAGTTCTTCTTCCAAAAAGAGGACTTTTAGAACCAAGTACTTCTTTTTCCATAAATCCCATATAGCTTCCGCTTAGTATTAAAAACATCTTTCCGCTTGTCAGTTTATGGTCAATCAGATGTTGAAATTCTGACAATAATGCCCTGTTTTTCTTCACAAGGTAAGGAAACTCATCGATAACCAGTACCAGTTTTTTGTTACCCTGCCTTTCATCAATGTAAGACAGCGCATTACTCCACGACGAAAATGGTTCCAGGTTGTTTTCCTCATAAAACTGAAATACAAGCGATGAGAATTTTTCAAGATTTAACTTATTATTGCTCTGCTCCGCCGAATAGAAAATTGCATCCTTATCCTTACAAAATTCATTCAGAAGAGTCGTCTTTCCTACACGCCTTCGACCATACAGTACGAATAGTTGAAATCTCTCTTGCAGATATAATTCCTCTAAGTCTGCAAGCTCTTTTTCTCTACCTATGAATACTTCCTGCATCGAGCTCCTCCATGTTACTCAAAAGTAATTTACTTTAAAGTTAATTATGTGGCATTCTTTCCATTTTGTCAATGGGATTCTACTATTTGCCGAAATTACATTATTAAAGCCCCATCAAACAGATTTCTCTATCCAATGGGGCTTCTATGTCATATTTTTGTAATTTTACAAATTTCCACAAATAAGGTACATCACGTTTTTAGTACAGCTTTGCACCTGCCGGGATTCTGTCATTTACCATCAAGAGGTTCCCTGAATTCGATTCATTCCCATACTATATAATTCTGCCGTTTTCAATTATTTCCTTATAAACCACTTTATATCTGCTTAAAATGGTGCACAAAAAAGGCATCAGCCGATTATGACCAATGCCTTATACGTTATCCTTTATTTGGTTCGCTTCGTTCTATTAGCCAATTTCTTATTTTTTTCATTTTTGGCTAATAGAATTATTTATCCAACAACCAATCCGCAATATCAATAACCTTGATTCCCTCATACTGATATTCATCATGCCTGGTTCTGGCTATCACATACTTAGGGTATGCATCCTTAATCTGCAAAAGTGGAGCTACCTCTCTTTCAAAGGTCTTCTCTTCACTGATATTATCAGATACCTGAATATAGATTTTTTCACTCCGCTTCACTGCGACAAAATCTATTTCCTTCTTATATAATATGCCTACATATACCTCATATCCTCTGCGCAACAACTCAATCGCCACGATATTCTCTAGTATCCGCCCGTAATCCATATTCTTTGTTCCAAGTTTTGCATAACGGAAAGTATGGTCACTCAAATAGTATTTATCGTTGCTCGATAAATACTTTTTCCCTTTAATATCATATCTCCTAACCTTGTAAAACGCGAATGCATTGCATAGGTATTGCATATAATTGCCAACCGTCGTATGGTGTATCTTCTCCTGCATGCTTCCCAGAGTATTGGTAATGTTACGCGCGGACGAAAGATTCGACACATTATCCATAAGGAAATCCACAATTCTGTCCATCAGCTGCGTATTTCTTATCTTGTATTTTTTGCGTATGTCACGCACTATCAGTGTATCAAACACATCAGCTATATAATCATACTTTGCTTCCTGATTTTTATAAAGATAGGAACCAGACATTCCACCCTCTAGCACATACTTATCCAAAGCGTCGTAGCGGTCTTTCAAGCCAAAGTACTCCATATACTCACTAAAGGAAAATGGATATACTTTGATTTCAAAAGTACGCCCTGTAAATAACGTAGCCAAATCCGAACTTAATAAAAAAGCATTAGAACCGGTAATATAAATATCATACTTCTCGCTGGCATGAAGTCCATTGACTGCTTTCTCAAAATCTTTGCACATTTGCACTTCGTCAATAAAGACAAAATTCTCTTTACCTGCAACATAATATGCGTTTACATAATCGTATAATGCGCGATAAGTCAGTAAATCGTCATAATCAGGCAGGTTAAAATTTATCTGTATAATATTGCAATCCGGGTCCTCCGATTCAATATATGCTCTAAATGCTTCTAGCAGCTTTGACTTTCCGCTTCGTCTTACACCGGTAATGACCTTGATATCCGGAGTCCCAAGTACATTGATTAACTTATCTAAATACTGTCTACGCTCTATCAGCTTCATCTGCATCATCCTTTCACAAACAGTATGTACTTATTATACTGTTTCTATTAGCCAAAATCAATATTTT
>OGHH01000067.1_pt1 | contig 105984 bp, 102 predicted proteins | sample 1571471 | NCBI WGS metagenome assembly OGHH01 (sample SAMEA2581936, study PRJEB24529) | metagenome | biome: Human gut stool | place: China | collected 2011
CTGGTGCATATCTATTGTTCCGAAACAAAATAAAGAATACAGCTAACAACGCAGGGTGCGATATGAGGTCGTATAGATGAATGTTCAACGTCCGTTTTCACGGGCTGATAACAGACGATTGAACCCGTTGTTCCGTCAACGGTAGCCTACGGCAGGTGCGGATTCCCCCTGTATTGTGCTGTCGGACAACGTACCCCAACCCAAAGGTGCAGGCTGAACCGCGAGGGGATGCCAATGGCTGCTAACATCGGCAGTCTGGGGGCAAGGCTGGAACGGTATGGTTAGATTAATCGAACTGTCGTCAGAAGCGTCGTCAGTTAGAAGGAGCTAAGGATGTTGTAAGGCTCTGACCAAAATGGTGAAATAGTCAGGTTGCTTCTGTCCTGCTTAGAAGCACACGGATGTTTGACTATCGGCGTAATAGACAGAACCTAACCCGTTCGTCAGTCATCTATACGGAACATAGTAAACCTGTATCTCTCTTGTAGAACCACAAGTAAGCTGACCGCAAGGAAAGCCGAATGGGGTGCAGGTAGAAGATTGCGGAGAAAGCGAATGCCGTCCTATAATGGGATGGATAGAAGTTGAAACATCACTTCACACGAAAGTGGGCAGACTTCTGCATGGTGGTTATAATCTTTACAAGAAACTTTTAGAACTTTCAAAAGGAGGAAAGCAAATGAACGAAACAAAATCGTGTGCGCCTGCTGACTTATGGACGGCTTGGGAACAGATACAATGGAACAAGTGCGAACATGAAGTCCGAAAGCTGCAAGCTCGTATTGTAAAGGCTCAAAAGGAAGGCAGACACAACAAGGTAAAAGCCTTGCAGTGGATGCTGACACATTCGTTTTACGGGAAAGCATTAGCGGTAAAACGTGTAACGTCCAACGCAGGCAAGAATACGACAGGCGTTGACCATGTAAAATGGGACACGCCTCGTAAGAAAATGGATGCGATAGCCGACTTGAAAAGAAGGGGCTACCGTCCACAACCCCTGCGGAGGGTGAACATAGAGAAAAGTAACGGTAAGTTACGCCCGCTTGGAATACCCACACTCAAAGACAGGGCGATGCAAGCGTTGTACCATTTAGCACTTGACCCTGTGGCGGAAGCTACGGCGGATACACATTCATATGGCTTCCGAAAAGAACGGAGCACAAGGGATGCAAAGGAAATGTGCTTCACGGTACTATCCCGCAAAATTGCTCCGCAATGGGTATTGGAGGGTGATATAAAAGGATGCTTCGACCACATCAGTCATGAATGGATGTTGAAACATATCCCTATGGATAAGATGATACTACGGAAATGGCTCAAAAGTGGTTATGTATTCCACAACAAACTATATCCCACCTATGAGGGTACTCCACAAGGCGGTATCATTTCACCTACTCTCGCCAACATGGTGCTGAGCGGTATGCAGACAATGCTATCCGAACGGTTCAAGGTCAGAATGGGCAAAAACTACTACAATCCCAAAATAAACATTGTCAAATATGCTGACGACTTCATCGTTACAGGCAAAGATAAGGAGATTTTGGAAAAGGAAGTCAAGCCCGCCATAAAAGAATTTCTTGCAGAAAGGGGACTGACGCTCTCGGATGAGAAAACGAAGATTACCCATATAAGTGAGGGATTCGATTTCTTGGGCTATAACTTCAAGAAATACAATGGTAAACTGATAGTCAAACCAGCAGACAAGGCGGTCAAAAACCTGCTGGAAAAAGTGAAAACGATAACACGTAAATATTGTTCCGCTTCACAGATTACCTTGATTAGAACTCTGAACCCTATAATACAAGGATGGAGCAATTATTATAAAACGTGTTCAAACGGCAAGGTTAAAGTAAGAACTGACTATCTGATATACAACATCATACGCAGATGGGCAGACCGCAGACACAACAAGAAAAGCAAAACTTGGGTGTCAAAAAGGTATTACCACACAATGGGAAAAGAGCACTGGCGATTTGGTACATGGATTAAGAAAGAAGGGCAAAAACAATTCTTCTACTTGAAAAGATTGACGGATGTCCCCAAAACAGACCATATACTAATCAAAGGCGATGCTAACCCCTATGATATGGAATATCAGGCTTACTTTGACAAAAGGCATACACGGAATATCTTAGACCACTTCAATGGTGGCAGATATATACGCAATATGTGGGAGAAACAGATGAGAAGGTGCAGAGCCTGTGGCGAGCCGATTACGACCAATACCCCGTGGTTAATGACCTATCGGGTAGTGAATAATAAACGGATAAAGTACCTTGTTCATGAGGATTGTTGTAAATTTACCAACGTAAACGAATGGAGGTTCCTATGAGCCGGCTTAGTGAAATAAGCTTTGAGCCGCTTGAGCCGTATGATGGGAAACTATCATGTACGGTTCTTAGGGGGGAAAGGGGCAGCAATGCCCCCGACCTACCCGATATAACGGACAAGCTGTTCCCTGCTGAACCATTATATTAAACGGCAACATCTGTAGTAAATGTTGGTGATACCACAAATATGAAAATACAGAACCATAAATCATAGTAGTATGAAACTTAAAACATTTATCATCATGGGATTTATCAGTACATCTTGTTTGGGCGGCTGCGCACAACGCCCTGGTCCTTTGGGCGAAAAGACAATCAAGCTCGACGATTTCGATTTCTCTATCCCCATCACGGACATTTTTCCCGACCGCTATATAAGTGCCGAGTGGGAAGAGGATTGGTATTAGATACCTTCCCCCTGCACCGAGGACGAACATCTGTATCAGAAAGAAACCCGCACAAACTATAACGACGGCAATGCCTTTTGGATTACTTATAGCCAGCAGGGTTACTGCGATGCTGACGAGTTCCTGAGCATGTTCGGACATACGTTCAGCTCAGCCAATTTTGCCGTTACGCTCGACGGACGACGCATCGCCGCAGCCGGTGGCTGCAATCACGACCTCACACAGGAAGACTGCGACCGTTTCATCGCCCTTCTCACCAAGCGTTACGGAGAGCCTGAGCAGGGAGACGGAAAGTGGTTCCCCGTCCGCCTTTATAAATGGAGACTGAAAGACCGGACGCTGACGTTTGCCGTACACGAAACCGACGAGCACAATATCTTGAAGCTCGAAAAAGTCTATCATGAAGAAGACAACACCCTCGAAATACGTGAAGGCAAGCGCAGAAACCGTACCGAAGGCTATTTCTTTGTGTTCGATGGCGAATGGTATGACCGCTTTGTCCGCACACAGAACATGGCAAAAGGCGATTTTGCCTTTACTTACTGATTAAACACAAAAAAAATGGAAATTAGGAAATCTTAATCAGAACGATATGATGAATATTTCTGCTTTGGCAAATGTTCTATGTAGGGAAATGGCTCAGAATAGTTCCATAAACAAGCCTCCGGCGGGGTTTTCGTCGGGGGCTTCTGACCTTTGCACATATAAAAAGCAAAAAGAAAGCTATATCGGAGCGTTACAATACAAAAACAGCCCTTATCGGTTTATTACAGACACACTTTCGTGGCCAATTCGTGACCTGTCTATCCTCTAAGATTTTAGGTCACGGAATGTCCAAAATTGGCGGTTCGTTGTCTTGATTTGTCCGTACTGTAAATATTTTATTTTCAGTCTGTCAATTTAAATTTGTAACTGAAAAAAAAGAGATTTCTTCCGTTTCATCAGCAAACTGATAAGCTAATATGTATTTTCTCAATTTATTATATAAAGGCTGAATAAAACGCATCATATACAAAGCATTGCCCATGCCCATACAATCATCGTATGATTTCAATATGCAATGAAAATATTTTGCTAGTATGATACATTTTCTAAGAAAAAACACAAATTATTCATTTTAGTCTCTTCTCTTAAATGGTTGAAGTATATTTCTATTTTAGCTTTAATTTCAGCTTAGAGATGTTGCCCCACAAGACATCCGACTCATTCACATATATGTTCTCCATAATAATTACTTTATTTATGAATAATATTTACTCTACCTCATTTTCAGCTTCTTTCTGTCTTTTCAAAGAGTCATTCTTTTCCTGAATATACTCCTCGCATAAGGGCAGCAGCATATTAGCTTGTATGCATCCTAATTCGCTGCTCTTTATCCAATCCTCACAAGCTCCGTTTTTATCTCCGATTCGCTTACGAGCCAGCCCTCGACCATAATACAGTCTGTAATCCTCCGGGAAATACTTAATACCATCACCATAGGCATCTGCTGATTCTTTAAAACGTTCTAAGTCATATAAGGCTCTTCCCAGATTATTGTATAAATTTGCATTAGGTTTGCAATGCTTGATAGCTATACGGTAATTAGAAAGTTCACCTTCGTGATCTTTTAATTCATGTTTAAGTACTCCTTGATTAATATAAGGTTCTATAAAAGCTGGACTTATTTCTATTGCTTTATTATAATCTTTGAGGGCTCCTTTCTTATCCCCAATCCGTTCTTTTATAATAGCTCTATTATAATATGCGGTATCATAATCTTTTCTTAATTCAATAGCTTTGGAATAATATTGGATTGCTCCAGCATTGTCCCCATTTGCTGATTTTCTCTTTCCTTTCTCTTTATACTTATAACTTAATAGTAAAATACTATCCTTGTTATTGCATTGATATTCAGTCTTTTTTTTATTTACAGCGGACTCACAACTGAACTGTGATAAAATTGTCATTATTGCCAACAATATGATTATATATTTCATAATAGCTTGAATTACAGTTCGACTTCTCTCGCTCTCGGGAATGGTTTAATTCTCCCGTCATTAATCGCCTCTTCAATAACCTTTGGATTATACAAATCGAATCCATGCTCTTGGAAAGAAGAGTTATCCAATAAATAGAAACTCTCCATATCTATTTCTTGCATACTGCTGAATTGCAGCGGAATAGAAAAAGGAATAAGCATTATCTCATTCTCAAATTCAATCATATTCGCCACATTATGATATTGAAAAGCAAATAATTGAGAAAAAAACAAGTCATTCGATATTAGTTGTGTCATTTTGACCGGGTCGTTAACTGCTTCTTCTACCTTGTTAAGGTAGTATTCAGCAACATCTCCTTTATAATATCTGTCCAACTCTGTTCTTTTTTCCGACCATCTTCTCACTATATCATCGGTTCTTATCAATACGGGATGACCGTTCATATCAAGTAATACAGAAATCGGATAAATAATATCAGCGCACTTTTTAGCAATATCATATAAATATTCATCCGATTCATTTCGATTGACTACATACTCCTTTTTACTGATATGGTATAGGGAGTATTCCTCCATATATTGCCCGCAATACTCGACAATCGCTTCAAACTGGAGCCTTTGTGACACAGCATCTTTCTTTTGGAAATAATAGTTGACACCATATATTCCATGTATCGCTTTCGGTTGAAAGGGTATTTTGAATGTTCGAGTAGCTGCCATCTATCTATAAAATTAGGTTACATATATGATTTATTAATACAACTCCATTAGTTCATCACTACCTTGTGGCATATATAAAGCAATAAATAGAGCAGAAGCATACTCGTTCCCATCCATTTCGGTGTATGTTACCTGCAAAACTTCGTCCATTGTACCTTTACGACGCAGATATACCAATTTTCCCTTACCACAGATTACCATCTCGTAATTCTCAATAGGTGCAGCCGCCCAATCCGTTACCTCACAATCAAAATGGAAAAGTTCGTCTGATTGTAAATAAGCCGATTCAAGATTCTCTTCAGTTAAATAGTGCATATCAGTTAGCACCCATGTACTGGCTAACCGCATTTTATTATATTCATAATATTTCCCGGCAATCATCATATCCCGAACTTTATTGTAGTGTGCCACCACTTTGGCTTCCAGGTTGGATTCTTTACGTAAATCTTTAGCGGTATGCAGTACCTGCTTATGGTCGAATGGCAGAGTTGACTTAAAGTAGATAGAATCGCAATAAATGGGTAACTTTTGATCTCCAATATCCCTTGGCACATTCAGTTCGGCTATCATCTCCCGTTCGTTCCCGTTCTTTTCAGGATATAGAATAACTTTCAGATTAACCCAGGCATCTGCATGGATTGTCTGCTGGGTAGTCAGTGGGTATGCTTCTACACTCAGAAGATGTTCACCACTGCCAAATAGGTGATCATTGACAGGATAGAGCATCGTCTGCCCTTCATCTTCAGCAAAGTTGTAACCGAGCGGAATATCGTCCACTTTTACTACAATCCGACAACCGTTTTTATTGACTTGTACATAGTAAGCCGGCTGGTGAGAATACTGGGTTACCATTGCCAACTCCTGTTGAATCAATTCTTTTAATTTTATCTTTTCTTGTTCCATATCTTTCTCTGTTTTAGGTTGGGCATGGCTACAAGCACTAACTACCAATAGCAATGCAATAATTATCGTTCTCATTCTATTTACTTTTTAATCTGAAAATTAAATTCTAGCTTCCCTAAATCATTTTCTTTAACAATCTGAAAAGAGTCATCAAACTCCGTTCCATAAGACCAGCCGTTTTGTTTCTTCTCTGTTTGAGGTTTTATGAGATTCTTAAATGTACCTTGTTCCTTTAAAGAGTGTGGCAACAGGTTTGCCAGATCCTTGGAGTAGTCACTGTCATATTCGTGGACATGGTTCAGAAAATAATTCATCCACTGCTTGAAGTCCACGTCTGCTGCCTTGCAGCATCCCATCAGGGAGTAGATGACGGCAGCATCTTCAGCAGCGTCATGATTGCCGCAGAAGAGATAGTTCTTGCGTCCGACAGCTACGGGGCGCACGCTGTTCTCTATCAGGTTCGTGTCTGGGAGATACCTTCCGTCCATCGTATACTTCACCAGCCGGCGTGAGTTGTTCAGGAAGTAACTGATAGCTTTTCCTATAGGACTTTTCGGAAGCACCTTCCCCTGTTCACAGATACACCACTTCTCAAAAGCGCGTATGATGGGATAGGCAAGCCGCTTCCTCAGCTTCATGCGCTGGAGGGTATCCATATGCTGGTCATCTGCCATGCTCTCCACATCATAAAGCATGCCGTTCTGGGCCAAGGCATATTCCGCCCTCGCCTTGTCATGGGATAAAGCCCTGTCAAAGTACCTTCGGGTATGTACCCAGCATCCCAATGTCGTTATACCCTCCAGTTTTTCCAGAATGTTGTATCCGGCATAGCCGTCCGTCTGTATGGCTCCCTGAAAATCCTTGAAGAGCTGCAGGACCATCTTGGCTCCCCGGGAACCTTCATTATAGGCGAAGAACACCAGACCGTTGACCATGCTCCGTACCAGCCACAGGTAACCTTTTACCGTCCGGTGCTTTTCGTTGTCGATGATGGGAACCGTCGTTTCATCGGACTGGATGTAATCGGTGGACAGGACAAGTTCCCTCGACCGGTAGTAGGTTGGCCGCATCAGGTCGGCCACATCGTGGAACCAGACTTCGATTGTGGAAGGGGGTATGCTGAATCCCAACCGTTTGAGCATCTGTACCTGGCGGTAGAAAGGAAGATGGTCCACATACTTCCCGACCATCAGACCGGTCAGCAGCGATGCGCTGGCATAGCTCCTGGCAATGGGTTCATTCTGTACGGGCGCTGTAACGATTTCCTTCGTCTCCTTGCGCATGCCTTTATGCCGGATGGTCACCCGGACGTACAGTTCGGCAGGCTGGAGTTCCAGGTGTTCGGACGTTTCGGCATCCTCGAACAGGATCCATTCGTCTTCATGCCCCAGATAGTCGTCAGGATAGATGTGCTCTTCCACGCGGCGGAGGTTGTCCGGCAGTTTCTGACGGACCGGAATCCGTTTTTCATGTTCCTTGACCGTCACCTTCCTGTATTCAGTCACCTCCTCGACAGCCTTGCGGACCGTCTCTTCCTCTTCCGGGGTCATTTCCAGCAGGTCAAAGTCCAGTTTGAGCTGGTTGGGGTCATCAGGGATACGCCGCTTCTCGGACATGGCACCCCACATCTTGCACTCCAGATAAAGAAGTTTCTGTTCAAGTTGTGCTATCCGGCTTTCCTTGGACTCCAAAGCCCGGTCGCGCTCCTGGATGGCCTTGTCCTTTTCAGCCAGTCCGGATTCGTAGTCGGCCTGCATCCTTTTGACGTCGTCCGACAGTTCCTTCAGCTGCTGTTCCGCTTTCACCGCCCGCCGGAACTCGGCGTCACGGTCGCTGAGCAGCTGCTCGATGAGGGCTTTCTGGTTGGAGGTTTCTGACATGGTTTCTGTTCTTTTCTTACATTGCAAAGATACGAAAATCAAGCCGTTTTACCTCATTTTCAGCCCGTAAAAAACGACTTGGAACACTACTTTTTCTTGGGCTCCCATCGGCTGCACCGGTGAACTTCCGAAGGGGATATCATTTGTACGATCATCATCATCAGGTCAGCCCATTTTATACCCTTTGAAGTGGCAGGGTCATCGGTGTCAATGTCGGGGAGTTTGAAGGCTCCCCGTTCAAGTTTCATGTTGTAAATGACCAGCCCCCCGTACTCGGCATGGAGTATCTTCAACCCGGTCAATGATTTGTTGATAAAGATATAGGCATCTCCGTCCTGGACGTTCATGCCCATGAGGTTGGTCACAATGCCGCTCAGCGAATAGAAGCTTTTGCGCATGTCCGTAGGATACGGGTACAGGAAAAAACGGTTGGAATCATTGAGGTTGAACATGGGCTACCGGCATAAGAGGATTAACGAACGGAGCGTTTCCAGAGACAATTCACTCTGGATGCGCAAGACGACACCATTGGGATATATCACTTCACAGGGTACATGATCCGTTGCTTCTTTAGCGGAGCCGGTGGCAGACATGCCCAGCTTGCCGTTCTGGTTAAACATATTCACCGGAACAAAACCGCCCGCCTGCGGCAGCATGGTTTCTGTAAGTTTCTTACGCCAATAATAAAACTTGCTTTCTTCAAAGCCGGTGTTGTGACAATAATCACGAATGGAAAGTCCCGTTAACTTCCATTCTTCATGAATCTTTTTAAATTCTTCTAAAGTTAAGTTCTTCATTGTTTCACGTTTTAAATTCACGCAAAACTAGGAAGAACTTTTAGAGGGGAAAATACGGGGTTTGCTGAATGCTTACAATCATCTATACCGAGCTTTTCTATCTCTGTATTGACTGGGACAATATCTTATCTACAAATTGCATAGAATATCTTTGAGTTGATTATAAAGACCTAATACTATCTCTATATCGCCTTAATTCTTTTTCTCCGGCATTTTTTATAGCCGAATCCAGTTCATTAAGAATTCTAACTCTATCATTAGGTATCATTCCGACAAACGGAACAGTGTTTGATACCGTATTTCCTAATAAAGTTGTTTTTATATGAAGTCTTGAAATAAAAGTCCGTAGCTCCAACAACCTTTCGTGTTCGGTAGCTTCTACAAAAGAGCCACGTTGTATTTCCTCGTATAATTCTGATTCGGAAAATACGGTCAGTGATACAAAGTTTACGGTAAAGGGGGATAGCTGATTGAACACATTGGCAGTATTAATAGCATTCCGCTCTCCCTTGCCTTTTCCTGCAAGCCCTGTCAGATACACGAGGTTATATCTGATATTTGCTTCTTCCAGCTTCTTGCATTGCTCGATAATATCATTAGCCATATATCCCTTGTTCATTGCTGCCAATGTATCATCATCTCCCGATTCTGTTCCGATACTGATACCGTCAAAGCCCAAATGACGCAGGTTCTTCAATTCCTCTACCGTTTTCGGCTTAATATCTGAAATCCGGGCAAACATACCGATGCTTTCACAATGACGAAGGTACTTCCTGATTAGAAGACCTAAATCCAATAGTCTGTTATAACTTAAAGCAAAGGGATTAGCTCCGGTTAAAAATACTCGCCGTGCCCTCGGTTGATAGTCTTGTATCACCTTCAAGTCTTCCTCTACCTCTGCAATAGGAGATAGACGAAACTTTGTTCCGTGATATAAGCTACAAAATTTGCACTTGTTATGTGTGCATCCGGCTGTAACCTGTAATAGTTGAGAACTTGCCTCGTAAGGCGGTCGCCACACTTGTCCTGTAAAATGTAATAGTTCCATATAATTATCAATTAAGCTCTTGAAATCGGCTATTTTCCGTATTTTTGTGTTGCGAAGTTAGGATGTTCTTTTGGAATAAAGAAGAACTATACTATCTGTCAGCCACTTACGTTTGGGTTAGTATTTCTCAATATCAATGATTTTAAGAATAAAAAAAATGCGAAAGAAATTAGATTATGAATATTGTTCTGCATCCCCTATATTAGAATGGTTAGGCGACAAGTGGGCTTTAGTTGTCTTGTTGAAGCTACACGAGAATGGGGTAATACGTTTTAATGAACTATATAAAACAATTCCCTCTATATCGGAAAAAATGCTCTCTACCGTTTTGCGCTCATTGGTAACGGACGGATTAGTGGGTAGAAAAATATACCCCTCAGTGCCACCCAAAGTGGAATATTATGTATCTGAGTTTGGAGAAACCTTGATTCCTCATTTAGAGCGATTGAAACAATGGGGGCAAGAAAACTTTGAAACGATCATGGAGAATAGACAAAAAAACAAGTATTGAAACAGCTAATAGTTCGTTATGCCAATTATTCTATCCCTAATCAAAAATTGATTCTGAAACTCATATCTAAAATAGATATTGTGTAAGGAACCTCCGCTTCAAAAGAGCATTCATACTCATAGTATGGAATACCCTTCCGAACTTTGGGGATTGGATTTGTTAAGACAGCTACATAATCGTCCAGTGTCTGACCGTCAAAACGTTTTTTTTACTTCAATATATAACGGTTCCTCACTGTTTATCCCTAAATCTTCATGTGTATATGCAGGATATAATTCTACTTTTAATTTTTGTGTTCCACTTTTCTGTATGAAGTGGCTGATAGGGTATGAACCGGAATATGCCCCTTCGTTCCAAAAGCCATATACGGGAATATCGTTCACAAGAATTCTGCAATTGCACCCGTTACTTGACATGGTCAATAGATAGTGGTTCTTCGGAGCACTTTCATTCATGGTATAGCGTAACTCCTTTTTCGCTGTGTTGTCTTTTTGCCGGGCATTACAGCTACCCCAAGCCAAACATGCTTAATAGTCCCATAGCGATAAATATTTTAAGTTTCATATTATTTTGATTTATAGTTCCGTATTCACGTGTGTTTTTCCGAAAATTTGTTCATCACGTACCCGGCATAGCTGCCTATGTACTTTAATGGGTGCAAATATAAAAGAAATGAAGTAAAATGGCTGGGATCAACCTCCCATTTTCACCGGGAAACCATAAAAAGAGCCAAACATTCCCTTCGCATCTCTTGCAGGATGAAACTTTTTCATTATATTTGTAAGGCAGTGTAAAACAATAATTTTAAAGCGTGTTGGCTGGTACCTTGTATTAGAAATCTGGTAAATTTAATATACAACTATTTAACCATTTGTAAATGAGTAGTTTATGAATTTTGTTTCTGAAACAAGAAACAAATCAGGAACAAAAATGGTTTTTTAGGTAAATCCTCGTTTTTTTGTTTGCATTACTTTTCATTCCTTTCACTTGCTTGCAATCAAAGCACCAATCCAAGCTATTACTATGCTTTCTCATCCTGATTCAATATATGTTTTTTCATATATCCAGGAATTCGCAGCGAAAAGAGAAAAGTATTGTTTTCAATGATCGGTATCAATATGTGCAAAGTTAAAAATAATCATCCAAGCAATCAAATATTTGTCTATTTTTAGTTTACTTTAGTTTAGCATATATATAGGCTAATGGACTAAACTAAACTGTTTTTGCTCACTCTGCCACTCCCTTTTTAGACCGCAGAAAGTGGACTCCCTTTGACTCCATCCTTTCTCTTTTCGCTGCATTATATTCCTTTATAAGTTTACGAGTAAATATTTGTCCCTATAAGCATTCGACTTCGGGCTATTTGATGAATTGTGCCGCAAAGGTATTTGTCATGTCTTTCTTGTATGCAAGGTATCCTTGAGGTTCACAACAAAATCTCCACCTTGCTTTGCAGCGGTAGTATTTGGTCGTGAAACCTTGCATAAAGAGCCATGACACCTTATGAAGCGACATAATTAATCAAGCCTGAAGTAGTAAATGCTACATGAGGGAAAAAAAGAAAACTTAAAATAGAATTATATGGCAAATTATGCGACAAACATTTTCTACGCAAGTACGGAAAACCAAAATGACCTCAATAAGATAGAGGCTTTCTTGGATGACAATTTCAGTTGTTATGCAAACAAGTATGGTAATTCTGTTGATGCAGAATTTCCTTCCCGGTGGGAATATCCAGAAAAAGAAATGGACCAATTGGTTGCCTCACTGGAAGCAAAAGATAAAGTCTATATTAAAATTCTAACTTATGAATTTGAAAATGAATATGTGAGTTTTAGAATCTTCTCTCAAGGCAAGTGGGAAATAAAAATATAATAGTGATGAGCAACAGAACATTTGATAACGAAAGCGATATTATAGGTTTATCCTGTACTTTATCCACGGCTTATAAAGGCTACACGGAAGGTGTAATTGTGGACGACTATGGCACTACCATAGTTGTCCGCCTTGAAAGCGGCAAAGAGATTTCAGTATTCCGAGATGAAATTATTATTCATGATTAAGCAATATGGCACAGATAGCAACAAAATTCGTTCAATGGGATGTTCCGGAGCTGGCAACATTACAAGGCAGCCGAGTGTATAAGTTACGGGAACATCTGAATAATGGCGGCAAACTCAATAGAGAAGACAAGAATTGGATTACTCGCAACGTGAGCGAAAGCACCTATTTCAAACGGGGGATTGCCTTGAGCGGTTATCATTTTGATTTTTCCGATGTTCTCAAGCGGTATTTCGTCAAACAATACGGGCATATCCAAGAATATTATGCCATTGACAAAACCGCATTACGCTCAATACTGTATGGCAGGATTGAGGATATAGTTGAAGTAGTACGTTAAGAATACATGGCTTATGGGGAAATTTGAATTTTATCAAGACTGTAAAGTCACAAGTTGGGAAAGAGACTATTTCACTGTGGAAGCCAACAGTTATGAGGAAGCAGAGGCAATCGTCCGGTCCTGGCGTTGCAAAGATGTTTCGAATATCATTGACAGCCGTCTTTCTCATGGAAGAAGTGAGGCTTTGCGTGATACTTCCGAGCTTTTGTTTCCCGAAGAAAACGATGGTTACTCGACTATTGAGATTTTCAACCAGGAAGGAGAATCTATCATGACTAATGCACTAAACGAAGACAATTATGAACGTAACGATTGAACACCCTTTTTGCCCTTACTGCAGCGAAGTGACAAATCTATATTTCAGAATTATTAACACGCTTCTTTTTTCAAAAGACGAAAACGAACTTCGCACAAGCATGGAGAGTCTAAAGAAAGAGACCCGGCTTGACGAGTATTTCACGTTCGGCTATGGGGCACACCATCTTTGGATATGCCAACGAAAACCGAGCGACAAAAACAAAATCTTTCCACACCGCATCATGATGATCCAATTCTGACATGGAGCCTCTGTACTATACGGACTGGAGTTGAATATTCAGTTCCAGCCCGTAACTTCATTTACCGCAATAACCTTTTATATCCAAAACTTCATTGAGGCGCAGATGGCCATTGGCCGGACAATGATTTTTGCCGGATTTTCCATTTATATTCTCTTTTGGCTGCGCCATATCCCTTTATAAAATAGAAGCTGAAACTCGCATAACGCGCCCGTTCCGCTTTGTCTCCCAATCGGGCTTCAGCCCTTTTTTCATTTTGCCTTCTTTTCCCTCATTTCTCTTGCCGGATAAAGGCTGCAACACCGATACGCCAGCACCCCTTTGCCAATTCTTCGTCTTACGGCCTTTTCCACGCCGCAGCTTATACGCTTACGCCTGTACGGCATATCATCCTTGCCGCTTCAAATCATGAGACATGGTGCTGTTTCCCGCCAGAAGCTCTTCTTCCTATGCCAACCGAGAGTTGAAACCAATTCGTGCCCATTGACAGCACCGTCCGTCTTTATTATTCCTTTAACCAGTTGCCAATTGTTTTTCCTCTTCTTTTTCGTGACTGCTTTCTATTGAAGTCGCCATATCGTTTTTCGTTGCAAAGTTAGTATGCAGCCGGGCGCGACCCATGGTCTTGACCAATGGCGTAACAGTACAAATCTTCCTATATCAAGCCTCCGGTTTGGGAGAACCCCAAAATAAAGAGTATTTATACGTTATCCTTGGTGCATCCCTTTACTGCACCTACTTTTTATGCACCGTAAAACTGATTTATTAACTTCAAAAAGCAATCGAAATGAAAAAGTACGAGAACAATTTCGCAGTAACCGGTTATGTCGCAAAAGACGCCGAGGTTTATCAATTCACCAACACAAGTGTTGCACGTTTCCCTCTGGCTGTTGCCCGCCAGGAGAAGATCGGCGAAGAAACCAAGCGCATATCCGCTTTCATGAACATTGAAGCGTGGCGCAAGAATGAAAATTCCGGGTCGTTTGACCAGCTTACCAAAGGTACGCTGCTGACCGTGGAAGGCTACTTCAAGCCTGAAGAATGGACTGACAAAGATGGAGTGCAGCACAACCGCATCGTGACGGTTGCAGTCAAATTCTATCCGGCTGTCGAGAAGGAGGAAGAAGTTCCTTCGAAACCGGCAAAAGAAGCGAAAAAGGGCAAGAAGTAATCCCTGTTTTCCTGACAAAGCGGCTTTCGGGCCGCTTTTGTTTTGCTCGAAGCCTTCCGTAATATAGCCTTTTGTATTTCACGTTTTCCCCTTTTATTGCAATGCCTGAAATTCCCTACACGCCTATTTCGAAAGCCCGGTTATTTATTCTGCAAAGTTTGATTGCCGGTTGTTTGTCCTGTCAAGGAACGCTTATGCTTGCTGCTGAAAAATCTTCCTTTCCGACATGTCGGAAAGAGTATTTTTCGCATCCTCCTTGCCTGACAGACCGCCAATCTTGTGGGCAGAAAAATAATCAACCTTCCGATACAGGATGTATCAGAGGGAAATAAAAACAATTAAAAATTTTAATGATATGACATTCAGAGCATTTATGGCAGAGAACGGGTATAACGTACAGACTACTTTTTGGGAAGATTTTTCAGCGGCCGACATTTTCGGGTTATCGGCTATTCAGGACACTTTCAACCGTGCCTTTGAAGAGTGGAAAGGCAACTGCAAGTACCTTACGGAATTGGTGTTGGTATTGAATCACAAGATATGGCAGCACTATAAAACGAAACCGAATGTGGCGGCGTTGTATGATGCACTCTGGAGACAGGCAGACCAGTATGCGGTTGAGAATCTGAAGGACGAAGAGTTAAGCTATTATTATGACGTAACGGACTGATTGTATAACAAGTTAATGTAAATTGAGTATGAACACGAATAACAAGCCAAGCACAGCAGGAAGGACAACGGCTGATGATATATTGCAACGAGACGCACGGTTCAGATATATGCTGTTAGCCAGGATGCAGTCAGATTGTGAGTATTATTTGGATTACGGAGGCAGAGACCCCAAACGCCTGTGGGCAGGTGATGAAGAACGGCAAATCGATTTAATGATAAAGTTGCACGACAGCTTCAAGGAAGGAGAAAAGCCGCAGTGGCTGACAATGGACAAGATTTTGGAATACAAAAAGGAAATGAATAAATGACACCAAGCCCCCTAAAAGTCAAGCAAAACCTTTGGGGGGCTTATATTGATATAACGAGGACGCTATTCATGACGCAGTTTTCCTCTTTTAGTTTTCCTTTTTTACTGTTCCCTTGCGTGAACAGTTGGCAGCAATGATTATTTATCATGACGGAAGCTGCTTTTGCTGAATCCGCCGAATATGCCCTTCACGATTTTGCAAAAGACATAAAGTACCAATACTACGACTATAATTTCTCCCATATCCTTTTTTATATTTAGCGTTACAAATTTCCAATAAGGGTCAGAGGCTTCCCTAAATATACTTAAACTGACAGGCAAATCCGTCACTAATATGGCATCGGTTGCCTTGACTTCCTATTTCCGATTTCCAGGTACGCGGCCAGGTTTCCTGCTGAGTGCCACATTGTACTTGCCTAAAATTTGGTACACAGTACTTTTGCTCTTGACATTGCAATGCGCCATGATTTCATTGACTGAATAACCGTTGTTGTACATGTCCACAGCTATTTTATCCCGCTCGGTCTTGCTCAACATTTTGCTCGTCTTCACCGGTACACTGATACTCTGTTGCAGGCGTATCACCCGGTCAGATGACTTGCGTAATACAGCCACTTCTTCCGGAAGAGATCCGAACATGGTCAGCACCTCCGCCGCCGTCGTGTCCGGAAACAATTCACCACGGGAGTCAATCTTGTCATGGATGGAAATAATGCGAACCACTTTGATCCGGCATAACTCTATCAATGCGGCCAACTCCCTCAAACCGCGCACGGCGTTACTGAATTTCGAGACAACCAGTTCGTCCCCTCTCTCAAGATTTGTCATGAGCTGTTTCCAGCGAGGTCTGAGCGTCTCGTGCTGGACTGATTCCTCTATCACTTGTACACAACCGTACTGGCACATCCATTCCTTGTCCGCATCATATTCATCATACGAATTTGCCTTAAATATATAACCAACTTTTGCCATGTCAATATCCAATACAAATGATAACAAGTGCAAATATACAAGTTTTATTTGAGTGGCCAAATCAAACCATTATAAAAATCGAACTATTTATTTTTTCGTCCTTTTTCCTTTCACTTGTTTTCATTGATAATCATACTATTAAGTACGATATTGAAAAATACACAAAATACAGTTCCAATGGTATTAAGTATAGAAAATTATATATAGTTTTGCGTGAAATAGTACGAAAACATATAGTATGAAAATTCAAAAAACGAACCTTAAAGCATCAAGTTTTTTACACATGATAGCTGCCGCTTCAATCACGGTATGCATGTTCACATCATGTAATGGCGGATTGACTGAACAGTCCGAAAGCGATCCTGCCGGTACATACAGAAATTATCTGCTCGAAGTAAGGAAGATGAAATCTGTTTCATTTGAAGAGCTGTCAGAAAACCTTTGCCAATGGCAAGCCATAAGAGATTCCGTTTTTAACCATGTCCGGCAGGACACGGTTGGGATCCATGGTCAAGACCTTCGTAAAACATGCGAAGGCATACATGATTCCCTACGCGTGGAGTTCTCGCGTCTGGCTTTGTCAAGGCCACGTTCCTATCAGGAGTTATTCCTATTGAAAAGAAAACTTTCATCTAATGACAAAGACAATGGATTAATCCGGACCGTGGAAAAGATCCGTCCATTCTTTGAGTCATTAGATAAACGCCCAATCCATAAGGGAGACAGGAAGCAAATCATTTCGGATTATCGTACTTTGCTGGCCAACACTCTCCGAAATGGCATACACGGGACAGATGACATGACAGAGTTCATCGGAAAAGAGGATGCTATTTTTCGGGCGTTCTTGCCATATCTGTGCAGCATTGGTGATGAAGACATTTCCGATATAACGCGTGATACGGAAAAATGCTGTTTGCAGATTTTGTTTGCCGCCGAACGTAAAGAGATACCTCACCAGGATGCCCTCGTTTACCTGGCCATGCGAACCAATCGCAGACTGATACTTAATACCGGAACCTGCATCAATGACATTCATAATCAAAAGGTCCAAACAAAAGCACAAGCCTACGCATATATCTGGATGCTTATGCGCCCATACGTTTCTATGGACAGTTTCCACCTGTCGATGCTTTCTTCCAAAGACCAGGAACAGCTTGAACGGTTTGCCGTACAGACTCCGGCCATATTTGAGACTTTGTGCCGAATCTTGAACTCGGGAGACAACCGCCTGGATGAATTACCCGGAATGCTTATGGAGATTTACATTCACACGCTATAAACATAAAATCAAATGAATATGCTACGACACTTTCTGAAAGACTTTATGACGTTTGTCCCCCTTCAGTTGCCACAGCTGCTCGATGTAACCACTATGGAGGAGCCGCAGTTTTACGGGGACTATGTCCTGCTGACTTTTCCATTGCATGATCCTTATGACCTGGAAGAAGTGATGGATATGCTGGAGGATGATATGGAACTGATTGTGCTTTATCATCACATTCCTATGCAAGACGAACCGTTCGGCCATAGTACATGCGCTTACTCCAATCCATCTTTCGGCCAAATGTTCAAGGTGAACGCTAAGACTGATTCCGATGGCAAGGTCCATACCATCCTTGTAACCATATATGATTCACTTGAACAAATGTACGGGGATCTCTGCCTTGACTTGCAACTCCATTCTAAAAGCGGAAAGCTGAAATACCAGAAGAACAAGGAGGACATACTTATTGACTTTTTATAAAAACAACATCATCATGAGAAATACATTATACAGGCAGATGGTCTATTGGATCAATGCCCACCGAACATGGATAGAGGTCGCAGACGACAACCTCTATAAAGAACATATCATCTCAAGAAGTGACAGGACGGACTACCTTGTCTCCCGAACTTTGGTCCTGCGGGCGTTCAAGACAAACGGAACATACCTCGAAGGTACCACATGGGCCATCCCTGAACATGAACTGAACAAAGCTTTGGCTATCTATCGCAAACAGGACCGGTCATTCAAGCAGCGAATCAAAAAAGCTGCAATGAACCTCACGGCCGTGGATGCCGAAACCATTATCCGCTTGGCAACTTATGATATTGTCCACTTGGAACTCAGAGCAACACCTATACACGTACCCGAAAAACCATATTACTTATGTTACTGAAAATATTGCAACTCATCTTTTGCGTGACCCCTCTTGTACTGTCATTGATATTGTACAAAAAGCCATACCGGTTTATGGCAAAGTTTCACGCTTCCATGAAACAAAACATCAGAGCCCGCAAACTTTATACACGGGTGATTCTGTTCCTGCTACTGCTTTTCCACTATGTCTATGCAAGTGGACATGCTGGTGAATTCGGCATCCTGGTATCAACCGTTATCTGTGCCGCTATGTTCTCGTTCAAGCTGGCGGACAGGTGTCTGAGCCGTTTGCATGATTCCATGAGTCTGTTTGCCGGCATCAGTGCTATAACATTGGTCAGCTGCTTTGAACCGTATCTGTACACTACTACCGTAACTGCGTACTATATTCTTTTGGCAGCCTTGTTCTATCCCTCTGCTCCGGTCACAGCCGAATGCGATGATGAAGAAAAGGCTGAAGGAACGACAACGCATCCTGAAACGATATCCGAAAAGAAACACGATAATCATCACGCGATGGTGTCTTTGAAGCGGACAAAGGCAGCATTTCAGAAACTCCGCACTGTAATAATCATTAAAACAAAGTAAAATGGAAAATAGTCAAGAGAATACGACCTTTATATTGGCAGATGTCAAGGTGTTCGATTTCCTGAAGGAGAAAGCTGGAGACCGTAAAACGAAGACGGAAGCGTATTGGGACCTGCTGGACAGATCAATGGCAGGTTTTGTTTCTCCATTTGTAAGAAAAGTGGAGCGAAAACTTCTTCCCAACCAATGTCATGTGACAATCTCCGATCTTGCGGAATTCTGGCATTGGCATCGTGCCACTGTCCGAACCTTTCTGGATGCTCTGGAATCTTTCGGGCTACTTGAACGCACAAAACTTAATAAAAGCGTCATCATCACCATGACCGTGCAGTCTGGAAAAAATGCAATAGCCGGAACTGAACAGGAAGAGCCGGACTTTGCCACACGAATCGGCAGTATATTGTCCGAATGGGTCATCGGCAAAAAGACATCGGAGGATGCCGGTCATTCATGTGGTCAGGCTCTTTGCCAGGCATTAGCCGCCATTGCCGGTAAAGATAATTCTCAGGCTTCCGGCAACGGCACCGATACGGTATCGGCAGAAGTCGTCAGACAGGAAGAAAAACTAAGGGAAACAATATTAGAGTGTATTGCCAATGCCGCTCTCCAGCGTGTGTTGCGTAAGTCAAGATTCGATAACAGTTCACAACTGTCGCAGTTCTTCACCCTTGACCTCGGCGGTGAATGGGGCGCGTTTATCGAGACCGCCAAAGAGCTTGCGGAGCTTGTATTTAATCCCGAAACATCCGGCGCAGGTGTTGATATGGACAGGAACAAAGAACTCCTTAAATCGTTCCGTATTCCCTTTTTATCGCTTGCGGCAAAAGCCCAGACATTGTCGGACTGAACCGGGAAACGAAAATGAATTGTATAACCAGGAACAATCCATCCCTATCTCAGTCCTGACATCCTTCCAGTTTTATGAGGCAAGTGGGCTTGCCCACATGCCACGAAACAGAGGGAGTGGGTAGCCTAATACCCCTGCCGACTAACGTCGCAGGGAGGCATGTCCGAACAAGCAGCAAGCTGGGACATGATGGATTGTACAAAACAACACGGAAACAATATGGCAAATGCAAAACAGGTACTTGACGTACATGTATCCAAAGGGATAACAGTGGCTCAGAGTAATGAACATATGCGCAATTGGACAGAGAAAGGTTGGAAAAGGGCTACTGACCTTGGTAATTATGACACGACACGTGAACACCTGAATTTTGAAGTCGTATCAGGAGGTAAGATCCGTCCTATCGACAAAGGCCGGAGCATTCCTGAGCGAATGGCTGAACTGTTGCATAAACGAGGCATAAAGGATCCCAATGAAGGTTTGGAAGAACCGAGATTCCGTACAGTCGTAAATATCATTTTTGGGGGCTCTCGCACACGGATGCAGGAACTCGCATTTGGCAAGCAGGAAGTCGATTTTGAAAAAGGTGCGGACAATAGACACATAAAAAGGAAGAGTGAGATTGAACGTTGGGCAAAGGATGTCTATTCATTTGTCTGCGGCAGATATGGTGAACAGAATATTGCCGCATTCATTGTACATCTGGATGAGTTGAATCCACATGTGCATTGTACTTTGCTGCCAATCAAAGATGGGAAGTTTGCGTACAAGGAGATATTTGCCGGTAAGGACAAATATGAATTCAGCGAGCGCATGAAACAGCTTCATACGGACTTTTATGCAGAAGTCAATAGCAAATGGGGCATGTCCAGAGGCTCAAGTGTTTCCGAAACGGGAAAGAAGCATCGCAGTACAGAAGAATACCGTCGTATGCTGTCAGAGGAATGCTCTACAATAGAAGAGAATATCAGCCGCCATCAGCAAGTCCTTTCCTCTCTCCATTCGGACATCCGGATGGCAGAGCGCAGGGTCAAGGGCTTGACTTCAATGGTGGAAAACTTGAAAAAGGAGCAGGCCGAAAAAGAAGCCCAATTGTCGGCACTCAAAAATGATATGGAAGCCCGGAAAGGTGATGCACAGACTTTATCTGCCGAGAAAGAAAAGCTCGAAAATGAGCTGGCCGCTATCCAGAATAAATTGGCAGACAAACAGGAGAAGCTACAGACCGCTGACCGACAACTTTCCGAGCTCAAGGAAAATATGGATGCCATTCAGGAGCGGACAGAAGAACTGAAGGAAGAAGCATACAAATACTCGCGTGATGTACATTCCAAAGTGGACAGTCTGCTCAAGGATGCCATGTTGGAGAATATGGTCAATGAGTGGCGGGAAATGTCGGCACAGATGAAGCCTTCCGAACGGCAACAGTTCGATGACACGCTCCTGTGTTCCGTGGCGGAACGGGGGACGGAAGTCATGCGCTGTGCGACAATGCTGTTTCTTGGAATGGTCGATGATGCCACAACATTTGCCGAAACACATGGCGGCGGAGGTGGCGGAAATGACCTCAAGTGGGGACGTGATGAAGACGAGGACAACCGTGCCTGGGCTCTCCGGTGCATGAAGATGGCAAGTCGCATGATGCGTCCTTCCAGTGGCAAAAAAGCCAAACGATAAATGGCAGAAATGTATTATAATCAAAGTTATAACAAATAAAAATCATTTGAATATGACAAAACAAATCATTCTTATCTTTGCCGTTCTCTGCTCCGTGCAGGTACAGGCAAATTCACGATATACAGAAAGAGATACTGTACAACATGAGTTCTTCCATGATGCCACAGAACTGTTCCAACCCCTCCAGCCGGTCTATCTTGACGGTGTGGTAGTGCCAAGAACCGGGAGTGGCAATTGGTTTGTCAGTGTCACCGGAGGTGCAACCGCTTTTCTCGGAACGCCTCTTGGCTGCGAAGATCTGTTCGGACGTGTGAAACCCTCGTACAACCTTGCCGTCGGAAAATGGTTTACTCCTGCCGTTGGCGCCCGCATACATTACAGCGGTTTGCAATTCAAAGATGCCGGGTTATCCACGAAAAATTACCATAGCGTCCATGCAGACCTGCTATGGAACCTGCTTGGTTATCGGTATTCCGGACAGGAGCAGACACGCTGGGGACTTGCCCCATTTGTCGGAGTCGGACTGATACACAATTCCTCCAACAAGACTTCTCCTTTCGCCTTCTCATACGGTATTCAGGGACAATATCGGATTTCAAAACGGGTAAGTGCAGTACTGGAGTTCTCGGGGACAACAACCTCACAAAAATTTGATGGCTATGGCCGAACAAACCGCCTGGGTGATCATATGGTATCACTGACAGCCGGATTCACCTTCCATCTCGGGAAAATAGGTTGGAAACGAGCTGCTGATGTCACGCATTACATCCACAGGAATGAACAGCTCATCGATTATTCCCGTGCCTTGTCCGAGAAGAACAGCCGCTATGCCGGACAACATGACCGCGACAAACGAACGCTTGCTGAACTGAAGAAGATTCTGGAAATCGAAGGTCTGCTTGATACCTACGGGCACTTGCTGGAAGATGAGAAGAATGGACAACAAAGATATCCTGTAAACAATTATAGTGGGTTGAACTCATTGCGTGCAAGACTGAAACACAGACATTGGGACGGAATATCTCCTCTCGATACGGCATTCATTCATAACAACAATAACAACAAGGACAAACAGAATCCGGATTCCCTGGTATCGAATAAATTCATAACGGCTGAAGGGCACAATCCCATGGTTGTGAATCATGTCTCGGATAGCTGTATCGGAGCTCCTGTATATTTCTTTTTCACTCTTAACACGGCCCGCCTGACAGATGTTTCACAGAAACTCAATCTGGATGAATTGGCAAGGGTCGCAAAGAAATATGACTTGCATGTAAGAGTTACCGGGGCTGCGGACAGTTCTACAGGGACATCCGGCATCAATGATTCATTGAGCCAGTCAAGAGCGGACTTTATCGTTTCGGAACTGAAACAGCGCGGCATTCCTGCAGAAAGGATCACAAAAATCAGCAGAGGTGGAATTGCCGACCATCAGCCGACCGAAGCCAACAGACACACGAAAGTTGAACTGTTTTAGCCATAGAGAATCTATTATTAACCAAAAGCCTCTCCGCTGTGAAGCGCAGAGGCTTTTTACTTGATACCTGGTAGTACGTATTCCGAAAGAAATCATTTGGAGGCTTCCAGTGATTCTTTTCTGAACTGTTTCAGAAGCTTTTCAAGTTCAAGTGACGCTTTACGGGCACGCATTCCTGCTGCCTTATTGCCTTTTTCAATCTGAAGTTTGGCATTCTCTGAAAACTGAGCGAACAATTCGCTGATCTGAGCAAATGAATTTTCCATATTACAATACATTTATATAATACAATACGTTGGCAAAGATATTGAAATATATCATTCTTTTGTCAGAACGCGTTCTGTTATATCATGAATAGCATGATAATGCCATTTTTATACCCATTTCTATATTCAATAAATTGATATTCTCTCTCATCACCGGCTTTCCTTGCCGGAGAGATTTCATATGCAAAGGTACAGCGACGGACGGTCGCCAAGTACCGCTGTGCTAACGGCTCCCGGATCTTCACGGCAGCCTTCCACAAATCGAAGATTTGGGTATTCCGCTTTATCCTGTCACTGTTTACTTGTCTTGTTCGTCCTATGCTCGCTGTCTGTCCTGCATAAAAATCATTCCCCGACAAGAAGCCGGAAGAGCTTCGATAAGAGGGATAACAAAAACAATGTTCAACAATTAAATTATTACGATTATGCCGAATTGGTGCAGTACTGCGTATGTGATAGATGGCGACGCAAAAGAAGTGAAGCAACTGTATGAGTTGATGAAAGGACTGGAAGAACGTAAGACACCTTCAGTAGAAAACGGATTTGGGACTACTTGGCTGGGATGTCTCGTGGATGCTTTGGGTAAGGATTGGAACGATGTACGTTGCCGTGGCTCTTGGAACGGACTTGAAATGGACGGTGATGTATTGAAGTTTTCCACAGAAACAGCGTGGGCCCCATGCAGTGAGACATTTGACCTTGTGAGGGAAGCGTTCCCCAATCTTCGCTATTACTTTCAGGCGGAAGAGCCAGGCATGGAAGTATATGAAACAAACTTTGAATTTGGTACATATTTCAGTGACAGGTTCTTCTTGGACGCATGTTTCCCAGAGGAAGAGTATCTCAGTGAATATTTCGAGACCCAAGAAGATGCGTTCGCTTGGCTTGAAGAAAAATGCGGAGAGCCGATAAAGTCAGCAGAGGATGTCAAGGCACTTGACGAACGCTGGCAAAGCAAGAGCGAAGATGCCTTCTGCTACCTGCATGAATTTCAAATAGTAAACTAATTCAATCCGACATCAGCAAATGATTCCCGAGCATTATTTGTTCGGGAGTCTTTTCTATGCTTTTATAGACCTCCTGTTTTACAAAACTGCGCTGGAGGTGCATACCCTTTATATTCGGCCAGGTTATTCCTCTTGTAAGAAATATATGATTTCCTACCTGCCGGCACTTTCTTGTCGGAGAGATTTTATATGCGAAGGTACAGCGACGGACGGTCGCCAAGTACCGCTATGCTAACGGTTCAAGGATACTGGACAGCGAAGAATATGCGGATGTGCAACGTCTAAAGATATTGGAGAATACAACACCTGTCCTCATTTGTGCGAATATTGTTATGCAAATTCTTCCAAACATATTGCTGTCGAAAATTGGAAACGTCATCAGAAAAACAGATTTGCTGAAACGATAACCGGCATATAACTCCCATCATTTTTGTGTGCTTGGAATCGCCGGGCCATCCCATGCTGCCTATTATATTTTTCTTCGTGATAAATAACTTCCGAACTTCATGGTACACATATGGCAAGAAAGGTTTTTGAATTGTGTACAAAGTTTTGCAAAATAATATCAATCAATTTATTGCCGAATGAAATAATATTTGTATTTTCGCTATTGTAATTTGAAAAATGTCTTATCTATGATGTATGAATGGTGATAAAAGCACAGATATATGCCACCCGTATATAACAAATATTTCTTGTTCAAACGGTGCTTCGCCTTGTCAGGCGGAGATTTTTTCCGTGCCATCACTGTTTCATAAGGCCATTTTCAGCTTCGAGAAACATCTGTACGATGTATTAAAAAAGTCTGTCGCAAATTTGGAAATGTGTGAAATTCGTGTAAACACACACATTCTGACCGGCATTCCTCGCGCGTTAATTTACTTATTTTCAAAAAGATACGCAAGGACGGAAACTCTTTTTTCAGGAGTTTTCCGCCCTTTTCCGTATTCGTATGTCCTCTTTTTATCCACCTTCAAACTGAATGATGTATGAATACAGAAACAATCCATATCCTGATAGCCGCCTGCACGCTGATTGCTGCGGGCATCACATCCTTCCCGTACAGGCTGAGCTACGGCAATACTTCATGGCTGCCCTGGTGGATGCAGCCCGACTGCAGATACCTTGAGCGTCCTTATGAGTACGACTATCCGGCACGCAACATCAATCTGCTTTTTTCCGTTTCCGTTATGGTAATCGGGATACTGGCGATGCTTTTCATCCTGACTCCGGATCTGCCCGACGACGTACCGGCAGAGAGATGGTTTGCCGCCCTTGCAGTTCTTTACCCTGCATATGCCTCCTGCCAGGTGCTTTTCTGGAGGAAGGACTACGGCGACGGTTTCTGCTATGCCGACAGGATTACATCATTCAGCTATGGAAAGGTATATACGATTCTTCTGGCAGCTGCAACCACATTTGCCCTTTACCTTACAAATGTGATGACATTACCTGTTTATCGTGGGGTGAGTATGGTCTTCTGTCTGCTCTGTTGTCTGTTCCTCATATATGATTATATCCGGGTATTCCGGCTTCGTGGAGACAATGAATACAGTGACCCGATAGGAATAAAGGAAATGTATCCCGAAAGCCTCGGTCTGCTGGCTTTTCCGCCTCTTGCTGTCTTGTCCGAGGGGGCTTTATGGTGGAACCCCTCTATATGTACCATTGTTTTTGCCGTTCTGCTGTCAGTGAACACGGTGTTGCGTTATCTGTTCCGCTTTCACCCTGCAATCAAAGGTGACGAGCACGAGCGCAGAGGGTATCTGCGGTATTGGAGACGGCATAATTTTGAGGATGAAATAATATAACTGATAAAAATATGACTGAATTGAAAAAATGGATTACGACCGCACTGTTGACACTGCTGTTGCTTCCGGCAATGGCGCAGCAGAAAGCAGACACGACCTACACCTTCCGCTTCGTGCCGCAGAAGGACATGTTCTATGTTCCCTGGAACGGCAATGACATGGAACTTGCCCGTCTGCTGGAGTGCATTGAAAGCAACAAGACGGACATTCTTGACGGCAAGCTGCCGCTTTATGTTGATGGCTACTGCAATTCCTTGAATGGCGAAAAAGAAAACCTCGCGATAGCCAAAATTCGCTCGAACCGTGTGAAATCAGAATTGATTACACGTGCGGGAATCAAGGAAGAAAGTTTCATCACCCGCAACCATGCGGCAGAGGGCGATTTCGTGACCGTGCGCCTGACGGTGCCGGCTGAAGAAACAACCGTATCAGATGTGGAAGCAGAGGCACGGCGCAAAGCGGAAGCCGAGCGCTTGGAAGCCGAGAAGCGTGCCGGGCAGGAGCGTCTCGCCGAGGAGCAGCGCAAAGCGGAAGAAGCCCGACTTGCCGCTGAAAAGGCAGAAGCCGAAAGGGCGGCCCAACAGCAACAGACGGCAACACAGCAAAATACCATCGTTGCCGATACTCCGTCGGAAACAGAAACCCCAACCGATTATCATCTCTCCCTGCGTGCAAACCTTCTGCGCTGGGCTACCCTGACACCCGATTTAGGGCTTGAATGGCACATCTGCCCGTCGTGGGGCATTGCTGTAAACGGCTCGTGGACTTCTTGGAGCTGGAGCGACAAGGACCGCCGCTATGCCCTCTGGGAAGTGGCTCCGGAAGTGCGTTACTACATGGGTGAGAAGAAAGCCTGGTATCTGGGTGCGATGTTCAAGGCCGGACAGTTCAACTACAAGCTCTCCGAAACAGGCAAGCAGGGCGACCTGATGGGTGGCGGCATCACTGCCGGCTACCGGCTGCGGCTGAACAAGGCATTAGATCTTGACTTCAACCTCGGCTTGGGCTACCTGAATGCCGACTATGAGAAATATGAAGTCATTGACGGTGTGCGAGTACGCCGCGGCAACGAGACAAAGGACTGGTGGGGCCCCATCAATGCCGGTGTGACATTGGTATGGAAGTTATTCTAACTCGGAGGAATCGAATATGAAAGCAAGACAATATATAAATATGATGGGAATGGCAGCCGCCGTGCTGCTCTCTTCCTGCGTGAAGGACACGCTCTATGACACGCCGCACCCCGACAAGGGAGCTGTCACCATCAGCCTGACGGGACTGTCGGCAGACGATAACTATGTACTCGACATAGACGGGAAGGTGGCCGACATTACAGGTTCGCCATTCACCAATCCCGACCTGCTCAATCCGGGAACACACAGTATGGTAATCTACAACCGTGCGGAAGGTTTCACTTTCGACGGACGAATGGCACGGGTCAATGCCCCTGATGGCAAGAGCCGTGCGGACGGTGCATCCGTAATCCCCCTGCCGGGCTATCTGAAGACCGTCAGTCAGGAGATAACCGTAACAGCTGACGACACGCTGCGTGTCAATGCCGTTCCGATGCAGCGTGTACGTGACCTGCAACTGGAACTGGAAGTGACGCAGGGACGCCCCGAACTGATACAGAACGTGACCGCCACCCTCAGCGGCATAGCCGGAATTTTTGACATGGAGAAGGGACAGACCATCGGCGAACCGGCCTCCACGGTCTTCTCCTTCACCCGTGACGGCAGCAAGCTCACGGCCGACGCCCGCCTGCTGGGTACGATGGGAGCCGTGCAGACGCTGGTACTGGACATCGTCTTCACCGATGGCGGACGCACACAGCGCACAGAGGTCGACCTGACGGAAGCCCTTGCAGACTTTAACAGCGATATGATCACCGCCTACCGTGTGACCGGAACACTGGAAACCCCCGTCGGCATGGAAGAAGGCAAGGGCGAAATTACCGGATGGGAAACGGTAGAAGGTGGCGATGCCAGTGCGGAAATGTAACGGGAACTATGCAATTTAACAATTAAAGACTATAAATATAATGAAGACAAGATTTTTTGCTTTCGCAGCGCTGGCATTGACACTTGCCGCCTGTAACAACGACAACGAGAACCTGAATGACGGCCCGGTAGCCGCCAAGTTTATCGCTGACATTACGCCCGCTACCCGCGTCAATTCGGAAGGAACCGACTGGACCGACGGCGACCGCATCGGCGTCACCGGCGCAGGCTTCACCAACGTGCCCTACAAGAGAGAGAACGGTAAGTTCGTGACCGACGGTACGGTCATCTATTTTGACGACACCGAAACCCATACCTTCCATGCCTACTATCCGTATCAGGCTGAGGGCGGAACGGTGACCGTCAGCACCGCAGCCGACAAACAGGGCACGGGCATCGACTTCCTCTTTGCCTCGGGAGCCACGGGCGACACCCACAACCCGGAGGTGAGCTTCACCGACAAAACCGACAAAGGCGGCCCGGACAACTCCTTCCACCACCGCATGAGTCTCATCAAATTCACCTTCAAGCCAGGCGACGGCCTCATTTTCAACGGAATGGAACCTGCTGACTACACGTTGGACGGGCTGAAGCACGAAGGCACTTTCGACACGGCTACCGGAACGACTGCCGTAACCGCAGCCGTCGAATCGCCGATTACCATGCAGCTGGGCGGTGCCACCACTTCGCAAGTCATCATTCTCCCGCAGGGAGTGACCACCTCTCTTGACCTTAAAGTGTCTTTCAACGGACTGGACTATACAACCACACTGCCGAATCCATCCAAGCCCGAAACGAATCAGTTCTCCGCAGGCTATGCCTATACCTACAACATAACGCTCAACAACAAGGGCATCACGGTGGAAGAACCGGAGATTACCCCGTGGGAACCCGGAAATTCGAACGATGTAAGCATCACGCTGTAAGCCCCACATACCGCTGCCCCGACGCATGCGTCAAGCCGGAGCTGCCCATAGACAGTATGGTGCGACGGCCGCCTTCGCAGGCGGCGGCAGCACAAAACGAAAACAAATAAAAAACATCACGATATGAAGAAAAGACATTCCATCCGGATACTTCTCGCCGCAGCCGCGCTGCTCCTTGCCACGGCTGCCTGCACGAAGGACGAACTGGCGGACGGCGACCGTCTGCCCGAAGGACAATACCCGCTGGAGATAGCCCGCATCACCCTCGGCGTGGAGGGCGGCGAGGCGCAGCCCTGGGGCGCACCGGCGACGCGCGTCAGCGAGAACGGGGACGGCACGGGCAGCAAGTTTGATGCGGGCGACCCGTTCGCCGTACAGATAGACGGCGAGGGAGAGGTCGGCACCTACACCGTGCAGGACGACGGTTCCGCCGAAGCCGAAATACCCCTGTACTGGAGCGACAGGGACGAGGACCACACCGTCACCGCCTGGTACCCCGCCACGGGCGGCACCCTCGACCTCAGCGACCAAAGCCAAAGTCTTGCCTACCTGCTGCACGGCTCGGGCACGGGAGACTACCAGACACCCGTCACGCTGACCTTTGCCCACCGTCTGGCCAAGGTGCGCGTCACGCCCACCGGCGATGCGCTCGGCGAAGTGCAGAGCCTCCAGCTCTATACCTACACACAGTGTACTTATGAAAAGGGCACGGTAGTGCAAGGCTCGCAAGAGGGCTGGATAGAGATGAAGAAGTGCGAATACACCGAGAACGGCAACGCCATCACCTGCTGGGAGGCGAACGTGGTGCCCGACTACGAGATAACCAAGCTGATGGCGAACGACGATGGCAAGGAGCGCACTCTCTCCTCCGGCATCACCCCTGTAGCGGGCAAGTTCTACAACATCACGCTGAATAAGGATTTGGGCTATACCGAAGTGAGCGAAGGCAACTACACCGTGGACAACGAAAAGGGTCTGAAGAACATCGCCAAGCTGGTGAACGACGGAAATACCGGCATCGACATCACCCTGACCGGCAACATCACCCTGACCGGGGACTGGACGCCGATAGGCACAAGCATCAGCAACGCATACAAAGGCACCTTCGACGGCGGCGGCCATACCATCACGGGGCTGACCGTTACGACGAGTGACCAATATGTGGGTCTGTTCGGCTACATCGGCTCCGGCGGCACGGTGAAGGATGTGACGCTGGAGGAGGTGAAGATAGAAAGCGATAACGAAATGAGCGCTGTCGGCGGCGTGGTGGGATATAGCTATGGCAACATTGAAAACTGCTCGGTGTCGGGCAGCGTCAGCAGCAACTCCACCGCAGGTGGCGTGGTGGGCGCTCAACTGAGCGGTTCCATCACCGGGTGCAGCTCCTCGGCCACAGTGAAGGGCGTGACCTATGCCGGCGGCATAGCGGGATATACGAATGGTGGTGGCTCCCTGACCGGCTGCTATGCTACGGGCAGCATAAGCGTTGAAAATAACACAACAAATGCTGCCTGGGCCGGCGGCGTGGTGGGATCTAACGGAAGCAGCACCCTAACCGCCTGCTATGCCACGGGCAGCGTGACCAGTAGCGGAAGCGGCACCATCTATGCAGGCGGCGTAACGGGAACCAACGATTTTGGCACCCTGACTGCCTGCTACCATGCCAAAGGGACTGTCAGCGGCCCGACCGGAACCACAGGCGGCGTGGCGGGACGGAACTACAAGGGCCTCATGTCGTATGGCGGTATCATCACCGCCTGCTACTGGGGAAGCAACGGCCAGATACAAGGCATCGGTGAAGACCAGGTAGGCACCGGCGGAACCACGATGGTGACGGACAGCAACTGGTCAGGAGCCAAGGATGCCATGAACGACGCCTTGCAGAGTGCAGGTTCAGAGTGGCAGTACGAACTCACCGGAGCATTGCCAACATTGAAGAAACAGTAAACTGTCGGGCGGGAAAAATTCCGCCCGAAACGGGAGATAACCGAAGTATAACAGTTGTATCTGCGGTTATTGAAAAGTGAAAAAAGAAGCCTTCGGCAGTGCCGGGGGCTTCTTTTTTATTAACTAATCTTTATCCAATATAAAGATTCAACATCAAGCTCAGATTAGCCAGTTTTCCGTCATGAGGAGCATTAAAAATGATCTTGTCCTCACGAGCCAACCAACCAATTGCTCCAGCAAGCTGCCGTTCATCCAGACCAGTTGCTTTCGTTACCACCTCATTTTTTCAAGAGTTTCCATATAACGGCGGATCATTCACCATTTTATTTGTATCCATAACTAAAAATTTGCCGATACTGGCATATAATCCTTGTTGTATTCGTGCGGCCGAAATTCCTGGCCATCCATGCCGCCTTTTATATTTCCCTCCTTTTACATAACCACTACTTTTTTATCACCTATAACCGTTGGTTTTTTCTATTGGCCCAAACTCGCGTCATCTTGTTTTTTACTCAGCAAATGTACGGCGGATGAATGGCTTCCCAAGTACCGCTGATGCTACATCGTCGAATTTTTCCGAAACTTTCCGGAATCACAGATTGCGGTATTTCATAAAAATTCATCCTCTGTTCCTTGTTCCCATTCTTATTTCCGCCGTGATTCTCGCACGTAAAAATCAACCTTTCGGCGAGTCTAAAGGCTCAAGAAAAGGGAAATAAAAACAACAACTTAAAATTCAGAATTATGCACAGCAGAGTTTTTCAAATTTCAACAACACAGATAGACAAGGAAAACTATCTGAACGAAGACACCCTCAATCAGGGCGACAACAGTTTTTACGATTATTGTGCCGACATCAGCGATGAAGAGCGCAAGGAAGAGATAACCAATTTAGTCAATTCCATCCTGCCGAAAGGAATGTTCGAACTTGTATCGGAAGACACGATACGTTATACAGGTGATGGCATGGAACAATGGAAAGAGAAGTATGTTGCAGAAATCCGGAAGAAAGCGGACGCCATTACTGTCGAAAATATGTTTGAGTGGAGTTCTACATATTACCTCAAGCAGGCAATAGATAATCCGCTGGATACCGGCTATCATTTTTATCTGAATGGAGACGGATGCCAGTCATTTGCCGAGCCATCCTTTGAGTTCATGCTGTTTGTCAGCTCTCTTGAACCCGGCACTTTGCTCTATGTCGGAGGCGTCATTGATTATCACTTCTGACGGTATATGTCGTATAGCCACCCGCTACCATGCGGGTGGTTTCACCCAACTCATTTAATGAAGTACAGCAATTGAAAGTATTACAATGAAGACAAAAACACTCCATAGTCAGGATGCAAAAAAAGTTGGCATCAGCAGTTTCCCCAATTTTCACAAGTCAGGAAGCATCAGTGGAATGAAAAAAACCTATTATGGACGGGACGCCCTGCTTGTGCGTTGTGGCGGTTATATTTACAATGTGTCAAGTGCCCCTGAAATATACTACGAAGTAGCACATTAGTATTTTAGTAAAGTAGTAAAATAGTAAAATAGTAAATAAGTAAAATAGTAACATGAAGACTTGCAGAAAAGATTTTCAAGGCAGGAAAAGCACAACGGTTCTTAAATTGCTTTGCCGTAATATAGCTGCCGGACGTTTTAACTGGCGGAGATACTGTACGCCTCAGACTTATTTCGGTCAGGAGATTTGCGTTACACCATTGCACTGTTCCTATGGCCAAATCGGCTACACCGTGCATTTCCCTTACTCCAACATGCCGGAAGTGGAATATGATTGGGAAATGGGAAAATTGACAGTAGATGAAGAAAACTGGAAAGAATATTTCCGACATAGCGAACAATGACAAGGGGCTGGCATTCACACCAGCCCCAAATCCTTTTCCTTCATCGTCGCATTCCACCGCTATATTCGGCCTCCTGCTGTTCCTCCCTGTATTCTTCCAGGTCGTTCAGTTGCTCATTCACGCCCTGGAGATTGGCATCCAGTGTCATGTTGTGGTCATAAGGGTAATGATGCTTCACGGTCATGCCCGCGTTGGTCATCGTCCCCACATCCAGCGAGTCCCTGTCCCTGTTGTAATTGACATGCAGCACGTCACCGTTCGGCATTTCGAAGACCGGCATCTTGTGCCGCGTCATTTCCGCAAACTGTTCCGCAGCCATTTCCCTCGCCAATGCCTTCACATCCTCGCTGGCCCTGTCAACTCCATATCTTCGGATATGGTCTCGTACTTCCTGTTCGGTGTATTTCAGCATCACGTCATAAGTTCCTCCTACACTACCGTTATACACGACAGCGAAATGCTGGTCTTCAATCAGCAGGTCATCGCCACGGTTCTGCAAAGGAGAGGCATAGGTGTACTGTTCATCCATTCCGTTCCCGTCGTAATACTCTTTCGCAAGAATGAGCAGCCCGTTGTAGTCCCCTTTGTCTTTCAGTGCGTCAAGCCGGTTGGTATCATCCGCCATTTGCAGATAGGCTACAGAAGCATAATATACCTTTTCCTTCGGGGTTTCCGTCCGTTCCTGATTTTCGGTCTTTTCCCTTTCTATATCCCTGGCTATCTGGTCTATTTTCTGCGTGATCATGGATGATGCCTTCTTCACGTCCATAAGCACAGTCTTAATGTACTGGGGTGACTCCTTCAGGTTATCCAACCACGATTTCAGATACGGACAACTGTCCTCTTTTATATGTTTGGCCATTCCGTAGCGTTGGGAGATCAATGCACCGCACAATTCGGCCACAAGTTCTTCATCGCTATACTCCTTTGAACCGAAAGAGGTCGGTTGAAAACGGTTTAGCACACCTTCCGCACCAGTCGAATGTCCCATCTCATGGAACAGTGTTCCGTAGAATGCTTCCCCGTCCTTGAACTGCACCTTCTCCGGTACGGTGATTTCATTCTTGCTAATCGAATAAAAGGCATCATCCTGATGTTTCACGTTGATGGGACATATCCATAGATTGTCGCGTATCAACCTCTCCACCGGTTCGAAGCTGAACATTTCACCTTCATGAACGAATGGACGGCCGTTTTCCTTTTCCAGCTTCTCCCACAGTTCAGGACGAGCCTCTTTCAGATTCGTCTGGGCGACGTTGAACACGCGGAATACCTGCATCTTGGGATACACGTTATACTCTTTCTTTTCGTCCTCGGACAAGTTTTTGTAATCGTCATACTTGATCTTCTCCTTGGTCTCCTTGTGGATGCAGGTAAATGTGGTCAGCATGACGGGAAACGATTTCTCGCCTTTCAGTACCGATACCCTTGGCAGTTCCTCGCCGTTCTTGCCCGGTTTGTTCAGTCTCTGCACGCAATCAAATGTGCAGAATCTCGGAATAGTGTATCCTTCCTTTTCGCAGTGCAGCATGAGCATAAGCGCATTCATACCATTGTATTCGCGTCCGGACAGATTGCGTGGCCACTGAAGGCTGCCCTCGGTGAACCAGGGCTTCTTCCAGTCCTTGCTGATATTCTCCAGCTTTTCAATCATCATTTCCGCAAAGAGGTCGAGAGCCTTGTCTTCGCTGTTCGGCCCTTCTGTATTTTGTCTCCTGTAGCCTGCCATAACCGTTACTGATTGGAGTTAGACGAATCTGCGACACATTGTGTAAGTTCCTCTACACGGCAGGATACATTAGGCTTACCGTTATGGACAGTCAGGCCCATCTCGCCCTTGGCATCGATCTTCACACCAGGCTGGAGCCATTCTTCACGCTGCCTGTTGAAGCAGAAGAAACGTACCCATTGGTACTCAAAGCCGTCAGCGACTTTCTCCGTGCTGAATGCCGAGAACATCGTGTAGGACTGGTCTTTCTTGTCCTTCTTTTCCTCGATGTTCTTTCCGACCTTTCCACAGAAAACCATCTCTCCTTTGAGAGTATTGGCCGCATCGGCAGCCACATCGCGGATCTCGTTTGCGAAAAGGTTGAAATAGGTCCTGTCGCCCCTGTGCTTCAGGTACATCGTACCGTCAATCTCGACACGTGAGCCTTTCCTGTAGCAGGAGGCTTCCTCCTGACCGCCATCTTTGCTCACATCGATCTCGACAGGCTTTTCCTGACCGTCAGTTGCAGGAACCATTATCTGGAGAGGGAACGTAAAAAACGGTTTTCCCTCCTTGTTTGTGCGTGTAGTAGCATCGCGGTTGATAATACCGCATACAGTAACATTACATTTAATCATAACTCGTTTTGTTTTTAGAATGGTACATATCATCCGGCAAATGCTGGTTATATTGATGTTGAAGGTCTGAGAGCATATTCTAATCGGGCGCACGGATCATTGCCCAGACAAGCCATCCGGCAACGAGCAGCTGCACTTCCACGATAAGGAATGTTGCCGTCAAGCCAAACAGTTTGTAGCAGGACAGGACATACAAAGCCAGGTAGGATAATCCTGCCAGATACTTGCATAGCTGTATCATCACGCATTTTATCATATCGCCATGCTTCATCTTTTCAGATTTTCCGTTTGTCCTCGCTGCTCGGACATGCCCTGTTCGAAATTCTGTGAAGCCATTTCCGAAAGGATGGCAGTATTCAGCAATCCCGTCACGCGCATCCGCTTGGCTTCATCCGTAAGGCTACTGTTGTTCAGCACGGCCGACAGCCGGCTCAATTCTGCGGAACTCAACTCGCGCGATATATGCTGTTCGCCGTTATCCGCCTGAAGGACGGCTTTCCCGTTCTCTTTCATGGTCAGACTACAGCTTTTCATGTCAGGCAGCAGTGGTTTCAAGTCGATCTTTCCGCTATCCATGGCCCCCGAAACGGCGGCTTTCTGCTCTTCCTCGTTCTTACTGTCAATCTGAACGGCCAGCACCATCAGTGAGGTAAAGGCCGTCATGGCCATCTCCATGACAGGGTCATTGCATCCGGACATGCCGACGCCACTGTCCTCCGAGGACAGCAGCTTTTTCATCCAGTCTTCGGTAGAAAGAGGTTTCTCGATTTTGGGTTCTTCCGTACTACGGTATTTCGCGAGCAGGTCATTGCCGTTGTACAGCACCTGCTGCTTGATATTGCCTTTCTGCGCAATCTCGGCCAGATATGCAGCCGGGTCGATGTCACGGCGCGTCCCGTCCGAATGGATGTTCACCACCCCGAAATGCAGGTGCTCTCCCGTGGTCCGTGTCCCCGTGTTGCCCGAGGTTCCAAGGCGTTGTCCTGCCTTGACACTGTCTCCCGCCTTGACTGCGATATCGCCAAGGTGCATATAGGTACACTGCACCTTGCTTCCATCCGGGCGGCTGTATTCAACGGTTACACTCTTGCCTCCGGCAGAGTTGGCATTGCCGTTTACCGAAACGACCTTTCCGCCGTTTTCCGTGGCCAGCACCGCATCGCCTTTGCATCGTATGTCAAGCCCCTTGTGCATCTGCTGCTTTTCTTTGTCCATCGGGTCCTGACGCATTCCGAAAGCGGAAGTGACAAAGAGGAACTCCTTGCGTTCCACCGGAAACGAATAGGCTTCTGCTTTTTCTTTCTCCTGGAGAGGATTGCTTTCCAGACCGAACTGCTTGCCCTGCGCGGCCATTTCCTGCATGACCTGACGGTCGTATTTGTCCAGGCCGTTCTGCTCGATGATCTTCTGCAGAGTCCCGGCATAGTTGCCCCCGGTCGCGTAACCAGCTTTGGCTATACCTTCCGTCCATCCTTTGTAGTCATCGGGACGGAGATTGAAACATTCCGCGTAGCGGCTGTTCTCCTTAAGGAACCTCGAATGGTGTTCATAGGAGTCTCCTACGTTATCATAGCTGCAGAATTTCTCGTTCGGCTTGTCATCCGAATACAGGCTGTACCGGCCGCCTTCCGCAATCCATGACTGTGTGGCCTTGATGCCGAAATGATTGTTTTCCTTGCGGGCCAGTTCACTCTGTCCGTTGGAACTCTCAAGGATCCCTTGTGCAAGTGTTACCGAAGCGGGGATGCCATACCGGCGCATCTGCTCCATGGCGTACTCCGCATACTTGTCTGCATATTCTTTATTTTTTCCTGCCATATCATTACCTCCTCATGCTTGAACGCTGTTCATTTTCTTCCGGCTCAATCCTGCGTTCGGACTGTTTCTCCTGTGCCGTATCAAAGAGAGTCCGTGTCTGGCCGTTTCCGGCTGTCCTTTCTGTTATGCCCGTTGTTCTGTTCCGGGCATCCGCGAGTCCTTCTTCATCCCGTATCACCACTCTTGCACCGCTTCTCGCAAGTTTCTGAAGGAAAGTATCGAGCTGGCTGACTGGGAATGTCACGGAAGCCGTAAAGCCTTTTTTCATGTCAGCCTCGTGCTTCTCCATTTTCAAGGCAAGCGTTTCCGTTACCTTGACGGCATCCTCGTTATAAGCCGTATAGTTATCACCGGTTCTTACAAACTGGATAGCGTCCGGGTGTTTGGCCTTTATCTTGTCCCAAGCCTCTCTCTGCGGACTGACGGATTCAACGGTACGCTCTTCTCCATTCTGTCGGCTGACAGCTTCTCCCTGCCGTATCTCGGTTTCCTTCTCCTGCTTTTCCCCGGCGTGTTCCTCCTGCGACTGTCCCTTTTGCAGTATATCGGCAAACAGCGAGGCAGCCAGGTGCCGTTTGTAGCTGTCACGGTCTTCCGCCACCCACATGCGCTGCCATTGTTGCGGTGATACACTGCGCGGCTGCAGTTTCTGCCCGTCAATCGTTACGGCACACAGTACACCGTCCTGCTTGGTTTTGAACACGGACACACGCTGTATCCGGTTCAGGTCCACGTCCTGTGTCCCGCTGTTGAACAGATCGACTTTCAGGTCGGGCTTGATTTCAGCAAGCGCGTAATATTTATGAGCCAGTTCCATGCGGACCTTGTCTATATTATCCATGGACTGCTTGAGTGTGGAAAAGAAGCGGTTTATGTCTTCCTTGTCGGGGTATATGCTATAACCTCTCTGATGCTCCGGCTTTATATAGAGAGCCCATCGGTTCTTGTCGTCCTGAATCATCTGGATCTTGTCAAATCCTACTTCGTTGGCCCGTTTTACTGCAGGGCTCACGTTCAGGGTCGAAAGCACTTCCAGGGCCCAGTTGTTCAACCGTGCCAGAGAGACCTGCTTCTCGGCAAAATACTTGTCATCAGGTCTGTAACCCAAGGCTCCGTCCGGATTGAAGAAACGCACAGTCTCGATGCCTTCCCGACGTAAAGCACGTCCGATACGGGCTTTGTTCATGCCGGGAATCTCGTTGTCCACCTCCGGTGATGCCCCGGCGGGAAGGATCACATCAGCCGACTTTGATACGGGATCTATGACAAGGACAATGGTTTTCTTGTCCTTGTCCGGACGTTTCCGTAACTCATCGGCCACGAAATAATGCTTGGGCAGCTGGTCCTGCATGTCAGATGTCTGTTTCCTGTTCCGCAAGGTGGCATATTCGATTTTCTCTCCACGTTCCGCTTTACGGATAACTTCGAGAGCATTGTTCACGTCACTCTCGAGGGCATCTATCATATTCGGGTTCTCTTTGAGTTCCCGGTCCCAATATTCCACCAAACTGAGACTTTCGTCGGACAAGCGGGCTGGCAGTCCCAGCTCCAGCATCTTGATTCCCGATGCTATTTCCACGACCAGCCGTTCCTGTTTGACGGCATCGTCGGAAGGCGGCATACCGTTTTTCATCACCATTCCCTCGCGGGCAAGCCGCTGCTGATGTCCGGTGGCACTTACTATCTGGCGCAGGGTTTCCTGCACATAATCGTTGTAATGGTCAAAGTTCTTTTGGCGGGGCATATAGACGGCATCTTTGTCCGTTTCATAATGGGGCATTCCGCTGCCATCGTAACGGACCGGCACAAGGTTGTCACGCATTTTCAGCAAGAAATCATTGAAGCGGATATGCATACGCCGTGTGTCTGCCTCCGAATATCCTCGTTCCATGGCATTCCCATCCTGTTGCAGAACGGCCCTGTAAGCCTCTTCGTCCACATGGGGAAATGTCGTCTGGTCTATATTGAACAGAGTGCGTATCTCTCTGTTATGTACTCCCTTATATTGTTTCTTCTGCTCATCGTCCAATGTGAGGTAGGTTCCCCGGTTGATGAACTCTTCAGGATTGTTCCTGTGGACATATTTGTTCCAGTTATAGTACAGGAACGGCACACCCTGTTCATGCTCACGTACCGACGTGCCGCGGGCCTTGGCATCACTGAACAAGGTGAACAGGTTCGTATTGCATCCGTTCCGATCGGAATGCAATGCCATGAACAGTGCATTGAACGGGCTGGCCGACACGCCGTGCGGGTATAGCCTCGGATACCTCTTTCCAGAAGCGTTGAGCCAGTAACCATTGGCCTTCGAAGCCTCTCCCAAAGCAGTGGAAAGCAGACTGATTTGCCTTTCCTCTGCATTTTTCTCTATTTTGGATTTTTCTTTCATACAGTATATGTTTTGGGGTTATATGCTACTGGATACCTCGTGTACGCACGATAGTCTCCTGTTGTCCGTTGTCGTAATTGTCCGAGGCCCTTTGACGGAGCTGTTCGCTTCTGGCGAGTACGGCGTTTGCCAGCGTGTTGAGCGGTAAGGCTCCGGCCCGGTAAGCGTCAGTCACGGTCTGCGATAATTGGATAGTACAGGGTACACGGTCAATTGTCGCGACAAGCATGTTGCCTTGAAGTACGGGATTCGTGATGCGAGGATTGAGCGGTTCGTCAGGATAATGGCGGTATTGGGCTGCACCTCTATTGGCCGTGTTCATTTCGCCTTCTGACCGTTCACGCAGCACTTCATGCCCGGCCTTGTTCAGCAGGTTCGCCCCGCCGAGACCGATAAGGAGCATCTTCAGCAGCGGATTCCGCACAAACATACCGGCCACTATGCTGGCTATAGGCAGCAGGTTGTCCTTGATGTTCAGGGACTGTGTCTTGCCTGTAAATACTCCCAGCAGAATATCCGGCAGCATCGCCATTACATAACCGAGATTGCCGGCAATGTCTCCCATGCCGCTCAGTCCAAGGGTGCCGAGCAGATCTTCCCATCCGCCCGTGTTGCCGTTGGATGCCGGCGTTTCAGACAGGTCATTCACGGGATGTACCCCTGTTTCCTGCATGACCTCCGGCTCTTTTTCCGGTTGTACCGTTTCCTGATGTACCTGTTCCGGCTCTTCCGCATCCGTTTGTTTCTTTTCCTCCAGACTTTTCAGGTAGGCTTCTTCCTGCCCCGGTGCGACGACCAGCGGCACATCCTTGTAGCGTTCCGGCCGTTCCTGTTTCAGCTTGTCCTGCAAGCCTTTCAGGAACGGGAACGGTTGCTGCTTCTTCATCCAGTCCGTAAAGTTGAAATTGCAGACCGGTATCTGTTTCTTCAGCTGCTCATTGGCGGTTGCTGTGAAACTATCCTTGTCTGCGGTCATGGTGGCTGCTTCACGCCGGAAATCTTCAAACACATTGTGTTCGCTGCCGAATACACCCTGGCTGATACATTGTTCGACTGAAATCGACTTGGGGTCTTCCGGCTCCAAATGTGCCATGGTGGCGGAGACGGCAGCATCCACACCGATGAATCTGGCGAATGCCGCCCACGAACCGGCACCGCCCAGCATGACGGTATCCGCCGAGGCACCCAACAGCCATCCCGCACCCTGCTCAACTTTGCTCGGCCGGTAAGCGGCCTCGCCACGCTTCTCGATCTCCTCGGCAAGCGGGGAACGGCTCAACATCTGCGGCAGGCCGAACAGGCTTGATTCCGCGGCCTTGCGGATGATATAATCAGCCGAAGACTTGGGCATACGGTCTTTCACCAGTTTGTCTATCATCTGCTGTTCCAGACGATAGTCCATGTAGGCATAGGCGAGATCGCCGCCAAGCTGTTCCGACAGTTCGTCGTACCGTTCGCGGCCGATTTCCTTCACGACTGCATCACGCCATTGCCCGGCCATATACGCAAGGTCGTGCTGTATGTCTTCCGAAGCGGCGATTTTCTCCTTGCACATCTCTACATAATCTTCCGTTGTCTTGGAGTTCCATTCGCCGGTAACTTTGAGCAGCTGGTACGGGTCGTTCAAAGGTTGGGCTGAAGAAGCCATCATGCTGAGAACCCCGCCAAGGGAGGTGGAATATTCCTTCATTTCCTCACCTTGTTTCCGGGCAAGATAATCTCTTGTCTCATCCATGACGGAAGCAAGGTGGTAACGGAAATAGTCATCCGAAAGACGTTCCAGTTCCGCGAATCGTCTGCTTTGTTTTATAGTTCCGTCCATAAGTATCCTATATCATATTTATCTGTTTCAACAGTTGTTCTTTTGTCTGTTCAATCGCATTGTGGTACACTTCCATCTGTTTGGGGAAGAACTCCTCCAGCCATGCGTCTTTCTCGATGTTGTCATGGATGAAGCGTATCGCCTGTTCACGCTCTATCTCCACGGAGGCTTCACCTTCCTCCCGGTTGTTGAACCATGCCTTTGTCCACCAGCGGACACCGACCCGGTCCGGATATACCGACACGATACGCGGTATGTCGAAGCTCTGGATGTCGATGTCGAGTTCAGCCAGCGGATCAATGATGCCGCTGTAGCTTACGGCTTCGTCATGGAGTTTTTTTTTATGTCTCCGCTCATGGTGGAGAGGTACACGTTGTGACGCAGGGCCAGGTAATGCAGGAAATCAGCGATGAGCAGGTTCTGTACCTTGCTGACCAGCGGAATGGATTTATGTCCCAGTCCGAGAGGATTGGCCATGCTCGGCATGTTCTCGTAGAAATATTCTCTCATCGCCCCCATGGTGAAGATGTGGCGCAGGGACTGCTCCGTGTGCTCGGGCAACACGTAGGCTCCGCGTTGCAGATCCTCCATGTAGTACGGCAGGAAACGCAGCATCAGTTCCTCGATTTCCCGTTTGTCCTTGTCGTAATCGGTCTTCACGGTCATTTCCAGATCCGGGAATGCCGCCGTTTCATGTCCTCCCGCCTGACGAAGCGCACGGATGTTGCCGTAAAGCATGGTCAGGAACTCCAGCGGATTCAGTTCCTCTCCCTTGAACCGGGCTTCGACGTGCAGCCTGTCACCGCTCAAGGCCACAGTCTGACCGGCTTTCACGCGTTGCCCGAACTGCGCAAAGACATTTGACAGGTGTCCGTATGTCACCTCATATTCCCCGTGCCGGATAGTCTGGCATATCCCGTGTACCGGATCATTGCCGACCCCTGACACGATTCCGCTCGCGACGGCAGACAGCCTGTAATATCGGGCGTTGAAGTCAATGCCATGGTGGAAAAACGGCTTGCCCGTTCCCGGGTCGGTCTGTTCGCCGTAACCGAGAGTCATTTCCACCTCCTTGCCCTGGGGCTCCTCGAAAGGCATACAGTAGCCGCTCTCGGAGTGAAGTATCATTTCTTCTGTATATTTCATTTCGTTCTGTATTGGTTCATAATGTTATCTTCTCATTCCTCCGTTATAGGTCTGTTCCTCGCTCTGGCCGGGGGAAGCCTGTGTCCTTGCCACGCTCTCCGTGTTCGTGTCACGGAAGACGCCGGCATTGTTGCCGATGAGCATCATGCCGAGGAAAGCCCCGGCGATCTTGCCCAACCACCCGAAACGTCCGAAAATGAGAAAAGCGGCGGCGATAAGGCCCGCGATGCTCAATCCAGATACGTTGCCATGGCCGAGGTTACGGACAAAATTGCCGAGCATGTTTATGCCTCCGCCACTCGAAGCCTGCCGTAGGAAATTGGATACCCCGTCAAGTTTGGAATCTATTCCCGCCACAGCTCCGCTTAACGTGCCGACGGCTTCTCCGGCCTTGTCCGTCAGTCCCCGTACATCTTCGGCGGTATCTGCCAAGGCATCCGTGGCCGGTTCTCCGATGACCGCATCGCTCACGATACGCACCACGCTCTTGTCTGTCGTCAGCTTTTCCCAGCCGACATAACCGATCGCACCTCCGACGGCGGCAGTCTTGACGGCTTGTCCGGCGCCCCGTAACGTCTGCGACGGATGAAGTGCCGCTTCACCCACGTTTTTCCCGGTTGCCAAAACAGCCTTGCCGGTACCTTTGGCCGCCTTGCCGCCATACTTCAATATTGTACTCCATACTCCCATATCTCGTTCTTTTTAAGGTCTTACATTTTTTCCGATCTGCTTCCATCTTCGTTTGGCGGCTTCCACAATGTCGCGTTTGTCCGCAACAGGGCGTGCGCCTTCGTCGATTTCATACCAGATGTCACTCATAGTCGTATATTTCACGGCCTTGGTCAGCCGTTGCAGCTTGGTGTTCATCAGCTTGAGCTTCGGCCTGATCCCGAAGACTATCTCCATGCGTTCCCTTTCCGTCATCTTGCTTTCCGCAAGACAGGCCATTCGTATGTCATTTACTATTTCCACACTGCCAAGCATCAGCTCCCGGTAAATCCTGTTGCGCTCCGTGGAAAGGGCTACTGCCAATGCGTTGGTCGTGCTCCGGCTAACCTGCCTGGTAAAATCTTCCATATTGTCCGTCAGCCTTGAGATTTCGTGATAAAAGCCATAAATCTGTGCGGCATAGCAGACGATGGACCGGAAAGAATCCAGATACTTGTTGAACTCCCTTTGCAGGTCGGCCGTAGCCTGTACTTCCTCTTTCGTCCATATATGTCCGGTAGTCTGCAGCATCATCACCTTCTCCTGGTTTTTCAGCTCTTTCTGCGCCTTGTCCGTGTAGAGCAGTATCATTCCGGCCAGAACCGGATCGTTCTGTGCCTGTATCTTGCCGATACAGATGCCCGTCAGCAGCATAACTATCAAAATCGTCCGTTTCATCGCGTCATTCTTTATCGTGTCAGGGAGGCTGCCCGGCGCCAGCGTGACATGGCCATGCGGGCAACTTCACCGTTGTTGCGGTCAAGCATACCTGCCGTCACATTTCTCCATACATCATTGAAAGTATAGTACCGGATGCTCAGGTAGAGCAGATGCAGCTTCCGGCTGAAAGCCGACAGCCTGTCATTCAGCGCCCATAGCGTAGTGCTGCGCTCCGCACCGGTCAGCATATTCTCTTCACCGCCTTTGGCAACGGCATCGTTCAGCAGTGTATATACGGAGACCAGTTCCGTGGCCGTCTCGATATAAAGGTTGTTCATGCCCATACTGGCAACGATACCCTGCGGGTTGTCCTTTATCGCTTTGCCCAGTTTACCCAGAGTCAGGAAGATCCGGACCCCGTCGTTATAGAGATGCGTACAGGCTTTCAGTGACGAAGCGTATCCGTTCACCGTCTTCAGGTAGCCGTTGTACTGTTTCTGCCATTCATGGATGCGGTTGAATTCGGCGGCGATGCTGTTCTGCAGGAGTGCCGTCTGCGTCTGTCCCTTGATCTGTTTTTCAATCTGGCCGTTTATCAGCTCGTTGCCCTCCGCCAGAGCAATCCACTCCAGCGGATTGGAAGCCGCTATCTGGGCTTTGGACACCTGCGGCAGAAGCAGGACGGCAACGAGGGCCAGACTCCAGTTAATGATTCGTGATCTCATATATTCCCTTTTTTCTTTTGTTGTATTCCACCCGTTCGCGGACAAGTGTTACTATGTCATCCCTGCGCCGGATACCGGTCAGATCAAGCCTGGGGGTATTCCGGTCCATCGAGAAAATGCTCACCGTCTTCAGCCCGCAAAGCTGCTGCAGCAGGCTTTGATTTTCCGTGAAGTCCACGATACGGTATAATTCCATATAATCTGTCTTACGCCAGATGATGCCATGCTCGCACACGAGCTGTTCGGACCCGATGCGATAGCGTATGCGTCGTAGATAGATGAACCTGTACACCAGGAACAGGGAAAGCAGAAGGGCGACCCACATGGACAGAGTCGTGAACGGCAAGCCGTCAATTCCGCCAAAGACCCATCCTGCACAGCATAACACAAGAATGGGCAGCTCGTTGATGACGAACTGTCCGGTGTGGGGCACAAACACATGAGTGCGGAATAAACGGTCTGTCGGCATGATGTTTTCGTTTTATCTGTGATAACTGGTCTGCCGTTCTTCCTCGTCCTGTCCTGAATGCCGTACTTCAATCGGATTGACCAGCCCCTCGGTCTCTTTGAGATACTCGGGATTGGTCTTGCCAAGCAACGCATCGTTCCAGTCCTTGTAGCAAGGCAGAATGGGAAATTCTCTGATATTTTCCGGGGAAATGTTCATCTGTCCGGCTATTGCCTTGAACTTTTCCACGAACAGCCGTCCGGCGGCATCATTGTCGAAACAGAGGTAATGGTGTGCCTCCGGTGTGGCGGCAAGCATACCCTTGATCTGACCCTCTGTAGGGGTACCGCCGGTAGATACATACACGCTCTTCCTGGATAGGTCCGGGTTGCTCTTGATCTGTTCCCGGTTGAGCTGATAGAAGGCCATCGCGTCATAGGCACTTTCAAACCATGCCACTCCGCCGACGGAATCCAGGTCACCCTTAAGGTTGGCTATCCACAGCCCCTCGCTTGAATTGCTGCCCTCAGCCTTGCCCTTGTAACTGCCGCTGCCGTCCGGACGCGGGCGGCCTCGTTCCTCAAGGCCGACAACCGTCCCCGGGTCTTTGGGCAAAGACATCGGAAAGGCAAGGTTCGTGTATCGGGTCCCGTCTTCACGGACTTTTGTCGCCAGGTAGAAATCTCGGTGGAAGGCATACTGTGTGTAGAGGTCGATTCCACGGTGTTTGAAGAAAGGATAGAACTTCTTCTGCGTATCCCTGTCCTGAGGGTTGAACCTGTGAATCTCGTAATCCGTTATGTCGAACGGTTTCACGTCACGTTTCGGCTGGATAATCCGTGTACTACGTTCCTCGATGGGATGGTTCAGCAACCGGTTGCACACGAGATTGACAAGCCGGTCCGGAGATACTCCTGCCCGGTATTCCGCGAAAAACTGCGGGTATTCCTTGATGAAGGATATGATGTTATAGACTTTCTGTTCCTGTGCCTTGAAACAGCACTTGCCGTTCGGCATCACGATGAACTTGTCGCCACGGATACGACGGCCTTCGCTGTCCATACGCACATACGACGGATAACGCAGACCGTCACGCTTGTTCAGATGATAGCCCGCGTCAATGAGTATGTCCTGAATGTTCAGTCTCTGTAGAAAATCATCGTATGTAAGGTCTCCGTTCCTCATAAGTTTACCTCCCCATTCTCATATCACCGATTTCCCGGTTCATCTGTGCCTCGAAATTCCGGATGGCAACATCCCTCGGAGTGTCAACACCGGGTTTGAAATAAGGACGCGGCCCATGGTAATGTTCCTCATAACACTCTGGCCCGTGATGGCATCTGAGATTATGCACGACCTCAGAAACCACCACGGCACCTGCTGAAAGGGCCGCAAGAATTTTTATGCCCAGTCCTTTGCTTGTTTCCGGACGGGGGCGCAGGTCTGCCTCGCTGAAGATCTTCGCGAAAAGTTTCGTCCGATGGTAGTCGTCCGTGGCGAGAAACTTGTCGTATTCCTTCTGGGTAATCTCGTGGCTGTAGGTCTGCCCGTCGATGACGGCGGTCATCCTGTACTTTCCCTCTTCCGGTCCGGGTTCCACGGCAATCTGGCTTATCTCGGTTCCATGCCCGCCGATCTCATCCGACAGCTGCAGGCTGTTGCCATAGTCTTCCGTCTGCCCGTTCGCCTGTGCGTATTCCTGGTAATGTCTTGCGGCCAGTTCCTCGTGCACTTCAGGATGGAGGCCGATGGCGATATGCTTGTCACTGTTCAGATCATCCAAGGTCACTTTATCCGCGAAATCTCCGGCAATGACCCCGTTCAGGAGCTCCAGACGTTGCTCAATGGAATGCTCTTCAAGAGAATTCGATGTAAGCGTTTTGATTTCCTCTTCCGTCAGGTCATAGACCATGTCCGCGTTGACATTCTCGGACTGCACGGTGAGGGTTCTGTTCTCCGCATCGACAATAAGCCCGTGCGAAGCAAGGCACTCCGACCATTTTTCGTTCGAGAAATAGACAGGCGAAGCGACAAGCTCCCTGTACGGGCGGGCAGGTTCCTGGCTGCGGGGACGGCTGACCATCGGTGTAATGGCAGCCTGCAAGTCCTGCAGGACATCACGGGGCTGTACGGGTTGTTCCGGCTGTCCTCCCTTGTAATAAAAGCCGTAGCCTCCGGACTGCAGCTCGCCGGGCTTCATGCGTCCGTCAGGACGTTCGGGGACAATGGGCGCTCCGGGGAAAAAGAGCTGTCCGCCGACCCTGCGCAGATGAAAACCGCCCTGCTGGCGCGGTGTCCATCCGAGTATGGGAGGAAACAGCCCCCAACGGCCTGTACGCCCGTATTCACCCATTCCGATACGGTAGCCGTGCAGACCCATCGCCACACGTCCGTTAGCATTGCGGGCATGGACAAAGTTCTTGGGCAGATAGAAATCCTTTGCAAGGATGCTTGTGAGCACATTGTAGGCTTTCTTGTTGGCAGTGTTTGTTCCCCAGTCCGTAAGCGCCAACAGTTGTTTCTCGGTAATCTGATAGGTCAGCAGCGGCGAATCGTGTCCCTGTACGATCAGCTTGTAGCCGCCACCGTCAAATGCGATATGGGCTTGAAGCCCGTTGCGCATCAGTATGTCGCGCATTTCAGGCTGCAAGTCCATCGCTCTGGGGTTTGTATTGGTTCGTATTGCCATAGTCTGATGTTATGATTGTTATCCGCTATGCGTTTCCTTCCTCCATCGCCGCTTCCAGCTGTTCGTCCTTGTAGCGGACAAATTCGGCGGCAGAATCATTCCCGATAACGAGGTTGCGTTCCTCACAGTAACGGGCATATTCCTCCTGCCACTCCGCGGAAAAATGGTTCACATAGTCGAGCCAGCCGTATTCGCCGCTCTGCATTTTCTCTATCAATACCTCTTCGGGATAATACTGGTGCTGTGCCATATCAATCGGTTTTTATTTGTGAATAGCTGCCGAGCGGTTGCGTTCCCCGGCTTTTTTCTGTTCGTTCCACAACTCTTCGGTATATTCCTCTTCCGGAACATAGTCGAGGTTTCCGTCATCTTCCATGACCCAGCAACCGTAACAGCCGAACGTGTATTTGTCCCATTCACGCTTGGACTGTTCCCTCCATCGCTGCTCGTCGCCGGAACAGAAACGGATACCGGTCTTGGAATGAAGGTCAATACCTACCGTGACGGGCTCATCGTCCACGACCAGCGTCAGCGGATCTCCGTGCTGCATTCCGTTCACCTCTGTTGCACCGAGATGCAGCTCCTCGGCCAGCACCTGCAGATTGCGCCCGATGATGGGCGTGGGAACATACATGACCTGCTTCGTCCCCGTGTCAATCTGGACGAAAGCCTTGTTGTGCCTGCCGTCAGCGGTTTCCACATCCGCGATGATGGCCTTGCCCTCAAGCAACTGTTTCTGCTGCGTTTCGTCAAAGCGTTCCAGCGGCGAAGATTTCAATGCCGGATAGAAGACCACGTCCGTCTGGCCACCCTCCATGCGGATAAGAGCGAATCGGGTACGGCTTTCCACCGTTTCTCCGTGCTCGTCGGTGACACGCACGGGAAGAACGGGCGAATGGCGTCCGTTGTAAATATCATCAAGGACGTGCATCGGCAGATCCTCGATCATCTCCTGCGTGAGCCCGAATCGGGCAAGCGTCGAAAAGGGAATCTCTTCAAATTCAAAATGCGCCTTTTTCATACTATATCAAGTTTGTAAAATTATGTTCGGCAAATATAGTATGACCTTGTAAATTCAAACAAAAACACAGATATATAAATGATTATAATATACCATTTTTATAACATTAGTACGATTTTCTTTGAATAATCGTACTAATTGCGATAAAATATGCAAACTAATAGCAGAATGCATGGCCGTTCATGTCGAACATAGACAGACCATGCTAATTTTGCAGCATGAGAAAAATTTTATGGATGATTATATCAGGCATTTCGCTCAGTCTGATACCGGCAATGGCACAATTCAATACAGTTTCCTCCGCTTCCGATTACTATCGGGAGGAAAGTGTGCAGGCGGCCACCAAGGACAAGGAAACAGCTTCAGACAATACGGGTTCCGGGAAAGGTGTATCGGAAAACACCGGCAAATCCGGGGCTCGCGGCGATGTGCAAAGGCAGATGGTGGTTGAGCGTTACCTGAGTGTCAGTTATCCGTTACCGAGAATCAAGGTAACTTCTCCATACGGTTACAGGAAAGACCCCTTTACCGGCAAGCGTAAATTTCATGGGGGAATCGATTTGCAGGCACGTGGCGACAAGGTGCTGGCGATGATGGCGGGAACTGTCGTAAAGGTCGGGCAGGACAAGACTTCCGGCAAGTATGTTACGCTGCAGCACGGGAACTGCATGATCAGCTATTGCCACCTTTCAAAGATTCTCGTAGCCAGGGGAACAGCCGTCCGGCCGCGTGATGCGGTCGGTATTACCGGCTCTACAGGGCGCAGCACGGGAGAACACCTGCATATCACCTGCCGCCTCAATGGCAAGAGTGTCGATCCCGCAATCCTTTTTGAGCATGTCAGGAGAGTACAGCAGGAATGTGTTTCGGCACTGGCCGAACTATGACTTTTTTCTCCCTTTGATTGCATGGCTGATACTGTCGCCCCATACCGACATCCGGACGACGGACATCGGCGGCATGGAAAACGTCTTTCCATAGAAAATGGCGGCAACCACCTTGCCGCCGTGCCTTTCTATTTCCTCCTTGTAGTCGGACACACTCTGTCCGGTCGTCAGCACATCGTCAATGATAATGATTTCTTTTCCCTTTATATCACCGGTAATCTCGTAATTCCGCTCAAGGACACGGCTGTCCGCTCCGTCCGCTTCATGTAGGCTTTCCCGGGCATCGCAGATCACCGTATCGTACAGTCCTGATGTCAGATCCGGCCTGTGCTTGCCCATATACCAGTTCAGCCGCTTGAACCGCTGTTCATACTTTATCCAGTTGCTGCACGGCATGAACATGATATGATAAGGCTTGCCGTCCGCCTGTATGGCGGTCATACATGCCTTGAAGAACTCGATGCCGTGTATCTCTCCCTGCTTGAACCGGTAGATGGAACGGCAGAATGTCCGTTGTGCTTCATTGAGAAAATCATTGTACCGTGACGGATAGTAATAGTCGTAAAATGCAATCCGGATTCCACGGAACTTGAACGGTTTGAGCGGATGCCTGTCGTCGAACCGGTCGGGATACATGCAGCAGAACATACGGCAGGCGTCTCGATGTCCGGCCATTACTGCCATACGGCAATAGCGGCCTCTTTCGTCTTCCCGGCTTGCGCTCCGTGCGGCTGCATACGCCGCTTCACCGGCTTTCCGTCGCCAGAAAGCGATGACATGCAACATCCCGACCACTATGCCGAGCAACACCAGGAGCACAAGTTTCTCACTCATATTGAACCTTTTTACTTTTGCAAAGTAAGCAAATTATCGGTGCTGGCCTTGAAATGGAACCGGTAATTTGTTCGATCCCATTATATATCCTTCTTGCCGTCCCCTTTTACAAGTCTCTTCCTTTTTCCTATGGGGCTTCCTTTCTCTTTTCGTCGGCGAATATAGGACGAAGCGTATCAATGCCAAACCGCATTCCATTCGGATGACGAAAACAGACTGCTGCACAATCGGTTTTCTATCCGGATTTGGCTTATGATACCAACTGCTTCATCCTCCTTATGCCTCAAAAAGTTGAAAATACAGCCCTCAGTTCAAAAAGAGGGAAATAAAAAACAGATTTTCAAACAATTAAAACGGAAAGAAATGAAAGAAGAAATCAGACAGGACGGCAGGACAATACTGTCAAGTGAAGACGGATTCAGCATCCGCATGTTTTTCAACAACCTGAGCGGAAAGAACTTTTCCGGAAAGGAGTACCGGGACTATGTCAGAAACATAGCCTTCGGCGAAATGGGATTCAGACCGGGAACAATCGAACTCTATTGCGACGGGAAGAAAGTCAGGACAGGCACACTTCCCGAACTCTGAACAGCAGTCAGGGGCAAAAGTCAAATTTCGTGAGGATAACTTATAAACGGGAGCCCAAGCGGTTCCGGCTAAAAGAATGAACAACTAAAAAATACAGGTATGGACACAACAGCAGCAACAATGCATCCGGCAGAAGAATATCTCCGTAACGAACAGAACCCACCGGTCTTGTATGTCAGGATTTACGGGGAACGCAGGAAATTGTTTATCAACCGTGGCGGGGAGAACGTCATCGGTATTATTGCGAAAGGGAAACGCAAACATGGCTACATCTTTTCAGACTGGAACAGCATCGAAAAAATCTATTATCCGTCACAGGAAAAGGAAGACGAAAAGGATATGGACAGGAAAATGATTCTCAAATACCAGAAGCTCGCACGCCTTGCCACGCATACCAACGACTGGCTCCGTAAGATTGCAGCAGCAGACCTTGAGAAGTCCCTGTACGAAAACCGTATCACCACGGGAACGGCTATTGACGGAAAGTGCATCCGACTCTCCACGATTGAGAAGTATTGCGGAAGCTGGGACATGCAGCGGTTCCGCCAGGCCATGAAGAATAAGGAGAAATTCTCGACGCTTCGTTTCGACTTTTGCGGTTATGACGGTACGCTTTGGTGCGAGCCGCGGGACAATGGTGACATGGCTGCAGGATTCAGCAAGGAGTACCGGAATTGCGGCAACGGCTATTACTATCTGCTAATCAATGACGAGTTTGTGATTGGTTACGATATTGACTGATAATCCACGGACAGACCTTACCGGGGCCCGGCAGGGTCTGTTTCGGCTTCGGTCTGCCGACGGCATAGTCCCTTTTTATCGACGGCATGGCCATGCGCCGTCCCTTTTTTACCTCAGATCTTCCTTTTCTATTTTTCCATCCGCCTGTTTTCAATCCTTTTCTATCCATCCCTCTTGTAGCTGCTCTTCCGTTCTCCGCCGTGCGACCTCGGGGGATTGGATTTTTCAGCAAAGGTAACCGCCGGTTTCCATTCCTGCCAATGCCGGCATTCTGCCCGTGGGGTCTCGGAAAAATCTTCCTCTCCGGCTGTCGAGCGTATTTTTCCTTACCGGCCATGGCGGATGTCCACCGCCACCTTTCAAGGCAGAAAAATAATCCCTGCGGCCGCAAACGGGCCGAAAAAAGGGAAATAAAAAAATAGGTTAAATCATGGGTTACAACAAATTGACATCATTATCGGCCAACATCAAGGCCATAGAGACAGCAGTAGCTATCCACTCGCAGGGCAGGACAGCCACGCAAGAGGAAAAACAGGTATTGGCGCAGTATTCAGGTTTCGGCGGTATCAAGGATGTACTGGACTTGGGTACGGACAAGCCGCTTGACAAAGAGGTTGCCGGGCTTTTGAACCGTCTGCTGGATGCGTTAAGGACACTTGCAGGGGGTGACGAGGCAGCTTGCCGTTCACTTGTTGAAAGCATCAAGTCATCTGTATTGACAGCGTTCTATACGCCGCAATTCCTGATTGACGCAGTGGCGGCACAGATACACAAGACCTTTTCTGCCAACGGCTTGCAGATGCAAAGTTTTCTTGAACCGAGCGTAGGCATCGGCGGTTTCCTGCCTGTAGCCATGCCCGGCACACGCAGCTATGCTTTTGAGAAAGACACCATTACAGGACTTGTACTTTCGCTGCTGCATGAGGACGCAACCACCGTAACGGCAGGCTTTGAAACGATAGGCACACAGGAGCTGGAGCATCGGAAATTCGATGTCATTGCCTCAAACATTCCTTTCGGCAACTTCCGTGTCTTCGATGCCGACCTGTGGAAAAAGGGCGGTATCTACGAACAGGCCACAAAGACCATTCACAACTATTTTTTTGTCAAGGCTATGGAACTGCTTTCCGAGGGCGGTCTGCTTGCCTTTGTCACTTCAAGAGGTGTGGCCGACACGGCAGGAAATAAGTTTGTACGTGAGTATCTGGTGAACCATGCCGACCTTATCAGCGCAGTACGTTTGCCTGACGCTCTTTTCATGCAGACAAGCGGTATCGAGGTGGGCAGCGACCTGCTCATATTCCAGAAACATACCAATAAGACGGCACTCTCCGCACGTGAACAGATGTTTTTGCAGGTAGCCAAGGAAATGTACGACATGAACGGAACGATGACTGAAAACGCCAACAGGCTGTTTTCCATGCCGAAGACCGTACTGGCGACCGACAGCCGTATCGTGATGAACCAGCACGGCAAATATGTACGCAAACACCAGTGGCTCGGCTCTGATGCGGCCATGGCACAATACCTTTCCGCTTTGCTCAAATACGACTTTGACCGGTATTTCCGCAAAATACTTTTCGGACAGCAGGGCGAAGCGTCCGTGCAGATGTCGCTGTTCGGGATGCAGGAGACGACCGCACTCTCCGTAAACAGAGGACGGAGAGCCTACACGGAAAAACTCGAGGACTGGATGAAAAGCGGTACATTGGTAATGTTCGAGGGGCAGATTGGTACGGTCGTGTTCCGCAAATCAAGCCACTATGCCGATGTGGCCGTGGATTTCGTTCCGGTGAACGAGGGAAAGGTCAATATGGAGCGTGCAGCCGACTATTTCCCTGTCCGTGAAGCGTATTTCCTGCTTTCTACGAAAGAAAGGGATTTGCAGACTGAACAGACTGCCATACGTGAGCGGCTGAACACCCTCTATGATGCCTTTGTAGCCAAATGGGGATTTTTCCATGAGAACGACAACAAGGAGTTTATCATGCTTGACAGCCTCGGTGTCGAGGTGTTCACTATCGAAATGCAGCTTGGCGGCGATATAGTCAAGGCCGACATCATGCGTGAGCCTGTGGCTTTCACTAAGATTGCGACCGACCGTATTCTACAGCCGTCGGAAGCGCTGGCAAGCAGCCTCAATTTCTACGGCAAGGTGGAAATGGACTACATCATGCGCTCTACCAGCCTGTCTGATGAAGATGTAATCGCAGCGTTGCAGGGCGAGATATTCTACAATCCTGTTACGGATGAATGGGAACACAAAGGCAAGTTCATTGCAGGCAACGTGATAGCTAAATGCACGGAATTTGTTTCCTGCATTCCCGACCTTTCGGAAAGGCAGCAGCAATGGACGGAAATATCCGTCAAGGCACTGGAGAACGCAACGCCCGAACCGATACCTTATGAAGAGTTGGATATCAATATGGGCGAGCGTTGGATTGACCCGCAACTTTACGCCGACTTTGCGGCAGAACTTTTCGGGGTGGAAGCCGAAGTGATGTACTTTGATGTCAACGATACCTATGTAGTGCGTCTGAAAGGTTACTCCCCGGCAGCATACAACACCTATTCCGTGCGCAATTTCAACGGTGAAGACCTGTTTGTTCATGCCTTGCATGACACAGTGCCGGAGATAACCAAAGAAGTGTATCGCAACGGCGACAAGGTACGTGTGCCCGACGAGGAAGCCATTCAGGAAGCGGCCACCAAGATACAGGAAATCCGCAGCAATTTCAACCAGTGGCTCGATGCCCGTCCTCTGGAAGTCAGGGATGAACTGGTACGCACATACAACGAGCGTTTCAACTGCTATGTCCGTCCGGCCTACGACGGCTCGGCACAGACCTTTCCGCAGCTTTCCTTTGAGCAGTTCCCGTACAACGAACTCTACCCGTCGCAGAAAGACGCAATCTGGATGATTAAGCAGAACGGCGGCGGCATCTGCTGGCACGAAGTAGGCACAGGCAAGACCATGATTATGTGCGTCTCGGCCTATGAAATGAAGCGTCTGGGATTAGTACAGAAGCCTCTGATTATCGGCCTGAAAGCGAATGTACACGAAATTGCCGACACGTTCCGCAAGGCATACCCGAACGCAAAAGTCCTGTACCCGGGCAAGGAAGATTTCACACCGGCCAACCGCAGAGAGGTATTTTCCAAAATCAAGAACAACAACTGGGATTGCATCATCCTGACGCACGACCAGTTCGCCAAGATACCGCAGTCCGAGGAAACCATGATAGAGATATTCACAGAAGAGCTTTACGATGTGGAGCGAAGCCTTGAAGTGTTGGAACAGTCCACCATGCGCTACCGTAGCCGCAAGATGCAGAAAGGGCTGGAAGTGAGACAGGAAAATTTGAAGGCGAAGCTGTCAGAGCTTCGTAAAAAGCTGGACGACCGCAAGGATGATACCGTGGACTTTCATTCAATGGGTATAGACCACATCTTTGTCGATGAATGCCACATGTTCAAGAACCTCATGTTCCAGACACGCCACAACAGGGTAGCAGGTATCGGCAATACAAAAGGCTCGCAAAGGGCGATGAACCTGCTGTTTGCCATCCGTGACATCCAGCACCGAACGGGCCGTGACCTTGGGGCGACTTTTTTGTCCGGTACGGTGGTGGTAAATGCGCTGACAGAGCTTTATGTGATGTTCAAGTATTTGCGCCCACGTGAACTCAAGCGTCAGCAGATTAGCTGTTTCGATGCCTGGGCGGCCATATTTACCAAAAAGACAGCCGACTATGAGCTGAACGTGACAGGGGCAATCAAGCGCAAGGAGCGTTTCCGCACTTATATCAAAGTGCCCGAACTGGCGATGTTCCTGCGTGAAATCACCGACTACCGTACAGCCGACATGATACATCTTGATGTGCCGGAGAAAAATGTCCGCTTCCTCTCTCATGCGCCGACAATCGAGCAGGAAGAAATGATCGGACGCCTCGTTTCCTTTGCCGGTAGTGGAAACTGGGAAGACCTCGGGCTTGATACGATCGAGCCGGACAACCTCGACAAGGCAAAGATGCTCATTGCTACCAATGTGGCACGCAAGATGGCTCTCGACATGCGCCTTTTGGGTGAGAAGTTCAGCGATGATGCAGGTAACAAGGCTTCCATCTGCGCCCGAACCATCTATGACTATTATGTACGCTCGGCGGCCAATAAGGGTACGCAGTTTGTCTTCAGTGACCTTTCCACTTACAAGCCGAACGAGTGGAACATCTATACCGACATCAAGGAGAAGCTGGTACGCCTCGGCATCCCGGCTGATGAAATCCAGTTTATCCAGTGCGCCACCACGGAGAGGGCAAGGAAACGCCTCTTTGAAGACATGAACAGCGGCAGGGTACGTGTCCTCTTCGGCTCTACGTCGATGCTCGGTACTGGGGTCAACGCCCAGCAGCGGGCTGTGGCGGTGCATCATCTGGAGATACCGTGGAGACCTGCCGACATGGAGCAGCGCAACGGTCGTGCGGTACGCAAGGGCAACACCGTGAAACTCTGGGGCGGTAACGTGGTGGACATAATCATCTATGGAACAGAGAAGACTTTGGATGCCTACAAGTTCAACCTGCTCAAAAACAAGCAGATGTTTATCAACCAGATAAACAACGGCACTATTGCCGTGCGCCGCATCGACGAGGACTGCATGGACGAGGACAGCGGAATGAACTTTGCCGAGTTCGTGGCTATCCTTTCAGGAAATACTGACCTTTTGAACAAGGCCAAGCTCGACAACAAAATCATGCAGCTGGAGAAAGAACAGGCCATATTCAAGAAAGAGCGCATCCGTGCGGAGCGTAAGATTGCGGCCAACACGGAAGCTGTCGGCAAGGCAGAGCGCATCGTGGCGCAGGTCGAGCAGGATATGGAGTATATCGCATCCTATAGCGGCAACAGGGAAACGCTGTTGCTCAATCTGCAGCAGGCTACCCGGGAAGAGACAGGCCGTGAACTGCACCGCATAGCCAAGACATACAGGGGCGAGGCTTACCGTACCATTGGCAGCTATATGGGGCTGAATCTGCTTGTCCGCAGCGAGTACACCCTTTCCGGCTCGTTCGACCGTAACGCTTTCTTTGTAGAGGGCGTAAGCGGACTGAAATACCGCTGTGGCGTGTCGGGAGCCCTGCCGTTGGGATTTGCCGAATCGGCACGATACCCGCAGGCCGCACTTGAAAGGATGCCGTCTTTGATAGAGAAGCAGCAGAAGCAGATAGCCATGCTACAGCACGAAATACCGACCTTGCAGGAAATCACCGCCCGGAAGTGGAGCAAGGCGGAAGAACTGGAGCGGTTGAAACAGGGATGTAAGGAATTGCAGCAGCGGATTGACGAGGCACTCAAGGAAGCCGAGCGTCCGCAGTCCGAAGTTCCCGAAGAAGAAAATACTGTCAGGGCTGCCTGACCGTGATTCATTGATTTAACCTTTTGCCTGTCCGGTCGTGATGATCGGGCAGGTTTTCCTGTGTTTCGTCCTGCCGGGGCCGGCTGGCTTTTGTAGGCTGGCATCTGCCTTTTTTATCCTCCTTTTCCCTTTTTATCGCCTCCCTTTATATCTGTCTTTCAATCCTTTTATATCTTTGTCCTTGCAGTCCGTCCTGACCTTCCGGCTTATTGTTCCGCGAAAGTAACGGATAACAGCTGCACCTTGCAAATCCTCACGGCCTGCGGTGGCCGACGGAAATCTTCCTTCTCGGGGAGAAGCGTATTTCTGTCGCCAGATTTGTCCGGTTGCCGTTATCACATTCATTTAAGAAATATATTTATTATCAATAAGTCTTTAATATAATAGTCGTGAAATAACAAAGCAATCAATTATAATTATTACATTTCAATCAGGGTTACTCCAAAATTGAAGTATAGATTCAGAAGGTAAACAAAAATCATCTGGTACAATTATCCCAATTGTAATTTCAGCTCTTGTTACAGCAACATATAGTTTTGCGCGTGTTTCATCAGCCAATTGTTTAGTTGTATTATTTATCCATGTCAACATGTTTTCTGTTGGATAAACTATAACATTAGGAAAATCCAAGCCTTTTACTTCTCCCATGTTATATCTCTGCTTAATATTTGGATGGATATTTTTCAAGGCTTTATTATTCCAAATTAGAGCAACTGGATTAAATCTATCTACATAGTTCCCAACATCACAGTTCTTAATTAATAGACAATGTTCTTGTTGAGAATTTTCTTTTACTGATTTCATTTCGGGATATTGTGGCATAATCAAACTTGCAAAATCACATATACATCTCGGACATCTATGTGATTTTACAAGAGTTGTTTCGTCTATAGTAACATAGCGCTTATTTTTTTTATTTACACAATCTTGGATAAATGAAGCTATGTCGCCAGAGTACTTTTTGTATTTAGATGATGTATGTGTTGAATATGTATGCTGGCGCGGATCTCCTGCAAATACGCAAGTTATACCTGTTCTTGTTAGTATCAACTTTATAATTTCATAATCATAGCCGACAAAATCTTGGCACTCATCAAAATACAAATAATCAAAAATCGAATTTAACCTTTCAGTAAGTTCCGAGGGATTTTTAAGATACAATTCATTTGCAAGTTCAGATAACTTATCACTAAATACTTTATGCTCTTCTGTTGTTAAATATTTTTTACGATAATTGTCTTTTTTATAAGTGGCAAATATTTTCTCATTATAGGATTTGAGTCCTGATTTTCCATTAACAAATGACACTCCTAAGTGGGTGTCTATTAAATGTGGAAACAAAGTGGTTTTGAATGGTGTTATCCAGTGCTTTAACAAGAACTCAAACCATCCCATAACCACGACTTTATAACCTAAATTATGACTTGCAAGTTTATTTCGAATATGAGCTTGGTTATTTTGTGTATATGTTATGATTGCAATTTTTTTTGTAGAGTCATTATTTGAGTTATTTACAGCATCTTCTACAATTTTAGTGGTTTTCCCTGCACCAGCAGATGCAATATAGCAAATATTATTTCTCCCCATCAATCAACCAATTTATAGCGTCCATAATATATTGAGGAACATTGAAATTGTAAGATTCATCTTCTAATAATTTCAGAGCCCACTCTGTCTTATGCTTTTTCATATATTCCGAAAGGGATTCCGCAGATTCTTTATCAACATTTTCCCCTCTGATTAATTTAGATAGTCCTTTCAAGTTATCTACATTTGCGTTAACAAATGCAGGCTCTAATGTATGTAATGATGTATCTTTTTCCGTAAATAACCTAACAACTTCTTCTTGTGGTAGATTCCTTTTTGTCTCTAATTTTTCAATATTCAGATTGTCATTATCGGTAATGACTGCTATACGTTTTTTAAGTTTTGCTCCCAGCAATGCAAAATGTTTGAATACTGTACCACCGACAGAGATAAGTTCTATTCCTTTTGCAAAAGGATGACATTGGTACTCTTTCATAAAATGATACAATACTACCATTTCATCTGTTGGTCCTTCCACTAAAATAGCCTTATCACAAAGTGCCACACGTAATGTTGGATAATTCGGAACTTTTGCAAAAAAATCATAATCTTCCAAATCTGAAATCCTTTGACTCTGAATTATACCTGAACTTTTCCCTAATACAATTAAATTATTGAGTGATAATTTATTTGCAACAAAGCTACTATGAGTAGAAACGAACATTTGACCGTCAAAACCACTTAAATAGCTAAGTAATTCATACATTTTCGTATGTGATAAATGAGATTCCGGCTCCTCGATGATTAATATTTTCTTTTTCTTGTCATCATTGGAAGATGGGTCAATGGATAATAATGTATTTATAATACATTGATCTCCTAAACCAATCTGTGAAAATGGAATTTCTTTTAATACTGGGCATAAGATTGTATTCCATGCCATTTTTGTTGTTAAATCGACAGTCAGTTTGAAATCTGGGGATATGTCCTTGATTTTATCGTTCAAGGAACAATTGATGACATTGACTTTTGTATTACCCTCAAAGTGTTCTCTTAATGTTCTCAAACAACCTTTAACTTGTACTCGTTCTGATTCTGATAGCTTATATGATATTAAGCGAGTAGCCAATTGATTAGCTTTATTGTTAAATGTATTAGACGATGAATCTATAATCCACGGAACATAAGGTACTAATAATTGTTTGACATTATCCCCAGAAAACCAACATCTTTCAATGGTATAGAATTCACATGGGATATGTTTGTATTGTTCCTTTTGTTCTTGGAATAATGAAAGGTATGAATTGTCACATGCAATTCTAACTCTGATTCCTGAAGAAAATATCGACAGACTATTGTTTTTGCCTGAATATTCGGCAGGAAAATCTTTATTGAAATATAATTCAATAATAATTTCTGGTAAGACTTTATTCGATTCAAAATCCTTCCATGTAGATTCATGGAAAAGATACTGAGTAATTTCCAATTGGCCTATTCCATGTCCCAATGTCAATGAAATGGCTTCAATCAAAGTGGATTTTCCGACACCATTATTTCCTACAATAACATTAATTTTATCATGGAATGAGATATCAGCTTCTTTTATGCCCTTAAAATTCTTTATAATAATCCTTTCTATCATTTGCTGCGCTTATATTTCATTTATATCAAGTGCGTTACATTGATTTTTTTGTATTTTTTACCCATACCCAATGCAAAAGCCATCTGGTCTTTAATTATCAACTCGCCTTTCTGAAGTCCGGCTATTGCTGTCCGAACCTCCTGCAATTCCTGGCCACTCACTCCATACAAATCTTTGATTACCTTATCATCGATGGTCTGCTGTTTCATTATGAGTGGATATTGAGCGTTAGCATAGAAGTCAAACCCTTTGCTTTTGAAACTGCTCATATTCTGTGTGGCAAGGATAATACTTAGTCCCTTGTTACGCCCCACTGCAATCAGGTTTCGCAATGGCCGGTTATCAAAGTCAAGCATATAATGGGCTTCGTCAATGATAGAGAAGTGACGAATCTGGACAACATCCTCGTTAGTGGCTTGCTTTTCAAGCTGCTCGTATATGTTATTCAACTTGGATATGATGAAATACACGATAGCCTTAGCTATCGGACCATCTTTTGGATAACCGTCCATCTTTATGATGTAACAATCACCGATAAGATCAGCCTTGTCTTCTTCCTCGAAAATATTTGCGCGAACTAATTGCTTCAATACGGATGAAATGCTGTCGTCCTTTGCAGGATCGGTCATTTTTGCCTGATACTCTTCCAACATCATTGAGAACGTAATAGGTGCTCCGTCTGTCTTCTTGTATGCCTCTACTATGGCTTCGCTCAGACGGTTATTCATGTTGGCACTTGCAGAAACCCTGTCTATCGAACAGAGGGCTGAAGCCATTTCCGATGAATAGAGATTTATCTCATTGATAGGACGACCTGAGAAATCCTTGAACGGTGTGAATGGTAGGGGATGTTCGATGGGATCTAAAATACAACTTCGGTCCACATCGAAATGCGACAGCCAATGATTGTTCTGGATATCACTGAACTCGCCTTTATAGTCAAACAACAGGAAGTTTACAGGATATTGTGATTCCGAGGACAAGGCCCGGAACTGCTGCATCAGGACTGCCAAGAGGTTGGTTTTGCCTGAACCGGTTGCACCAGCTATGATAATTTGCGAGTTGGTAATATTACGACTGTTGATATCAAGCGTTGCTTCCATTTCAGCATCACCATAGTTACCGATAATTAGATTGAGCACCGGAATGTCTTTTGCCATTGCCACTTTGTTGTTTACTGCATATAGGAACGAATCCAGATTGTTCTCTTCCAACAAGTAATTTCTTCCGCGCAACATTTCTGCTGCAATGATACGTGAAACTGTGGCATTCTGTGACCAGTCGATATTCAGATTGGCATAGCGAAGTTTCAACAAGGCTGAATATAATGTGGACAAATCGTGCATTGTGAAGAAACTTGGCACAATGCGAGCTGAAGAGGTGGAAAGCTGGATGTCCTTGAAGTCATCTTCCTTGCGCTCTACGGTAACACTTAGTCCTACTATGAAACAGATGCGCATCACCTTGTTGAGTGTCAGGCTTACACGCTTTTCTCTGTCGGCTACACGAGACAAGTTGATTTTGGATTCGATAAGATCCTTCACCTGACTGATTTCGTCAAGCAGTCCCTCCATCTGGCGGGTATTTGAAAAGTTTATTATACTCATGGTCTTTACTGATTTAGGGATATCCCGAAATAACCTTCCGCTACTGTCGTATTCTGTTCCTCTACATTACGGTGCAGGGTGTAGGTCTTAGATATGAATGGTTCCAGTTTCACATAATCGCTATCCGTGCGGATTTCCGATGTCGTGCACAGCAGAATGGTCTGTTCAGCCAACTGCGGGAAATATTCTTCCATCAATGCGTCACGGCTCTCGTTATCAAGCACACCCATAACAGTATCTATCATTACAGGAGGATTGTAGTCTCCGAGATTGCGTAACACTTTCAGCAGCACTTGTATGAATATCTGTTTGGAAGCCGCATTAAGCTGATTCAAAGATATTTCATTACCTGCACTATGGTATAACCGGATGTTGAAGTTCTCCATGCTATCGGACAATTCCACCCGGGCGACATGGCCTTTATAAGACACCAGCAGTTTGTTAAGCTGCGACTGCATTTCCGTCTCAATCTGAGCCTTTTTCTTTTTCAGCAGGCTGTCAGCCACCTTATCGAAGAATGGACGGAGTTTTACCAGTGTGTCGAACTTCAAGTCCGGTTCTTGCTGAATCTGCACATCATACTGATGAATCCGTTTCTCCAGACGTAGTATTTCGCTTTTAAAGCTGTCTTCCTGAATCTTCAATTTCTCGACGGTTCGTTTTGCATCCTCATAATTGGCTATAAGAAGATTGTTGCCACCTGCCTGTGTCTGTTCAAGCGTCCGCTTTTCTGTCCGCAGATTGTCAAGGTTGGCAAGCTGTATTTCCATGTCCTGCCTTTTCCTGTCAAGTGTCACGAACTGGTTTCCTCCTCCTTTCTTCGGCAATTCATTCAGGGCTTCAACTTCTGCATCATCCAGATAGTCGTATGGGTCTTGTGCGTTGGTGGTATTCTGCAAGGCGACCATGTGAGCAACCACATTTTCCTCGTCAACGGCCTGACTGCACAAAGACAGTTCTTTCAGGTAATCTATAATCTTTGCCGTCACATCACGGAGTGTCTCTATCGGATAGGCACCTGTGCTCTGTTTCAACAATTGTTCTTTTACGCGTAGTATGTTGTTGATTTCCTGTGAAAGATTGGATGCCAGCTTAGGCAGGAAGACATTTATCTCGATATTCTCGATAAATGTTTTCAGATTCTCGGCATAATCGGCAGCTTCATCGGTTATTGCCCGGATTTTCCCGGTAACATCCTGAATACGCTTGTTCAGGTTCATGGCCTGTTGCGCTCCTTCTTTGGCACGCTGATATTCGTCCTCGACCGATGCCATATATTTATACAGCCTGTCCTGCTCGGCAAGACAAGCGTTCATTTCAGCCACAAGGCCTTCTTTCTGACTACACAGATTGTTGTATTCCTTGGCTTCCTGTTCGGCTTCCAATCGTTGCTGTGCCCATTCCTGCTGCAATTTCTCAGATGCTCGTTTCAGTTGTAAATACTTCTTGAATCCAAGTACATTCTCAAAATTGTCGCGGATGGTCTGCTGGAACACGTTTTTCTTCAGCAGTTCACTTGACTGCATGGCATCAAACAGAAAATACTGGCTCAATTCCTGTGGCAGATTGGCTTTGATGATTTTACTGATTTCTTGTTCTGCACGCACTCTTTCTTTCGGTGCAGTCATAGTGCCATACACATACATATTTCCGTTCATGTTCAGGGATACGCTTTCAAGCGGACGGCCTTGCGGATTTAACTGGTATATTCTCTTCAGGATATACTTCTGTTGCTGCCCTAACACTTTGCCTACAAATGTTATTTGCAGACTGATTTCCGGTTTCACCTTGTTTATTGCTCCCTGATTGAGCAACTCCATAAAATGTTCCTTACTCTCTATTTTAAGTCCATAAAGCGCACCGCTTATTGCTTCAAACAGAGTTGTCTTTCCACCGCCATTAGAACCGCCGATAAGTATAATCGGGCGGTCATCATCTACCGTCAGATCAAGATCAAGCGACAGGTAGGTCTTAAAATTACTTATCTTTATTTTTTGTATGAGCATGGCTTCAAATTCATTATTGACGTACTTTCTGTATGGCGGCGCGAATTATCTCTTCCGCATCGCTGTCACTCATTTCTATCACATCCACCTTTTTGGCGTGATATGCTTTTAGTATTTCTTCGCTAAGCCAATCGAAGTCAATATTGTCGGCTTCACAAATGGCTTCAATCGTAGCAAGGTCATCCTTGCGTATGCCGTAATGCACAAATTTAGGGTCGATTCCTTTTGCCATAACCGTTATGCTTTATATTCATCGGGATGGAAACTGTCCCAACTTGATATGTCTGTTGTGTTCTCTATTTTCATCGGGCAATATTTCCAATTTTCCCCGTTTTTAGTTTGTATTATCACGCCGCCTTTCAAGTGCTTGTCGGCATTTTCCTCGTTATGGATATAATCAATCAAAGCGTTGTGCTTGCATGGAGCATTCTTGTCACTGTCTTCACTCTTGGTATCAAACAGAAATACTTGGCCGTTTTTCATTCGTATCACAAAGTCAACATAAAACAATGCCTTATTACCATCTACATTAGTATAGCTAATGGCATAATGTTGTTTACCGGAGTCTCCGTTTTTGTACCACCAGTCTATATATTCCTTGTTTTCCTCTAAAAACGCAGTAAACTTCTGCTCGGGTGAAGATACCCTGTTTTCTTGAATATACGGCATCAACGCATGGTTTTCTATCTTTGGACACACTCTATTCGTGTCTTCCTTGTAGAATCTGTCTGCAGGAACTTCCCATGTGTATTTCACGTATCCTTTTGCACGATATGCGGCACGACGACGTTGAAGGATAATAGCATATTGTTTCAATGCTCTTTCTATAATATCTGCAAACTTAGGACGATTTCCATGATATAGTATGACTTTGATTGCTTCGCTCTCAAACAGCTCAAACAAATCTTCCATAACTTCCAGAAGAGCCACGGCTAAAGTCTTTATGCTGACTTTTTCATAGCCGCTGCCAAGCATCTTTGCACAAAAAGCCATATAAGCAGCATTAAGTTCCTGCATGGTACGCACGTATTTTGCTTTATTGCGAATCATGGTCTGACCTACTTCTCCTGTAATACTCAGGTCTTCCACAATCTCAATCCCAATGCTCTTTACATTAAAATTGATTTTATCTTCTACGGTTTTACGGTTTTTATAAGTTTGACTTACCCGGTCTTCCTCACTTATTTCTTCTTCCGGTATCCCATCCAGTTCTGCCGCAGTAAACAATGAAGGCATAAAATTCGTTACAAGCCAGTTTCTTTCAAAAGTCTCCATGAGAATCTTTTTGAAATCAGATCCCAAACGATTACGGTCAGCGGATGTGCGTTCATTGTATTCTGAAATAAGCGATACGTTATTCAGGTTCATCCTACGTACTGCATGGAGCGACGACAGATAGTCCATATCGTCTTTTACGATTTCAATAATATCTTTACTGAGGTTTGTATAGACGTAACCTCTGTTCAACATATCATTTTGATAAAAACGTTGTTCAGGCATACGGAGAATACGACCTACAGTCTGAGCTGAAAAAGTAAAGCTTTCTATCTTCCTGAATATCAATAATACGGCTGCTCGTGGACAATCCCAACCTAAAGCAATGGCCTGTTTGAACAACAAAACTTCTGTTATATCATCAGGATTGGCTATTGTTTGCAGATTGTCAGTCTTCTCGTTACTCAACCATATTGCGAGCTTTCCGTTTGCCACATTGATTCCTTTGATGCTGTCAAGATAGGTCAGAACTTCCTCTTTGACCGAATTATCATCCCCAGTCATTGCCTCCCCATCATTTGGCAATTGTATCAGGAGCAAAGGATTGATGTCCACACCTTCTTTCCGATAGGCATCCGCCAGTTCTTCGCGCTTTTTCAAAGCAAGATTGATAAGTTGCTGGTTCAATGTACCAAGCATCGGATTGAACTCCAGTGCCGGATTCAGAATGACACTTTCCTTGATCATCTGTTCTGCAATAACACGTTCTCGTGGAACCGTAACCTGTTCTTCCGCCTTTGCGGTTGATTCCGGTAGAGGTGTGGCTGAAATACGGATTTCCACTTTCGGACAGATGTTGCTCAGCACTTTTTCCGATTTTCTCGCATTGCGACTTCCGAACATGTGCTCCTCGTCTATGATTACTATTATCGGAATACCATTATCTTCCTGTGTACGGCGGGTAATATCGTATAGTGAAGCCGAAAGTTCTGTTTCACGTACTATCACAGCATTGTCTTTATTGATGCTTTCCCAGTTTACGAACAGAATTTCTCCGGGATGTATGTATCCTTCTATTGAATGATCCAGTTCATCATAAATCATGGGACGCAGAATTTTCGTTTCCGTAAAATAGTTTTTCATCTTGAAATAACTCTGCTCATGAAGTTTGTTTGGTGCAATCCAAATATATGCCACTTCAGTGAACGGTGCATCTGGACGTTCAGTCAATTCATCGTTCAATCGCATAAGCATATCAGAAGCCATAACTGTCTTTCCGCTGCCAGTTGGTGCTTTGAACACGAGCGTATGGCGATTTCCGCTAAGAGAAAGTAACCCGATGGTCTTTTCCACCAGTTCACTTACAGCCTTCTGTTGATATTGTATATTTTTCATTTTTCTTTCCTTTTTATCAATCCTTTCCTTATGCTTCTCTCATAAACAATCCGGTTTCAGAATCATTACTTTGCTCTGCTTCTTCCATTGCTTCCGGCAGGAATTTTGGGCGACGTTTAGGCAGGACTTTCTGATAAGCCTGGTAAATAGCGTCCGGCAATGCACAAAGCTGTACTTTGTCCGCGACCTCCTCAAATTCGTCATCGTAAGCATAACTACTCGGAGAAAATACATATACTTTGATTTTCTCTTTTCCGGATTCAACCATTTCAAGGATTTCTGCAATGGCGGATATAGCTCGTTCATCATAAATTATAAGCATACGGCTGTCGCCTTCTTCAAAATAGCGAGCAATCTTCGAATTGATGTTCCGTCCTGCAAGTTTGGCCTCCTTGTAAATATCATTCTTTATACAAAGCAAGTCGGTAGAGGCTGCAACCAATGCTCGCATGTTCCGAGGTGTTTGATCTCTCGATATAAAGTCTGTCTTATAATAACGCAACGTATTACCTGTAAGTCCAGGGATTTCTTCTCCCTTAGGAGTCGTATATCCTTGAATAACTCGTTTGTTACGAATATAAGTTACATTTTCACAGATATTGTTTTCATTGTTGGTTACAAGGATACACTTACGATGTCCTCCATCTTCTGCATTAAGTTGCATGGTAGCATGGAGGGTTGTACCACTGCCAGCGAAAAAATCGAGTATAGTAGAATCACGATTGTTATGCGAAATCAAATCTTTTACAAGATTTAATGGTTTAGGATTACCAAAAATATCTTTTTGCGAAAAAATATCAGTTAGCAATTTGGTCCCCTCGCCAGTTTCGCCAATATTATAGTAAATGCTACGCGATTTATTTACTTTTCTTTTATCAGAAATTGATGTAAAATACGTTTTTTCCTGTGGCTTACCATTTCTCCAATCTATTTCATCATTCATGATTAAACGATTCATCCTTTCAAGCCCCACTCTCCACCGTCCTGGTAAACCATCAGGTGCAACTGGGAAATAATCCTTACCATCTGGACTTTTTATAGCAAAATACATACTTGGCCTATCTTCTCGGTGAGCCGAACTTCCCCATTTTTCTAATGGAGTAATTTTATATCGACCTCTCTCGTCCATATATTTGAAAGTATCTTCAGAAATAGCAACTGTTTCATCTTGCCAAATAAATTGGTCAGTCTTGCGATAAACTAATATGTATTCATGCTCAGTAACAAAAAAAGCATCTGTTTGACCACCACCTGATTTTTTCCGCCAAATTATGTTTCCACATAGATTATTCAAACCAAAAACCTCATCACAAAGTAATTTCAACTGTGCATGTTCATTATCGTCTATGGATATAAAGATGACTCCTTTATCCGACAAAAGTTGTTTAGCAATACGAAGTCTTTTATTCATAAATGACAACCATTTAGAATGACGGTATGAATCTTCACTATCCACAAACTTATCATTGTAAACAAAGTCTTTATTCCCTGTATTATATGGAGGATCTATATAGATAACATCAATATTCCCCTCATGAGTATAAGCAAGAGCTGTCAAAGCTTCAAGGTTATCTCCCTCAATAAGGATATGATTGGGGGCATCGGTATCTGTACTGATGATAGCTTTGTCTGTATCTTCGATCAGCATCGGCAACTCCTCGCGAAGACGTTCCTCCACATCTTCTGGTTTGTCTTCCCATACAAGTCCGTATTTCTTTTGCTTGCGAAGCATCTCTATCAATGCCGATTTTTCGTCATTTGTCAGCCCCTCTATTCCGCGTATCTTATTTACCAGTTCATTCTTATCCATAAGTAAATTCATTTTTCTGTTATTTGACAAGTCTTACCATCTGAATACCGCCTTCTAATGAAGAGTTCAGCAATTCTTTTACATCGACTTCCAGAACTCTGGCAATCTCAAGCAAAGTTTCCAACCCCGGCTGTGAAGTATTCGTACACCATTTTGATACCGTGGCCGGATCCTTGCCAAGTTGCTCTGCCAACCATTTGTTGGTTCGTTTCTTTTCAACGAGTACCACTTTAATTCGATTTATATCTTTCATCGTTTCCATTTTGGTGATGATTATCTCAATATATTGCAAATGTAATGAATTAGTCTCAATTAAGCATTATTCAAATAAGGTAATAAGCTATAAACATTGCGAATTACATCAATATTTATGTGAGATATTGACCTTTTTACTCTTTATCGACAATAAAAATGAGTAACTTTGCACAAACGAATAGTCATTATGAATAAACACTTGACAGAAACAGAATTTTATCATAAATCACATATAGAGATACTATCTAATCATTTTTTAGAGAATGATTGGGTTTGGCTATATAAGAAATACTATGAAAGCAGTGATGGTGTGGAAAGATATCATAAGTACGTTTCTTATTTGGCGACCCCTATAAGTGCAGCGTTTTCATTGAAAACTCCGAATACTGACATACAAGATGATGTAAGAGTAGCTTTAATGGGTGATTATACATATAGGCCCTTTGCAAAACCAGGATTCGAAAATCTTGTAACAGTACGAGATTTCAAAGTATCAAGAACTTATTATAAGGATATTAGAATCGCTGAAGAATTGATTTACTATTTTAACCTTTTTGAGAGTAAAGAAGAAAATGGTGATACCTGCTATTACAAAATTGAAAACGATACAAAAAAACTTGTATGCCTTATTAACAAAGATTCTGTAAAAATATTGAATCAATATCTTGTAGAATTTATGGCCGCTAAAAGAATGGATTTGATATGTTGTTGCCAGTCAGAAATTGAATTTGATTTAGGAGCTATTGATTTGCCATTCGAAATAGAATGTACAAATGGTAAATTTAAGGATATCAGCCCAAATGCTAAATCTAACTATCAAATCTGTATATCACCACACTTTGCTAAAATTCAAAGCTGGTTTAATGGTAAGATCATATTTAACCATGAATCATTGAAAAGTATTATTGAACGGATGAAGACAAGTGTCAACTATATTATAGGAACAGATGTTAATGGTGCTCCGATAGCTTCTACGGTTGCAACAGATCCTTATACTCCTGTTTTTTTTGATAAAAAAGTACAAGCGTATTATAATTATCAAGGATGCCGTATAGAAGAATTACGTATCATAAGTCCTAACTTCACCTTAAGGTGCGATAATGACCATAATGATTATGTGGTGGTGTTTTTACGTGATATTCAAGACCTTCCTTATCGCGAACAATGTATATGGAAAGGTTTTAATATTACTCCTGACGGCAGAACATTTAGCAAACTTTTTCAAAAAACGATAATTGAAGGCAAATGGAATGGTGTTGCACAGTCTATAGACTTTGTCTTTCGAGATTTGTATAAAACCTTTGTCGCTAAATGGGAGGAGAAGTATGGTTGGAAACTGTTTAAGTCATTAAATGGAATCCAGGCAGAATATTTCAATCAAATTTGTATTCTAAATAGAGATGATTATGAAGCTCTTACTGACCTTGTAAAATATTTATCACTATTGCTACAAGAAAGCCTTGATTTGGAAATGATGGAAATGATTATTCCTGCTAAAACTGAAATCAAAGAAAAAGTAGTAAATGGTGAAAAAACTAAGGAATCAACTAAAGAAAAACCCTTATCACATCTTGATAGAATTTTAGAAACACTCAATATTGAAGGCTACAATTTTATTGTATTTCTCAGGAATCTTCAATCCTTACGTTCCTATATGCTTCATCGAAATAGTAAGAAATTAGATAAAGACAAAAAAAGGGCTTTTGAGTATTTCGGCTTAAATGAAGATAAATCAAATTCCCAGTCGGTTTCAAATAATGTATTATCGCTCGGTGCAACAGCTATTTCAAATATGATAAAACAATTGTAAATACATGTGTTATTACATCAAGATCTACATCTTTCAAAATTGAATCCTTTTCTATCCGGCTTTCCCCACCCGAAAATTAAGGTATGATGTCTGTGCCGCGGTCCGCCCTCCACTCCAAGGTACGGAAGGCTGTGCCCGATCAACGGCAGTCTGCATCATACCGCTTCATGCCGGAGCTTCGACCTGTCGAAACAACCGGTATTCCGCTATATGGGCATCCTGCCTGGTTGTTGCTCCGGCACATTCCGCCTTCTGTCCGTAGCTTTTCTTTCCGGGCCGACGGCGTCGTGGGCAAACGGTGACACATTCTGCTTGTGCCGTCCGTCGTGCCTCCGGCATGTCACAGGCAGAAAGAGTCCCCATTTTGTTTGCCCGGCAGACCGTTTCTTTTACCCGCCCAAGCCGTCATTCATCACTTTTATAAACATCCCCTTATATATACGGGACAATTCTGCCTTTTATATCTGTATCGGGATTACCTTCTCTCGTCATACCTTGCCTGCCGCCGCGTAGGTTTTATCAGGTGCGAATGTAGGCTGTCGCGCCTGATTCTTCCGTTTTGAAGTGCATTTTGAAGGAAAATCTTCCTTGCCGGGCAAGAGTATTTTGCTTCAAAAAAACGTCGAATGGGCTGTACCGACATCCTTGTCATGCACCATAAAACCCCAAGGCGGTCCGGCAGAAAGGATCCGACCAGAGGGAAGAAAAAAACAAAGTCACAGGTAATGGCAGGACTAACCACCTTGCCGCAAAACATTTTCAAATTATGCTATACATTCACACTATCGGTCGCATCGGAAAGGATTGTCAGGTTATCGAGGGTACACACGGTTCGTTTATTGCTTTTGACATGGCAGTAGATGACTTCTCGCACGGAAACGCCGTTACCACATGGGTAAGGGTACGCAGCAACAAGGAAAACCATATCCGCCTCTCCGAATACCTCACCAAAGGGCGCATGGTCCTTGTCGGGGGAACATTGTCAACTTCACTGTGGAAGGACAAAAACGGCGACAGCCAGATCCAGCTCTCCATCACGGCGGATGCCCTGGAGTTCATCAATACCGGTAAACGGGAAGGTACAACCTCCGAAGCCGACGGCCAAGCCGCAGCTGCCGATAACGCACCAGTTCCTCCGGCGGACATGCCACAGGACGGGGAGGAAGACCTTCCGTTCTGACATCTTCCGGAAAACGGTCACGGATGTAGTATTTACTAATTGTAGTAATTTAGGAGATTAGTAAATCCCGGGTTACGAAAAATAGTAGATACTACATTTAGTGGCTAAGTCTTTTAGTAGAGTAGTAAATACTACGATACTAAAATATGTTATAGTAGTAAAATAGTAAATACTAATTGTAGTGAAGACTAAAAATAGTATTATCTTTGTACCAGAACATTAAGACTCTGAATCATGACAAAAATTATAGCAGTTCTGAATCATAAAGGTGGGGTCGGAAAGACAACCACTACCATAAATCTCGCTGCCGCACTGCAGCTGAAGAAAAAACGTGTGCTCCTGATCGACATGGACGGTCAGGCAAACCTCACGGAATCCTGCGGCCTGTCCATCGAGGAAGAACAGACCGTGTACGGGGCGATGAAGGGCGAATACCCTTTGCCGCTGGTCGAACTGAACAACGGCCTTGCCATCGTTCCCTCGTGCCTTGACCTGTCGGCTGCCGAATCGGAACTTATCAACGAACCTGGCCGGGAACTGATACTGAAAGGGCTGATTGCGAAGCTGCTTGACAGCCGGAAATTCGACTATATACTGATTGACTGTCCGCCATCGCTGGGACTGCTCACGCTCAATGCGCTTACCGCATCGGACTTCCTGATTATCCCGGTACAGGCACAGTTCCTCGCCATGCGCGGTATGGCAAAGATTACGAATGTGGTTAAAATCGTCAGGGAACGCCTGAATCCGGGACTGAGCATCGGAGGTATCGTGATCACCCAGTTCGACAAGCGCAAGACGCTTAACAAAAGCGTGTCCGAGCTCATCAACGATTCTTTCTGCGACAAGGTGTTCAAGACCGTCATCCGGGACAACGTGGCTCTGGCGGAAGCTCCTATCAAGGGTCTGAACATTTTCGAGTATAACAAAAACAGCAACGGGGCCAAGGATTATATGGACTTGGCGCTGGAGGTACTGAAACTAAAGTAAAAACAATATGGGCAAAAGCGATTTATTGAAAGACGGTATGAAAAGCGGCCTTGACGGGCTGCTTTCATCAACCAAAAAATCCCCGCAGAAAAAAGAAACGGTTCCGGCCAAGGCGGAAAAGGAACCGGCGGTGCATTGCAACTTCGTCATTAACAAGAGCATTCATACCAGGATGAAATACCTGGCCATCGAAAAGAACATGTCTCTCCGTGACATCGTCAACGAGGCCATGAGAGAATATCTGGAGAAGCATGAAAAATGATTGAAAATTTGAAAGACGCACTATGAGAGAAATAAATCCCAAAGAAACCACCCGTGCATACGCATTTGAGCTTTGGATGAAAGCCCCGATGCCGATGGTTACATTTTTCAAGACTTTGGATGTCAGTCGTCTGGTCAAAATCAGCAAAAAGTCAGGTATGAAATTCAATATGCTGATGTGCTGGTGCATCGGCAAGGCGGCAAGCGGTATCAAGGAATTTTATATGCTGCCTGTCGGAGACAAATTGATGCAATATGATGCCATTGCGGTTAATACCATTGTTATGAACAAGGACAATGAGGTCAGTTCATGCGATGTGCCCTTTTCTGATGATTTGCAGCTATTCAATGAAGATTATCTGAAATTGACAACGGAAGTAGCACAAAGCTGTGAGAACCACGACTTGACTGAAAGCATGGTAATAGGAACTTCCGCACTGGCCCAATATGAAATTGACGGTGCGGTAGGTATGTACAGCGGTATCTTCAACAATCCGTTTATAATATGGGGCAAGTACCGTAAGGGGTTCTTCAGGACGACACTGACGGTTTCATTCCAATTCCATCACACTCAAATGGATGGGGCACATGCTGCAAAGTTCCTGGATCGCTTGCAGCAGGAAATCAATAAATTACTTGTATAGCGATGAATATGGAAACACAAAGATTGATACTTCGTCCCTGGACAGAAAACGATGCAGAGTCTCTTTATAATTATGCCAAAGATCCTGCTATCGGCCCCATTGCCGGGTGGCCTCCTCATACATCTGTGGAAAACAGCAGAGAAATAATACGCGATATCCTTTCTGCACCCGAGACATACGCTGTAGTATTGAAAGAAACCAATGAACCGATAGGCAGTGTCGGAATTATGTTCGCTGATGGCGTACACAGTGCGGATATGCAGGATGGAGATGCAGAAATAGGATATTGGATAGGTGTTCCTTATTGGGGACAGGGACTTATACCGGAAGCCGTACAACGTTTGTTGAAGCGTTGCTTCGTCGAACTTGATGTGAAACGGGTCTGGTGTGGACATTATGACGGAAACATCAAATCCCGCAGGGTAATGGAAAAATGTGGATTCAAGTACCATCACACAGAAGAAGGAAAGACTTCTCCGTTAGGAGATATCCGTACAGAACATTTTACTTTGCTTACCAGAGAGGACTGGAAAAAACGGTAAGAGAAATATAAAAATGTCCCATGATAAGAACTACGATAAAATCATTTATACAGGCTGATTTGGAATCTGTCTGGCATTCTGTCACTTCACTTTACGACTATTCATGGCGAAGTGACATAAAGGACATAGAAGTTTCCGACGAGCGCCATTTCAGGGAGATAAGTAATGAAGGCTATGTCACCTGTTTTACTGTTACTGTTATAGAGCCTTTTCTAAAATATTCATTTCTTATGGATAATGTGAACTTTTCCGGGGAGTGGACGGGACATTTCAGACAGGCTGAAAATGGAACGGAAGTGATTTTTACAGAGTCAATTAGCCTAAAGAAATGGTGGTTATATCCTTTTGCATTGTTGTATTTGAAATTACAGCAGAAACGGTATATAGCTGACCTGAAAAGAAAATGTGAACAAGAATGAACGGATCGGCCAAGTATATAATACGCCATTTGCAAGGTAGTGAGAACCATTTGCTAAGAGAATTTCTTTACGAAGCGATTTATATCCCTGAAGGAGTCAAACCGCCCTCAAAGGACGTGGTGGATTTACCTGAACTGAAACTGTATATTGAGGACTTCGGAAAGAAAAAAGATGACTTTTGTCTGGTCGCAGACTGTGAAGGGAAAGTGGTCGGTGCAGTATGGGTACGTATTATGAATGATTACGGACATGTGGATGACAGGACCCCATCGCTCTCCATATCCCTATATAAGGAATACAGGAGTAAAGGCATAGGAAGCCATCTTATGCGTGAAATGTTTCGATTACTTGAGAGCAAAGGATATAGTCGCGTCTCTCTGTCCGTACAAAAGGCGAACTATGCCGTCCGAATGTATCTAAAACTTGGATTTAAGATCATCCATGAGACTGAAGAGGAGTTTGTCATGCTTAAAGATCTCTCACTATCCTACTAAAGACGGACAACCTCTTATATATGTCATCTTCTTCAAGAAGACATCTCCCTATTATATTATAGATTACCGGTAAATTATCGGTAATCTTTTTCTTTTATAGTTCCATAGAACATTTCTTTTATAATTCATCTTTTACCGCTTTCCGGCTTCATTCCCGCCGCACCGGCCTTGGTTTTATCAGATGCAAAGGTCTGCTGTCGCGCTTGATCCTCCGGCTTGAAGTGCATTTCCTGCAAATTCTTCCTTTCTGTGAAAGAGTAATTGGCAGGAAAAGCCGTCGTATGAAGCTGTACCGACAGCTGTAAACCGCATCCATAAAACCCCAAGGCGGTTCAAACGGGAAAAGAACCGACCAGAGGGAAATAAAAAAACAATTCAAAATTGACATCGACATGGATAAAATAAGATTGGTAGTTTACAACGAATATGCACTGGGCTATATCATGCCCCAACAACCCGACAAGGTTTGCACATTGGCAGACAGGACTACGCTCGGCGCACCGTTCCGGACAATGCTTGAACCCTATTTCATCGGAAAGAACGATACCGTAAGGCTGGCCGGCAGGAAAGACTTCGACACGTTCCGGCTATCGTTCGGGGGGTACGACAATACGCAAATGTACGAGTATGACACCAACCAACAGGAATAGCAGTAATCAGAAAATCAATGTATAACAAATCAAAATTTATGAATTATGGAAACAATGAACATTCAATCAGTAGCAGAGAAGAACATCGTATCAGTAGTTTTGGCAGATATTCAGCCGAGTAACTATAACCCACGCAAGAATTTTGATGTAGCAAGCCTTGCGGAATTGGCGGAAAGCATCCGTCAGCAGGGCGTCCTCCAGCCTATCGGGGTGCGTCCCATTGCGGAGAACCGCTTTGAAATCATATTCGGGGAACGCAGGTATCGTGCCTCACTCATGGCAGGACTGGAAGAAATTCCGGCAATCGTTCTGAATGTTTCGGACGAGACCGCCGAAGAAATGGCGGTGACGGAAAACCTGCAACGCAAGGATGTAACCCCTATCGAGGAAGCAAACGCCTATCAGAGGCTGATAGAAAGCGGACGGCACGACATTCAGTCTTTGGCCATGCAGTTCGGCAAGAACGAGACCTATATCCGCACCCGACTGAAGTTCGTCTCCCTTATCCCCGAAATAGCAGAATTGTTGGAAAAGGATGAAATCACTATCAGCGTGGCAAGCGAAATTTGCCGATATGGCGAGGACATCCAGAGAGAGGTTTTCGACAAGCACTTGAAAGAGGGTATCATGTTTGGCAGTTGGCGAGGCATGAAAGCGACCGAGGTGGCAAAGAACATCGAGCGCCACTTCACGACAGACCTTGAACGCTACAACTTTGACAAGACCCTTTGCCTGTCATGCCCCCATAATACCAACAACATGACATTGTTCTGTGAGGGAACATGCGGAAAATGCGCCAACAAAGGCTGTCTTGATGAAATGAATGCCGCATTTTTGACGGAAAAGGCAATAGAGACCATTAAGGCTTATCCTGCACTATCTCTAAGCCATGACGCATATTGCTATAATGCGGATGCGGTTAATCGCCTCAAGGAAATGGGCTATGAGGTTGTGGCACTGCAATGCAGATACAAAGACTACCCGACACTTCCCGAAGAGCCTGAAGCCGGAGAATATGATACGGAAGACGAATATAAGGAAGCTAAGGTTGAGTATGAGCAGGATATGAACGATTATATGGAAGAGGGCAAGGAACTTGTACGCAGGGCAGAAGTAGGCGAAATATCGCTCTTCGCACGGATTGGGAACGAAGACATTGTCAAATGTTATGTGGAGAATTCCATGATGAATGCCGTCAGTGGACAACAGGCAGGACAGGAACAGCTTTCCCCGATTGAAAAACTGGACAAGCAGGACAAGCGAAACAAGGAGATTGCCAGGGAAAAGACCGTGGAAGATACCAAAAAACAGATTTTGGAAGTGGATATGACCGAAACCAAGTTCGGGGCTGACGAAGAAAAGATGATTTATTTCTTCCTGCTTTCATCGTTGAGAAAGGAACACTTTGCCGCCGTTGGCATAGAGGGAGAACATTCGCCCTATCTGTCCAACGAGGACAAGACAAATATTGTGGCCAATCTTACCCCAAAGGCAAAAGCCGTCATCCGCAGGGATTTCCTGATTGAGAATTTCAAGAACGCATACGGAAGCAACGCCATAGCCGACATGTTGCTTGAATTTGCAGGAAAACACATGCCGGAAAGACTTGCCGACATCGAGAACGGACATAATGAAGTTTACGAAAAAAGACATCAGCGCATCGAAGAAAAGAAAGCCGTCCTTTTGGTGCAGGAACAGGCCAAACAGGAAGCAGAGCAGACTGAAGCCGATGCGGACAACGAAAAACAACCTCAATCCCAAGAGGTTGCTGCTTGACCATAATTCATAGTTGATTTCAGATGCAGGGCGGAGAAATCCGTCCTGCTTTTCTGTTGAGTGCCGGAGGCAGACCGGCGCCGCCTGACCTTTTTTATACACCTCCCTGTCTTTCGGCAGTCTCCGTCTGCTGAAACAGTACGGACCGGGTTCTGGCTGATTCCTACAGGCCGCACGGGCGGTCTTCCGTCATCGGCCGGCCCGGATAACCTTTATAGCCGGACCTCTTATAATACCCCGGTAGTCTCAACATTTGTTTTCAGCGAAGTTACAGCATCTTTCCGGACAAACGCAAGATCCGGGTGAATTTGGGAAACAATCTCCAATCCTGCGGATAGTATTCTTTCCCAAAATCTTGCACGAAGTCCAGACAGAGCTGTGCACGGGCGAAAAAAATTGTTTCACCTTAAATCTTCGTTATTATGAATACATTTTCTTTCCCTCAGATTTCAGTAAATTACAAGGATGCCGATGCTGCAAAACGTACCTTGGTAAACTCCTCCAGAGTGAGCTACGACATCTTCAAGGAGGCATACGATGAATGTATGCAGCATCATGAGGAATGCTGGGTGATGTTCCTCAATCAAGCCAACAGGCTTCTCGGACTCTCCTGCATATCAAAATGCGGCATCAGCCAGACCGTTGTGGATGTCCGTATCATCCTGCAGACGGCTCTTCTGGCCCATGCCTCGGGCATAATCCTCAGCCACAACCACCCGTCAGGCAACATGGTGGCCAGCTCCAGTGACAATGCCATCACAAGCAAACTCAAGAAAGCCTGCGAAATCCTTGACATCACTCTCCTTGACCATATCATCCTCTCGGATACAGGCTATCTGAGCTACGCGGACGAAGGGATGCTTTGACAGCATCTCTTTTCACGGCAAATCCCGTTATACTGCCGCCCTCATGTGCGCCAGGCGGAGACTGTTATAAAACCTTCATGCACGACGGCAGCCCTGGGCTGCTGTAAGCACTCCGGTCCGGATCTGTGGCTGATGACGGAATCCGGCACGGGCCGTATTCTGCCATCGGCCGCTCCGGGAACCTTTATAGCGGCACCTGTTTTAACGCCGTCCGTCATAAGCCCCCGCCACCACCCTTATCCCTTTCTATTTTCCCTCTTGTATTGACATGAGAGTCATTTCTTCTTTCGTCGTCCTTCCCGTCGCCGCGTGGACTTTACTGGTGCGAATGTAGGCGGTCGAGCCTGTTCCCTCCGTTTTGAAGTGCATTTCCTGCAAATTCTTCCTTTCTCTGAAAGAGTAATTGGCAGGAAAAAACATCGGGAGAGGCTTTGACGACCGTCTCTCGATGCACCGTAAATCCCGAAGCGGCTCCTCCGAAAAGGAGGCCGAACAGAGGGAAGAAAAACAAAATCGTTAAATATCAGAATTATGGACAAGGACATCAAAGAAAGCAGAGAGTACCGTCTCGCTAAAGACTGGGAAATGGCAGTCAACAATTACAGTTTCAATCCGGCTCGATTTGCAGCAGCAATACCGACCATGCACCCGACACTGCAGCAAAGCCTGTATAGGTTGATTAAAGAGTGCATCAAGGTTATGGCGGATGACAGCCGCAGGTACGACGAACGCAATATGGCTTCGCACGAGGAAGCGAAATGTATCATGGAGTACCTGAAAGAACACGGGAGAAACATACCATTAAAGTGATAGACCGATGAAAAAGAAAGAGGTGGAATTTGCCGGCAGAACTTATTCTTGCCGTGTGGTGAAATCAAATGAAGGTGAAGAACTCCTTATCGGCTCAACAGGTTTGCTTGACGCACTCCAGCCCGGTAGTTTCGACAGCGAGAACGAGGGCTTTGCGAGTAAGGAGGCTGAGAAATTATACGATGAGATTTTTTTCTTCACCGATGCCGGAAGTCTTGAGCTGCCGGATGACGAGCTGGTTGAGATGCTGAAAGAAGACAACCCGGAATGGTTTGAATAAAATGAATATATAAATCTATTAAAAATCAAGATTATGGATAAAGAGTATGTAATGAGAGTGGCTGCGACAATTCGCGAACAGCTGGTAACGATGACCGACACGCCGGTCCTTATGTCATGGGGCATCGGGGAGTTTATGGCAACAGTATTCAATGACCTGCCGGGACTGAAATTCCATGTAAACGGAAGACTCTTCCAAGGGGAAGTGCTGATCTGTCTGAACGGCTCGGACTATTATGAAGTATATCTCCGGAACGGGACAGACATAGAGTGCCTCAGTGACGAAGTCTGCTTCGATGAACTGGGAGAACTGATAGACCGCCATATTGAAAGCGGAACTGACAAAGAGGAATATGCACGCTTCTGTGAACAGGCAGCCATGTCATTCGGATTTGGCAATTGAGGAAGTACTGTACTTATAGGCTAACCCCGAAGGCTCGCATCTGAACCTCCGGGGTTATTGCTGTGTTATGGATGTGTTTTGTCCTTGTCTGTATCTTGATTCTCACACCGGTTCCCTTGTTTGTCAATGTAGTACCAGTCATCACTTTCCCAATACCAGTGCTCGCTGCCGGAGCCTGCCACCTCTTTCCGTTCCCCCGAATCGGTGACTTTCGCCTTGCCACCCTCGAATGGATAGCCGAAGGCAAAACGAGGACGGATGACGGTCTTGCCTGTCTCGTCTGCGTAACCGATACGCCCTTTCCGGTCCACTATGCGGTACAGTCCTTCACTTACATAGTCGTCTCCGTTGTCATATTGAAACGCTGCATAATGTCTTGCACTGCCGCAACTGCACAGCAGCAATACGGCACTCAGATAAATGATAATCTTGTTCATGATGCGGGTTGTTTTCATTTGATAATCTGTATTTGTTAATGTCAAGGCAGCAGGAACTGCATGTTGAAACGGCAGAACAGCATCCTTCTTTCCCTGATTATATTCATGTCTTCTTTTCTCCATATTCCATTCAATGATACCAAGTAAAAAGCCAGAAGATTAAACACAAATCAATCAGCCACAGACCAAGCGGCAATAGTAACTGAAGCCAGAAATATTTTTTATCCTTTTTTTTCAGGATATCGGCGGTAATAGGCTTGTTCTCTCGCTTTTGTGAAATATTTCTTTTCTATCCTGGAAAATTGACGGAAATACACCGAAAGATTCTCCCTTCTTTTTTACTCTTCAAAAAGCAGCAGATATTCCACCTTCCTTCTCCGCTCGATGCTCGGAACTACCTTGCCTTTATAGCAGCGGAAGGAAATGTACTCCTTGTAAATATCCCTGTTTCCGGCTTCCAGTTTTTGTATCAGCTTGCTTTTGGGAAAGTCTTTGCTACCTAAAAGCCGGTACGGGCCTACCTGGTAGGCAAGACACGAGAGCAACGTAGAATCACGCCCGAATCTGCTGAACAGACGGCAAAGTTTCATCATGTCCGCTCGCAGGATGGAGTCTCCCTGAGCTTTTGTGATGTCGTTGGTAAAACTCTCTCCGGGAAGAACCTTATGACCCCATCCCACATAGGGCCAATGTTTTTTCTCACCATGCCAACCCTCATAGTATTTCGTGCATCTGATTGCCCTCTCCAGCGGTGGCAGCTTGTATATGGACAGTTGGGCAGTTCCCGTTTCTGTCCCATGCCTTTCCTTCCCATAGACTGTTGCCACTGCAGATACCAGCAGTATGATGACAAACATCCTTACGTGCTTCATTTCGCACCCCGTTTGTTCAACACATCCTTGATCATCTCCTTCACGTCCTGACCCACCTGCACGAAGTTCTTGTACAGGATGCGTTCCCGTTCCTCCCTCGATTTGAAGGTGTAGAATCTCGGCAGCGGCACATACGCGGCTTCCTCTTTCTTTATCTCTCCCATATCGAAGTCCGTCTTGCAGAAAAACTTTGTGGTCTTGAACTCTTCCGACTCCTGAATGTTCATCGAGCCGCCTACGCCGGTCTTGGTTTTCACGAAGTCCCTCGCTGTCTGCCCGCATATCCATCCCGTTGCCATATCGGAAATCTTTGATGCCGGCACCAGACTGTCCATGTTCTCGTTCAGGTTAATGCTGGTCTTGTCACGGTCAATGGTCACGCCCTTCTTCACTTGCACGACCTTACCGAAAATGTCATTCGACAGCCATTCCAGTGTCTCTTTCGAGCGGGCCGAACCGCTGACCACGTTACCCACGGTCGTGATGATCTTCTGCATACCTACCTTGCCGTAGTCGGCCTCCAGCTGCGGCAGCTCCTGGAATCCCAAGGTCACGCTCACCTTGTTGCTTCGGGCAGTTCCTATCAGTCGGTCTATCTTGTGGAAATACAGCGTCGGCAGCTCGTCCACGATGATGCTCACCGGGATGTTCTTCCCTTGGCCTGTATTCACTCGGGTGACAAGACGGTTCAGGATAAGGGCGTTCAGCGCACCGATAATGCTCTCCATCTCCGGGTCGTTGGCGATGAGCAGGTAGCTCGGGTTCTTCGGATCGCTCACCTTCAGGTCAAAGTCATCCCCGTCACGGTGGAATATCCAGTACGATTCCTTGGTCGCCAGACGGGACGTATAGACACGCAGCGTACCGATCATACCTTCCAACTGCTCCATGGCCTTGTTCCTGAAGGCAGTCTGGAACGGCCCGAGCAGCGGTGCCACCTCGTTGTCAGTCTCCAGTACCTCAAAGATGGTCTGATAACTTTCGTTCAGGAACGATAATATGTGCGGCATGTCCGAATACTTTCCCAGCCAGTAGGCCGGCTCCACGATGTTGCCGCCCTCTTTGTCACGCACGACTCCGGTCGGCTTCCAGAATTTGGTTTCCGGGTCCTGACGTTTCTCCGCATACAGCATGTTTCCGTCCTTGTCATACGGCTCCCGTTCGTAATTGACAAAGAAATAGATGCAGGCAGCAAGGAAGTTCACAGCGGATGTCTGGAAAAACTGGTCGCTTCCGCCGCCACCTTCCTTCTTGCCCTTCTGCAATGACTCGAGCAGGGTTTCCGCCGTCTCACTGGCTGCCGCCAGGTTGTTGATGTATTTTGCCTGAATAGGATTGACACGACGGCTGTATTCCACGTCCACGAAGTTGATCATGTTGAACTTGCACCCCTTGGGAACTCTTCCAAGTTTCTCGTTCAGCTTGTAATGGTAGTAAAGTTTCGTGGCAAGTGTCGGGAATTTATAGTCATATACAACCATGGCAAACCCCTTGGCACTGTGCTGACGGATGAACGGTTCAATGATACTGAATGTTTTACCCGAGCCGGGAGTTCCCACGACCCACGTCCCGCGGAAAGGGTTGCTGATACTGACCCATCCCTTGCGGAACTTCCCCTTGTAATAGTAGCGCATCGGGATATTCACGCTGTATTTGTTCTCCTGAATCTCTTCGCTCTGCTCGAAACTCTCGTTCTCGAAGTTGAAGCGGTCCTTCATCAGGCCCTCCTTGATGAACTTGGAGATATTGTCCAGGGCTATATGTACCAGTATCACTCCCACGAGCGAAGCCGCCATGTATAGGATACGGTTCAGCGGCAGCGTATAGAGCCGCATTTCCATCGGATGTCCGAACAGCCATACGGACAGGACAAGCAGAAGCAGTCCGCCGGTCAGGGGAAAAATCACCTGCTTGCGGGCGTTGAACTCCAGATGCTTCTTGTTCCTCGTACCGATACAGGTGATGCAGATCAGCAGTATCGTGGCTATCTTGCTGTACACGAGATGGCCGTCCTGATAGATCGTCCATCGCTTGATACGTCCGTGGATGTCAGTCAGTATGCCGCCCCACTGGTCGAATACTGCCGGGTCAATGGCATACTCGAAGAACTCCAGCAGAACCGACACATAGACGACTGCACGGAATATCTTGTAGAATCCTTGTAACTCTTTGCTTTCTTCCATTTTTTATAGCTTTTTTATTGGGTTGTGGTTCTGATCGCCTCGGATATTGTTGGACTTGATTATTTTGATTCAGACGAAAATAAATGTCATGTTTTTGCAGTAAAAAACAAGACTTTTCTTATATTTGCATCCGGAACAAAACGATTCGATTATGGTGATTACTAAACAGGTACAGGAAATACTGGACGCCACGCCTCCGGGCAAGGTGCTTACCATTGCCGATTTCAATGTGCTGCCGGAGTACCAGCCTGCGTTGGTCAAGGCACTCAGCCGTCTGGTGGCAGAAGGCTCTATCTGCAAGATTGCCAAAGGACGGTACTACAAGCCTAAACAGACGGTGTTCGGCACATTGAAGCCTCCGGTGGCAGAGGTGGTCAAGGACCTTCTGGAACGTAACGGCAAGCCAATCGGCTATATGACCGGTACGGCAGCATTTGCGCAGTTGGGGTTGACGACACAGATCACATCGGCCATTACGATAGGCACGAACAAATACCGCCGGCCTATGAAACGGGGCGAATACAGCGTGTCCTTCCTTGTACAGCCTAATGCAATCACACGGGAGAACATTCCTCTGCTGCTGATCCTTGACGCGCTCAAATTGCTCCGTGAGATTCCGGCAACATCACCTGACGATTGTGTGCGGGGCGTTGCTCGGCTGATAGCCGCTCTGTCCGAAGGCGATCTGGAGAAACTGGCGGACCTGGCCGAAAATTACCAGCCGTATGTCCGGGCATTGCTGGGTGCCATTCTGGACAGTCTTGGAGCTGACACCCGACAATTGCGTGCGACACTCAATGGGGTCACGACCTACAAACTTCCTGTCACCGCACAGGCTTTACCCACCAAATTAAAATGGAACATCGTATGAGACTACACGAGAATCAGCAACTGTTTGCCGATGCCATAGAAGCGGCTGCACGTCCGGTACAGGACGGCGGACTCGGCATCAAGAGTATCTTTATCGAGAAAGACTATTGGATCTGTCGTTCGCTGTCGCTTATGGCTACCGGAGACAAGGATAATCGTGCCATTTTCAAGGGCGGAACTTCCCTGACCAAGGCCTACGGCATCGGGGCACGTTTCTCCGAGGACATTGACGTGGCCATCGCCGAAGCATGGACACTGAGCGGAAACCAGCTAAAGAACCTCATACGCCGTACATCGAAGAATATGACAGCCGGACTGGAGGAACTGGTCATCCCCGGCATGACAAGCAAGGGATCGCATTACCACAAGGCGTTTTACACCTATCCACGGGCCATAGATACGGAACAGGTCGGAGCAATCCGGGCTGGGCAACTCCTGGTAGAAATCAACAGTTTTGCCAATCCATATCCTTTCGAGCGGCGTTCTCTCTGCAGTTTCCTGACAGAGTTCCTGCAGGCTACCGGCAACAACCGTATGATAGAGGAATACGGGATGCAGCCGTTCGAGGTCAATGTGCTTGACCGTCGCCGCACGCTGACCGAGAAATTGGTGTCACTCATCCGATGCTCGCTGGCCAATCTGTATATGCCGCAGTTGACGGCCAAAATCCGTCATTTCTACGATCTGCATCATCTGCTGAAAGATGAAGAGTGCCTCACGTATCTTCATAGCGATGCTTTCCCCGAAGATTTCAGGTCACTGCTCGAACACGACCGGCAGAGCTTTGACAAGCCCGAAGGCTGGCGTGACCGGCGACTGGAGGAGTCCCCGTTGATGACAGATCTGCCGCAGGTTTGGGGCAACTTGCAGACAGTTTACATGGGTGAACTCCCGGATTTGGCATATCGTGCCATTCCGGCCCCCTCGGATGTCGAGGAAAGCATACGTCGCTTGATGGCATTACTGCGTGAATTCGGCTCTGGTTTGTAATCGTATGTTGTCCAACAATGTCAAAGAACGCAATCGTATATCTCTGGTTTACCGGTTGATGGTTATAATCGGGCGTACCTTGTGCGCCTGTGTCTTGGGTGTTTCCTGTATGGCTCCGCTGCCCATCGAGTAAAGCCAGGCTTTTGCCGTTTCCTGTTCGGCCACTTCCGTGGATGTCCAGTACCAGCAGTCGCCGTCGGTCAGGGGCAACGGATCGCCCCCGCACTGTTCGATGACAGGATTTACCGTTTCCCGGATAGTATATAGCAGACGCATCTGTGCCACCGACGGAACGTATGCGCTCTGCCCGTAACACCAGAGGTCAAAGACCGCTTCCGCCATCGGCGAAGCCGTTTCCTTCGTTTCATATAGAGCGAATGTATTGGCATTGCCGTCATGTGCCGCGAGGTCCGCAGATGTGCCTTGGGCAATACCGAGGCTGTCGGCAAATGCCTGCGGGGTGATGTCCCACAGGTAAACCGCGTAGCCGTTTCCTTCCGCACCCTCATGCTGCCGGGTGTCGAACACGACGGCCACAGCCTTTTTCCCGGATTGCTGGTATTCCGTGTAGGACAAGGCCGTTCCGTCCTCGCACAGGACATGTCCCGGGCGGACAGCCGTGTCCGGTACGTCTATATGCGCGTCACAACCTGTCACGGCGACTGCTGCGACAAGTACCGGTACGAACCGGCTCACCTTTCTGAAAATGTTCTGTTTCATCTTTTCCCTTATTTTATCGGTAGTTTCACACCAAGGGCTACACCTACCCGAAGCAGATCCGCGCCCTTTATCATCAAATCACTCTTCGCCTGCCAGTACAGCGTCCATCCGGACCGCAGCACGTAATTGTGCTCGTAACCGAAATGCAGGCCGCCCAGGAACTTCTTCGTGTCGCTTCCTGCCGAAGCTCCTATACGCAGGTTGCCGTAATGATTGCGGCCCCGTACCACGCAAGGCTTGTATGCCACGCCAAAGCCATAGGTGCGGTAGTTGCGCCAGAAGGATTCCGGACAGATATGGCCGCACGGGCCGCATTCGGCCCACTGCAGGTAGCCGTTGGCAAAGAACTCCCACGCGTGCCGGTAGTTCATTTCATGTTCGTATGAAAACGTCACGTCCATACCGTTCCTGTAAAGCAGCCCGACCCCCAGTGAAAGACGGCCGCTGTTGCGTTGTGCGTTCGCGCTGAAGGCAAGGCACATGCAGGCAAACATCAGAATCAGAGTCTTTCTCATAATCATTCCTCCTCCAGCAGGTCAGCGTTAAACGAATCGGCAGACAACACATCCTCATAATCGATGTTCAGGCTGATATTGCGGCCGCTGATTTGCTTTTCCGTCATTTCGACAGTCAGCAGCTTGTCGTTCGGGAAGGTCATCTTCTTGATGACAAGCACATTCCTGTAGCCATGTCGGAATGTCTTTCCCGGTTCCAGTATCATCGCCGGAGTAAGCTCGATAGTCTGGGCGTTGGTGGCCTTGGCGAGTTTCTTGTCAACGAGCTTTACCCTGATCTCATCGATGTCGAAACGGATGTTCGTCTTGTTCTCTATGGAAAAGTCTATGAAGAAGTAGTCCCCGACAGAGTATATGTTGTTCAGGCGCATCACCATACGGTGTGCCTTGGTGGCCACATTCCTGATTCTCGCCGGAGAGTTCCAGATCCGTCTGGCAAAGCGCGTCATCTCGGCGGTTGACATCGATACTGCCGGATTGTTGTAGGCGTTGCGCTCGTGAGGGAGTATCTCCTTGTCCGTTACGGCTTCCTTAAGCCGTGTGGTGTAAACCAGCGCGTATTGCGTGCGGTAGCGTTCCGTGATGACGGTCACGATGGCAATCACCTCGCCGTCCTCGTGCCCGGCTTCTTTGGGTTTCAGCCGTACAATGTTGTCCAAAGGCTGGTCGCCAACCACCTTGTCGGTGGAAATGTCCACCATGCGTACCGGCTCCGATGCCGTGATGACGGTCGTCACCTGTTCGTTGACCGTCAGTTGTTCCATTTCCTCGTAGGTCGTCTGCGCCTGTGCATTCCGCGTTCCCAGCAGTCCGGCTGTCAGAAGAAATACCGTTCCGATTTTCTTGAGATTCATATTCATGTCGTTGATTGTTTATATTCCATTTGTTTTTCTTTTACCCTTATGTCGTCGTATGTATTCGCTCCAGTTCTTCCCGGATACGGAGTTCGGCGATGTCGCAGTACTCCTTCACGGTCTCGAATCCGATATAGTGCCGTCCCGAACGGATTGCGGCAATGGCAGTCGTTCCGGACCCGATGCAGTTGTCCAGCACGGTGTCCCCCTCGTCGGTGTAGGTGCGTATCAGGTACTCGACCAGTGCCACAGGCTTCTGGGTCGGATGATAGAATGCCCCTGTCTTGTGTTCTTTCGGGATGAAAATGACCGATGTCGGATATTTGTTGTCCGCCATGCGTACCGGTACCAGCTTCATCTCCCCGTAGCACCGGTTCGTGAAACTGCCTTCCGTCATGCTGCGTCCATGGTTTCTCCTTTCGGGAGGGCACGGTGTCATCTGCGGATGATACACGGGCTGCTTCATGTAGAACACCAGAATGTCCTCATGCTGGCGCAACGGCATCCGGTTGGCATTGAGATGGCCCGTAACACGGTCCTTCTGCCATACGAGGTTATAACGCCAGATTCCCGGTTGGGAAAGCATGAGATGCGCGGAGAATATTCCCTGGGCGAACAGGATTATCGGACTGTCCGGCTTGATAATCCTACGGTACTGCTCCCACAGCGGACCGAGGGGTATCTGCCTGTCCCAACATGCTGACCGGTTGCCGCGGTTCAATACACCGTAAGGCAGGTCGGCGATGATGGCATCGACGCTTCCCTCCGGCATACGGCTCATGCCTTCCAGGCAGTCCATGTTGTATATCTTGTCCGTCTCTATCATATCGCGTTGTTTTTCGGCCCTCCAAGCTGCAGGGCACTCGCCCAAGTACAACGTCCCTTCCGGTTTTCCCGGACCTCACACTCCCAGAAGGTATTCATCTCCGCGTGCTTGAAATTGACCGCCCCGTCTCCCGGCCCGTAAAAGCCGGTGTATTTCTGGAAGGCGAACAAGGCGATTTTCCGCCCGTCCTCTGCCAGAAAGTTGCATATTAGGGCGAAGCGTCCACCTTTCTGCCACCATTGGGTACTCACGAGTTGCCCGACGAATGTTTCGGCCTTGTCGGGAGCGAGGAAGTCATCGTAGTAAAAGCCGTCCGTTCCCTCATGTAGTTTTGAAATATCTGTTTCCATTGTCTCGAACCTTTTTATTTCCTTTTTTCCTGACCATTGACCAGATAGACGAAAGTCCCGTATTTCAGCTTGACCTTGTTTTTCTTGATGGCCTTGCTGATGGCGTTGCTCGTCTTCTGGTAAGCGTTGTTCACCGCCTGCATTCCCCATTGGGCGAGGCTGTTCCCTGTAGTTCCGGTACTCATGCTCATGTTGCCCGACATGGCACTGCTGGCCACATCCTTGCTCGTTTCCCGGAACTGGCTGTTCGGTACATACAGGCCCTCCATACCGTCCGTGTCATAAAGCGCGAGACTGACCTTCACAAGCTCGTCGTCCACAAGGATGCTGTTGATGTTTCCCTTGACACGTCCGGACGAGAAGCCGCTTACCGTGGCGTACAGGTACGTACCCCGTTTCACTACGCACTCGTCTATTTCCACGTCATCCAGCAGGCGCAGCCTGATGCGCGAGCCGTCCACAGCCTTGATGTCCTCGTCTATGATGGCCTGGATCAGCTTCGGTTCACGGGCATCCTTCGCCAGCGTGTTGAAATAGTCCGAGGTGGTCTTCACCTTGCGGACTACCGCGCTGGGCGGTTCGTCTGCCGACGGTGCTTGCACCGGACGTTTCTCCTCGTCGATGGTGCCGGCCTCCGGTACATTCTGCGGCGGAACGGTGTCCGTGGTATCCGCCTCTTCAGGGGGCATCACCATGTTCTGTCCTTTCAGCCGTGCTTCGGCAAGGGCCTTTTCCAACTCCGCGAGTGCTTCCTGTTCACGCTCTTTGGCGGCGGCAATTTCCGCTGCCGCTGCTTTTTCCTGCTGTTGCTCATCGAGCAGGGCGATGTCATCCTGCGTGTATTGTGATTCATATTCTTCCTTGTTTTCATCAGGTTCGTCTCTTTCTATGTTGCCGACCGCCGAGTAGTCCTGTATCTTGCCCCACGATTTCTCCATGTTCTCGTATTTGCTGCCAATGCCGTCATCCTTGATCTGCGCTTCCGGCAGTTCCGGATTCAGGAATTCCGTTGTCTGCAGCGTCTTGTCCGGTATATCCGCCGTTTCAGTATGAAACAGGTCGAATATGAAGTAGGACGCACCGAGCAGAGGGATATAAAGAATGGCAGGGAGCATGTACTTCGGCTGTCTGAAATTGATTTTCTCAAATATCTTTTTCATGGCAAGTCTGTTTTGCTACGGTTTGTATTTCCTGTCCCGGTTTCCCTCAGTTCCTCTTCCTGCAACATCCTGTGCCGCTCCCTCAATACCGAATCCTGCATCTCTGTCGCTGTCCTCTCCGCCGGCTGGTGACGATATACCACTGTTATACGGTAGATGTTCCATGCCAGCCCGCCCAGCACGAAAGCGAACACGATGACCAGAAAAAGAGTACGGTGCACGTTGGCAAAGCCCTGCACCTTGGCTGCCGCCTTGTCTATACGGGTCGCCTTGGCAAACTTGCGTCCGGCTTCCACATCACGCTCATAGCGTTCCTTGTACTTCGGATCATTCCTGTCAGGTATCTTTTCGCCCAGCAGCATCCGTCTGAATCCCTTGATGTTCATATCCTTGATTGTTTAATAGTTGCTCTTGCTTTTCTGTTCTATATCCTTGTTAAGGAGAGTGCGCCAGTTCACTATCAGCAGACCGTGAGGGTTGTTCTCCGTTCTCGGTACACGCTTGAGCTGACCGGCTGTCACCAGCTCACGCATCAGGATGTTGCTTCTGCGTTCGATTCGCTGGCGGCCGTAATAGGTGAACTCCATGGTGCTCTTGTCAAAGCGGATGCTGTCACAATAAATCGAGAACACGGCACTCGTGCCGAGGATGTTGGAGTAAAAACCTTTCTCCTTAAGAGTGTTATATTGCGCCAGACCTGTTTCGTCCACCAGATACATCGCCTTTTCCATCGTGTATTTGATGTATTTATCATCAGGCGGCAAGGTGAAGAAATAGTGGTGGAACATCTCCACATGGCTTTTGGCTTCCACATCGAGCGTTTCCTCCATTGTGGTGCGGTTGACAAGAATGGGCACGTTGCCGTCCAGCACGTACACCTTTTTCTGTGCATCCGACACCATTGTCCTGGCTGTCCAGATGCTCGATACGCTGATGATGACACATCCCACGAGAAAAGCCGTGCAGATAATGCCCACCAGCCGTATCTTGTTTTCCAGATGCTTGATAATCATATCGGTTTATTGTCTTATTCTATTCAACTTCATTACATATTCATTGTGCAGCATCGGTATGATTGCTCCGTATGACTCCTTTTGGAGTTTCTCAAACTCCTTGGTGGTGATTTCCGTATAAAGTCTCAGTATGACTATCTGCACAAACACCCACCAGATGCCACGCCTGCGTTTCGATCTGTTTTTCTGCAACTTGGCGAGTTGCAGGCGATAGGTCAGATAAGTCGTCAGTGGGACGAAATACCGATCATCCAGGTCAAAGGCATCGTCCAGTTCCTTGTACTTCTGGTCGGGACGTTGTTCCGATACATGACGGATTTCTTCTTGTACGCGCATATTCACATAGTTCACGAACCGTCTGTCTTGATACCATTCTTTGATTTGTTCTTGTACGTTCATACTTTTTTATTTTTAAGGATTGTTGTTTATATGTTTTTTATCTTATCTCATGATTGCCCCGATACCGCCTGTCGCTGTCATCTTGGCCTGCTGTGCCACGCCTTCTCCAAAATTTCTCGTACTGAAGGCCGTGTCGCCCTCCGGTATCATCCACGCCGCAAGGTCAGGTACAAGGTTCAGACATTTCAAGGCTACAATGCTTGCCGCCATCAGATAACCGGCGGAGAAGAAACTGTTCTGCAGGTAGGCCGCCATTGTCTGCTCGCTGGCCGTGATTGCGGTCAGGTTTTCCACCTGGATGCACAGCACGATGTCGAAAAGGAGCAATACATAGAAGCCCACGAAGTAGAGCATGGCCCCGTAGAAATGTACCGTCAGGTAACGTGTCAGCCATTTTGCCCAGGAACCTTCCCATTTCGGCAACAGAGAGAACGCCCATTGCAACGGGCCGAATATCGTCAGCATACCGAGCAATATCTGCTGGCAGTAGATCGTCGCCCACCAGCCTATGCGGAACACGACAAGGGCAATCAGCATGATGATTTTGTCTATTCCCACGACGACACCGGCCGTCAAGGAGGTGAACCACAGTTCCGCCGCATCCTTTTCCATGCTGGTCACTTCATCCACACCGGTCTGTTCCATGGTCGCCTCGATAAGGTTGGGGTCTGATGTTCCCGTGTGGGCGACATCCGCCTGTGCCTGCAGGCTGTGGTACATCGTGTCCCTTACGTGGATGAGCTGCTGCACTTCCTCGAACTTGTCCGCTATCTGTGTGGCTTCCGCCTCGTACAGGTCATGCGTGTACGAACCGATGCAGTTCGGGATGTAGGATAGGAAGTCCAGAAAACACCAGTTGCTTCCGCTGCCGGCCATACCCGTGTCTGCAGGCGGATACCACCAGCAGAGAACGATGGAAACAGCCAGCGGTCTGAACAGCTTCATCACATCCAGCGGCTCATGCTTCACCATCATCTTGTAGGCCATACCTGCCGCCATGACAAGCGAGAACAAGGCGGCCAGAGCCATGCACATCTGCAGTATCCACCAGAACGGCCCCTGCGAACCCGTAAACGTCGCGTCCGTGAGGAACTCGTTCGTTTGAAAAATCACATCGTCAATCTCCTCCTCAAGAAGATTGATACCGAAATCAGTGAGTATATTTCCGTCTGCCATTTGCCGTCTGTCTTTTTAGTTTCACCTGTTTACACTCTCTTCACCGTCACCTCCGGAACTGCCGCCCGACTGTGAGCCACGCACCGCGAGACGCGATTCGTTCCAGCGGCTCATGGCTTCCCTGATGACGCTGCCTTTGTCCAAGGTACGGTCCGAGGTCGCGTTCAGCAGGTTGCTCGTCAGGGTGGCATTCTGCCGTTTGGCGAGATAGCTGACAAGAATCTCATTCTGCTGCACCACGTCTTCGTAGATTCGCAGATACTCTTTCTTCCGCTGCGCATTGGGCATATAGGCATCCCTGGTAGCATCAATGGCGCACTGGAAAACATGGTAGTATTCCGTCCAGCGTTCCCTGTCCTCCGGGGTGCCCCCGGCAGGAAGGATACGGTCGATGTTACGCTTCATCCTTTCCATCTGGCCGTTGATCTTGTCACCTTCGGCAAGCCAGGCGATATCAGCCTGTCGGTCTGCCACGTTCAGGGCCTCTATTTTCGCGCGGCTCACCAATGCCGAATCGATGGATTCGGCTTCGTCCGTCTGGTTATAGAGGTTGATGCCGGCTGTCGTGCGGAACCCCAGTTTGTTCTTTGCCGCTGCCGATTTCTTGTATTTGTTGTGTAATGCCCAGTAGTACAGTTCCGGCGTGAGGGAGCCCGCACCGGTTTCCATGACCGTAATCTGGTTCTGCTTCGGCGAGTCGTGGTTATAGGTCACATACTGCGCCTGTGCCGTTGCTGTTGCAATGATCGCAACCGTCATGAGCATGAGTTTTCTGTTCATCTTTTTTCCCTTTTATCGTTAGTAATCCAGCCTTCCGGAGTTGCGCCAACGTCCGAAGGCTCCTTCAATTATCTCCTGTTTGGTATGTTCACGGTATATCTTCGACTTCCAGTAGCCGATTCTTACCTGTATGTATCGCCAGGTCTCCATATAGGCCCGGTTCAGATGCCGTTCGATGTCGTCCAGAGACCTGTTCACGGCCTCCAGCACCATCAGCAGATCCGAAGTGGAGCAGGCCGCCGCTCCCGTGGCATACAGCGCCAGGTCGCTGACCGACTTGTAGAGTTGCTCCCCGTCATGGGCTATATCCCGTATGGCTTTCTCGTTGATGGTGATGAGCAGGGCGTCGGAGGGTTCGATGCGTCCGCGTTTCAGCACCTTCTCGTGAAATGCCTCCAGCATCGACTTGTAGTCCGCTATCCGGTCACTTACCGTATTGTAGGTGTTCTTTGCGTTCAATACCGTGCGTAACGACTGGTACATCACATCAATGACATCAAAGGCACGGGTGTACCGGTCAAGGTCGATATTCAGTTCCTTGTATTCGCCGACCTCCTTGCGGCTGTATTCGTGCAGCAGCTGGTTGCTGTACTCAAGGGTACTTCGGGCCAGCAACAAGCTACGCTGCTTCTTATGGTCATTGATATAGGCTTCAACGGACACCACGTCGAATGTCCATTGTGCTTTGACGACATCAGGCAGGAGTGCAAGCAGCACTATGGTTATCAGCAAGGCCCGTTTCATGGTCTTTCCTCCTTTCTCCCGCTTCGCAGGCTACGGGCGTTTTCCACCCAACGGTCATGGCATTCTTCCACGAGAGTGAGGCGTCGCCCTTCGTCCATATTCAGATCCGGAAGGACATCCTTCAGCACGTCGATGATGCTGCGCTTGTAATGCATCATCTTTTCCAGGGATACCAGGTCGGCGTATATCTGCGTAATCCGGGAATCCACTTCACGCGCGATTTCAAGACGGTCACTTGACCACAGCAGGTGGTACACCTCTCCGGTAGAGGTATCTTCCATCGGGGTGGTACGGGCATATTCCGTCGTGATCTTGCATGACGGATGCTCCCGGGCGATTTCCGCGATACGTTCATTCACGATCCGCTCTTTTTCTTCTTCCGGAAGGTCCGGGTCGAATGTCAGCACGTCGGCCACATACGTGTCGGTGTATTGCGAGGTCAGTTCCCAGCTGATCTGTACAATGGCACGGTGAATCTTGATGCCGAGGAAGTATTTCGGCTTGCGTGCTATGCTGATGGTTGCCTTGAAAGTTATCTCGCCGTCTATATTCGGCATGGTCGCCTTGCGGACGAACGTGTATCCGTTCCACGAACCGCCGTCCTGCCACGACAGACTGTAGGCAGTCTTGCAGTCCTGCATGATGGCCGGGATACGGTAGTAGTCGTCCGTCGGCACGTCATTGTCGTTTGCCGCTTCCTGCTTCGCATCCGCGTATTCCTTCTGTTTCTTCTGCCACTCGGCCAGTTCTGCCTTCAACTCTCCGATACGCGTCAGGTTGGCGTTGTACTGCTGCCTGTAAACGGCAGCATCCTCCACACTGGCCTCGGATATTTTCTTCAGCAGCTCCTTGTTCTCATCCTCCAGTGCCTTGATCTGTGATTGAAGCATGGCTACCTGGTTGTCTGCCTCCCGTATCAGCTCATCCAATTCCGAAAAGTCAAGTTCATTTTCCGTCACGGAGGTCTGCATGGAGCAATCCTTGGTATGGGCATTGGGTGAACCGCCGCATTTCCTGCATTTGTACTGGGTCGAACCTTGGCCCAGAGTAGCCCCGTCCGAGCAGGTGACGCTGATGGTCACGCTCTCGCATCCTTTAAGTTTGGCGGCATCCGTTGCCTGATAGTAGTTCCACGCGTCGGAAGCTATGTAATAGACATAGCCGTCCTCGTTTTCGTTGAATTCCGACAGACGGGCATTGAGCTGCGCCTTGAAGGTCTCCAGATCCATAGTGTAGGAATCGAATATCTCTTCATACACGATTTCCTCATGGTTCCAGCTTTTCTTGACATGTATCTCGTAGGCGTAAGCCTTCTTTGTCTGCTTGCCGCCGCGGCTGATGATGTAGGCGTTCTGCCAGTAGTTGATGCTGTAAGTGTTGCCGTCATTCTGGTTGTTGAGCTGCTGTACACGGTTTCTCGACCATCCGGCATATCGTTCCGAGTTGGAGAGAGCCTGTTCCCGCTGCGAGGCATTGGGATAAAAACCGGGGTCGCTCGTTTCGAAACGGGTCCACTCACCGCCGTTCAGGATGCTGTTGTCGTCCGTGGGCGGGTAATAGTCACACAATGACACGCTGCCCTGGTCACGTCTGGCGATGTACCAGCGCTGCGTGTAATAAGTCCCGGCTTCGTCGTCTATATAGTCACTGATCCAGCCGGCAAGGTCGTAATCCCCGAACTCGAACAGGCCGGCCACGTTGTCAGGACCGCCGATCTTGTCCAGCAGCAGGTTCCCGATACCTTGTTCCGCTTCCTCGAACAGGCCGGAGTAATGGTCGTACAGGTTGGCAATCTCGCTGACCTTGCCCGAAAGCAGGTTATGGAACATACTTTCAGGCAGCAGGGCATCGCCGAGATTACCCGCACCGGCCGTTGCCAGACCGACACCCAGATTGTAGAGATTGTCAAGGTCGCTTTGCAGGTTCTCCCGTGTAAAGCGGTCAGGAATCCGGGAAAAATCGTCCAGCATCCGCTGCCAGTCTATACCGCCCAGTTCCGAAAGTTTCAGCAGAGGCACGACCTCGCTGTTGATCTCCAGAAAAGCGATGTCCGAGAACGAAAGTGTACTGTTTGTCACAACGCTTTCGAACTGCATACACAGGCTCTTCGTCTCATCGCACACCTTCATCAGGTAGCTACCCCAGTGGATCGCTGTCTGCGGGGAGTGAAGCATCTGCTTTGCCACCACCCAGATTTTCGGTATGATCTTGTCGGCCACCATGTGGTAGATACGGCGGTAATAGTAGTTTTCCGTGCTGCTACACCAGATACCGAGGTCCGAGAGTGCTTTGTGTTCCAGAAATTTGGAAGAGAAAATTCCGGCTGCCGCCACCTCCGCCGCCGTATAGTGCTTCAGGATGTCATCGACCTGCTCACGGTAGTAGCTTTCAGCCACGACCTCCGTACCGAACGCGGCTGCCATTGCCGCCACGGTACGTGCGTCATAGTTCACGCTGTAATACTGGGCGTGGACATGCTGCGTGAAGGCAAGCAGCAGAACTGCAAAGACAAGTGACAGTCGCTTCATGTTCATTCTGTTCAACGGTTGAAAATATTACCTCTCCGCTTGCTGCGGTTGTTCTTCTCAGGTACTCCCTGCAGGGCCAGTATCAGCTTCTCTGCTTCCTCCATAGCCTCGTATGGGGACAGACCCCTGTATCTGACATACAGGTCTCTGGCTACTTCATACCGGCGCTGGTCCCACTTGACCTCCTCCGATTCCTCGAAACGCATGATGGTAGTGACGTCTTTGTCATCCTCGGTTTCAAATCTCATATATGCGTCCAGATCCTCTTCGGTCATGCCCAGTCGCAATCCGAAATTGCCCAGCATTTCTTCCATGTGCGCGATGCTCCTTTCCCCCAAATGGCGGAAATGAAGCAAGTCCCAGTTGCTGTGCAGGCACAGTTCCCGGATGGTGGCAATATCGTGGCTGTTGCACACGTTGCGGATGCGGAGAGCGTAAGGCTCAACACTGAACAGTTCCGCTATAGGTCGGTCTATATCAAATTTTCCCATTGTATCTGATTTTATTGTTTTGCTTTCAGGTTCAGTACCCGTCCGGCCTCGTTGACCTTCTGGGCGAATGTCAGGGACTTGCTGATGCCGCTGGCATCCCAGTCCCGGCAATAGGCTTCGATGGCTTCCTGATGGCTGCACCGGAGCTCCCTCTTGTAGAGTTTCAGGGCTTCCTTCTCAGCACGTTCGGTCGTGTAGGTCATGTAGCATTCATGCGGCTCTTCCACGCCATACACGCCGCTTGTCGTTCCCCTTCGTATGAATACCTCCCGGAAGAACGAACGGCCGTCCTTGTTGTCCAGACGGTTGATCGTGAATATCTTCTTGCAGTCAACATCGGTGAGCCCGAGAATGGCCTTGATGGTGTCGAAACGCTCCTTGAACTTGCTTTGGTCAAGCAGCATCACCACGTCGCTGTTGTTGATGATGGCCTCTTTAACGATTTCACTGCCGATGATGTCCTGTATCTCCTGTGTCACAACGCCCACGCTGGCCCAGAACTTACGGGCCGTCTTGTACATGAACTTGATGTACTCGGCCATCAGCGGACTGGCAATGGCTTTCCAGGCTTCCTCGATGACAAGCACCTTGCGGTTCTTCTTGATTCGCATCTTCTGCAGGAACACGTCCATGATTATCAGCGTGACAAGCGGGAACAGCAGCGGATCATCCTTTATACTGTCAATCTCGAACACCACGAAGGTCTCGTCGAACAGCGAACTGTCCATGTTCTCGTTCAGGGTCTTTTCATGGTTGCCGCCCCTGTAGAAGTCCTTCATCATGTAGCGGTAAGTCGAGAGGTCTATGCCCGAAATGTGGTTCTCGTGACAGATGTCCGGAATACGCTGGACGGAGTATTCGTAAAATGAATTGAACGAGAGTTCTTCCACCTTCAACTCCTTGCGCCTGCGTTCCATTTCGTCTATCATGCACTCGATACGGCTGTTCCGTTCCTGCTCGCTTTCCTCACGGTTCCCGTCACGGTTGCGTTCGTCTATGGCGAGGCTTTTTCTCAGGTCTTCCCGCTGCATGGGCGTGAAGCCGTCGAAGCCGTTGAAATACGCATCGTAATAATCGGTGATTACATTTTCCACCAGACGGTCTTCCGTCTTCGTGACTGTTCCCTGCGTGCCCTTCCAGATCAGCAGGACAAGATTCTTTAGGAAGCCGGTCTTTTCCACGTTCATCTCTTCCTTGTGGATACGAAACGGGTTCATCGTGATGGGGCGTTCCTCCGTGTAGCTGATGTACTTGCCTCCCAGATACTCGCACAATCCCTCGTAGGAGTTTCCGGTATCGACCATTACGATGTCTGTACCCTGTTCGTGCAGCTGGCGCACGACAGAGTTCATGTGGAATTGATTTTCAATGACTTTTGTTGCTGAAAATCAACCATATAATAAAATAACGGTACAACTATCCGTAAAGGAAAAGAGGGAGTGAAAAAGTTGCTTTGAGGGAGTGAAAGGATTAGAAAAGGTGTGTGTGTTGAATGAAAGATTTAACTAAATCTTAACAGTTGATAAGCATTTTTAGTGTTTTGAAAAATAGCGAATTGGAAGGATAAAAGACACCAAATGCAACTCTTGAAATTGTTGATATATATCAAGAATACTATAATTCTACCCCAAAAGGCAACGTATCATTTTGATATATCGCTATAAAGTAGTACCTTTGCACAAAATAGTTATTTGCAATCATGTAAAAAGAAAGGTTATACACGAAATACAAATTATAGAGCGGGCTGGATTTATGCCAGATCCTTGTGTATAACTTATGTCATATCCCGTTTTGTTTTACATTTAATAATTGCAAATAATTATGAGCTTAATAGTTCAAGATTTATCGTATATACATCCAAATAAGGATTTCCTGTTTCAAAATATCACTTTCACCATACCGGCTGGAGAGAAATGCGCTATTGTCGGGAATAATGGTGTAGGAAAATCCACACTCCTGAGAATATTGGCAGGAAAAATCCCTCCTGCAACAGGAACCATCGTGTGTGATGACATCTTGTACATGATACCACAGCATTTCGGGCAATTCGATGGTATGAGTGTTGCGGAAGCATTAGGATTGGCAGATAAGTTAAGAGCTTTGTCAATCATATTGGACGGGCGTGGTACAGAGAAAGAATACGAACAGCTAAACGATGAATGGGACATTCCGGAAAGGTTGACGGAAGCTTTCGCCAAATGGCAAATCGGACATATCGCTCCAGATATGCTCATGGGCAACCTTAGCGGCGGCGAGAAAACAAGAGTCTTTCTTGCCGGACAGGATATTTTCAAACCCTCCATTGTCCTAATGGATGAACCGACCAACCACCTCGACACGACAGGCAGAGCTTTGGTGTATGAAGACATTGCCCATACAAACCGTACCACCGTCATTGTCAGCCATGACAGAACGTTATTAAACAGGCTTTCCGCAATTTATGAAATGTCTCCGACAGGGATGCAATTCTATCCCATGAATTATGATGCGTATCGGGAAACTGTTGATGCGGAAACTAAAGCTAAAGTGACACGGCTGAAAAATCAACAGAAGGAGCTAGCAAAAGCCGAGAAGTCTGCCCGTAAAACAATAGAACGGCAACAGAAACATGCTTCGAGAGGAGAAAAGCAGAATGCAAAGAAATGTGTCGCACGCATTTCCATGGGATTATTACGTAACAAATCGGAAGCAACAACATCGAGGCTGAATAAGGTGCAACAGGAAAAAATGGAGGCAATGAGACGAGATATACACGAAATACGTTCGTCCATCAATGAATATACAGAGATAAAAATCGACATGGGAAATTCTGCCTTGGCAGGCAAAAAGCTACTTGTGGAGGCAAAACATGTTACTTTCAAGTATGTTGGTCGGAATACTATGTGGAGGCAACATCCCTTGGATTTATCCATATTCAGCGGTGAACGCATACGGCTTCAGGGAGATAACGGATGTGGTAAAAGCACTTTGCTCAAACTTATAACAGGGGCATTGCAGCCTACAAGCGGTAAAATACTTCGTAAAGAAACGCTGAACATATTGTATCTTGACCAAGAATATTCGTGCCTTGACAATGAGTTGACTGTTTACGATCAGTTGGAGGCTTGTAACTCCAAGAGACCAGAGCACGAACTTAAGATGCTGTTGAACCGTTTTCTGTTTACACCTTCTACATGGGACAAGAAGTGTAGAAGTCTTAGTGGAGGAGAGAAAATGAAACTTGCCTTATGTCACCTGATTGTCTGCGAAGATGCGCCAGACATGATCATCGCTGACGAGCCGACTAATAATATCGACATAGCAAGTATGAATATACTGGCAGCGGTATTAAAAAACTACAAAGGAACATTGCTTGTAGTCAGTCATGATGAGCAATTCATCCATGATCTGGGTATAGAGCGGACAATAAAATTTTCTTAATATAGTTGTCAAGGAATTATCTTTTGCCATTATAAAACAGGCTTTTGGACGCTTTGAGGAACAATGGCGGTACAAAAAGAGGAAAAATGAGCTTTGAAACGCTGATTTTTACCTGTAAACGAAGGTTCTTTAAGGTATTTGTATTACCTTTGTATTTGGATTGGGGTAACTCTATCCAAGACATACGAAATTAAGAAGCGTTATGCTCAATCTTGTAACTTGAAAACGTAGGACACTTTCAAATGGGACAAGGATTAGCATAGTGACTCCCTCGCATATGCGTGGGTCACTATTGTTACATCTGTCCTAATGGTTTCCTACGACCTTCAAGTTAAGACGTGGCATAGTTGGCTCACGTTTTCTTATAGAATCAACCTCTTGATAGAGTCAATCGAGAATATAGTAAGTAAAAAATGAATAAACTTTTAATCACACTATTTTCATTCCTTGCTATCGCTGTTGTTTCATGCAGTGATGACGATGAACCGAAAATGCCGACTAATGCTATCGCATTGAATATGATGATTGGAGATAGCGAAACAACCATTGGCGGCTCTGATGTTTTCATCAATGCTTCCAATAACTTCACATCGTATGATTGTGGAATTGCAGACCTCGGTAGAAAAGGAGGTTTCAATCAGAACCCAAATCTATCGCAGCTTGCCCAGGAGATTGCGGTTACGCCCGGCAATTTCTACCAGATTGTTCTTGCCAACAAGGTTCAGACAGTTGCCGGAGACCGGGCACTTCCTATCAACACCAACTACTACAACGTTTATGTTGATTCATGGATTTACGATAAGGACAAAGATATAGCCGGAGCAAAAATCAGCTATACTGAGTGTTTCCCCGAAGTCAAACAGCTTCCCGAATGGGACAGCCATTTCTCCGGGACCCATCAAAATGACGGGTACGGCAAGGAAAGAGCGACATTCACGTTCTCCAAAGGCTGCCATATTGACAAGAATGTAGATGCCTATTTCACAGATGGATATAATAACCTAACTGATGAACTCGAATTCGAGATAAAAGAAAATCAGATAGTGATAACTTATCCGTATTTAACCAGCCATCAGCCGGATGTCAGACTTTTGATCCGCTATGAGAGCGTGTATACACGTGTATTGTTGGACTTCGAATAATCCGATGCAGAATCATGAACCATCGATTCAAATTTCTTTCAATACTTGCTGCCTTAATATTGTTTACGGCTTGCACTACATCGAAGTCTACAGTTTCAACGAATGTCAACCTGTCACGATATGAGTATGCATCTATAATCAATAACGACACCTATCATATTCCGGCAGAGTTGATGGAGTACGAGATTCAGCTTTTTGATGCTGTGGAGAACTCACACTTAAAACTTGTAAGTGATGCCAGAATCTACGAGTTGACACCGTCACAACAGGAAAAACTTTTGTTAGTCAAGTATGGCGTAAACGTGAAGTACAAAATTGGATTTTTGCCCGCTGAATATCAGGGCTTTAAGAAAGGAGAATAAACAATGGGTAACGATTTAGAGACGAACGAAAGACTTCGGTCTGCTTTCTTTTTCCATTGTTTCAAAAAAACTCAATACAAAGATATTACTTTTCAGAAAAAAAGCCTATCTTTGCATAAAATTTAGTATAAACAAATCATGTCAAGCATACGCTGTACATTAGCACGTACCTTTAGAATCCGTGCATAGTCTATACTGAGAAAGGTTTTCTCAGTTTTCTTATAGCCCTCAAATCTTCTGAGGGCGGATTTTCTATTATTATTTATTAATCAGGATTTTGATGCAGATGCTATATCTGTGTCTATATTCATTTATAAGAAAACAAGTATGGACTTAAATAAAAAGCATTTATTATATCTTACTGTATTTTTCCTATTTCTAAGTTTGAATGCTTCGGGACAATCGAATAGCATTTCAGGAAGAGTACTTAATCAAAACACAAAAGAATCTGTTGAATACGCCAGTGTTGTTCTATTCAAGCAGGATTCCGTATTCCTAAACGGAACGACAGCTGATTCAATTGGAAGATTTGTATTTACAAACCTCACTTCCGATGATTACGTATTGTCGGTATCTTGTATGGGCTTTGAAGCTAAAAAAATCTTGTTACAAAACCTTTCAGAATCGGCAGAAATAGACGTGTTATTAAATGAAAGTGTATTGTCGCTTGGTGAGATTGTTATTTCAGCTTCATCCACAATCAATAAAATAAATCAGCGAATAGTTTTTCCGACAAAACTACAACTTAACCATTCGGCAAACGGAATGCAACTATTGAATACTATGATGCTTCCAGGATTGAACATTAACCCAATGACGAATACGATTTCATCCTTCGATGGCGGGAAAGTCATGTTGCAAATCAATGGAGTAAATGTTACTTCAGAAGAGATTCAGACTTTGCAACCATGTCAAATTAGGCGGGTTGAATATTTGGATTACGCAGGAATAAGATATGGAGCAGCATCTAAAATCGTTAATTTTATTGTTATAAGGGACGATAAGGGTGGTGTTATCGGAGTGGACTTGATGAACTCTTTGAATATTCTTGCGGGCGGCGATGTGCTTTTCGCCAAGTTTAACAAAGGGAAGTCGGAATATACATTAAATTACACAACCGCTTTTCAGAAATTCAATAGCAATAATCGGACACGTACCGGAAGCTATCAGTTTGAAAACTCAACTCCGATACAGAGAGATGAAATCGGAGATGGTGGAGATTATTCATATCAGATGCATGATGTTACTTTCGGATATAACTATCAACAAAGTGATTCGGTATTCTTCAATGCAAAGTTGAAGTATGCTTTGACAAATCATCCGCATAATGATTTCAAAAGTAATTTGATAGAAAATGGCATAAAGATAGGGCAGATATTTGATGGCGTTAGTCAGAAAATAAATACCCCTTCAATAGACCTATACTATGAGCGTGGTTTGAAGAATCAGCAAAAAGTCTATGCCAACATTGTTGGGAGTTATGCCAAAGTAGAAACAGGTCGTAATTATATAGAATACGACAATGCCAATACTCTTTTCAAAGAGCAGTTCGGTTTGTCATCTGATAAATATTCATTGATAGCAGAAGGTATTTACGAGAAGGGCTTTACTTATGGCAGTTTGAAATTTGGAGCAAAGCATATTCAATCGTTTACGAAACAAGAAGTTCAGCAAAATGGAGTTTTTAAGTCCGATTTGAATCAAATGGAAACTTCCGTTTTTTCAGAATGGAATCACAGTAAAGATAAATTCAGCTGTTCTCTTGGGTTAAAGGCTAATCGGGTACATTTTTCTAATATCTCAATTAATAAGAGTTATTATAACTTCTTGCCTAAAGCCATGTTGGGATATAGATTAAATGAAAATTCTTTTATTCGTTACGATGTGGAGATGAGCCAAACCAACCCGACTTTAGTTGAGTTGACTGACACGGAAATAAGGCTCGACCCTTATCTTGCCGAAAGAGGAAACTTGTTATTAAAGCCTTACAGCAATCTGAACAATAACCTTTTTTACGAACACAAAAAAGGCTTGTTTACATTCAATGCTAACCTACGACATCATTACAAGCATAATCCCATCATGGAATCAGTCAAAGAACAAGGTAATATTTTCCTGATAATACCCGAAAATATGAAGAGTTGGAACAAGTATAATGCAGAAATGAACCTAAAGGTGGGAATGATAAAAAACATACTGCAATTTTCGCTTACAGGTGGGTACAATCATTTCAACAGTCAAGGGAACAATTATTCTCATGAATACTCTAATTTCTATTATAGTGCGAATGTCTTGGCAATGTATAAGAAATGGATGTTTATCGTTCAGATACAGCCATTTGATGAGAAGCTGTATGGTGAAACCGTTATTAAGAGTGGTAATTATCATTATTTAGCCATTCAATACAATACCGATAACTTCTCTTTTGGTATAGGAGCGTTCAATCCATTCAAGAATGTTTCACGTACTGTGATAGAGAATAAAAATAATCAAGCACCTTTCAGACGGGAAAGTTTCAGTAGTGCTTCACAAACCATCGTTGCTACTCTTACGTGGAATTTTAGTTTTGGAAAAACTCATAGTTCTGGAAACAAATCTCTTAATAATCAAGATGCGGATTATGGAATAAAAGGCAGTTACAAATAAAGTCTATTATGAATAAAATAGATTTGAAGTTATTCAGGCTATTGTCTGATGCTTCACAAGTGACAAATGAAGAAATGCAAGATGCTTATACGCACTTTATGGAGTTGGTAAAGACTATTAGTCAATCTAAACAAAGCTATTCTGAAATATTTCGGATGTTAAGTATTACTCGTATTGAGCTTGATTTTCTGGGAACATCACCTCTTTGCGAGTTGGAAAAAAAATAGGCTCAAAAAAACTTATCAGCGAAAGGCGATTTTATTTCTTGAGTCTGAAATTGACTTACTGAAATTCACATTTAGACAAACGAATCAGCTTATTAATAAAAACGTTATTCCCTACAACTCAAAAGTATATTTCGTCCCCAAGTCGCAAGGCTTGGGGATTGATAGCGTGGGAGAATTTGCTGTTTCATTTGAACTTTCAGGACAGTTCTTTAATGAAGAAGGAAATCCTGCTCCATATATTCATATCGCCCATGCTCTGGAGCAGGCATTCAATTTCACGTTCGGGGATGCCCACAAGTCAAAAGAACGAGTATTCAAACGCAAGCCCTACAACTTAACCAAAGCGTTAGATTACCTGAAAAATCTTATCGTTCGTGAAAGCCGCAAGAAGAAGATGAAAAAAGATGATTTTGTAAATCGTTAATTTACATGAATTTACAAATCTATTTTAGGGGAGTCCATAGAGATTCCCCTATTTTTGTTGCTTCGTTCTGCCGAACTTTGCTCCGTCAATGCATTGGACATAAGTAGTATTAATCTGTAAAACGAAACAAAATGTATATCAATAACGAAGATTTTGAAAAATGGATGCAAAAGCTGTCCAAGAAATTGAGTGAAATTGGTCAGGATTTAAAATCACTCATCAACACAAAAGAAGTATTTGACCCTGACGAGAAACTGCTCGACAATCAAGATTTAGCCTTTCTCCTAAAAGTATCTTATCGTACTTTACAAAGGTATCGTTCCAGTAAAAAACTTCCTTTCTTTATGATAGGTCATAAGACCTACTACCGAGTAAATGATGTTCGCTCCTTTGTCCGTGAACACATGGATTTTCAAACCTATCAAGAGTTTGACAAGAAGCACCCAACGGATGATAAGGATAAAGAACCTGAATAACTCTGCTTTTTGTGTTTAAGCAGAATGGCGCAAGCGGATGAAGGCTTGTTTTAAGTTTACGCCTTCAGAAGTTGCTCCGCATTTGGCTGAAACAACCTCGCCTCCCGGCTCTGTCAGTTTCGCTAAATTAAGCAAGAGGGAACTGGACTTCGTCCTGTTCTTCCTCTTGCCCTGCGGGGCAAAGCCTTCGGCTTTAGTGCTTTAGGATAAAGCACAGTTATAACACTTGCTTATTTGAACAATGTAAACCGAAGACAAACAGCGTTATAGTCAGCCACTTAAAGACACTCAACTGCTGTGTTTTGCTCCGCCTAAAATGGGTAACGGGATAGAAACGGAATGTTTGCTTTTATCCGCTAAAAACTGC
>OGHH01000089.1_pt1 | contig 93141 bp, 93 predicted proteins | sample 1571471 | NCBI WGS metagenome assembly OGHH01 (sample SAMEA2581936, study PRJEB24529) | metagenome | biome: Human gut stool | place: China | collected 2011
ACTTGACGTTGAGGCATAGCAAACTAGGATGTATAGTCCTATTGCAGTGTGCCGTAGTGGGATCATGCCACACCCACTAAATCTAGGCGTATCATGCGGACAACTATAGTGTCCTTGAATTCCAATGGATTATTATAAAAATAATGCCACTGGTTTTTCAGATACTCCAGCTGTCGTTGTGACAGCCAGAGGTCGAGAACGTTTTCAATTAAAGCCTGTTTAGTCATTATGCTACCTCCTGTTTTTTGGTAGATTTACGTGTAGACTTTTTGACTGTAGACTTCTTTGTAATACCGCCTTCTGGCGTTACCACAAGCCCCTTTTCTTCTGTCGGCTGTGTTTCTTCTGTAGAGGGTTTTAATACCTCTACAGAGTCATTGTGAAGAATTACTGCCATAAATCCAGTGACGGCTTTCACAATTTTGGTCTTATTTCCGGCAATTGAATAGTCATAGCCAGTAACAACGCGCTTTTTATCCTTTTTGTCATACTTTGTAAGAAAAGCCGCATCCCTAACAAGTGATGACAGAAAACCAATTACAGATTTTTCTGTAATGCCAGATTTACGGATTTTTACACCGTAAAAATACTGGCCGTTCTGACCACCTAACAGATTATGAATAAGCGGACGAAGGACATTGTAAGCACCCTGACAATTGCCGTTTAACAAGTAGTTTTCTGCAATCTTTTTGATACCAGTAAAGTTGATACCAGAATCTTTCAGAGTGTTTTCAGAAAGATTGATTGAACGCACGTTCATATGCGCAATCAGTTCAATGTTAATTTTGTCAATTGGTGCAAGGTCACCCCATTCTTCACTAGAAACGCCAGTTTCGGTAACCTTTGCTACCATTTCAAGGTAATCCTTGCGGATTGCAAGAAAATCCTCAGCTTTATCGGATAAAGCCTTTTTAACTAAATCCTCTGAAATTGTAAGAAGGTCTGTTGATGGGTAGCATTCTGTAATCTTTTCCTCAAAAGAGAAAAGGCGTTTTTTCAAAAATGATTCAAAAGTGCTGTACACCTTGAATTCTGCCAGTGACCGAACCTTTTCGGCGTTCTCTGATGGGTTTACCATGTTACATGCTGTGATGATTTCAATACCTTTAATAGCTCTCATATTATTCCTTTCTTGCCCTGTCGGGCTTGCGCTTTTATCGGTTTAGCGCTAACACTTATTTTAAATTGCAATGTCGGGATTGCACCGACTGGAAAAATCAAGCGGTCAAAATGAATTGTTACCGTGTTTTCCAACGCACTGGAAACTGACGTATTGCAAGTGATTTATAAGTCATTGCCAGTAGGTCATACACCTATAAATCATGGGCGAAAATAATCACTTTACGCGGATTATATGAAACATATAATCCATTGTGCGTTATTCTCTGAATCAGAGTTGATTACTTTCTGGTATATCCGTATTAAAATCGTATTACACTTATTATCAGTGTCTACCGTGCTACCATTCTAGCGCTTGCGCTTTACGGTATTGACTATTACTAATCATTCGACTGTATATTGCGACGTTCTTTCAACGCCCTCACTCGTCTGGATTTAGTCCAAACTACAGAGACTTTCAAGTCATGGGGTTATAAGTAACCAACTTTCCCGGTGCTTTCAAGTGAGATTGATTGCTTTTCTCACTCTCTCATTTTTCTATAGTCCCCCGGAACGTAGTTATATAACTACTGAATAGGACTCTTTATAAAGGCATTTTCCAGACTGGAAAAGAAATATTGAAAAGCTTGTATTCCAGAACTGGAAAGAAGAAAAGAGATTATTGCTTTTCAATGCCTATTATATTTTTATTCACAATCTCGATTCTGACCGCCCCCACATGGGCTTTTAAGTCGTTCTCTCAATTGCTTAGCGCAAGTATAACATTGTCTTACACAAGATACAAGTCGGAATATTGCACAATCTTACACAAGACATTTTATATATCTTGCACAAGTCGCACAATTGCACACTTTTTTATTTTGCATTATATAGAAAGAATATTTCAAAAATACAGAAGTAAAAACCATGGAAAGTATTGATTTTACTAGCGTTGTGGGCTGTCGTATGGTATAATTCTAGTGAAATTACTTCTATATAATGCAAAAAAATGAAAGTAGGTTGATATATAAATGCCAGATAATAAAGAGAATAAACAGACAAGAACACAATATAAAAATGATTATGCTAAAAATAACTATGATAGAATAGCATTGTCGGTAAACAAGGGAAAAAAGGAAGAATTGAAAGTACATTGTAGCAAGTATGGTTATAAAAGTGTAAATGATTTTATAATACAAGCTATAAATGAGAAAATAGCTAGGGATTTAGGAGAAATGTAAATACAATTTAGTGTATTATAGCTATTGTGTGTGCAATTATGTAATTGTTTTAAAACGTCCGTGTAGGAAATACATTTTGTAAGCAGTGAGTTGAGCTGCGGTATAGGCATATTGCACAAAGTGGTTGATTTTAGTGGGATTATTGGGTGTGATAGGTGGAAAATATGCGGTAAAAAGTGTCTTTTTGAGGGTGAAAAATTGGGAATCGGAAAAGTCGTTGTGCAAAGTGCATAAAAGTGTGTGAGTCTGGTATAAGTAAAAGTTATAGCTGAATTGTTTGGTATAGATTATAGTTATGACAAAGTGTGCTATAGGTGAAAGCTATAGATAAATTGTTTATTATAGATAAAATCTATAAATACGATACTGTTGCAAATGCAACAGTTTTCACGCTATCTACCGAAAAAATTATCATTTATGAATAACCATTAAACCCTTGTAAATACTGGATTTCTACGACTTTTTACCCTATTTTTTTGAAAAATTCCTACTATATACCAGTTTAAAGCCCTTGCCAGACAACGCCAGTATGTCTTGTATAGTAATTTCTATATTTTTCTATCATAGAAGTATAAAAGCATGTCCACTAATAGATATTAGAAGTCATGGAAAATAAGGGATGGGGGTACTTTCCATCCTGGAGCAGATCCAGGATCGGCTCAGCAGCATAAGCAGGTCAATCTCTACACTGACTGGAAAATGCATCTATCCCAATAAATCCCTACCAACTCACACTCTCCATCACTCTCCCATCGTATCGACCACCGTATCGTAAAATCCCAATAAATCCATACCACTCATCACTCCCACTCCACAAAAATAGCACCAAAAATCACACCAAAATCACACACCCATCTATCCCAATCCAAATAAATTCAAGCCATCAATCGATACCGTTCAGCTACACAAATTTCCCACAATACCCAATACATCACTCACCACACCAAAATCTCAATGTTTTCCTGGCATAACTAGCAATTTTTCACTATTACCAAAACACTCATTCGATAAAATCCAAATAAATCCCTACTCAAATCCCATTTTACTCATCACACCAATCGCATTCTTTCCTATATAAATACTGTTATCTCTCGGTATCAAAAAAACACAACTTAATTCACATAATTTAACTAAAAAAATTTAAAAGCAGCCATCCAATCCGGACGTGCTGCTTTATTTTTTAACTCTCCACTCGCTCTAATCCCAGTATTTTTAACACATCTATAATCAACACCTACTTTACATCAAAATTCCACCCTAAAAATCGTCCAAACACCTCTACCCTACCAATTTACCACTACCCACTATCTCGTCAAAATTTACCATCAAAAACTAATCTAAAGTACCGTAATAGGGGTATATTTTAGTCTCAGCTACACTCACTACCCAGATTACCATCCAGGTCTAATATAATAACTATAATTTAACTCAAATTTAACTCAAATCTAACTCAAATCTAACTCAAATCTAATTCAAATCTAATTCAAAATTATATTAAACTGACATACTTCTTATTCCACATTAAATTTAATTAATAAGAATAAAATAAAATTCCATTTAGAAGTCTATATTGAATCCACTAATCACACCTCAAGAAAGGAATGCAAAAAAATGAATGAAAAACATAATTTTGAAGTTTTAGTTAAACTATTATCCGAGTTTTGGTACAAAGGAGATTCATCATTAGATGATGAACTTGATAAATTTGAAGAGGTGATTTCAAAATCTGGTTATGGTGAATCAGCATTTGGAGTAGCAAGGGAAAACTATGATAGAATCGAAGTAATACCAAATTCAAAAGTTATATTTTATGCAGAATACTACGACGGTTGTCAAGCACCATTCACCGTATGTATTTGGAACAAACCTATTAAAGAATTAGAAGAATTACTAAAGGAAGCATCGCCAACATTATACAAAGAATATATTATGAGGTTAACAGGATCATGGAACAAATAAAGTCTTTATCAGATTTACAATCACTATTCAAGAAACAAGTTGCTAATAAGCATATCTCAACATGTCCTTATGGTGGACCACAACCTTACTTAAAACCTAATATGACAGAATTAGCAGAGCAAGCATACAAACGTAAGGAAGAATATTTCTATTGTGAATCAGTTGATCCAGATAATCCAAATGGACCACAAAAACTATCTGAACCCAAATATGAATATGATTTAGAAAGACCACTAACCGAAGAAGAATACAATAGTATTTTTTCAGAATGCAAGAAGAAGTAGTTTAGAAGAAATATTTGTAGCTAAATAAATGCACGGCTGAAAAAACAATAATTTTTTTCAGAATAACTAAAAGTAAAAACAAGAAGAACCAATTAAAGGAGGAAAACAATGTGCAACAAATAAAAATTGATGAATTAAAACCACATCCACGTAACAATGAATTTTTTGATGATCTCACAGGTGAAAAATGGAATGAATTCTTAGAATCTATAAAATCTCGTGGGGTAATCGAACCAATTGTAACTACACAAGATAACGTTATTGTTTCTGGACATCAACGAGTAAAAGCCTGTAAAGAGTTAGGAATTTCTCAAATAATGTGTGATATCCATTTTTACCATAATGAAGATGAAGTATTACAGGATTTAATCGAAACAAACATCCGGCAGCGTGGGGATATAGGCGGTAGCGCAAAGAAAGTTGGTAAACGAATCAAAGAGCTTGAGAGGATTTATGGGATTAAACATGGCGGTGATAGGAAACTAATTCAAGACGAAAAAAATTCGTCTTGCTCTAAATTACAAAACCAATTAGCATCTGACATGAATATGGATGTAAGAACTCTTCAGAATTACAAGCAGCTTGCAGAGATGATTCCTGAATTAGAGGATCTGGTAGATACCGGAATTGTAACCAAAACTACTGCTCTTGCGATTATAAAAGAATTATCTCAAGAAGATCAGGAAAAACTCATCTCTTCACTTGATACAACCAAACGTATTACACAGAAAGAAATGCAGAAATATATTGATAAGATTAAAGAGCTTGAAGAGAAACCACCAGAAAAAATAATTGAAACTATCGTGCAGAAACCTGTAGATTACGATGATTTAAAAAAAAGAGTAAAAGATTATAAAAGTGATAATTCTTTTCTTCAGTCAGAATATAATAAACAGGTTAATAAAAATAATGAATTAAAAAAGAGAATAGAAATATACGAACAAAATGATCCAAAAGAAAAAAGACAGAAACAAATTTTTGATTCTGCACTTCTATTCTGTGCAAAAGTTTCATCTTTTATAGAACAAGTTGGTGGTTATGTATGGTTGACAGAAGAATTAGAAAATATTCCTGAAAAAGAAAGAGAAGGATATATTAAAGCAATCCATGCAGTCAAAACTTGGGCTGATACTATGGAATATAATATTAATAATAAAACAAAGGAGATTAATTAATTATGAAGAAAGAAATTGCTACTATGGAAAACATTATGGGAACAGTTGGAGAACTTACTGGTTTATCAAAACAACTTATGTATTCTACTAATCAGTTAGCAGAAAGTACAAAGGCAATCTATGTAAAACTTGCAGAAAATGATGAAAAATTAAATTTAGTAACTACAGCTATTTCTTCTATCCAGGATAAAATGAATCATCAGAGTAATAGGTTAGATCAGCTTGAACTAAATGAGGAAATTAAATCAGAACAAGAAATTATCATTAGAAATACTGCCAAGAAACGAGTATTTGAAATTATTGGAGATAATATTTTAGATTATCAGAAATATTTCAAAACTTTTATCTCAAAGTTATATACAGATGCACGTAAAGAAGCAGGTCTAGGGTCAAGAATTGCAACTACAAGAAAAGGCGACTATCAAAGAGTTATTAATTATATTGAAGCATGGGTTCCTAAAAAAGGATGTTCTGGTTTAAAAGAAGAAGTAGATAATAAAGCTGCAGCAAAACGAGAGGCAGAAGCATTAGGTTATACTGCGTAATTACATATACCAGTGGTAGAGATAAAATCTATCACTGGATATTTTAATAATCAAAAAAACAATTAATAAAATTTTTAAGGAGAAAAATAATGCCAAAAGAAACTAATAAACAAACTAAATCATCAAGTGTAACTAAAAAGAAAATTACAAAGTCATCTACTACTAAAGCAGAAAAAACAAAAGTACCATTAAAAATCAATACATCAAAGTTAAAAATTGGGATGACTGTAAAAAATTATAAAGAACTTTGTGAGTTATTAAAACAAGATTTTATTCAAGGTGGTAATGCAAGAAAAGCACAACTAAAAGAATTTGAATGTTACTTTGATTGGGAAAAATCTGGACAGAAATTTATTATAACAGATATTTATGATACTCCGCTTGAAAAAGATGATAAAAGAAAATTTGGGAATAATTCTATATATGCACATTGCATTGAAGTTATTTTATTACAGTATTTATCAAAACAAGATGGATTTACAAGTACATTAACAAAGAAAAACTGGTGGGAACTTTTAGGTATTACAAATCATAATTATGGAAAAACAAGTGAAAAAGATCTTATAAAATTAGATCAAACAGTAACATCGTTTGAAGTAAGAAATTTTTATCAACGCTGTAATAAAAGACTTGAACAAATTTTATTTTCTGCATTAAACAATCTAAAAAGTAGAAAACTTATTATATATGAACCTGAAACTGTAATTGTAGAATATGACGATCATGGAAATGAAATAAGTTCTATTGCTACTGATGATGAAAAAAAACTTATTCTTCAAACAGAACGTTATGTATTACATACTGAAATGGGATATGAAAAAATGTTTCAGGTTTTTGTATCTGGCAGACAAAAAGAATATTATGAAAAAGTTAATGAACTTTTATTAGATCAATTTGGATGGGATCATTGTTATAAACAATTAAAGATTATTTACACTCCAGAAGACATTAAAGAAGCACTTCCAGAAACAGAAATATATTTACAAAAACAGTTATTAAATGAAAACGTAGTAACTTGTATAAATGAAAATGCGCAGTCCTACTATGATAAATGCATTGAAAAATATAATAAAGAAGTATTTGGAAATGAAGAAGATTATTGGGGTGAGTTACCTGCATTCTCAATGGAGAATGATAAAAATGTATGGAAAATCCCTGATACATATCTAACGGCACAATCTATTCTAACAAATGAATTGATAAAAATTGGACACAAAGATTTAGAGTTTTCAGCAGAAGATTTTATTAAGAGCAATGAGGATGATCCTGAATTTTCATTTTAATACAAATTTAGAAAAGTTGAAAATTTGATTTTAACCATATTTTATATAGTAAAACCAAATGTCTACTAAGTTACTAGGAATAAGGCTTTTTCGCCATATAAAATAAGGGCAAAATCAAAAATCGTCCATTTATAATTCCAATATATATTATTATATATATTCTCTTATATAGGGAAGTTTAAATGGACGATTTTTTAACACGCTTTTTCGCTATATAAAATAAGGCGAAAACAAGTTTAACACTTTTGTAACAATTACATTTAAGCCTTATTTTATATAGGATCTCTCGTGATATTCCAATTATAAACGGAAGAATTCCAATAAAAATATACAATCAAACCAATTTCGAACGAACAATTTTGAAGCGTTAGCGAAAAATTGTGAAGTGACTCCAAATGAACGTAGCGTAAGCGTAGTGAATGCGGTGAAGCACTGTCGGAACGACAGACAAGTTAATTTGGAATATTGATTATAAATATTTATTATAAAATTTGATTATACTTTACTGGTGTTCCACCAGAGGCTGCCGCACTCACTTCGCTTACGCTACGTTCATTTGTCATCACTACGCTATATGTTTCGCTACGCTTCAACATCTAGCTTCGTTCTAATTGATTTTATATTATTATTGTCATTATTTATTATCATTATCTATTCAGATAAATAAATTCCAATATAACTTATAACTAAATAGAGAAGAAATTAATAGTCAGATGTGAAATAACACATTTGCATTTTTTGTAAATAAAAAATTTTTCTATTAAGAAGAATTTTATATAACCTACTACCCTTCAACCCTTCACATTTTTAGTAGGTTATGTAACTTATCAACCTCGCACAGAAAGGATTAATACTAATTATGTTAAAAGGAGTACATACTAAATATGAATACAGAAGTAAACACAGACAACGTTGCACTTACACAGAGATTATCATCTAAAACTACTAAAAATTATTATACAGGAGGTACATTTCCTGCTATACCATCTCGTGAAGAATTTCATCGCTATGCATCAAATATATTAAATTTATATGCCTTTGAGACTGATTATCCTCCATTTCCTAGTTGTAATATTAATGCTGCAGCTTCTTCTATTGGATGGACAAAGAGTAATAATAAGAATAAGGGAAATAAATATAAATTTAAATCAACTAAAAATTCTACTAAGAAAGATCATCAATAATGTAAGGTGGTGATTATCATTAGTGAGTTTGGAATTAAAATTAAAAATATCAGTGCCGGTACATTATATGATGTTAATTTAGGGACAAGAGATTATTTCTCTTACACTGAAGCAATGCTTAATAACAGTTTATTCTCTGCTTTTCTTATAAAGAATGGTCTTAATGTATATAAAGGTGAATCTACTAGAGATATTATTTGCTTAGACTTTGATTTTGGAACCAGATCTTATGAGGATGAACATAAGCGAATTGAGCAGTTATATAAAAATTCTGATGGCGAATTAAAGGAACGTCTTAAATACACATTAGAGAAAGTTGAGAACAACAAAGATCTCTATGATGAAAAAAAACGTGAGCAGATCAGAGATAAATTCTATAACGAAGGTGTAGATGTTACTTATAAAACTAAGAATAAAGATGACACTATTAAAAGTGAAGAAACAATTCACTATGAGATGTTGTTTCGAACCAGTGCTAAAGCAAAGCTTGGAAAGGTTATCTTTATAAACTCTGAACTTTATGAAGTGGCTTACGAATGGTTAACTATCGGACTTGGAAAACTAATGACAGATGACAATGCAAAAATTGTTGAGATATCTGCCTATGCTCCACTTACTACATCTACCATTGTAGGAACTAAGTATATTCCTGTAGAGGATATTCTCATTCTACGAGACCAGGATTCATTTTTTAAGACAATGGCTAATATTGTTCGTGCAGAAGATTACATTGATTCTAAGGGTCGAATTGGCAAGAAATGTGTAGTAGACAAGAAGGTTACTGAAGTCAAGAATACACTTTGGGATGGTATGGGTTTGATCGAAGCTGATTATTTCAAAGATTGCAGAAATGCTTATAATCCGGAATGGACTGTTAAAATCAACGGCATGGCTCTGATGAGACACCATTTATTTAAGATGTGTGGTTTTAAATCTCATATACAGTTATTCTTTAAGGATTGGTGTAAGAAAACCGGCAATGATTACGAAACTTACCAGGTCCAAGACATGTTTGGTCATTGGCATTATTTGAAAGACATTAAGATTATCACTACTGACAACGCCATCAAATGGAAAAAATTTAAGGATTTAATGGGCGGCTCATTAGAATCTGCATATGAGTATTGGTGCAATAAGGTAAATGAAGATGGCAGCGTGTTCGGTGTCGTCAAGACAGATCACATTAGTAAACTTGGTGAATACCAACAGCTCAGTTATCAGATGGTCAATACTCTCCCATGTACCAAAGATGATGTAAGGGATATTGCAAGCACCAGTATTGAATATGTGGAGTTACTGAAACAGGATAATAATGAATTTGAGAAATTCTTAAGAAAAAATGCTAATGAGGTAAACCACTATGAGATGATGGCTGATTTATATGATCACAATCATGAATTTGGAAACAGTACGTTCTTCAGACATGAGAAGTCAAAAATTATTTCTGCATATGTACACAAGCTTAGAAAAGGTAAGATTGTTGTAAATGGTGATAATTTAACTACATGTGGTAATCCATATGCTCTTCTACTCTATTCTGTTGGTGAGGATTTTACAAAAGATCCTACTCTAAAAAGTGAAGATGGTGTAATTCAGTGTTACACTACAAGATTTCAACATGATGAATTTCTATGTGCGTTTCGTAATCCTCATAATTCCCCAAATAATATTTGTTATTTTCACAATGTATATAGTGATGAGATGGAAAAATACTTTGAATTTTCAAAAAATATTATTGCTGTAAATAATATTGAGACTGACTTTCAAGCAAGAAGTAACGGAAGCGATCATGATTCGGATTTCGTTCTAGCCACAAATCAGCCAACAATGGTTAAGTGTGCAGCTTATTGCTATAAACACTACCCTACTATTGTCAATGACTTAAAAGAAAGTGGTGTCGTTTATAAAAATAACAAATCAGAATATGCACGTATGGACAATACATTTTCTAAATCAAGAATCGGAATTGGATATTCCAGTAATTTGGCACAGCTTGCCATGACTTATTACTGGAGTGAGTTACAGAGTGATAATCCAGATCCAAAAAGACTTGATGAACTGTCAGATAATTTCGTAATTCTAAGCGTTCTTGCTCAAGTAATAATCGATAGCTGCAAGAGGCTTTATGAAATTGATGGTGTTAAAGAGATTGATAGGATTAGTAAACTTCCATGTATGTCAATGAAAAAAGAAGTAATTGATAAAAATGGGAATGTAAAAACAGTAAAATGTGACTTTCCACAATTTATGCAGTATACAAGAGAAATAAAAACAACAAAAGATGGCAAGGAACTTCCATTTGAAGACATTGATGAATCAAGGAATAAATTAAAAGGTCGTATTAATAATGATTTAATTTGTCCAATGAATTGGTTACAAGAGTGGTTAGATAAAATACAGGGGGCAAGCAAAACTACTACTATTCCAACAGAAAATTTTTTCATTAAAATGGATGGTACAGCATCAAGTGCACAAGTAACAAAAATAATGAAAATTATAAACGAGTATGATAACGCTATAAAAGCATTAAACAGCCTATCAGTTGAGCGTGATGAATATGTTGATTCATTAGCAGAAATTGCTAAGAATACATTGGATCAAATATCACATATGAAAATCGGAAATAAAAAAACAATTAATCGTTTGATAGAGATTGCACTTGGAATTGGGAAAAAATATGCTGGAAGAGATTTTAAATTAAAAAATCCACAAAAATATGCTAGAAAAATCTTAAACACAGTATATCAATATAATCATGAAAAATTTTTAAGCAACTTTGTTATTTGCAAATGAAACAAGAACTTTTGCAATAATGTTCGTTTTCCCCTTTATTTATATGGTTTTTTTTAATGTAGAATATCTTCCCATATATGGAGAGAGATGAATGGCATCCACAACCATTCGTACTGTTTAAAGTGGAAACAGTTTTTAGATGAAATTGGAGAGTTCCGAAATTAAGCTCCCGTGTCCAAGAGCCGAGACACGTATGTATACGGCCAGAAATTTCTGATTCATATATTGTAGAGGGATTGGATATATATTCGGTCCCTTTGCAATATGAATGTCGCAGGATAGAGAAGTTTGGTATCTCGTCAGATTCATGCTCTGAAGATCGGCAGTTCAAATCTGTCTCCTGCAATTATTATCCTCTCTTACGAGGAAATTTAGAACGAAAGGTGTGTATTGTTATTAAAACAATTACAAAAGAGGGTATCCAGTCCCTTATTGATAAAAAAATCTTAAAGCCATACTCAGGAGGGTATATGAATTCCAGAGGGTACCATGTGGGGTATTATAAAACCTGTGGAAATAAGAGGTACATTGAAGATTGGTACGCTGATAAGGCGGAAAAATTAAAATAATAAAGAAAATACAACTGAATACATCGCACAAGGCGAAATACTTAAAGGAAAGGTGGTTATTTACCATCGAAGCAAAAGTAAAATTTTATGATACAAATGCTGTTTTAGCATTACAGGAAAATGTATTAGACAGTTATTTTTACATTAGCTCTACTACCCTTCAAGAATTAGAGCATATTAAAGTATCAAGAAATAAAGATGAAGAAACAAAATATAAATCACGTAAAATATTACATATCTTAGATGAAAATACTGACAAGTATAAAGTTGTTATAACAGATAATTCTATCCTATCTATTATTGAATCAAAAGGTCTTGAAAATTCCCCAGATAATCAGATTTGCGCATGTGCTTTTACAATTGAAAATGTTGTTTTTGTTACCAATGATCTTGCATGTAAAACGATTGCTAAATGGATTTTTGGATTAAATGTTGAAAGTGCTATTGAAAATACAGATAAAATTTATAAAGGTTATCAGATCATAAACGGTAATACAGGAACCATTAATAAAATTATGGAAGACATGGATTTATCCAAGTGGTCCATTAATGAGTATTTAATTATTGAAAACACTGATGATGGAACCTCAAAAGAGATGCGTTTTGATGGTGAAAATTTTGTTGCTCTTAAACTTCCATCTTCCAAGTATATTAAGGCTAAAAATTCTCTTCAGCGTTGCGCTTTGGACATTTTAAACAATCCAGACATTACAATTGCTGCAATTCTAGGAGGTTACGGATCTGGCAAAACTTATCTTTCCATGCAAATGGCACTATACAATGTTCGAGAAAAAGGTCGTGCAAGTAAAATTCTTGGAGTTAGAGAAACAATGGGTGAAGGTAAAGAAATTGGATTTCTCCCAGGTGAAATGGAGGATAAAGTTGGAAGATTTTTTGAACCATTAACTCAGTCTCTTAATGGTGGCGAGTTTGAATTGCAAAGTCTTAAAACTTCTGGAGTTCTTGACACTAATATTCCATTTTATATGAAGGGGACAACTTATAACGAAACAATTATTGTCTGTGACGAGGCTGAAGATTTAACAGAAAGTCAGATTCGTCTTATTGGAACACGTCTTGGTGAAAATAGCAAAATTTATCTTGCAGGTGATTATAAACAATCACTTCTTACTAAAACCACAAATAACCCACTTATAAAAATGTGTAATGAATTTAAAGGAAATAGAAAATTTGGCTGCATTTATCTTGGTGAAGATGTTCGATCTGAGACAAGTAAGATGTTCGCTGATTTATTTGAAAAGTAGGTAGAAATGAATTCAAAAAAATATAAATCAATTTTTACTCCTGGTGTCGCAAGACATCTTTTAAAAATGGGTAATCCAATAATTGATATAAAAAAAGATAAAAAAAATAGTGAAAAAACGATTTTTATATTTGAAGAAACAGAAAAGTTATTAACAGACTTATCTTCTCTTTCGATATAAAAATAAAAAGTTCAAGAAAGGTCGTAAAGAAATGAAACCAAAAATGAGAAAAGATCTAACCGGTCAACGCTTTGGAAAACTAATTGCTATTGATGTGGATGAAGAACGAACAGTTAATGGTAAAGTATATTGGAATTGTTTATGTGACTGTGGATGTACTACAAGTGTACAATCAACGTCTCTTACTAGAAAAAATGGGACGAAATCATGCGGATGCGCGCGAAATTCAAAAGAAGCAATAGAGAAATCAAGAATAACAAGTAAAAGTTATCCTAAAGATATTACAGGTTTTAAATTTGGTCGTTTAACTGTTATTAAAAAGACAAATACAAAAAGCGTAAGAAAGTCTGATAGTGGAGCATATTTATGGGAATGTAAATGCGAATGTGGAAACATTTGTTACTATTCTAGGTATTCTTTAATAACTCCTAACGGAATTAAATCATGTGGTTGCTTATACCAAGATACTAGATATGAAACAGGTAAAAAATATTGTGAATATGATTTAGATTCTTATGAATTTGGAATTGGTTATTGTAGCAATGGAACACATTTTTTCTTTGATAAGGAAGACTATGAAAAAATCAAGGAATATTGTTGGTGGTATGATGGGCGTTATGTTTGTGCACATACATTAAGTAATGATGAATATACAACTAAAATTATTCGATTACATCGTTTGGTGCTTGATATTGAAGACAGAGAAAATATTGATGTGGATCATAAAAATTTGGTTAGATATGATTGTAGAAAAATTAATCTTAGAAGAGCTACGACTTCTGAAAATAGCAGAAATAAAGACTATTCTTATATGTCCAGTACAGGTATTATTGGTGTGCGAAAAAATAATAATAAATATTGTGCGTCAATTAAGGTAGATAATAAGAATATAAATCTTGGTTCATTTGACACAATTGAAGAAGCGGCAGAAGTAAGAACTGAAGCAGAAATCAAATATTTTGGTGAATTTCGTTATGACTTATCTGATAAAGATATTATCGATGAAAAAAATATGGAACAATATACTGAATATAAACAGTGTATTTAATACTCTAAATTTTTGAGATTATAAAAATAAAAGACTAAAAGGAAAGCAGGTAATGCTTATGAATGAAAAAAAGGATAAAAAGAAATTGGAAATGGCATATTTAGATATTGCTATTCCACAAAATGCTGAAAATTTACAGTTACCAGATCCATCACTTCTACAGTTTTATAAAAACTATGAAAATAGAATTATTTGGATTGATGATGAAATTACTTCAATGACGCTTGAATATGCAAAAATGATTATGCAGTGGAATTTTGAAGATAAGAAAAATAATATCCCTGTTGATCAGCGTACTCCTATTAAAGTGATTTTCTTCAGCCCAGGTGGTGAATTAGAAGTAAACAACTGTCTTGTAGACACGATTCAGCTTAGTACGACAAAAGTTATTGGAATTAATGTTGGCGTCGCTGCATCAAGTGGATGTTTTATTTATCTCTCTTGTCATGAAAGATACACATTCCCAACAGCAGAATTCCTTGTTCATAAAGGTGGCGGATCATTCGCAGGTAACTACAATGAAGTAGTTGCTGCAATTATGAATTATCAGCGTCAGATTGAAGAATTAGGTAATTTTGTGTTATCACGAACAAAAATTCCAGAAGATGTATTTTATGAAAATTTTGATAATGATTGGTACTTATCTGCAAATGAAGCTATTAAATATGGTGTCGCAGAGAAAGTAATTAAAAGTTTGGATGAAATTATTTAAAAAAATTTTTATGATTAAAAGGAGAAAATAAAATGAGGTCTTGTTTAAGCTTCAAACGTAATACAACCGATAAATTATCTATTAAAGGAACACTTTCTGATGATTGCTCCACAATTACATATACAGATGAAAATGGTGACGAAAAAGAAATATTTGTTGTAGATCTTCTTAACGCTATGAAAAATCAGTATATCGAGATGACTGCTCAGATTAAAACTGAGGAAGAGTTAGATGTAATTCCTGCAGAGGATGCAGATAACGCAGAGTAGGTGATCCTATGGATTTCGAAAAAAGAATAAGTGATTATGGAATGACACCTGAACAGTATGAGGCTTCGTTTGCCGAAATAACTGCAAAAGTACAGGGAAACTCAGATAAAGATTGGACTGAAATTATTGATCAATACTCTATTCCACTTTCTCGCAATACTCTTCGGAACGCTTGTAGCAATGTATATGGCAGCGTATTCGTAAAAGAATATTTTGATGAAAAAAGAAGAAAAGAAATGGAAGTAAATAGTGAACCAACTACAGACGAACCGGCTCCTCTCTCGCTTCCAAGATATAAAGAACAGACAGATGTAAATAAGGATGGCTCTTTTACAAGTGATCGACTTATTGAGATTAATGAGGAAAACTTGAAAAATCCTGAATTTTTACTTAACGCACATGGTTATGATCCACTTGAATGGGAACTTGTCTCTGCAAGAAACTCTATTTGGAATCAAGGTGGAAAATCTGGTGTTAAAAATCTGTATGCAAGCAAAATCAATGTAAAACCTAGAACTGAAATTTCTCAGATTGAAATTGAAGAGTTTTACGAAGATTTAGTTAGAAATTATAATCCGAAAAATAGAGATTATTTTACAGAACCTAAAGTTGATGATGGAGTTTTATATGAGATTCCAATTATGGATTTACACTATGGTAAGTTCGCATCAGGAAATCTTACAAACGGATCATACGATTATATTATAGCTGAGAAATGCTTTAATACGATTATAACTGAGGCTATTGAAGACATTAAGTCAAGAAAAGTCGCAAAAATTCTTATGCCAATCGGCAACGACCTTTTCCATTTTGACAATGTACAAGGAACAACTACTCGTGGCACTGCACAGGACACAAATATGAGACATCAGGAAATGTTTAAGGGATGTGTAGAAATGCTCATTGATGGCATTACTGCGCTATCTAAATTTGCTCCTGTTGAACTTATGTATGTCCCAGGAAACCATGATTTTTTAAGCTCTTGGCACGTAGTTATGACATTATGGGCTTATTTTCATGAAGATCCAAATGTACTTGTTGATGTAGACATGCATCCAAGAAAATATTTTGAATGGGGCAATTCTCTTATTATGTATGCTCATGGAGATAAAGAAGGTAAACGTGTAGACAAAGTAATGCAGGTTGAAGCCAGAAAAGCATTTGGAAGAACAAAATACCATGAAGCACATCTCGCACACCTTCATTCGGAACAGGTAATTAAAGAACTTGGTGGTTTAATCATTCGTAATCTCCCATCTGTTACAGGCGAGGATAACTGGAGTCACGAATCCGGATTTGTTGGTGCTGTAAGAAAATGCATTTGTTTCATTTGGGACAAAGAAAAAGGTCTTAAAGGAACTACCAATATTGTTATTGACTGATGAAAATCAGTTTGAGTATAGACAATTAAATAATATGCCGAGCGTGGCGGACCCACGTATAAACAAAAAATAAAATTATAAAAATTTTTAGAAGAAAAAAAGGAGTAACAAAATTATGACAAAGACTGAACTCATTAAAGCAACAGCAACCAAAGCAGAGAAGACAATCAAGGAGACAGGCGACATCGTAGCAGCTCTTCAGGAAGTTATCATGGAGACACTGAAAGCTGGCGAGGATATTAGAGTACCAGGATTCGGAAGTCTTGAGGTTAAGGATGTAGCTGAAAGAAAAGTTAGAAATCCTCAAACTGGTGAAGAGTTTATGGCAGGTCCTCATAAGACTGTTAAGGCGAAACTTGCAAAAGCTGTAAAAGACGCTGTTAGATAAATAGAATTTTTCATTTTTGATAAACCACAGGGCTGTGATAGTCCTGTGGGAATATAAACATTGTTTTCTTACGCGAGGTGATTAACCCTCTGTTTTGATATTTTTATCATAGCACTCTTTCATATTGGGATGGCTATTGCCGTAGTCATCTCACGTAAGGAAACAAGGTAAATGTTGCGGCAAACAACAAAATATATTTAGCATATAAATAGTGCAGAAAGAGTGAATATATGATTAAAAATGAATTAGTTTCTATTGAAAATGGACAAGTATTAACAACAAGTCGTGAAATTGCAGAACATTTTAATAAAGCTCATAAAGATGTTCTTGAATCAATACGAAATCTCACAGCGGAAAATTCCGCCGTGAAAAATATGTTTATTTATTCAGAATATAAGAATTCAAGAGGACGAACTTATACCGAATATCTCATTAATCGTGATGGTTTTTCTCTTCTGGCGATGGGGTTTACTGGGAAAGATGCTCTTGAATGGAAATTAAAATATATTGAAGCATTTAATGAAATGGAAAAACAGTTATCATCTCATTCTGAGCCAAAACTTCCAGTAAATTACAAAGAAGCTCTAGTGCAGCTTCTTGTAGAAGTTGAAAAGAATGAAGAACTTGAAAAAGAAAATGCAGTTTTAAAACCAAAAGCTACATATTATGATGATGTTCTTAAGAAAAATGGATTAATTAATACAAGTATTATTGCAAAAGATCTTGGATTACATGCAGCTAAATTAAATGAAATTATGCATGTGAATCGTATTTTATTTAAGAATGGTAATTGGTATCCTTATGAAGAATATAAATGGCTGATTACAGATGGATATGCAGATTATGAAAGTTATAAAGAAGAAAAATATAAACCGGTATTAAAATGGACTGAAAAAGGTCGCAAATGGATTATTGATAATTATAAAGATTGGATTGAAAAATACAATTCAGTTTCTAAAAAATAATAAAAAACTATTCCACAGGGCTGTAATAGTCCTGTGGTAAATATAAAATCGTTATTTTATGTGTGGTGATTTGCCGTGAGGTAATTACTTTTTTCGCCCATTATTATAAAACTCTCTGAAGAGGTGATAGTTGATGCTGTCATCTCACATAAGATAACGAAATATTTTGATAAAAGGAAGTGAGATTATTGGATGGTAAAAATGCTGAAAGATCAGAAGAAATAACTGAAGAAGTATGGAATAAAGTAAATGAGTTTAATAGAGAAATGGTTCAGGACTATCTGGATAATCAAACTGAACTTTCTTTAAAAACTAAAAAAGTATATGAGTCAGGAATTAAAATATTTTTCGTTTGGGTTAAAGATTATTTGAAAAATAAAAGTTTTCTTGAAATTAAGAAAAAAGAATTCGCAAAATATCTTAACTGGCTTACAAATAGAGGATTGTCTGATTCTGCGATTAAATTTAAAAAATCATGTGCAAGTGCATTTTGTAATTATGTAATGATGATGTACGAGGACGAGTACCCTACCTTCAGAAATTTCACCATTGGAATAAAAGTGGTAAAAACCGGATATGTTCATGAAAAAGTTCCACTTACACCTGATGAATATGTAAATTTGTGTAGAGAGCTTGAAAAACGTGAAGAATGGCAAAAACTTGCATATCTTGTATTTTCTTATAGTACAGGATGCCGTAGAGCTGAAGCAAGACAGCTTCTTAAAGAAGTTATTACATATGAACCAAAAGAAAAAGAAATTAAGATAAAGGACGAAGATGGTGTTGAACACACTGTTATCTCTAAGCAATATACAACACATACTATTCGTTGCAAAGGTCCGTCTGTTGTAGGGAAACCACGTAAGCTTAAATTTGGTGAAGATGCAATGGGATGGTTAAAAAAATGGATTGAAGAACGTGGAAATGATAATTGTCCATATATGTTTGTAACAAAAAGTAAAGATGGTGTTCAACAAGTAAGTGAGTCAACTTTTAATGATTGGTGTAGCGGATTATTCACTAAGATTGTTGGAAGACGTGTTCATCCACACTTATTTAGAGAATCAAGAGCTACTAATCTTGTTGTATATGAACATAAATCTGCAGAAGTAGCACAAAAACTATTAGGACATGTGGATGTAAGTACCACAAAAAATCATTACATTATATTGAATGATGAATCTGATGAATCAGATGAAGCATTTATTTAGAAGTACATATTGGAGGGTAACTACTCTCCTACTTGGCAGGTATAGCTTAATGGTAAAGCGTCATATTCAAATTCTGGTAAATATACAAATGAAGATTCCTGGTTCAAGTCCAGGTACACTGCCCTATAACTCAATTTTTATTGAGGTATAAAATTCTATTTGGATGGATAGCGAAGTGGTTAAACGCTCCTGACTGTAAATCAGGCGGTTCTGCCTTCGAAGGTTCGAATCCTTCTCCATCCACTAAATAGGACTACTGTCCTATTCTATTATTCTTCTCTTTTCTTTGTATTTTTCGTTTTCATTATTATTTCTCCAAGCTGGGCTTCGGTCCAGCGTCTTGGGATGTAGTCCAGTTGGTAGAACGGCTGACCGTTAATCAGTATGTCGTGGGTCCAAATCCCACCATCCCAGTTTTCCTATTTACGACATAGTATTCCACCGGAGGCATGGTGTAGATTTCGCATACCGGTGACAGGAAAAAATAATGAACAAAAACCTTCGAGGTTTTTACTGGGGCGTTGCGTGCAGTAAACCAGATTTGAGCTTGTGAACAAAAACCTTCGAGGTTTTTACTTGAAATGGTGTTTACACCAAGTCTTGCTTTGTGTGGCAAGTGCATTGAAGCTATCTGGATTGGTCCAGATCTGAAAACAATTATGAACCATGGATAACATGATTGTGAGTAGGTAATAAGAGAAATAGATGGTCGTACTATCCGCTTGCATTTAAGAATTAATTTTAGAAGAAACACCGTCAGGTACCTAGAATTGAGTAAGAAAAGAAAATCTTTATCAGAGAGATTCGATCCAGACTCAGGTGACAAATTTATTTCTTCCTATCGGTTAGGAAGACTGCGCCAGTGTTCATGAACAAACTCCCACCTAAAAAGACGGAAGCGCCAATATGCTCTGACGTGTACAGGCTTTAAAATTGTCGGTACAAATGCCATGTAGTTCACCTGCCTCTCGTGTTTATATTTCAAAACTGGAGAAACTGACGGTGCTTTGATGTGTATACCTACTAATGTAGATATAAATATTAGTTTATCACAGATTTATTGTTTTTGTAAATGAGTTTTTGTCTACTTGGTCTAAATGGTTATGACGGACGGACATTTTGTGCCATCAGATACAGGTTCAAAGCCTGTAGTAGATATTTAATAGGTAGGGATCTTATAACTGATCATTATAAGAGAAAGGTGGATACTCGCACCACTGCCCTATCTTTTTACGGTAAAGCTAGCGTTAAGTGCTAGTAGCCATGCATTTGGCATAAAAGCATCCACAGAAATGTGGGTGCTTTTATTTGTTATATTGAATACTTAGAAAGCACTCTCTTCGATTTGAAGATGAGTGCATAATTTATTTTTATGAACAAAAGGAGGCGACTGTTATAGCTGCTGTAAAAAAAATAGTTGCTCCAGCAAAAATGACAGTCTCTCAGGCACGAATAAAATTAAATGAATCGCAAGCCGAAATAGAAAGACTGACATCTGAAATTGAGGAGCTGAAAACAAATTATTTTACTTGTTGTTTATGTGGAAAATTACAACCTAGAGAAAAATTTTATAAAAGTACAGACCCACTAAATAAAAGTGGCGTAACTCCAATTTGTAAAAAGTGTGCACAAGATTTGGCAATCAAATATGATGATGATGGGAATAAATATTCTACAAAAAAAGACACACGTCTTGCAATGTTTTACCTAAATAAGCCATTTTTAAATTCATTATGGGATTCAAGTGTTCAGGAATCAGCAAATGAAAATTCTGGAAAAAAACGCGGAACACCATATGATTCATATATAAAAAACGTAAGTATGATTAATTATCAATGTCAAACATATATGTCTTCTGACTTTGATGATATACGAATAGAAAAAGAAACAGAAACTATATCAACTGATTTAACACCAAATTTAAATGATGAAGTTCTTGAATCTTTTGTACAGAATAAAAAAGATGTTGTTCGATTACTTGGTTATGACCCATTTGCAAAAGAAGCATATGCGGATCAGCCTTATTTATATTCAAGCTTAATAGGTTACCTTGATGCAAGTGAGGATGCAAACGAAGATAGATTAAAAACCTCTTCTTCTATCGAAATTGTAAAAAGTTTTAATCATATAGAAAAAATAAATGATGTTATTACAACTCTTATGTCTGATATAGAAAATATGGAAAAAAATATTTCTACTATAAAAAATCTTGAAGACACAAAAAACAAAATAACAAGTTCTGTTCTTAATCTTGCAAAAGATAATGGCATTAGTTTAAAACACTCTGTCAATTCTTCTAAGGGTGAAAATACTTGGACTGGAAAAGTTCGTAAATTAAAAGAAATGAACCTGGAAGAAATTGAAACTAATCTATATGATGTTGAATATTCGAAGGGATTACAGCAAGTTGCGGAAATTAGTGACGCTGCAATTATAAAACAGATTAGGCTTGACGAAAATGATTATAATGACATGATTGTTCAACAAAGAGATCTTATTAATAAATATAAGAAGAAGTCTGATGATAATGAAGAAAAGGCAAGACTCTTGTTAAAAGAAAATTGTGCAATAAAGGATTTTCTTAAAGATAAGGGTATTGAATTGGATGGTGATAAATTATGAAAACAAAATCAGGAATTATATTACCAGACAATTATCAGTTTTATGTTAAACCTACTGAATTAGAAATTTCGCAAAGAAAACTTGAGGGATATCAAAAACTTGCAAAAATAAGACAATGGGGAATTAAATATCCGACCAGGTTTATGTCTGAATTTATAGGTGTAGAACTTTTGGATTCACAAGAGTATACATTTATGATGAGCTGGATTACTCCGTTTGTTTTATGGCTTGAAAGTAGAAGTGCCGGAAAGACAACAAAACTTGCTTTATTTGCTATGGTAAGGGGATTGTTAGCAGATTTACCATACAGAATCTATATATGTTCTGGAACAGCTGACCAATCGCAAGAAACTTTTCGCAAGATAGAAGATATTGCATTAAAAAATATAGGTTCTATGACTGGTTTAACAGATGTTTTTAAAAATGAAGTAGAAATTGGACAGGCAAATTCAAATGGATTCATTCACAACCCAATGGGGTTTACATATAAACTCTATAATGGAAGTTTTGTAAAAACTTTAAATAGTAATATAAACGCAAAAAGAGGTAAAAGATGTGAAGCAGTCTATTTTGATGAGGGAGGTTGGCTTTCAGAAGAAGAATTTAATGTAATTGGCGCATTTACAGCTCAAGATGCGAACTTTAAATTAGGTGGTAATTTAAATGTATCTACTATTCCTAAAGAGTTTCCGCATCAACTACTATACGCTTCTTCCGCATCTTCTGTAGATACTGCTTTTTATCAAAAATATAGAGATTTTTCTAAAAAAATGTTATTAGGAGATCCGAGATATTTTGTTGCAGACCTTAATTGTGATATTGTTATTAACTCTACCTTTCATGGAAAAAAATACCCAGCTTCATTATTGAATAGAGAAACTATTGATAATGAAATTCGAAATAATCCTGAAAAAGCCAACAGAGAATATTATAACCAGTTTACGCAAGATGCTGGCGCAAATCAAATTATTAAAAGGGCATTAATTGTTCGTAATTCATATAATCGCCCACCAGTTCTTTATAATGATACAAACACTAGAAAATTCGTCCTCGCATATGATCCAGCTCGCTCAACTGATTTGTCAGTTATTGGTATTGGGGAATTATTATATGATGAAGAAAATGGTTATACAATGGATATTGTTAATGTTGTATCTTTCGCAGACTTAGGATTAAGAAAAAGAACTCCAATGATGACACAAGAACAAATTAAAGAAATTCATAAAATACTTCTTGACTATAATGGTGATGCTTTAGATTATGACAATATTGAGCTTTTTATGGCAGATGCAGGTTCAGGTGGTGGTGGTAATTCTTGGGTTCGAGATAGTCTTATTGAAGACTGGAAAGATAAATCCGGAAAAATTCATCGTGGATTGATTGATAAAGAATATACAAACGGTGACGTTTATTCTAAAAGATATCCAGATGCTGTACCAAAACTAAAATTAATTGAACCAGCGAAATATAAATCGGAAATGTATGAAGCCTTGATTAAAATGGTCGAGGCAGATAAGATACATTTTACTGAAAAATATGATAACAAAGGTTATCTTAATATTCTTGAAGTTGATAACGAACTTATGCAAAAATCAGAAGCTATAATTCGAAAAGAATTGGATAAGTTAGATTTAGATGTAAACGAATATGAAGAAATGCTTGAAGAAAGATTGTCTGAAATTGAGTCTGCGAAAACTAAAATTCGAAAACTATCTATTGACGAAGAAGCTGCATTAGTTCAGATTGATGTTATGAAAGAAGAAATTGTTAATATTTGCCGTATTAAGCGTGATGGTGGAAAAGATGGATTTAGGCTACCTGCTCATAAAGATGCAGACACAGGTGTTTCAGAAGCTACTATGCATGACGATCATGCGTATGTACTGGCAATGCTAGGATGGTTTTTATCTGAAAAACGGCTTGAACATATAAAAAATAAAAAACGTAAAAAAAACATTACTAATCTCGCTGATCGCTTACCAATTCGTACAGCGAAGCGTCATTCTTATTTCGATTAATAATCAATCTATTATTCCAATCTATTCCAACACCCACTACTCTCCCACTTCTTACTTCTTAAAGTAAATTCCAACTAATCAAAATCAAAAACAATAAATAGAAAGGCAGGTGTACCAATGGGTAGACCCAAAGGTAGTAAAAATAAGCCAAAGGTGCAGGACGGTACACCTATTTCAAATAAAACCGTTAATACAGCTGCCTCAACTTCTACTTCGAAGTCAAAGGTAGCTCCTAAAATAACTAAAACAGTCAATACAAAATCAACCATAACTAGAAATCAAACAAAGAAACTGGACAAAGTTGATAAATTACTATTAAACAAATCAGCCACTGTTCCAACTATTGATACCCCAAAAGGGAAGAAAACTGTAGCTGAAATGTCAACAACACTTACGAAACATGAACGTGTGCTTGAAATGGCAAAAACCACAAAGGCTATGATAGACGCATTGCAGCTTACCGATTTGTCAAAAACTGAATCGCGTACTTTCCAGACATATTCCAGGGAAACACTTCGTACTTATATGAAATCACCAAAATCATACGAGTCTCAGTTAAGGAATTTAAGCCGGTATCTGTACAGACTTTGCTATGAGTACAGACGTATCTGTTTACACTATGCGACTATGATTTGTGGAGATGCGTTCAATATTATCCCATTGGATGATCCTACGCAGGAAATGACTCCAGAGGAACGTACTAATACTTGGTATGAGACTATGATTCGTTGGCAACGTATGGATTTTGCCAGTGAACTTGTAAAACTACTTCTTGTAGCTTGGCGTGAAGACTCTGTGTACGCATATGTTTATGATGACTCTGATCAGGAAGGTGGAACTTGTTTCTATCAGATTCTTGATGGAGATTATTGTAGAGTATCTTCTGTTGAAGCAGGTGTATTCAGATTTGCATTTGACTTTTCTTATTTCAGATCACATGAAGCATATCTTGAATATTGGGATTCTGAATTTAAGTCTAAATATGAAGCATATCAGAAAGATTCTACATTAAGATGGCAGGAACTTGAACCTGAAAGACAAGTTTGTTTTAAAGTAAATAGTGATGATCCGACTATGGATTATCCGAGTTTTGCGAGTTTATTTGAGGCAATAATTTCGAATATTGACCTTCAGGCTCTGAAAACAGCAAAGGATGAACTTAGTGCATACAAACTTCTTGTAGCAAGATTAAAGCCAATTTCTGGAAGTGATGATCCGGATGATTTTGAAGTCGATCCAGATACTGCACTTAAATATTACAATAAATTTGTAGCTGCTTTACCAGAATGTGTGAATGCTTGCTTATCTCCTGTTCCAATTGAACCAATTGAATTTAAAGACCTAAATAATACAGATGACACAGATATGATTTCAAATTCTATTTCAAATATTTTTAAACATATTGGTGGAGTAATTCTTAATTCTGACAAATCTGGAACAACAATTTATGAAGCTCAAATTATCGCTGATATGGAAATAGCTCAAAGCACTCTTCTTCCTCAAGTCCAAAGATACTTAAATTTATATTTTAACTACACTATAGGTACCGGACATGGATATTTCAAGTATATAGATGGTGTTTGTCCATATACTCGTAGACAAAAAAGAAAAGAACTTGTTGAATCCGCCCAAAATGGTTTCTCAAGAATGTCTATTGGAATATTAGATGGAAATACTGCATTGGAGCAAATTTCAATGTTAAAACTTGAAAAAGATTTGGGACTTGTTGATCTTATGTCCAATCCGTTAAGTACGAGTTATACTCAATCAGGAAGCACTCAAGAATCTGAAACAGATCCAATTAAAGGTGGTGCACCAGAAAAAGATACCGATGATTTAACTGATAAAGGCTCAAAAAGTAGAGAAAATAAATAATTTAGAGGTTTAATATTTTGGATAATAAATATTTTTATTGCTACAGTGGTCCATTAAAGGACTTTTTAAATAAGCACAATTTAAAATATATTACAAAATCAGTTCATGAGAAAACTCATAAAAAATATTGGGTGTTTGAAGGTTCTGAATTATTAAATGATTTATTAGCTGAGTGGAGATTAAAGAAAAACTAATCTTCACTCTTTTTATATTTTAGAAGATTATATTATGGAGGCAATTTATGGCTATAAATAAAGATGGAACTTATACTGGTTATATTTATAAAATTACAAATTTAATTAATGGCAAAATATATATAGGTCAAACGATAAGAACTATAGAATGTAGATGGAGTCAGCACAAAAGATGTCAAGGTAAACGAAATCATTTATATAGTGCATTTGATAAGTATGGTATTGAAAATTTTAAAATAGAAGAAATTTCACATTATACAAGAGTCACAAAGGAAAAATTAATTCAAATTCTAAATAAAAAAGAAATATATTATATTGCTAAATATAATAGTACCAATCCAGATATTGGTTATAATTTTTCAATTGGCGGAAATTCTAATATAGGAACTTGTCTAGCCACACCTGTTGATGTTTATGATATAGACGGAAAATTAATTGGTTCATATGGAAGTGCAACAGATGCAGCAGATAATTTAAATGTAGGAAAAGGTGAAGCTCAAAAATGTTGCAAGGGTGAAACGTTGGTTGTTGGTAAAAAATATGTCTTTAGATATAAGGGTGAACCATTTGATAAATATGATTTATACCATTATAAAAGAAGTACATTTGTATATCAATTTGATTTAAATGGGAATTTTATAAGAAGATATGATAATTATACGCAAGCGGCTCTAGCAGTAACTGGAAATAGAGATTGTCATGTTGGAATTAAAAATTGTGCAATTGGTGAAAACAAAACAGCTTACAATTATTATTGGTCTACTGATAAAAATTTTAACTTTACTTTAGAAAATTATAGAAATCGTATACCAGTTGACAAATATGACTTTGATGGCAATTATGTTTGTACATATTCTTCTTTATCTGATGCATCTATGGAATTGTTTAATAATCTAAGTGGAGTTTGTAATATATCTTTGTGTTGTAAAGGTGAATCTAGTCAAGCATATAATTATATATGGAGATTTAAAGATGAACCATTTGTTTTAAACGATAAGAAAATTAGGTTACCTAGAATACAGATTGATCAATATTCGATAGATGGAAAACTCTTAAATACATTTGATAGTTTTCAAGATGCACTGAGATATCTTGATAAGCGCTTAGATCAAGGTTGTAATATAAGAATGTGCTGCAATGGTGAATCTCCGATTCGATTCGGTTATGTATGGAGATATCATGGTGATTCTTTTGATAAATATCCTGTTTACAAAAAGAGAGGCGGTTCCGATAAACCAGTTGATCAGTATACAATAGATGGTAAATTTGTAAAAACATATTCTTCTGCAAAAGCTGCAGCAACTGCTGTCGGATTAAAAAACGGAACCAGTGTCAGTCTTGTTTGTAGAGGAGAAAGAAAATCTGCAAAAGGATATTTATGGAGATACCATAATGAAATGAGTGATAAATAATGAAAGATAAAAAATTTATTTTTACATATGATAAAGAAGTTCGTGAGCAGTTGATCACTCTAGGTTATATAGAGGTCCAGACACCTGCTCATTTTTATATGTTTGTAAATAATACTAAGATGAATTTTGCAGAAAATGACATTGATATGTCTAAAGTAAAATTCACAAATATTATGTGTGTTTAGTCCTCTTTTCTAAGGGCTATTATATAGAAATTTTTGGAAAGGAGGTAAATACCAAATATGCGAAACAAAACGCTACTCACCATTGATGATTTAGTCAAATTTTGTGAAGAGCAGAAATTTGCAAAATTCAGTTCAAATGAAACAGGATATAAACTTGCGGTAAAAGTTCCTACTACTTTTGAGTCAGAAGACTCTGTTGATGAAAATCATCGTGGTATGAAAAAAGTTAAAATTAAAATTTTCCATACTGGAGTAAATCGAAATAAATCTCGTGTTTCTAAAGAAGCTGCAGAACGTGCAATGAAAACAATCCCAGACAGACCGGTACTCGCAGCTATTCATCAGCTTGACGATGGTTCCTGGGATTTCGAAGGTCACGAAATGAAAACTGTCAGAAACGAAGAAACTGGTGAAGATGAAACAGTATATATTGAATCTCAAGTTGGATCATTCTCTTCTGAACCAGCATTTTGGGAACATGATGATAAATTAGATAAAGACTTTGTATGTGCTTATGCTTATATTGCTGAAGACTACACTCGCACTACTTCTATACTTGAAGAAAAAAACGGTACTAAAAATAGTTGTGAGCTTGTCATTGAAGAATTATCTTATGATGCAAAAGAAAAAGTTCTTGATTTAGATGATTTTTATTTAAATGCTTCAACATTCTTGGGTTCTCGTGATGTTAATGGAGAAAAACAGGAAATTGCAGAAGGAATGGAAGGTTCCAGAGCAGATATTGTTGATTTTAGTGAAGCACATAATTCAGTTTTGATTGATTTACAGACTAGACTTTCTAACATTGAATCTAAGTTAGAAAAGGTTTGTTTCAATAATAATACACAAATTAATCAGAAAGGAGGAAATGATCTGGTGAAATTTGAAGAATTACTTAAGAAATATAATGTAACAGTTGATGATATTACATTTGATTACGATGGATTATCTGACGAAGAGCTTGAACAGAAATTTACAGAAACATTTGATGATGACGGTGGCGCAGCTTCTGATGATGGAACAGGTGATGCAGGTACAACTGATGGTAACTCTGATCCAGAACCTACTTCTGATGAAAATGCAGACGAAGGTAATGGTGACGCTGATCCTGTAGAAGAACCAGTAAATGAAGAGGGAGCTGGCGAAACCCAGGAAGAAAATCTGGTATCTGAAGATGAGCCTGTTACAACATCTGATGGGTCTGAAGAAAATCCAGTTGAGGAAGAGGCTTGTGGAACAGATGGTAAAAAGAAGAAGAAATACTCTATTACCGTTGATGAGAAATCCGCAAACTTTGAAATTGCCCTTGATGAGAAAATTTGGGCATTATCTGATCTGGTAAATACTCAGTATGGTGAATCAGATAACTGCTGGTATTCCGTTAAAGTTTATGAGAACTATCTGATTATGTCTGATTATTGGACAGGTATTGCTTACAAGCAGACATATTCCCAGGATGGAGATAACTTCTCTCTCACCGGTGATCGTGTAGAAGTATACGCTACATATCTTACAAAAGAGGAATTGGATGAAGTTGAAGCGATGAGAAGTAATTATGCATCTCTTGTTGAATACAAAGAAAATGCAGAATTTGCAAAACTTCATACACAGAGAGAAGAAATTCTTAATGCGGAGAAATACAATGATCTGAGAGACACAGATGAGTTCAAGACTCTTGTTGAGAACATGGACCAGTACAGTCTTATTGATCTTGAAAAAGAGGCAAAAGTTATTTTTGCTGATTTTATCACATCTAATGCAGGTACTTTTTCTGTACACACTTCTGAAACAAAATCCAAAAAGAAATTTAACGGTGGAATGACATTCGGTGTTGGTTCTGAAAAACCAGAAGCTGATAATGAGAATTCACCTTATGGAGATTATTTTAAATCTCTAAAAAAATAATTTAGAAGTAAATTATAACAACTGAATATAGAAAAAATTTTATAGTTGAACGAGGTATTTATTTATGAGTGATGTATTTTATTGCTACTCTCCTACTCTTAGAAGGGAGCTTATGGAGAATGCACATCAAAGATATATTGCACGATCAGTCAATCCATCTACCAATAGAGAATTTTGGATGTTCTTATATACAGATGAGTTGATTGATTATCTTAACAAGCGTCCTAAAACGGAACACAAGTATGTTAAGAATAGGAAGAATCCTAAGTTCGAAAATATTGAGAATACTTCTTGTAAAAATACAGAAGTAAAAAAATAAAAAGAACTTTTAGGGTTCTTTTTTAATTGAAAGTGAGGTTTATTTTATGGGTATTACATTAACTAATGAAGAATTTCAAGAAAAGTTTTATAACAAGTTTGATAAAAATGAGTATACACTTATTTCTCAATATATAAGTGCTTCTGATTTTATTAAAATTAGACACAACTGTGGATATGAATTTGAGAAAAAACCTAAAAATATAATGCCAGAGAAAGAACATTTAAATTGTCCAAAATGTTTTTGTAATTTATATACTGATGTAATTCCTGGCATAAATGACATGGCAACAACAAATCCGGAGTTAATACCATTACTTAAAGATCCAGAGGATGCTTATAGGTATAAAACGAATACAAATAAGAAAATATATTTTATATGTCCTGTTTGTGGTAATGAAATATATAAATCTGGAAACGAGGTACATAAACATGGGTTACAATGTAAATATTGTAGTGATGGGTTTAGTTATGCAGAAAAATTCATGAAGTCTATATTAAACCAACTTAAAGTTGATTATATACATCAATATAATCCAGATTGGGCACGTCCATATAGATATGATTTTTATTTTAAAGTGAATAATAAAGAATATATTGTTGAAATGGATGGCGGACTTGGACATGGGAATTTTACTCTCAATGGAAAACAAGATATTACTGGAAAACAAATTGATGCTAAGAAAGACGTATTAGCAAAATTACATAATATAAAAGTAATTCGAATTGATTGTAATTATATTGATATAGAAAATAGATATGATTATATAAAAGAACATATTTTAATTTCTGAAGTGGCTCAAATCTTAAATTTATCAAAAATAAACTTTTCTTTATGCCGTGTCGTTGCAGAAAAATCAATGTTTATTTCAGTTTGTGACTTAGTTAAACAAGGAATGCGAAGTTTTGTGGAAATAGCGAAAAGGCTTGAAATATCAAATAGTACTGTAAGCAGGTATTTAAAAATTGCTTGTGAATCAGGATATCTTAATATGGATTATAAAAATCTTAAAAAACAATCGCTTGCTCTAGGTTACGAAAAAAACAAACAGCGAAACGAAAATAATCCAAACGGATTTAATCGAATTCCTGTTAAATGTATTGAAACAGGTGAAATATTTAATTCTATGGATGCGGCGGATAAAAAATATGGCGGATGTGTAAGTAGTTATTTATCTGGACGTATAAAATATACTGGTCATTTAGATGACGGAACAGTTCTTCATTGGGAACGAATTTAAAATCATTCAGAACCTTCTATAACGAAGGTTCTTTTTTTATTGCCTAAAAATATTAAAGGAGGAAACCGAAATGGCATCTAATTTCGAAAAATATTTATACGACAAACATGGCGTATTTCATGCCACATTAATGCACGCAACTGATATTCCAAGTGCATTTTACACAATGGTTAATGAAGATGCAGAGATGGAAAATGGCTCTGTATCTGTTCTGAAGCCAGAAAATTATGTAGAGGACGATGTATTTAAAGTAGAAGCACCAAAGATTACAGATAAAATCGTAATCCTTGCAAATGATGTAAAAATCTACGAAGAGTACACAAAGAGAATGCAGGAAGAATCCCAGTATTTTATTGGTCAGGGAGAAAGAATTCGTGCATTTGAAACATTCGAAACAGACAGATTTAGCCTTTCTAAAGAAGCTTTCAAGGACGAAACAGAGGTTGAGGTTGGAAAATATGTTGTTGTTGATGGAACTGGTTTCAAATTAACAACTACTGCAGAAGATCCAAATAAAACAACTGTGACACATGGTTTTGTTGGCTATATCTACAAGCAGTGGCCAAACGGTGAATATGCAGTATTCGTTAAGAGAAATGCTGCTGTTGAAGCCTAATAGAAAGGAGGATATATCATAATGAGAAAATTATTATTTGCTGAATATACTGATTTAAATCAGAAAAAATTTAAAGACGCAAAAGATATTAAAACTTTTACAAAAATTTGTATTGATACATATAATGGCACACTTCAGAACCAGTCTGTAGCAGATGCCAATACTGTAATTAGAACAAAATTTAGAGAAATTGCAGGACTTTCCGAGGACGCAACTGATATTCAGATTAAACGTGCTTTAGGAAGAACTGCAGTAAGAGAAGCGTTATTCGAGATTATCGAGGACACAATTGATGATACATTGGTAACAGGTTGGTCAGCAGATCCATTCTTTAGAAAATATGTTGATTTTAAGAATACAACAATCGGAGAGAAAAACAGTTTCTACATTAAAGATGATTGTATCCTTACTGTAGCAAAACTTTCTGGTGGACAGCACGCAATTGAACGTCAGAGACTTGGCGCAGGACAGACTCGCACAGTTAGTACAAGCTACTTTGGATTAGGCGTATACATGAGCCTTCTTAGGTTTATGCAGGGTGTTGAAGACTGGAATGAGCTGATTAATAAAATTACAGAAGCATTTGATCGTTATGTAAATACAATGCTTCATGATGCTGTTATGTCTGCATCTCAGCAGCTTCCAGTTCCTACAAAATGGAATATCAAAGGTGAAGCTAAAGCTGAAAATAGAGCTAAACTGAAAAGACTTATCTCTGATGTACAGCTTGCTACCGGTTCTAAGGCAGTAATTATGGGTACTGAGGTAGCTCTTGGAGAACTTCAGAACTTCGGTAGTGTACAGTGGATTTCTAATGAAGCAAAATCTGATATCTATAGAATGGGTCGTCTTGGATCATTCGAAGGAACAGAAATTGTAGAGATTCCACAGGCATTTGCTTACAATGATGTTGAGCACTATCTGGAAGATGATAAGAAACTTCTGATTATGCCTAATAATATTGATAAGTTCGTTAAGTTCGTTTATGAAGGTTCTGATGCAACATTTGAAAGAAACGAAATGGGCGAGACTGGTGATGAGACAAAAGATTACCGTATTAGAACTTGCATGGGTCTTGAGACAATGACTAATGTACGTTTTGGTACATGGACTCTTGAGGCGTAATTTCGTCTAATATAAAAATATTTAGGAGTGTGGTTGTTTACTACACTCCTATTTTTATGAATGAAAGGAAAAATAACTATGAAAGTTTTTGAGCTTGCAAAAGAAATTGGTGTACCAAGTTCAGATGTTGTAGCGTTATTAAAGGAAAACGAAGTTCCTGTGAAAAATCATATGACTCCACTTTCTGACGAAGCAATTGAAATGGTAAGAGCCAATTATATTACGGTTCAGGATGAACCTGAAAAAGTAGAGGTAAAAGAACCTAAAAAAGTAGTAAAAACAGATGCAGATTATAGACCAGAGGAAATGATTCCATGTAGGTCACTTTTTGCTGGTGTGCTCTTGTTTACAGGTGATCATACACACATGACATATGCGTTTAATGGTGCTGGTGATAGACGAAATATTGAATATCAGGATTTAAAAGCTGCAATGCTTCAGCATAAAGGTTCTATATTTGATCCAGATATTATTATTGAGGATGAAAATCTTATAAATGACGAGCACTGGTTTGAAGTAAAGGAAGTTTATGAAAATATGTTTAATGAAAAAGATATTGAGAAAGTAATGAACCTTCCATATCGTGACTTTGAAAAAGCATTTATTCAGCTTCCAATTACAGCTAAAAATAGAATTATCACTACTTATGCTACACAGATGGAAAACGGTACATTTGAACAGTGGAACAAAGCGAAAATCATTGACAAAGTTTGTGGTACTCGTTTTGATCTGAAAATGTAATTAATAAGATCGGAGGTGCTATATGACCTACGATGAAATATTTAATAGATTTTATAATCTAATGGATGATCCAAATTTCTATAAATTACCGCAAGATTTCGCATATGATCGTATGCGTTCATGGTTACATGACGCTGCATCGAAGCCATATATTAAGAAGAAATTTTCTCAGTTAAAATTGGATGATAGATTGTTAGAGTTAACTTACTCTCTCAATAACCCATCAGATCAGTGGTCAGATGATAATTTTGTAATAAATATTTTTGCTCAATATATGGTAATAGGTTGGTTAAAGCCACAGGTTGATAATGCGATTAATACAGCAAGAATTATTGGTGGTAAGGAAGAAAAGAACATCCAATCTAACTATAAGACTAACATAGAACGACTCGAATCTTTAGAACGTAATCTTCGAAAATTTATCCGTGATGATGGATATATAAACAACAGTTATATCTCCGGAGGTGAAACGTCATGACGAAACACCGTTACGGAAAATTCAATAACATGCAAATGTCGGAAATTAAGAAGACCTTACGAGGTTCTATTTTTTTCTTATTACAATGTGCAGATCCAAACACTTCAAACAAATATCCAGGTAAAGATGTAAATGAAATATTTCAAAATATTCAATACGACTTAGATGGATTGAACAGCCTACTCTTCTATCCTATTGAGTTGGTTCCTGTGATTGAACTATTGGAGGCTGCCAGAGTTACATATAATAAACCGGATTCTAAATTTGAGGATTATAGAAAACTTATTTTAGATGCCGGTGTTGCAGTGTTGAAGTTAAAGGAGGACTGATTATGCCTACCTTTAGAGAAATGCAACAACTATATGCGAATATTGGAACAGTTGGTCAACAGATTAAAAAACAATCTGATGATGCTATGGAAGCAACATGGGATAATGATATTCAATCAAGAGTTTGTTATATCTACGATTATTATCATGATGACTCTCCTACTTTGAATAGAAATATTACCTATGGACCACACACAACCAAAACTCGTATTGACGCAAAATTTATTGTCAAATCTTATAGCTCACTTGATAAAGACCAGGTTGAGTATTATCTACAATTCAAACCAAGTCAGAAAACACAATTCGAACCAACCGATGAACTCTATTATTTTGAAACAGATTACAGACGAAAATACGGATCAGACGACTTTGTAGGAATGTACTGCGATGTAGCCGATGATCAAGGTGTTTATCATAGATGGCTTATCTGTACAAAAGAAATAGGTAATCAGTTTATCAAATATAATATTCTTCCATGTGATTATTGGTTTCATTTTATTGTAAAGAAAAACGGTAAACGGTATAAACGGAAAATTTGGGGAGTGACGAGGACACAATCCTCGTACAACAGCGGCCTCTGGACCGATAAGTAATTGTCCACTGCATTTGGAAACTATGCAGTGAATTTCTTCTAATTGCTGGAAACTCTTTAGAGATTTGTAAACTACAACGCAAGTATGAAAAATAGCTAATCGTGAATGTTAAAAATTACAAATATTAGACAATCAGCAGCCAAGACTCGAACAGAGTAAGGTTCATCGACTATTATGTAGGACAAGTGTCCGAAATGGAGAACACCTAAACCATAGGCATGGTGAAGATATAGTCAGCACTTCATATGAGAATATGAGAAAAGCATTCGTGCTCTTTTGCAGCTTAACGAACTGTAAAAGTAACATAAGGTATTACTCTACTTCCACCGAGAGCCAGTTTAAGGCAATCGTTCCGTTGAATCCAATTACTGAAGATATCTACTATGTAGAAGAAGACAATAAGAATATGCGTATAATCATTTCTGCACCTGTAGAAAAACCAAATGTATTCCAGATAAGTAAAGTTGAAACAGCTCCACTATTTGGACTGAAGAGACTTACTTTTGCACAGGATAAATTTGATCCTTATACAGATGGTAGAGATAATATAGAGTATGCTCAAGGCGACATTTTTGCTATGTATGCAGACTTGTATGATAATGAAGTACCTACTGATACTCCATTCCATACAGACACTGAAACAAAAATGGATACTACTCATTGTGATTTATTATGTAATGCCAATAAAATTAAGATTGGTGGTAGTTATAAACTAATTACTGCAAAATTCTTTAATATACAGGGAAATGAAATCACAGATGAATTTATTCCATATTTAGCAAAAAGCAGCTGGTCATGTTATGTAAAAAATAATAGACATGAAGAACCAGATGAAATTGAAGTCACTGATAACACTGATTTAATCACCTGGTTAGAGCAAAAAGAAAGCAACAAAATTAAAATTAAAATAGCAGACAATAAAGAGTATTTAACGAAAATTCTTGTAATTAAATGCTCTATAAATAAAGATGGAAGAAATATTGTTGGAGAAATTCAACTTCAAATTTCATCCGTATTATAAGGGAGGCTCATAAATGGATAAGCTTCAAACAAAGCAGGAACTTCTTGCAAAGCTTACAGCATTAACGAGTGTTCCTGATGATAATAATATTTATCTAAAAGAAAAGGTTAAAAAAGCCTTACTAAAATCTCCAGAACTCTTGTATGCATTTCACAATTTAGACCTAGAAGATACTGAACTTTTTAATCCGGACGGAACTATCAACTACGATGGCGATTGGACTATGTACTATGGAGAAGAAGGGAATATCCACCCTCACTTCTATTTACCTAATACACAAGATAAAGTTCGGCACCATCTTTGTTTCAAAACTGAATTCACAGACATTCCAAAGTACAACCAAATCATGTGTTATATGAATGTTACTTTTTTAGTAATGGTAGATGTACGTGATGCAATTGATCCACTTACAGGAATTACACGACACGATCTTATTGGCTCAATTCTTCGTGAAAGATTTAATTGGTCCAATATTTTTGGCGCACATTGTAATATTGTAAGTGATAAGGAATCTTTTACAGATTCAAATTATATCATCCGCACTATCGTACTTGAGCAGGAAACCACAAATAATATCACCGGTATTCGAAATGGAAAGCGACAGGTTATTAATAAACAGCCATGGACAAGTTAGAGTTTGATGAATCAATCTTTAAATATGATGAGTGCAAACTTCTATTTAGAGAACCATATAGACTGAACAGTTATATAACAATTTCGCAACCGACTATGCAGGATATTATTAATTTTGGTGAGCAGGAATATTATCAGATGATAGGCTTGTTATGTGGTACACCGTCAGATTTTAAGGTAATGCTTTGGGATAATGGGCAAGATTGGAATAAGATTAGTGAATTTGATTTTTTCTGTGTTTTTGCCACAAGCTTAACACCAGACAAAACAGGAATTTTATTTGGAGATTTAGATTTTAGTAAATTCCGCTTGGCTACAAAAAATGAGACAGGCGAAACAGTTCTTTATAATGAAGAACTTGATTTTGCAATTGATTCCTTTATTTATCATCATATGGTTTCTTATATAAGACGTATTAATGGTATGACTTATACAGGAACTAAGATTATAAAAGGAGCAACTGCAAAAAAACTGGTCATCGAAAGAGACCGAAATAGAATGAAAGCTCAGGCAAATAAGCCGTATGAATCACAATTAGTTAATTTGATTTCTGCTATGCTTGTTTATCCTGGTTTCAAATATAGTAAAGATCAGTTAAAAGAATGCGGAATATATGAATTCATGGATGCCGTTAAGCGTTCACAAATCTACACTTCTACTATTGCTCTCACACAAGGAGCTTATAGCGGATTTATGGATACGAAAAATATTAAACAAGAGTCATTTAACTGGTTACGTAGTACAGACCAAACTTAGGTCTGTTTTTTTTATGCAAAAATTTAAAAGGAGGATACACACATGTTTAATCTTGATGGTGTAATTTGGGACTCAGCCCTTCATGCTGTCGCTGATAATAAAGACACTGGAGAAGTTTATTACAGACTTCCGGATATCAGTGATGTTTCTATCGACATTTCTGCAGACACCAAAGATTCTGTTGATAAGGATGGTGCTCTTATTAAGAGATCTTATACTGCTAAAGCTGCAACCGTTACTCTGACAAATACTCACCTTGTACTTGGTGCTTATGCAGGTACAACTGGATCTAAAAAGATCATGGTTGATACTGTAGGTGAAATGGAAGCTCCAAAAATGCTTCTTGTGGACCCAAGTAAGGCAGATTTTGATCTTCCAGATGAGCCTGTTACTGGTACTGTTAGTGTAACACCAATTTATAAAGATGGTGGTGCCGGTAAATCCTTTACTCTGTCTGATGGTGAGGCTGACGAGAATACAAAATTCCAGTTGGCAGCAAAGAAGATTACTTTCCCAACTAAAGTAAAGGACAATGCAGAAATCGTACAGCTGCTTATTAAATATGAGTACAAGTGTAAAGACACTGTTATTATTGAGAATCATGCAAATAAATTCCCTAAAACAGTTCGCCTTACAATCGTTGGATTATATTGTGACCCATGTGAAAAAGACGTTCTGCGTCTTGGTTACATTGTATTCCCAAGCTTCCAGCCAAGTCCAGAGACCACAATTGCTATGAAGAATGATTCTACATTCGATTACAAGGGTGATGCTCAGTCTGACTACTGTGCTAGAAAGAAACGTCTGTTCTATATGGTATTCCCAAAAGATGACAAACAGGCAGACGAAGACTGATATTTTCTTAATCCCATGGGCTAAACGGTCCATGGGATTTTTGAAGGAAAGGAGATACCATGTCTAAGAAAAGAAAATGTTTAATGTGTGAAACTGAGTATGAATACTGTCCATATTGTTGGGAGTATGAACGTCAGCCAAAATGGAGAACTCTTTTTGACAGATCTGAGTGCCAGGACGTTTATTACATTATTAGCGATTGGCTAGGTAAACGACTTACTCAGAAAGAAGCTAGAGAAAAACTTCTTGCGATGAATCTTAAGAATATTCCGTTTAACTCATCTGTACAGGGAAATATTGATAAGATCATGCAGATTTCTAATGAAGAATTAAAAGCAGTTCATAATGAAATTGCTGATTCTGATGAAATTATGGATGGAATCAAAAATATTGAACCTGTTCTTAAGAATGATAAAGTTTTTGAGAAGGCTGATGAGAAAAAGAAACAGGCAGTAAAGATTAAACCGGTTTCTACAGCAAAACCAGTAGTTAATAAAGCTACTAATAAATAATTTTGAAGAGTGATTAAGGAGGTAAGAAAAAATATGACCTATTCGCATTGTTCGCGTTTTAAAATCATTCTTACCTCATTTTTTCGCCTTTCTATATGATCAAAAGGATATGCTTATGCGTGAATATAACGAAGTAATGAATAAATATTATGATCCTGAAAAATGTGTATTCTTTGAAAATGCGCTTCAGAGTAATGCTTATATTTTTCGCGGTAATGCAGAACTACAGGCAGTCTTAGATTCAAAAAGAAATCCAGGACGCTTTGTATTCGCATTCCTTATCAGTGATCATAAGAGACTTAGAGAAAAATGGAAAAATCACGAATTATAGGTGATACATTATGAAATATTTAACAGAAAAAGAATTTGAAAAAGAAATGACGCAGATCAAACAGCAAAAGCGTCAATATGAAATGAAAAAAGAACTTAGAGAAGCAAAACGCAGATTTCCTAAGTTTAAGAAACCAAGAACAAGTAAGATGGTGTTATGGACTGTGATTGCTATTTGTATACAGATTTTATGGTTTACAGAACATATGGCAACTATTACAGGTGACACAAGTTTTATGTATGCACTTGTCGCTATTCCTGCCTCATTAATTCCAACTGTTTTAAGTTATATGAAAAATAGTCGTGTGGAACATCAAATGGGACAGTTTGAAAATCCGATAGAGACTCCATCTGTAACTTTAGACTTAAATAATGAAGAAGAAAATAAAGCAGCCGGTTAAAGAGGTGAAATGAATGAATACAAATACTTTTATTATGTTATTTGCAATTTATAGTATTGCAACAGGACTTGTAGTTGAGACAATTAAAAAATTACTTGATGAAGCAAATAGAAAATATGCTTCCAATTTACTTGCTTTTATTGTTGCAATTGTTATCGGAACTGTAGGAACACTTGTATATTACCAGTTATATGGTATTGCTTTTGATGTAAACAATATTATTTGTGCAGTGCTACTTGGAATTTTAAGTGGTATTGGTGCAATGGTTGGTTTTGATAAAGTAAAACAGTTTATTGGACAGATTAAATAAAGAGTAAAAGGATGATTTTATATGGAATTTGAGAAAAGAACAGAATCAGAACATGAAAAATGGATTGCAGGAAATAATTATAAATATGAATTAAATACATTCTATGATTTCTGGGGAATTAATAAAAACGATTTTTTTGAAATAACTTCTGAAATTATTTCTTTATTAAAAACAAAAGGACTCACTATGAGGCAAGCCCAAATTGTTTTAATGAGATGTAAAGAGCTTATATTAGATGCAGTCAATGTAGATTAGTGCTGCAGAAATTCATTGATGATTAAATCGTAAGCATCAATAAAAGTATTAGCAACATTACTTGTATCGTGGTTGTGATTTCGTTCTGTGATTTGCAATGCAATTTGTTTAGCAATTTCTTCTTTCTCATTATCTTTAAGCTCCTTAAAATTTCTCATATCAAAATCCTCCTTAGTAAAATTTGTTTTGTTTCTATTAATTATACGAGTAAAAATAATTAAAATCACATGATTAAAGGAAATTTATGACAGAAAAATTATACCTGACCTCTCCTATACCACCATCAGTTAACCATTATACTTCTGTACGTACCATAATGAAAAATGGTAGACCACTTTCAATGGTATATGAGACTAAAGAAGCGAAGGATTATAAAAAAGCATTCAAGAAAATAATCGAGGATGAAGTTAAAAAACAGAATTGGACCAGAGAGGTAAATGATACACAGCATTTTTTTATAGATGCTGTTTTTTATTTCGATAGAATTGATAAAGATTGTGCAAACTATGAAAAATGCTTAGATGATACAATCACAGAAACACAGCTAATATGGAAGGATGATAATGTAGCACTCTTCCGCCCTCAGAGAATTTACTACGACAAGGATAATCCAAGAATTGAACTGACTATTTATCCTGTTGAATATATTGGGATCTTTGATAATGACGATGATAAGATGAAATTTGAAGACAAATGTAAGACATGTAAACGACATACAAGAAATTGCAGTTTACTAAGAAAAGCTATTGAAGGAAGAATTCAACCGGAAATCAAAGATTATGTATGTGAAAAATACTCTGAAATGAAAAATTAAATATTGGAAAAATTATTATGTACTCTTATGAGATTAGTGAACTATTAACAAGAAGTAACTATAGAATTCCATCGGATGTTTATTGGAAAATATGTGAATCATCACAGGTATGCAGAGTTAAATATAATCCATATGGTGATTGTATAGAAATTTGGACATCCGATGGAAACTATTGGAAAGTTACTGTTTATGAGTAAAAGGAAAAATTGTTTGAAAAGGAGTAATTAACTATGAAAGATATTACCGTACAGGAATTTATTAATACATATAATAAGAAGGAATCCGATCAGGAGAAACAGGATTATATTAAATCAATGGTAAAAATTGAGTATATGCCGATTAATACAAAAATGACTCTTGCTGAAAAAATTGTTGAGAACGCATATTGGAAAGATATTGAGAAGAAGGATATTGTAAGTGTAAGTTCTCCAGTTAGACATGTACTTCATGTGTACACGATTATTAACAACTATACATATATTCATATGGACAATAAGACTATGGCCGAAGATTATGACTATCTTAACAGAGACGGACTTGTTGTAGAACTTATTAAAGCAATTGGTAATGATGTCAAAGAATTTACAGCTATTGAGGAAATGACTGCACAGGATTTTATGACTAATCATTATGGAACACAGGCATTTATTCAGAACCAGGTTACCAGACTGAATGATGTGTTGAAACAGGTTGGTACTTCTCTCGCACCAGTATTTGCTGAAGCGATGAAAGATATTAGTAAGGAAGATATTATAAAGCTTGTTAAAGCGATTTCTTCAAAATAAAATATGAACATTTAGTTAAGCTCCATGGCTGTCAAAGGTCATGGAGCTTTTTACAGTTTGAATAGGAGTTAAAATATGATTTCATTAAAAATTAACGCTTCTAATCTCAATAAGGCGGCTAGAAAATTTAGAAAATTAGCTGATAGTATTGAGACTGCAGAAAAGAAAACAAATGAAGAAATACCTAAAAAGGCTGCTCCTGAGATTGAAAATGCAAGCAGGTTCGCAGTTGAAGATTGGTATATGTCATTCAATCCTGAATACTATGAAAGAACTGAATCTCTATTAAATGTATATGATGTAAAGCCATTATCAGGGGAAATTAATGTTAATTTAAGCTCTGATGAATTAGGTGGACATAGAGTAGGTAATGACTACATTTATGAGTATATATTTAAACAAGGTTATCACGGTGGAGCCATTGATGGTCCTGAACATCCAGCTCCTGGAACTCCATATTGGAGAACAGGATTTAATTTTTCAGAATGGGGAAGACCTGCTCCAAAAACAACTTCTGCTTATATGCTTATGCAGAAATACATTAGTGAAAAGAAAGATCCAATTAAGGAACTTACGTGGAGTACGTTTATTGGATATCTAAAATGGTAAGAAAGGAAGTGAATTTATATGCCTAATGAAGATTTTAGTATAAAAACTGGTATAGAGGTTGATGATAGTGGAGTCAGCCAATTAAAAAGTATTGCTGATGAGCTTGAAAAAACAGCGAAAGCTTTACAGAAAATTAATAACGTAAAATTTAATGGTGATATTTTCTCTGGGTTGACAAATGCAGGAAAAAATATTCAAAACGTCACTAAAGAGATTGATAAATTACAGAAGTCTGCCAATGGTGCTGGAAAACCATTAACCAACATTGGAAAAGGCGCAGAAAGTATTGTTTCAGGAAACTCAAAGCAGTTTACATTATTAGATTTAACTTCTATTGATGTAATTAAATCAAGTATGAGTGAAATTGCTGCTTCTGCTCAAAATCTTAAAGAAGCATTAGGATCAGAAGTTACTTCCGGATTAATGACTCAGATTGATGCTATGTTGGCGAAAAAAGATGAGTTACAGAATCTTGCGAATATTTTAAAAAGCAATAAGGAAGATTTAGGTAAAGCTTCGAAATCAACTGGAAGTAAAAAGAATGCAGTTTCAGAAGAATACTATAGTAAGAATTACCAGAAAATGTATGAATCTGGTATTTCAGAATTAAAAAAGAAATATCCAGACAGTGACATTGTTGGACCACAGATTAGACAACTTGATGATGGAATGGTAAAATTCTCTGCTTCTATTCGTTCTGCTAATGGTGAGTGGCAAAAATTATCAGCCACAATGACTAAGGATGGTAATTTACTTTATCAGAATCCAAAAGGAATGACACAGACCGCTTCCGCATCGGCAGAAAAAGCATACCAAAATATTAAAGCAGGAAAATTAGATCCAAAAGATTTTCTTAACTTTGATCAGACTGAAGCTTATGCTCAAAAACTAAATCAAATTTTCGAAGAAGCCTATGGAAAGACAGATAAATATACGGCAAAAGTTGAAGCTGATGGACAAGCGGTTATATCTAAGGCACTTCCAAGTGGCGAAGAAGTTACTGTTATGCAAGCTAGAATTGATGACGTAAAACAAATTATGTCTGAATATGAACAAGTTGCCGGTGACGCAGTTAAGGTAAAAGAACTTGTTGAGAAAAATGTCTCTTCTATTTCTGCAAAAGTTAGCTCTGTTTCTAAGAAGTCTGCAAATAGTACTTCATCTTCCACTTCTATTAAAACCCCCAAATATGTAACTGATCAGTCTTATGTTGGTGATTATAAGACACTGGCAGACAATGAAGCTTTTGCTCGTACTCTTGACACGTTTAGACATAATACAACCGAAGCTAACGCCGCCATAGAAGAACGAAATAAAGTTATGGCAAGAGTAAACGCAAAAACACCACAGAACACTTCTGAAATAAATGCAAAGCAGAGATTTGATGATATTGATAAGACTATCACAGACAATCTTAGTAAATACGGAGATCGAATTCAGAGTGCTTATAATGCTTTCGACAAGATAAAGGCTGACAAAAGTGGCATCGCTGGAATTGCAGATGTATTTAAATCCAGTGAAGAACAGATTAATAAATGGGCTACTGCTGTCGCAAAAGGCAAAATGGGCATTGACGAATTTGAGAAGAAAGTCAGTGGACTAAATGGATCTGTTGGTAGCATTGGTAAAATCATTGATCCTGCAAGTATCACAGATGCAAAAGGGGAATTGGAAAGTTATTTGAAAGAACTTACCAATGTACAGGATATTACCTTTAGTGGATTTACAGAAAAAAATGGAATTGTTTCACTTAAAGGAACTTTTAAGGATAGTGCCGGTGAAGCGCAGACTTTAAGTGTTCAGTTAAATACACTGAATGGACAGATTAAAAATCTTGGAACTTCTGTAAAACCTGTTGAAAGTGGACTTAGTAAATTCTTCTCAGGTTGGAAAGAAAAAATGGTAAACCTTGCCCAATATTTGACTTCATTTCAGGCAATGAATCAAGTTTGGAATACGTTCAAGCAAGGTTTAGAAATAGTTAAAGAGTTTGATACTGCTCTTACAGAAATGCGAAAAGTATCAGATGAGCCGATCAGTAAGCTGAAAGAGTTCCAAAAAGAAAGCTTTGATATGGCAAAAAGCGTTGGTACTACTGCTCTGCAGATCCAGAATAGTACCGCCGACTTTCAGAGGCTCGGAGAATCGTTCGAAGAATCCAAGCAATCAGCTGTAAATGCTAATAAATTATTAAATGTATCAGAGTTTGATAATATTGATGATGCAACTTCTGCGCTAATTTCTATGAAAGCTGCGTATAGCGAAGTAGCAGAATCAGATTTGGTGGACAAGGTTAATCAGGTAGGTGTCAGTATTATGCCTAAACACATGGTAACATGTGGGGTTTTACCCTGTTGATAACTATATCGGTAAACGTCTAGCGATAGATAATACCGAGGTAAGATATTTTAGAATTATATTACGATTAAAGGAGAAGTTATGAAAGATAGTAAACTATATTGTTGTTTTTCTGTTCCACTTAGAGATTACTTGATTTCAAATGGAATTAGATATGAGGTATGTGCTAAAAATCCAAATACTGATAATTTAATGTGGATTTTTATCCGAACAGAAAAACTTAATTCTCTTTTAAAGCAATGGAGTAATAAATAATATTGTTGAATTTTTTAATGAAAGGTGTGAATTTATTATGGCAAGACCAATTTCAAAAACATTTTATGATTGGTGTATTGAAAATAATTATAATTTTATACTAGATTTATGGGATTATGAAAAAAATAAAAAAGGACCAAAAGATATTGGGTTTAGTACTCATGAAAAATATTATTTTAAGTGTATTAAAGATAAAAATCATAGCGAATTAAAAGCAATAAGTAAAATTACTAGATTAGATCGAGATAAAACAGATTTATATAATCATTTTATTTGTAAAAAATGTAATTCATTTGAACAGTGGTGTATTGAAAATAACAGGTATGATTTATTAAATAGATGGGATTATAAACTTAATATATTGTTACCATCTGAAGTGAGTAAATCAAATGGAAAATTATATTGGTTTAAATGTCCTGAAAATAAACATCCAAGTGAATTAAAAAGAATATCAAATATTATTAGACAAGAAAAAAGTTCAATTTGTATTGCATGTAATTCATTCGCACAATGGGGAATTGATAATATAGGAAAAGATTTTTTACCAAAATATTGGTCTAATAAAAATACAAAAGATCCATTTTCTATTACATATGGAAGCGGATTAAAAGTTTGGTTAAAGTGTCAGAACAAATCATATCATGACGATTATCTTGTAACATGTTCTGGCTTTGTATCCGGTGAACGATGTCCGTCTTGTCATAGTAGAAAAATACATATTAATGATTCTTTAGGAAAATTATATCCACAAATATTTAATATTTGGTCAAAAAATAACAACAGTTCTCCTTATGACTATGGTCCAAAATCAAATCAGGATATATTAATTTATTGTGAAAAACATGGAGAATTAAAAAAACGAATAAGTAATTTGTATAGGACTAACTATGAATGTCCAATATGTGTTACTGAAAAATCAAAGTCTTATTTGCAAAATAAAGTTTCAACATACTTACGTTCTTTGAATTATACAGTTTTGCATGAATATGATTGTAACATTATTCCTATCAATCCAAAAACTGGTAGAAAACTTCCATACGATAATGAAATTCCAGAATTAAAATTAATTATTGAAGTAAATGGAATGCAACATTATGAAGTTACTCCATATGCTTATTATCAATCTAAAAGCAATGGCAATACTCCAGAAGAATGTTTACAGTACCAAGGACAAAAAGATGATTATAAAAGACAATATGCTATAGAACATGGATATCATTTTTTGGAAATTCCATACTTCTTGGATACCGTATCTGAACCATATAAATTTGCAATTGATATAGCAATTGACCAATGCAAGGAAAATATCAAAAATTCTAAAATATCAACCGTAACGACTGCAGGATGTATGTAGTAATATATGTGTTGAAGTTATCCGTCCTTATAATATAAGGATGTAATATACAGTCTGAACTCACGCAATAATCTAACAAAGAAACGTGAGACATAGGTAGAAATGCCTATGCGCCATACATTTTTTTGTGTGGTTAGTAGAGCTTGTCTCGAAAGTAACAGCTTGAATAATTTTTCCATCTCCACCGATGGTTTAGCATCAGCATTACAAAGATCAGCATCTGCTCTTAAAACGGCAGGTAATGATATAGATGAAAGTATAGGATTAATTACGGCAGGCAATCAGGTTGTGCAGGACCCAGAGTCCGTAGGTGCAGCCATGCGTGTCATTTCTCTCCGTTTGACTGGAACCAGTCAAGCGAAACAAGAGCTATCTGAACTTAATGAAGATACAGATGGCGTTATAACAACAGTCTCAAAGCTTCGTGAAACAATTATGAATGCAACTAAAGTTGCGTCTAATGGATATAAGGGTGTAGATCTTTTTGATAAAAATGGAAATTACCGTTCAACCGCAAGTGTATTACAAGACATTGCAGATATCTATAGTGAGATCGAAGAAACCGATAAAAAGACAAAAAGTAACAATATAAACCTTTTGCTTGAAACGATTTCAGGAAAAAACCGCGCAAATACAGCTGCCAGTATATTGCAGTCGCCTGATATTTTAAGGGAAGCAATCGAGTCATCCAAAAATGCGAAAGGCTCGGCAGATCGTGAAAATGAGACGTATTTGTCTTCGTTAGAAGCGCATATCACCCAACTTCAAACACAGCTCCAAGAGCTTGCAACAGTAACTATCAACTCAGATATGTTTAAGGGCGTAATAGATACAGCAACCGCCTTTCTTAACATCGTAACTCAGATCCTAGATAAACTTCCACTGCTCTCAACAGCAATTGGAGGATTCGCAGGATTTAAACTTTCACAAGCAGGTCTGGGTAAACAGCTTAACATAAACCATAAAGCTAGTTTCAATTCAAAATTTTATCGTAGTTAAGATGCCCATTTGATATGTTGCTGTCATAATCGCGACAGTCAGTATAGAACTTGTTCAAGATGGTGATTCGACACCTATTGACAGACCTTTAGCCTTAGAGCTATAAAGCCGAATATCGGAGGAAGCCGTAATCCACATCACTGTGGTACCTTAGTTCTGAAAATGAATGAAAGGGATATATTGAAGATGGTAGTTCCGACACGTTAGCAAACACATATGTTTAAATTTACAAAAGTGGATGATAAATTCACGAATAAAACGCAATTATAACAGGAAGAAAGAAAGAAATAGAGAGCAGAAAGTTGCGCTAACAACTCTCCACTCTCTTAAATGACAAAAGGAGATTACAAAAATATGAACTAAACTATTTATTATTTTTGGTGTCATCCTTATAGAATTCTCCAGACATGTCAAATCCTTTCAAAAATCCAAAATGGATGTGAAAGTTTTTCATGTTCTTAGATGGTATTCTGCGGATTAACGACCATAGGATTAATAATCCTACAAGAGTTAAAACGAATAGAAATACATCTTCCATATCTCACCTCCTTCCTGTACGAAAGTATCAAGAAAGAGATTTGATGTTGGGAGAATCCCATAGAAATGAATATAATATTTAGAATGCTTCATTTTAGATAATCTCATTTCTGGTACAAATTGCGTACCATTAATTCAATACTACATGACGATTGTCAGATATACTGTCGTGCAACGAATCACAATGTAGAACTGTGATCACAAGTTTATCTGACTTCGATTGTAGTATAATTGTCCATTTTTGTAAATCCAGAACATATGTGTTTTCATGTAAAAGTGTAGTTTTACAGTTAACGTGCGAGAGGCTGACAAGGCGTATTATGTGTGGCGTTACAACACATAGTACAATATACAGTCCAACTAGGGAAAGCCTGGGTAGCATGATGGATCGAATAGTATAGATAGAACCGTGAGGTTACTACTCTCCTACTACTTGAAATGCACTAACTGCACATATTCACCACGGCTTGCAAACGTGGTGTTTTTTTTATTTATATAGATTGAAATTTGTTTATCTTATGATATGATTAGAGGTGAAATTTAATATGGGAAAAATACATTATTATGAAGGGGAAATTGTAGAAATTCCAAATCACCCTACAGATTGGTTTTATTATCATCATGAAGAATTATATAAAAAATATGGAGAATGTTATCTGTCTATTAGAAAATTAGATAATATTATCATTGGATCATATAAAACATATAGAGAAGCATTAAGGGAAACACTTTTCTATTATGATGTAGGTGAATTTAATATATATCATTGTGACGGTGTTTTTAATAGAAAATATGTTCGCGTACCAGAATATAAATGGATTTCTATAAGTGAATAAAATATGGATAAAATACGAGTTCTTACATATAGTTCAAATAAGATAATGAATCAACTTACTTCCTATGTTTATGTAGGAAAAGAGAAAGATGATTTAATTGATAAAAATCGCTTTATTTGTATTTGGGACACAGGTGCTTCTGTCTCATGTATAACAAGCAATATAGTGGAAAAATATAATCTTACTTCAACTGGAAAATCAAATTTCTATACTGGAGGTCATCGTGAGTCAAAATTAACAAATATTTATTCAATTGATTTAATGTTTAGAGACGATTTTGTTTTTAATAACTTGCGAGTATTAAAAATTGAAAAACATGATGTTTTTGATATTATTATTGGTATGGATATTATTTCAAAAGGTGATTTTGCAGTATCAAATTTAAATGGAAAAACAAGTTTTTCATTTAGAATCCCATCTTTTGGAACAGCAAATTTCTTAAATGAATATGATAATTTAGACCAGGAGAATTAACACTCTCCTGGTCTATTATTATGATTAAAAAGGAGTATTATTAAATGAAATTAATACAAAGAGGAACTGTTATATTTGAAGATAAAGATTTCTTTAATTATACTAATATATCAACAGATCGAGATGGTAAAGCCCACTGCTATTTTACAGACCACGAGAAAGAATTATTTGAGAAATACGGAGATTGTTATCTAGTAATAAGAAAAGATGATAATAAGGTTCTTGGATCTTACGAGACGTACCGTGATGCCATGTATGAGACTTTAGGTACTTACAATATAAGTGAATTTGATATATATCGTTCCGACGGAGATTTTAATAAGGATTATTTCTGGCTAAGAACCTATACATTAGCATGGACAAGACATGAAGAAAAGGAGAAGTAATTATATGTTACCAGAGACTATTATTTATATTAATAAAATTCTCAATGAAAAACGTGATGAGTTATTATATATAGATAGAAAGGTTTTGTATGGAAATAGATATATTTGATATGATATTTAAAATAGAGGATCATGAAGTATCAATAATAAAGAATAATATATCGCCTTGGGCATGGTATAGTAGAAATATTCTAACCACAAGAGATGTAAAAGATTTTTTTGAATGGCTGTTTTTAGAAGATAAAATAATGTTTAAATATAATGGTGGTCTTATATATTGATATTATCGTTTATAATATAATTTCTAAGATAAAAGGAATTTTTATGACAAAAAACAAAATGTTAATTATTAGATTAAAACGTGATATACTGTTCATAAAATTAAAAAATCTAAAATTAGATATAAAATTTGCAATTCAAAAAAAGTATTATCGCATTTTTGATAATCAAAAGTACCAGGACCTCCTGCAGATAGAAAAAGATATGCAAGATGTCCTGGATGCTATTGACGACAGAATGAAATGGGTGTAAATTACTTTTCTTATGAAAGGATGTTCTATGAAAAAACAAATAAAACAGCATTCATTAATACTCTTAAAAATAGACGCATTATTACTTTCTTTAAATATGAAAAAGAAAAATTTCATTTTACAGGTAAAAAAGGCATACTATAAAATTTTCAATTATTCCAAATACGAAAAACTTTGTGCATTCGAAAAAGACATCAAAGAAATATTTGATGAATATGACAAAAGTATGGAAAGATTATAAATTACTTCCCAGGCTTCCATGAATACCCACAATTTTGACACACATTTCTAGCAGATCCGGAACTAATGAAACATACAAATATTTTAAATCCATATAACTATAAGCGTAAAACATGCAAATAAGCAATTTGTTATCAGCGACAGATAAAATTTTGTTATGTAATCTTCTCTTTTATCAATTTCATTTGATAATTTGATTGTGATTTTTTCATATTGCTCATACAGTTTTTCGTTTATCTCTTTAACTGTTTCTTTATATCCGTTTTTAAGAATTTCCTTGTCTCCTAGTTCAAACATTTCTTTGAATTTATTTGGATCTAGCATTTTGTTGTTGAAATTAATATAACTTTTTACCAAAAAATATAAAAGAATGGCTCCAGAAATTATTGTTACAGTACATAAAATATATGAAGCTACACTTCTAACATCTGATGAAAATCCTTCATTGTTTAATATTTTTTCGCCAACTTTTGTAATAATATAGGTATCACCACCAAACATTGCCACAATTAATGGAATAATTCTTGAAATTTTTTGTGAAGCAATGTTTCTTCTCTCACGTTCATCATTATACAATTCTTTAAAAATATTTAACTTATAAGAAAGGAATGATTCTTTTGAATCGAAATTTGAGTTCACTAAATACACCTCCTAATAACACAGAAGATTTAAAAATAAAAGATATAGAATTGTTTAGAGAAGTTCCAGATCCATTACCCCATGCTATTGAACTTTTCTTTACGCCATATATAAAAACAATAGATTTTTTTAAAAAATGTATTACTTTTTGTTTTTATCTTTTTCGTCATGAAGGGTAAAAATTTCTCGTTTATTCTTTTCTAAATTAATATCAGAAATTTTAGTTGCCTTTGGCTTAGTCGGTTCTGGTTTCGGCTTACGAACCACATTTTTAAGCTTATCAAATATGTTTTCTTCCATATTATATAATCTCCTTATATTCCTGGTCTCCAGGTGCACCCACAGTTCGCACAATGATTAACAGTAATTTGATTGTACATAAGTCCAAACAATGCCCTTTGCAAGGTTTGACCTGTGGTAATTTGAGTGGAGCCACAGCGAGGACAGTGAACTTTATTTAAATATTCCATTGGCAATATCGGTAATAAATTTAGGATCAGTAACAGCTACTTTAGCAACTTCTACACATACTGCTGAGATCATATTTATAGAAGAAATACCTACAGATTTTAATTTAGCTTTACTCTTCCTCCATATAGAGTCAGGTCTAATTGATTCTGCTAATTTATGTCCTTCGAATGTAACATCATAAATTTTACAGTTTTCATATTTATAGTTATCATCTATAGAATACGATCCTTCTAAGAATCTTCCGTCAAATAAGTTTTTCACACAATATTGTACATCCTCTTCAGTGTATTTACCTGAAAAGTGATCCTTTATATCTTTTAACATAATCCTCTTAAAATCTCCATTAAGCTTCATATTATCTTGTTCTTCAATATATAAGAGTACATCTCTAAAACAATCATAGTTTAATATCATATTCAATCCTCCATAGAAAGGTCGTGAAAATATGTTGTGGTCAATTTCTGAGACAGAAAATATTGCAACAAAAATTATTAAATTGTTATACGAAAATAATTGTACTGATGAAGGTGATATTGAAACCACATTTACATTAGTACGAAATCATTTTAAGAATATGTCCATTGATGACATTATTAAATTCGAAACAACTGGTAAGATGCCGGAAATTGACGTTCATGGTAATCTTACTCAAATTATAAAACAAGTTTCTAGTCAAATAGCTGATGAGTTTTTGGAAGAACATGGTATTAAATAGGTTATTTTCCAGGTTTCCAACTGTATCCACAATTGGCGCACCTGTTTACTGTTTTGTTGGAACCCAAGAAACCAGTTAAGAAGGAATAACCACGTTGTCCAGTGGTGATCTGAGTCGAACCACATCGTGGACAACAAATTTGGTTCTTCTTCTCTTCCTCTGCCCTCTGCTGTGCTAAATACTCGTCATATCTTTTCTGCGATTCCTCTTCGGCTTTAGCGTTTATAATACTCATTTGATTTGTATACTTAATGATGTCGTTTGTATATAAGTCTAACATTGCCGAAATAAAACCAGGATCATTATTACAATATTCGCAAATATTAAACATATCGTTAAAATTCATATTAGGAGCAGCTATTAGTTTATTTCCGCATCCAGGACATATATCTAAATTTTCACCGCTAAGAATACCTGCGTAATCTTCAGGCTTGTTTGAGCTTATTGAAAACATAGATTTTGTGCGTCCTTGTGGTTGTTTAAGCTTATTACCATTCTTCAAAATGCAATCTTTACAATAATATAAAATTTTATCAGACCCCATATGCCACCTCCGAAATATAATATTATAATGCAAGTATAACATTATATTTCTTAATATTCAATTGATCTTTAACTACGATAAAGAAACAAAAAAGCTTGGTGGTAATGGAAGTAATCTAAGGAATGCGTTAACTGAAGTAAAAGATTTCTTCTTTAAAAAGCAAGATATAGAACAGCCATATAATCTTAGTAAAAATGAACTTTCATTTTTTGATAGATTAAAAAAAAAATTTTCTGAATCTAAATTAAATGGATCTGCAGAAGATTCTAAAGATATGATGATTAAACTTGCAGAGGAAATTACAGGTGCTGATAGTTCGCTTGTTAAATATATTCAAGATACTGAAGTTGCGTCTGTTTCTCAAGCAGGATTTGCTCAGTCACAGAAAACGGTAATTCAGGGAACGACAAAATTCAGAGCAGCTTTAACTTCTGTTGGAGGTGTTATTAAATCTGTCGGTGCATCAATGCTTAATATGGGTATTACCATGGTAGCATCCTGGGCGATTGGAAAAGTATTTGAGGGATTAGATTATCTTGCTCATTATGACGAAAATATTATTAAAGCAGGTCAGGAAGCAAAGGAATCAATAGATAATACTTTTAACAGCTTTGAAGAGGGACAGCAGAAGGTAACAGATCTTGCCACAAAATTTGCAGAATCTACAGATCAGATCAAAATAACTGGCGATGCTATTGATCAGGTGGCAGAAAAGTATACAGAATTACATAAAGGTGTCGTAGGAAGCACAAATGAGAATCGTTCATTATCGTCTGAGGATTACCAATCTTATCTTGATATCTGTAATCAGTTAGCTGTGCAATTTCCACAATTAGTTTCCGGATATGATGCCCAGGGTAATGCTTTATTGAATCTTGGTTCAAATGCAGATTCTGCTGCTGATAGTATTCGAAATTTGTATAATGCCCAAATGCTATCCGCCAATGTTGAGATTGGAGAAAACTTACAAGACACATATAAGGGGACTATAACGCAAGTTGAACAATACAATGGGCAGATTAGTGATTTAAAAGAAGAAAATGAGAAATTGCAAGCCGAAATGGATGAGTATACTGGTACCAATAATGGCAAAAGTATATTTACATTTGGTTCTAAAAAGTTAAACGTTGATAACAGAAAGCTCACAGGGGAGCAAATAAAAGCAATTAATAATGCTTTGCATAAATTTGCTGGTAATGAATATTCAATGCAAGGCTTATCTGACGGAACAACTGTTGTAGATGGTTTGGAGGATCTTTCAAAAGAAAAGATTCAGCAATTAAATAATGCATTTTCAGAAGCTATGAATGTTTCTTATGACACTGAAATTAAAGGACTTCAGGCACAAATTAATGCAAATAAATCTAAATCTTCTTCTATTGATTTATTAATTAAAGACCAGTGGAATAGTATGGCTAATTCACTTAGTAATTACCTTCAAACATCTGAAGCATTTTCTGGGCTTGATTCTTCTCTCCAAAATGCCTTTCTTGGACATTTGACAGATATTGATTTAACATCATTGAGCGAAGACTACGATGGATTAGTTCTTCCGTTCTTATATGGTGAATTTATTGAACCAATGAACTCATTGGAACCAGAGGCTCAAGAATCTTTGTCTAAATTACTTACACTTGATACTTCAAAATTAAAACAGAAAGAATATTATGACCAAGTTCATTCTGTAATTGAAGGATTGTTCCCAGATGATAAAGATACACAAAATCAGTGGTTAAAAGCATTAGGACTATCTGATGTAATTACAACAGCTTCTACTGAAATGGGAAAAATTAAAACTGCATTCAAAGGTAAAGTATTCGAAAATTGGATTGATAACTTGTCTATTGATGATATAAGCATCGGCGCACAACTTTTAACCGATGGGTTTGAAGTAGAATCAGGACTTACTGGTTGGAATAAATTTCTTGACGCTATAGCGAACTATAAGGAACAAGCCGTAGATTTAGGCGATAGTCCTACTCTCGCATCGGTTCTCGCAGATGAAGACAATGAAGTTTCCTCTTCTATTGACTCTTTACAATCAGACCTCTCTTCTCTTTCTGATACATTATCTAAGCTTAAGACTGGTGAGTTTACAGATACTGATCTTACTGACCTTATTCAGCAGTTTCCACAGTTAGCCGATCAAACAGATAATCTGCAGGAGTCAATTGTTAGTCTTCAAGCGGATAAGTTAAAATCCACTATCAAAAAAATTGATGAAGCTATGTCTGGTGCTTCTGCTGATGAAAAAACAAAAGCAAAAACACTAAAAGAGTCTTTAATAAAATCTGCGGATTTATCCGGAATTACTTCCAAAGAAATAAATGATCTATTTAGAGAAGTTTACAATATTGGCGGTGAGGGTGTTTCTGATATGGCATCTCGTGAGGGTGCTATTGCAGCCGGAAAATTTAAAGAATCATTTGCGTCTGTAATGCTTACAAAAGATGGTCGTGAAGCTTTGTATAAAGCATTATTGGACCCAGAAGTTGCAAAGTCTGGATTTGATGGAATTATGGAAGCCGTTCAATCAAATCTTTCCGATATTTTCAATAGACGAATTGATGCTTCTAATGATTTATTATCAGAGATAAGTTCAGTTCAATCTGCTTTAAGTTCTCAATCAATCGGAACTTCAATTAGTTATGATACATTTTCCTCTGAAGACTTAAAAGACTATCGCTCTGCTCTTGAATATGTAAATGGTAGTATGCAGATTAATACTCAGAAGGTAAAAGAACTAACTCAGGAAAAAGTAAAAGAACAGGTTGCTACAAATAATTCTGCAAAAGCTCAAAAACAGCAACAATATTTACAGAATGCCAAACAGATCGAGGAATTACGTCAGAAACTCATTGATAATACTAATGCTACTGGATTAAGTGTTGATGGAATTCAACAGCAAATCAATAGCTTGCTTTCTAGTAATGCTGCCATTGTAGAACAGTGTAGTCAGCTGGATTTGCTTAACTCTTCATTGATGGAGTCTATTGGAATTTATCAGCAGTGGAAAGACGCACAGAATAGCTCTGAATCTGGAGATATGTTTGACGATGCAATTACGGCATCTAAGCAGATTGACGATACGTTAAATAACACAGATTCAGACATTTATGGTAGAGTTGGACGTAAAGATTATCAAGCTTCTTTGGATTTTCTTATTCCTGATACGGTTGATAGCACAGATGAAAATGCAATCAATTCCTACTTGAGCAGTATTGACAATCTGTTTACCCACAATGAAGATGGTGAAAGAGCCGGACTTAATATAGAAGAGTTTTGTCAGCAAGCAATGGATAAAGGTCTTATGGTACTTGATGAAGCTGGTGAAAACTACCAGGTAGCAGGTGGGAAGACCATGGAAGATTTTGCAGAAGGTATGAATCTTTCAATGCCTATGGTTCAGGCAATGTTTGGTGAGATGCAGGAATTCGGAGCCAACTTCGACTGGTCGGATGAAGGCATTCAGTCCATGGGTGATATTGCCGTGGCTGCTAATGAAGCTTCAGAAGCATTGCGTAGTGTAACAGGTAATGAAGACCTGAAGATCAATCTTGATGTGTCTGATCTGGAAACTACGGAAGAAAAATGCTCTGCATTGGATGATACTATATCAGAGATGAACAGTGTTAAAGCAAAGGTCGGTGTAGATTCATCAGAAGTTGATCAGGCAAATACCATAATTCAGTATTGTGTGGCTCAGAAACAACAATTAGAAGCACCAGCAGTAATGAATGTTGATGTAAGCCAGGTATCGGGCAAGATTGGAGAAGCTGTTGGATTGTTGCAAGAGTTCCAAACAGCGCAGAACACATTGCAGATGCAAGAGACACTTGGAATGGACACCTCAGAAGCCCAGGCAAATGTGGAAGCTGTAGCGGATAAGATTAAAGGGCTTGATACGAATGTAAAAGCAACACTTTCCATTGATGATTCCTCTATTGATACAATCCAGGACAGCATTAGTAATAAGCTTACAAACGAAGTCATGGTAAAGGCTGGAATTGATGATTCTGCTATTATTGGATTCCAAGAAGCAAAACATGATGCAAAAGGTGAAGTTGATTGGGATAATGATACGACAAAAGTTGACGCGTATGCTGCGGCTGAGAAAAAAGGCAGTGGTACGGTGCTATGGAGCAATGATATTTCACAGGTAAAAACTCAATTTCAGGCTGTAGGACACATTAATTGGGGAAACACTTCTGCTCCTACTAATGGAGCTAATAGCGTGAATGGGACAGCTCACGTATCTGGAACTGCTAAAGTTACAGGTGATTGGGGCAATAAGCGTCCTGGTACTACTCTTGTGGGAGAATTAGGTCGTGAAATGTGCGTAAATCCTCATACTGGAAGATGGTATACAGTTGGAGACAATGGTGCAGAGTTTGTGAATATTCCACAAGGAGCAATTGTATTCAACCATGTGCAGACTGAGGAATTGTTAAGCAATGGATTCACAGCTTCAAGAGCAGTCGCGTTAGCATCCGGTACAAGTCCTGATATATCCTGTACTGCTTTTGTATCTGGAAATGCTATGGTGACAGGTGGAATCAGTGTTAAGCAAGCACAGAAATCTGTCGTATCCGGTGGTAACACTGCAAAGGCTACCAGTGCTACCAATGCAGATACCAAGGCGACCAAGAGCCATACAAAAGCTACGGAAGAATCGACAGAAGCCACAAAAAAGTCCATGAAAACATTTGACTGGGTTGCTACGAGGATGGAAACATGGGAGAAAAAGGTCAAGAAAATATCAGATCAGATTACGGATTATATCACATCTGCATTAAAGACCTCTTTGTTGAAGAAACAGATGAAAACCATGAACTATGAGATGAAAGCTAATACCAAAGGCGAGTTGGCTTACATGAAGAAAGCCAATTCTGTTGCTGAAAAATACACTTATTACAATAGTGATGGTGGAGAAATAAATGTATCAATTCCTAAGAAATATCAAAAATTGGTACAGTCCGGTGCTTATCGTATTGAAGATATGGACACTAGCACAGATGAGGGTAAGGCTTTAGCAGAAGCCATTTCAGAATATCAGAGTTGGTATGACAAGGCACAGGATTGTAAACAGGCTGTTATTGATCTGAGAAATGAACAGCAAAAGCTTTTTGAGCAGTGGGCGAATATGCCTACCGAAGCTGCTGAGAAGAAGATTGATCGTTTAACTACCGGTTACAATGGTATAAATGCAGTATCTTCCAGGTTAACAGCTGCAACAAAAGGTGGTTCAACTCAAGCAGCTCTTGCTGAGACAATGAAATCTGATCTGACGGATGCCGAGAACCAGAAGAAATCAGATAATAAAGCGTTGAAATCTGCGAAGACTGCTAATAAAAAAGCTTCCATTGCAAAGAAAAAAGCAGATAGTAAGGTTAAATCCACTGCAAAATCCTTATTGAAAACAAATCTTACTGATGAACAGAAGAAACAGGTGAAATCTGGTAAGAAGATTGATACTACTGGCATGTCAGGTTCCCAGAAGAAAAAAGCTGATGCTTATAATAAGGCTGTGACAAACAAGAGCAAAGCGAATAAGAAAGCCACATCTGCAAAATCTAAATTATCTACGGCAAAATCTAACTACAATTCATCCAATTCTACATATAAATTCATGAAGTCTAATGTGAATACAGCGCTTAATGCTTATGATTCCGGTGATTCTCTTTCTTACATGAATGGTCTGGTTGACGAACAAGTATCTGGGAAGAAGGCTGAACAAGAAGCAAGAAAAGTTGCTGTGGAACAAGCAAACGCTAATTTGACTACGACTAAGAAGCAGAAAACAACGTCTGACAAAAAGCTTGCAAAGCTTCAGAAGAAATATAAAAACAGTAAGAATCTTACAGCAGCTCAGAAAAAGAAGATTGCAGCTGGCAAAGAAATTGATACAACTGGAATCACTGATGCAAAGCAGTTGAAAATTCTGACCACCTACAATAATGCCTTAGCAGACAGTAAAAAGAAGAAAGAGAATGTAACTATTGCCACAAATGCTCTTGCAGAAGCTAATGAAAACCTTATGACAGCCGAGGTGGAATCTGCTCAGGCTACAGTGGAAGCTGTATCTACGAAATTTGATAATGCGAAGACGTATTACGAAGCACTTCTAAGCTACCAAGAGCAATTGAGTAAATATCAGGAAAAGAATATAGACCTGGCAAAAGCTCACGGAGATTACGAAAAATCTTCTGACTATGATGTTAAGATAAGCAACACTCAGGATGAGAGGGCAATTAAACAGAATGAGCTTGATGAACTGACGAAACAGCTAAATGATGGCGTTGAGGCTGGAACAATCGTGGAAAATTCACAAGAATGGCTGGACATGCAGACAAAAATCAAAGAAGCGCAAAATGCTGTGGCAGACTATGACACACAAATTGAGGAATTGAAGCAATCTCAGATTGGTGTCTATTACGAAGAACAGTTTGAAAGAGCTGCAGAAAAGGTTGACAGGTTCCGTGATAAGTTAGACGGTTTGAAATCACTTATTTCTGATGATATGAAAATTGATAAGAACACAGGACTCCTCACAGAATCAGGTGCATTGTCAATTACATTGGATGTTGATGATATCAATGCTTCCACAGAAAATCTGAAAACCTATATAAAGGAAAGACAGCAGATTATTAATGATTATAATGCAGGGAAATTTGGCGAGGATGAATATAACCAGAAGCTCAAGGATGTTGATGCAAATATCAAAAGTACCACTTCCAATATATATTCTTCCAGAAATTCTATTTTAGAACTGGTTAAGTCCCAATCTCAGGCTGAATTAGATGTGCTGAACAAGGTCATTGATAAGAGGAAAGAAGCTTTGTCAGCCAAGAAAAACTATTATGACTATGACAAAACACTGAAGAACAAAACCAAGGATATTGAAGTATTGGAGAGACAAATTGCAGCGTTGGAAGGCTCCACTAGTGCTGAAGATAAGGCAAGAAAAGCAAAACTGCAAGAACAGCTGCAATCCGCAAAAGATGATCTGAATGACACAATTGTAGATCATGCTTATTCTATGCAGACTGATTCACTGGATAAGCTGTCTACTGATCTGAGTGAGGATCTTGATACATGGATCAACAAAATTAGTTCCAACATGGAAGAGATGACCAATGCTATTAATGGTGCCATCAGAAATGCTGGACTTAGCACGGCAAGTACAATTAATGCTATATCTTCCATATTAAGACATTATGGATTATCAGATAGTGAGATTTCACAGTCTGGACTTACAAATATTACCGGTTATGCTTCCGGTACTGACTATGTTCCAAAATCTGGAATGTACAGAGTAAATGAGAAAGGAATGGAGTCTGTCTTTTCTAAACAATATGGTACTCTTACATTCTTAAACCAGGGTGACAAAGTGTTTACAGCAGACTTCACCAAGAGACTTATTGATAATGCAGGTATCGCTACACAGAGTAGTCAACCACAATTTGGCGAGATGTATAAGGAACTTATGAATGCGATTACCAACACAAATAATCAATCTTATGAGCATAGTACAGTTTACAATATTGTTGTAAATGAAGCTACTGATGCAAATGCAGTAGGTGATATTGTCGTTAAGAAGATCGATGCATACGAAAAGAAGCGTGTAAGAGATTTTAAGAGTCTTAGGTAAAAACAACCTCAAAAATGGAAGTATTTATCGATAAGAAACCATTTTTGAGGTAAACGTAATATATTGTTCACAGTTTTTTCATATTTATCAGTTATGATAATGAGCATAGAAAAAGACAGATTCCGTTAGACGGTTTGTGAGCCTATATTAATGGCTTGATAAATTAAATAATATCATATGCATTAACGACCGGACTTACCACAGTGGCGGTCGTTTTTGCATTTATCAAAAAGTCGAACAACGTATGTAGAAATAATTCCACTTACAATTCCGCAAATTATTGTAATTGCAATAACGTCAGATGTCACATCTTTCATCTCCTTCCATTGCAAATTTCTCAATGGACAAATCCTCAGAGATTTCTATAAGATAAACAGGATATTGCTATCCTGATGTGACTCACTTACCGCCTAACCATCTCATTATGTCGTAAAACCTGAAATGTTGGAATCTGTCTGCTTAATATTATCTAATATTATATTGAGAAAGTCAACAAATATTTCTAGGAGGGCGTAGTGTCACAGCTACGCTCTCTTTTATTAATTTTGAACAGAGGTGCAATTATGTATGTAAAATTTTTTGATTGTGAATTATTTATTGATTCACATGAAATAAAAATAAAAAATAAAAGAGGAAGTTCCGGACAATCTTATGGAGAACATTTTATTCCACCAAATAATGTAAAGGATCTTGTTGAGGAGTTTCTAGTTCCAACCGTATATCAGCATAAATGTGTTGAAGAACTTTTAAAAAGAAAACCAGATCCTAACATTAAGTGGTAAATTTTTTATTTGTGGTAAGAGATATAAAAAATAGTACCGACACATTTCTATATCGGTACAATAATGCAAAGGATTAATTTGATTATGGAAATAAAATTATTTGATCACATTTTTTTAATAAGTAATTATGAAGTTATAGACTACTACAATAATGAAGAGGTAAATAAATTACATAGCCAAATATTACTTTCACCTCAAGATATAAAGGAGTATTTTGAATGGCTCTTTATAAAAGGTAAACATTATTTTTGCGGTCATCCAGGAGGGTTATTTGGACCTTAACTCACAAGGAGAATAATTATGGAAGTAAGTTTTTTTAATTTTAAGCTAAAAATAAATAATACATCTATACGTTTATATGAAAACGAAAAAGATGTTGGTGGTATGTCATGCTGTAATGGAATAAATCCAACTGATATAAAAAATTTTATGGAATGGTTATTTATTAATGATAAATTTATTGGAACAGCACATGGTGGAACAATATGTTAATTTTTATATTATTTTTTAAGGTGGTCATATGAAATATTTCAATCACAAAATTCCAACAGGAATTCCAAAACAACGATTAAGAATAATTTATAAAACAAATTCTTTCAATCATCCATTAATTGAATTAAATAACAACCATAATGATAAAAATATAATTATAGATACAATGGTTCAAAAAATTCCTAAAAATTTTACAGATGCTTCATATATTGTTTTACAGGAAGAAACATTATTTCCTACGTCATATAGCTTAAAACAGTCATTAAGGTGGTATACAATCTTTCGTATTTCAAGAGTATATTTGTCTGTATAGCGCAATATCTTTTCACAATTGTTTTTAGAATCTAATATCATAATTCCAAATAATGCCACAGCTATAGATTTTATATCTTTTTCTGGTATTTCTTTCACTTTTCGAATTAATGGGTACCACTCGTTAAACTGTAAGTGGCTTGATGCAATATTATAATTGTACTTATAAGACAATTGTTGATTTGCATCATAATCAAGTAATATATTTACAAGATCACTTAGCAATTCATAATCACGATCAGAAATGTCATTTGGAATTTCTGTTTTAGTCATTCCATTTTCACTCTGTACAACATGCATTAATTCGTGTAATATAACATCTTCAATGTCATCTGTGTCTTTTCTTATATGGATAACATATTTATTTTCGATTTTTTGGCAATATGGAGTTTCTTCATCTGTATAGTCAAAATCTATTTTAAAATCAGTGTGTAATTTAACAAGCTCAATGATTTCATAAGCTTTATTTGATATTTCGTGATTAAAAGTACCCCCAATAACTATTTCGTTCATTTCAATACTCTCCCATCCCAATATAAATTATAAAATCCATTATGATTCAAGTAACAATTTTTGTCAATAATAGTCTGAATAGAAAGTAGGTGATTAATATGGCTATATTTGGTTCTAGTTTTACATATAACGAAAAGTCTTCGGACGATTACGGAGTTATTCTTTGTGCTACAGAGGCAGTCGATTCAATTCCAATGGGACTTACAAGGGAAGGTTTAAAGGGAGAAATTACAAGTAGACGACCTGTAGCCAATTGGTATAATACGAAATATTCAGATGTACTTACATTTGATGTGACAATTACAAAACCAGAAAATCGTGCATTTTCAAGGGAAGAAGTGAGAGATATTAACGCTTGGTTGACTGGACCACGTACACCTACTCTTCTATTTTTTGAGGATGAAGCATTTGACCCAATCAATTTTTATGGTGTGTTTACAGATGTAAACAATGTGTACGGAAGTGGTATTTTAATGCTTAAATATACGTTTACATCGAATTCACCTTATGGATGGAGCAATGAATTTCAATACATATATAATAACTTGGAAGACAAAAAGTTGTCTGTTGAACAAGGAAGTGTTACAGGTAGTGGTAAGGATCTGGTTATTGCTGTCCAGAATAATGGATACTTTAGTATAGAAAATAGTACAGACGAATTAAATGATTTTGTTTATCCTTTGATTGCTATAAATGCATATCCTGGACATAAAGTTTCAATAGAAAACATTTCTGAAATATCTACTAATCTTCTATCTCATAAATTAGAGATTACAATTCCAGATAAAGTTGATTTTTCAACAATGCTTTACATAGATTCAAAATACCATAAGATTTATTACATAAATAATAATACAAAAGAAAAGGTTCCGCTCACGTTATCAGATCTTGGTTTTTCGTCAGAAAATCTCACAAATATAGATAATGGTTCTTTAGGTCTTTACTGGCCTCGTTTAATCCCAGGAAATAATAAATTTGATATAACAGGTGAATGTAATGTTGCTATGACATTCAGATGCCCAAGAAAGGTAGGTGCTTATTAATGACTTTTAATTATGACTACTTTGGGCTTACTGAACCGGCACGAATTTATTTGTGTAAAACAGATAATACAATAATTTGTGAATTGAATGGTATTGATCTGCCAACTGTATCTTATACACGGCAGTTAAATAATTTTGACACGATACAATTTGATGTACACAAGTATATAAACGGAGAAGAATCAAACGGATATGATCTGCTTGATGAAGCAATGTATATTTTGGTAGATGGTGTTGGTTATTTTAGAATGCAATATCCACAGGTATCAAATGATGGATTTGATGAATATAAAACGGTAACAGCTCAATCATGTGAATGTGAGCTTGCATTAAAAACACTAAAGAATTTTAAGATCAATACAGGAGAGACAGACAGCCGTGAATATCTAATTGATGGTAATGTAAAAGAAACCGATGAAGGTGTTAAAGTAGCAGTTAAAAACATTATTTTATATGATGAACTGTACAAAGATTTTTCATTGCTTGATATTGCAATTGAAAAGGTTTTTGGATGGAAAATTGGTTGGGTTGATCAGACAATAAGAGAAACAACGGTTATAGAGACTAAAGTAAACGATGATGGAACTGTTACTACTACTTCACAAATGGTTGATTCTAAGCGGTCATTTGATATAGACTCAAAAAATGTATATGCATTTCTAACGCAGGATGTATCAAAGAAATTCGAATGTATTTTCGATTTTAATATTATGACCAGGACAATTAATGTATATAGCGTAAAAGATTACGGTAAGGATTCAAATGTATTTATCTCTTATCGTAATTTGATTCAGACGTTGAATTATGCACCAACTCAAGAAGATAATATTATGACAAGATTTGAAGTACGTGGTGGAGATGACCTTACAATTGATGCAGTCAATTTTGGTTCTTCTACTATTGAGAATCTTTCTTATTATCTTAGTACAAAACATGTAAGTCAAGGGTTAATTGACAGATATAATCAATGGTTATCTAAGCTTGACGAAGCACGTAAAAAATACATGTATTACAATCGTCAGTACAGCTTATATATGGAAAAGCGTGATGAAATCAATCTTAGAGTTCCGAATGATGGGTTGAATAATAATTGGAAACAATTTACCGTAAAAGACCTTGGAACTATTAAAAAGAAGTATACTACATATATGGATGCACTGAAAGATGTAAATCTTGGCTACTGGGATGAAAAAAACCAGAAGTGGCTTAATAAAGGTGCGGAGCAAGATTATATTGCATATCAGGGTATTCTTGAAATTATCGACAAAACCATTGAATATAAAAATAATACAGATCCTACACAGGATGATAAAAAGTCCAATGAAGTAGATGATTTGATTGAAGAATGGAATACAAATTGGGATCTGTTTGGTCTTCAAGAGTTAAAAACAAAAGAGAAAACATATCTGAATAATATTGATGCTTTAAAAGCTTATAAAAAGGCATGGAAAGATTTAAGTGAAGATGAAAAAGGTCACTTAACAGAGTCCAATTATAATATTTCTCATAATAAGTATTTGAAGTATTGGGAATACGAATACGGAAAAGATGAAAATGGGAACTTATATGCGGAACCAGAAAAAGGTGGATGCTCTGGTGCCATTAAGCAAAGACAAGGCGAATATGATGATATTCAGAATTTAATGAATGGTTTTTCAAAAAATATGTCCGAAGTTGCAACAATTAACAATAAAGAAAAATGCGGCATATTTACAAAGGAAGATCTTGAAACATTAAATAAACTGTACAATGAGACAGATTATGTAAATGATAATATTATCACCATTTCTACAAACACTGCAGCAGAGATAATCAATACTCAATACGAATTATTCCAAGATGCAACAACAGAGCTTTCTAAGGTGTGTCAGCCACAATTATCTTTTACTCTTGCAATGGATAATATTTTTGCTATTCCTGGGTTTAAAGAATGGCAAGGAAATTTTGATATAGGTAATTTTATCCATCTCTCATTCGATAAAGATGAACAGTATTTCTTAAAACTTCGTATCTCATCTATCACATTTAATCCATGCGTTATTGAAAATGATTTCCAAATTGAATTCACAAACATGATTAGCTATAACGGCGGTCGTGATGATTTTGCTGTTTTACTTGATGATACAGTAAGTACAGCTAAAGACCAAATTACAGGATCTGTAAAAAGCAAATTAGATACATCCGGAATTGAAGTTTCAGATGCACTTATTAAGGCAATGGTGAGTTCAACCAGATTTTCAAATGCGGTATCTAACGGTGTGTTTGATACAATAAATGCTAATACAGGTGCTTTCGGACAGGTTATATCAAAAATGGTTAATGCTAGAGATATGATGGCAAACAGTGGTCTTTTTGAAACAATTAATGTTGATGCGACCACATCCAAACTCGTTCTTGCACTTGATATTAATGCGACACGTATATCTGCAGGTACTCTTTCTGTAGATAGACTTATCATTCGTGGTGAAAAGAATTCTATCATGTATTCGTTTAATGAAAGTCTTGGAGCTGTTGAATCAAAGAACATTCCACCAGAAGATTATGATAAGTATTACATGGGTGGTAAAAATATTCAGGCACATACTATTACTGCTGATCAGATTCTTGCAAATTCATTAACTGCATCTGAAATTACTACTGATGACTTACGTGGTATAAATGGATGGATTAATCTTCATTCCGGTACTTTTACTTTCTATGGCAAATCAGAAAAGGTAATTATTGATGATATAAATAAGGATAAAAAACTCCTTGATAATTACATATCTTCGTGGGAATCTCCAAGAGGAACTAGCGGTGATGATTTAAGATATAAAGAATCTATGAGTTTTTCACCTATCGGATTAAACCAGGAAAAGTTGAAAAGTAAGATTGAAGAGTTAAAACCGTATACTACTGATTCAAGTGAAGTTTTAACTACATTACAGAAAAGTACGTTAATAAGATTCCTTGGAGAATTGGACAACTATATCATTTGGCTAAATGTAAATGACAAAATTTACAAAGAAAATAAATCTGCAAGTACATTAAATCAGATGACTCGAACAGATCTTGAAAAAGAGTTTGGAATCAATACTCTATCTGATGCAGAACGTACAACAAAGTATAATCTTATTAAGAATTATGTAGGTATTAAAGAAGCGTCAGAAGAAGACAATTCCGCAGGACTTATGGCGTGGAACGGACAGACTCTTACTGTTCGTGGAGACATTATTGCTAATAATCTTGTACTCGGAGCAGATGTAAAAATCAAAGAAAGTAACATAGGTGATCTTACAAACTATATTACAACAAATGGGCTTGAAAATAAATTAAAAGATTATTCTACTACAGAAGAGATAAAAAGTGGTGGACTTGCTTTTATTGTGTCTAACAATGGAGAGATAGGAAATTATGATTCTTCAATGCCTCTCCCAGACAATACAGAAGGTTATTTTCGTGTAAATACAAAAGGTTTAATGGTTGCACAAAATGCAGTTATATACGGAAAGTTATATAGTTCAGAAGGTCTTATTGCCGGATGGAATATTACAGGTGATGCGTTATCTAAAGGAAGTGGATATGCGGTAGCAAACACTTCTAGCAGTAAAAATGCATATTTTGGTAATTCTGGATTAAGTATATCTGATAAATTTATTGTTGATAGCGAAGGTAATGTTAATGCAAAGTCAGGAACTTTTTCAGGGACTATATATGCATCAGCCGGAACCTTTTCAGGAGAGTTAAAGGCAGCTACCGGAAGTTTTAATGGAAATATTACTGCATCAACAGGAAGTATTGGTCCATGGAATATAAATTCTGATGCTATTTATAAAGGAAATGGATATAATGCAGGAGGCCCTGGTAATGCATATTTTGGTAATTCTGGATTAAGTGTATCTGATAAATTTATTGTTGATAGTAATGGAAATATGAATGCAACTGATGCTACTATATCAGGAACAATCACCGCATCGTCTGGAAAGATTGGACTTTTTAATATTAGTAATGATGGTTCTATTTACAATAAACCATACGGCACAGCAGGAAGTGGATCTGATAGTTGTGGTCTTAGTGCAACTTCTGGAAAATATGCATTCTGGGCTGGAAGTGGAGCATTTTATGTAAATCAAGATGGTAGTATGCATTGCTCAAACGCAGATATTTTAGGTGGCATAACATCAAAGGGAAACAACACCATAACAGAATTAAGGAATGGACAATTATCTATGAAGTATGATTATGGAATAAGTGACGTAGAACCATTGCCAAAACTTTTAATGGGCCTCGATGGAAATAATGAACCATATTTGTATTTTTATTCTGTCGCCCCATATACAAGCGTTTCTATATCTGGTGGTATTATAAGAGGGACATTAAATGGAAATGTTACTGGAGATGTTAGTGGTAATGTTAATGGATACATAATTAATTCAGAGTCAACAAGTTATCGACCTGCAATTTGTACATCAACAGATGATGGTGGAAAATATTATGTATCAATTATCAGAACTAACGTAGACAATAAAATTACAATTCGTGGAAAATGGGATTATCAAAAATTTGAGACAAGAACATTTCAACTTACAACATCTGATAGGAGATTAAAAAGAAATATAAAAAACACCAATATCGACAATGCATTAAGCCAAATCTTAAAAATAAATCATAGAGAATTTATATGGAAAGAATCAAATAATTATATAGATTTAGGATATATTGCTCAAGAATTAGAAGATATAAACCCTAACATGGTAATAAAACCATCTGAAAGCAATGAACCATATGGTGTAAATACATTCTATATGGAAAGTCTTATTACAAAATCAATCCAAGAAATGTATGCTGAATTAAAAGCAGAGAACAAACAATTAAAGCAACGAATTGAATATTTAGAGAATAGATCAACTAAGAGCATTCTATAACAGGAATGCTCTTTTTATATTAAAAATTAAGATAAAAAGGAGAAAATCTACTATGAAAATCACAAACGCAGCTATTTACGATATTATTGAGGCAACTAAAAAATTCAGTAACGCTAAAGGCAAAACAGCATTCGTACTCTTCCGTGTACTTCGTAAACTTCAAGACGAAATCAAAGACTGTGATGATCAGAAAAATAAATTAATTCAGGAGTACGGTAAAGAGGTGGAAGGTGGAATAGCTATTCCTAACGATGACAAAGAAGCTTATGAGAAATTTATGGCTAAATTCACTCCTATCCTTCTGTATCAGATTGATGTAGATATTCCACAGCTCACCGAGGAAGAATTTGATTCTCTTTATGAGGTTGATGCACCTAACGCAACTATGAATGATTATGCTATTATTGACGCTTTTCTTGTAAAGAAACCGGAACCAGAAAAGAAAGAGGAAAAAGCAGATACAGAACCTGATGAAACAAAAGAAGCTGCAGTTGAATAAATTAAGGAGGCACATATGCGAAGTGTACTTGATATCACTTGCTATGAGTCTGATGGTGTTACTAGAATAAATCATCTTACACAATGGGATAAAGGACAGACCATATGTTTTGAAACATTTGGTCTGACTTCTCCACCTGTGGTCCACTGGTGCAATAGAATGAGTGAAGAAGCATTTCAGGTTAAATCATCTTTGAAAAATAATAAATTTTATGTAGATGTCCCAAACTCATTGCTTCAAGAGCCATATCCTCTTATTGGATATATTTATATATCTGAATCAAATAGCACTTCTGAAACAGTCGCACAGATTCGTATTCCACTAAAACAAAGACAAAAACCATCAGATTATTATTATATAAATAATGTAGATTTTGTAGTCAGTTATCAGGTTGGTTCTTTTGAATTTACAACTGGATCTACAGCTGGCGCAAAAACTTATACTTTAACATTCCCAAATAAATTCAAATCTATTCCAGTCGTATTCGCGACAACTAATCAAACAGATCCCCAAAACTATGCCATTTCAATAACAAATAAAAGTCAAACTGGTGCAACTATTTGTATTTATAATAATGCAAATGTGGTTGATAAAAAACTGACAGTTAGTTGGATGGCTATTATTCCGTAAATTATATATTTGTTATTATTGTTAGAAAGGTGGTGTAAAATGTACACTCTTAGAATTACAGATGACAATAATGTTATTACTACAGTAAAAGAAAGTTTGATGGAGAAAAGTAATTGCGTGAACTCTATCCAGATTATTATTAACAAACTTTATAAAGAACAAATTGATATGACAGATACTACTGCTTATATGAAATATGTTCTTCCGGTTACAAAGAAAATTAAGATGACTCAGCTCATTGCAGATACAACAACTGATGAGAGTCATATTTTATATACTATTCCTGTAACAGCCAATATTTCTGCAGAACCAGGTGATATCGAGGTATCATTTACTTTCTTAAAACTTGTTCATGATGAAGAATCTGATACTACCACTTCTTATGTTCGAAAAACTGAATCTGGACTTATCCACATTACAAAATTAGCACAGTTTGATAGTTATGAACCAAGTGAAATGTTAACTGAACTTGACCAGAGAATTCTTGCACTTATGGCAACTGCTGAAGATATTAAGAAACTTGGTCAGGCAACTTATGACAATATGCCAATTGATATGAAACTTGATTCAGAAGCAAAGAAACTGACTCTTGTAAATGCTAATGGAAATACAGGTGATGGTGTTGGGATTGCAGACCTTTCAGACTCTATTGCAAAAGAACTTACAGGTACAGATCCAGATGGCACTCAAGATGGTGTTACACATATTGACAAAGTTACAGGCGTACAGAGCCTTGATGAATTATTAAAATAAAAGATGGAGGGAGAACATGTCATTTAAAGATTCAAAAGCACAAATATTGGCTAATTCAGCTTCCGATGATAGTGATATCTCTACCATGGAGGCTGATTTAGCCACTACTGCTGTTGTTGACGATGGATATGTATTATGCACAGATGGACGATATGTTATCTATGATGAATACTATGATAATTCATATTCAACAGTGGATAAATTAAAAAATGTAACAGTAGACTCTTCACAGATTAATATTGTTCAGGAAGCAAACAGTCAGTATATTCCATTCCGTATTCCGAGATATTGGGATGGTATTGACCTGATGAAAATGCTGATTCAAATTAGATACGAAAATGTGTCTACTAAAAAAGGACAAGTATCTACAGCTGTAAATGTTGCATCAAGTACAACAAATATTACGTTTGGTTGGTTAGTTGATCAGAATGTTACTGCTATCGCCGGTGATGTCAGATTTGAAATTATGGCAACTGGATCAAACGAGAAAGGAAATACATACGTTTGGAGAACAAGACCAAATGGTAGACTTACTGTCCTTGAGGGATTAAATTATGATGGTATTGTTGAGCCATCAGATGACTGGTATACAGGTTTTGTAACAACCATAATGGGTCATGTTAACGAAGCCAAAGAATACGCTGACCAGGCAAAAGCTTCTGCTGCGTCTGTAGATGTTAATACTATTAAGGCAGACGTGAAAAAATCTGTAACAGAAGATGTGAACGCAAATCTTGCAGAAAATTATTATAACAAAACAGAGATTGATACTAAGGTTCGAGAACTCAATGATGCTATAGGCGGAATTGATAGCTTAAAAAATCTTAAGGTCGAATATGATAACACAACTGGAAGACTTGTATTTAAAGATGGTACTGTTATTCTGACAACTATCACAATTAACAGTTTATCAAACCTAAATGTTACTTATGCCGTTGAAGGTGGTAAGGGTAAGCTTACTTTTAAAAATGGCAAAACAGAAATTCAGTCTGTGGAACTTAGCTCTATTGAACCGTCTGCACAGTGGACAGCTGCTTTTAAAGAAGATATTAACACAGGAGTTGATGCAAAAATCAGCCCTGTATCAGAAAAGGTAAACGCTGTGGAATCTTCAGTAACTGACCTTTCTAAAAAGGTTGAAACAAATACTTCTGATATTACAGCGTTAAAAACAAAGACAACGGACCTTGAGAAAGCAGACGAAGCAATTCGTTCAACTGCATCTGAAGCCAAAAATACAGCAGATATTTTAAAACAGAATATTGCCGACTATGATTCGCAGTTTAACACGATCAACGATGACATTACCAATATTCAGTCTGATATTGATGAAATTAAAAAGAATCCAGCTGCATCTGAGTATGATGTAGATTATGTTGGTAGTACATTTAGTTGGATGAAAAATGGAGAAGTTCTTAAAACATTTACAATCCAAAGCGGAGGTGGTGGCGGATCTGATACTTCAACTATCACGATTGAACGTGTAACCCCTGCAGATGCAATCTTCTTACTTGGAGATAAAGCAGAAATCGAATACACATTTAGCTCTGTTGATAATACTGGCGATACAACTGGTGATGGTACAGCAATTTGGAAAGTTGGAAATACAATTGTATCAACAACCACTGCTTCTCAGGGAACTAACAAGGTTGACTTAACAGAGTACTTATCAGTAGGATCTAATCAGATTAGAGTTAGTATAACAGACAGTTTTGGAACAATGTCATATAAAACTTGGACTGTTACTATTGTAGAATTTAAGCTTGAAAGTACATTTGATGATACACTGATTTACACTGATACAGACGTAGTATTTAGATATACACCTTATGGTAATGTAAATAAGACCATTCATTTTATCTTGGATGGACAGGAATTAGAATCCGTAACAACACAGGCTTCCGGTCGTATTATATCATACAATATTCCAAAACAGGAACATGGTGCTCATTTCCTTAAAGTATATATGACAGCAACAGTAAATAATAAAGATATTACTTCTGCTACTATCTATAAAGATATTGTATGCGTTGATCCGTCAAACAGAACTCCTATTATCGGATGCTCACAGCAAGAATTTACTGCAAAACAATATCAGGCTACAAGTATTAAATATGTTGTTTATGACCCAGCTCATAATCCTGCTACCGTTAAGTTGTCTATTGATGGAAAAACAGTTTCTACATTAACAGTTGACAGAACTGCGCAAGTATGGAGTTTTAAATCTTCTGAGGTTGGTCAGAAAAATCTTACTATTTCATGTCAGAAAATCACAAAAATTCTTACCGCACATATTGAAAAACTTGATATAGATGTAAATCCAATTACTACAAATCTTGCATTTGATTTTAACCCAGTTGGTTTATCAAATGGTGACGAGAACAGACTTTGGAGCGATGAAAATCATTCGGAAGTTGCTTTGACTGTATCAGATAACTTTGACTGGGACAACGGTGGTTATCAGATTGATGATGATGGAAATCAGTATTTCTGCGTAAAAGCAGGTACTACTGCTTCTATTAGTTATAATCTGTTTGCCAAAGACCCAAAACAAACTGGTGCTGAATTTAAGATTATTTTCAAAACTAAAAATGTAAGAAATGCTTCTGCCACTTTCTTGTCATGTCTCGATGGATTGGCAGATTCTAATATTGGACTTGAAATGAAAGTTCATGAGGCAAACATTTACACGTCTACAGACGATCTTTATTTCCCATATTCCGAAGAAGATATTATTGAGTATGAATATAATATTAACTCAATTGATACTAAAAGTACAACAGCAACATCTATTATCATGACATATGAAGATGGTGTTGGTGGCAGACCTATTATTTATGATAATTCACATAGATTACATCAGTACACTCCTGCTCCAATTTCTATCGGATCTCCAGACTGTGATGTGTTGATTTACAGGATAAAAGCTTATAGTGCAGCTCTAACAGATTCTGACGTATTATCTAACTTCATTGCAGACGCAAGAAACTCTGATGATATGATTGATAGATATAATCGAAATCAGATTTATAACGAAAACAATGCTCTTACACCGGATTCGGTTGCAAAAGCATGTCCAGACTTAAGAGTTATTAAGATTGAAGCGCCACATTTTACAAATGATAAGAAGGATTTTGTGCTAAATACTTCCATGGAATGTGTTTATGTAAATGGCGATCCAAAATTTGATAACTGGAAATTTACTAACGCCTGTCACGCTGGACAGGGCACTACTTCTAATGAATATGGTTTTGCAGCAAGAAACATTGATGTTATTTGCTGTTTTGATGGAATTCATAAGGTAAATAGTAAAATTGATCTTGATCCAAATTATAAAACAAAACTTGTTCTTGGCGATGGAACCGAATATACAGAGGGTGATGGTAAGATATCTCTTACTCGAAACTCCGCTCCTAATAACTGGCTGAATTTTAAAGTAAATGTGGCTTCTTCTGAAATGGCAAATAACGCACTTCTTCAGAAAAGATATAATGATTATCTGCCATATTCTACTCCTGCATCTCGTAGGGATAAAAAGATTAAAAACTCAATGGAGTTTGTAAACTGTATTATTTTTGTAAAAGAGAGTGATCCGGATATTTCTACTCATAGAGAGTTTAATGATACAGAATGGCACTTCTACTCTCTTGCCAATATGGGTGATTCAAAAAAAACTGATGTAACAAGAGCTTATGATCCAGATGATATGAACGAATGCTGTATTGAAATTAGCGATAATACACTTCCAAACTCTGTATTCCAAACCGGTGTAACAAATTCAGATGGTTCAATGAAATATCCTATTTCTAAAGATGAATGGAAAGCTGGTAATACAGCATACGACAATCTTTATAATAACTGGGATGGATCATTTGAATTTAGATATGACTGTTGTGGAGATTCAAAGGATGGTTCTGCGATTTCTAGTGATGAAGCAAAAGAAAAGATTCGTAAACAAAATAAACAAAATTGGAGAGACTTCTATGAATTTGTAATTACATCTTCTAATGAAGATTTTGTAGCTCATTTAGGCGATTGGTGCATTGTCAATTCGGTGTTGTATTTATACCTCTTCACACTTAGATATACAATGATTGACAATCGTTCAAAAAATGTATTCCCACATTGGGCAAAACATTATATTAGCAATGAAGAAGCTTCTACCATTGGTGATAAAGCTAAGTATTACACTATAGATGATACGGCAGCTGCTATCCACAATGGATATAGATATGACTTGTGGGATTACGACAACGACACAGGACTTGGAATCAATAACAGTGGCGAGCTTACAATGTCTTACGGAAAAGAGGACACCGATTATAAAACAGATGGTGATCCAAGCTCTGGATACATCTTTAACGCTGCAGAATCTGTATTATGGTGCAGAATTCGTGATTTAATGCCAAAACAACTTGCATCATTATATCAGTCTGTAGATTCAAACTGTTGGAGTGATACTCATCTTATTAATGAATTCGATGCTTGGCAAAATCAATTTCCAGAGGAATTGTGGAGACTCCATTACGAAAGACTATATATTCGTACATATCAAGGTGTTATCTTTCCAGGAAAAACTGAAGTAACAAAGTCAGACAGATTCCTTAAAGAAATGATGAACGGACGTAAAAAATATCAGCGTAGACAGTGGGAACGTGATCAACATGCGTATATGGGAACAAAATTCCTTCACACTGATATTAAGTCTGACCAGATTATGTTTCGTTGTAATACTCCTAAAACAGCTGTTGTAAAACCAGATTATACATTAAGAATTGTTCCATACTCAGATATGTATATTTCTGTACTTTACGGTAATTCACCGGAAACAACTCAGATTCGTGCAAAAGCTGGACAGGAATATGAAATTACAACTAACTTAACTAATATGGATGATACTGCTATCCTTATTTATTGTGCGTCAAGGATTCAGGCATTGAATGATTTATCTGCTTGCTATATCCATGATAATGATTTCTCTAAGGCATCGAAGCTTAAAACTCTTATTATTGGTAATGAAACAAATGGCTATCAGAATACGTTCTTAACGGCTCTCAATATGGGTAATAATACACTTCTTGAAACTCTTAATATTAAGAATTGTCCAAACTTAACAGGATCTGTAAATCTTTCTGCATGTGAGAATCTTATTAATCTTTACGCACAGAATACTGCTATTACTTCTTTCCTGCTTGCTAATCACGGTAAGATTAAGAATGCATATTTACCTGCAGCAATTAATACTCTTACGTTTAAAAATCTGAAAGACCTTACAAATCTTAATGTAGCATCTTATGATAATCTGCAGACATTTGTTTGCCAGAATTCTATTGTGGATGCACTTGAAATTATAAAAACTGCTATTTCAACACTTAAGACCGTAAGTATCACAGGTATTGACTGGAATCTTGAAAATACTGATCTTTTAAAGAAATTAGCAAAGCTTGGTGGTATTGACGAAAATGGTATTACCATTGACCAGTCTGTATTAACAGGAACTATTCACATTCCAGTTATGCGTCAACAGGAGTATAAAGACTTTGTTGGAACTGATGACGAGCCAGGTATCTGGACAAATCTTACAATCACATACGATTCTATGATTGCACAGTTTAAAGTTTCATTCTTAAATGACGATTCAAACAAAACTGTGTTAGATATTCAGTATGTTGACAAAGGCTCATGCGCTGTAGATCCTATAACTCGTCAGGATGATCCTATAGCTATACCTATAAAACAAAGTACCATTGAAAATGATTTTACATTTAAGGGTTGGGACACTATTCTCTCAGATAAAATCTTTGCGGATAGAGTTATCAATGCAGTTTATACAAGTACAATCAGAAATTATACCGTAAAGTATAACTCTAAAGGTTTAACCTTACAGGAAACTGTAGCCCCATATGGAACTTATGTTAAATACGAGGGTGATACTCCTGTATACACTGCCGAGGAAGCTGCCTATAAATACAATTTATTTAAAGGATGGGACCAGTCCGGATATGTAAACGGTGATAAAACTGTAAACGCAGTGTTTGATACCTGTGAATATGTAGACGGATACTTCAATGATAAAGATCTCAAAGACCTGTCTCAGGTTGAGTTATATGCAATGATGAAAATGGGACTTGAGCAGAAAGTTCTGTCACTGAAAGACTCATTTGATTTTACACTTGGAGTTGACTTCCATTACAACGATATTGAGGAAGAAGAATTAATCTCTTCCACAACAGTATTTGACGGAACAAACCATATTGATACTGGAATCTCTATTATGGATAAGGATAAGGATTTCACATTTGCGATTGACTTTGAATTTGATAACGAGAACGCAACAGGTGCTACTTTGGCACAGTGTTTCCAGGGTGATGGTTCTAACGGATTCCGCTTATGGTATAGTCAGAGTTACAAATTCTCATGGGGAACTGATAGTGTGAATGCATCAAGCTCTGGTGGACGTGAAATTATTGTAATTCGTCATAAGGCAGGAAGTCAAAAGCTCTATGTATACAATTCTAATATGTCTGGAAATGCAATCTCTACTGCTACTCTTCAGGCAATCCGTATTCCCGAAATCACATCAACTCTTGTTTTTGGATGCTCAAAGGCAGATGATGGTGCTTATGAAAACTATGCAAAAGGCAAAATCCACTGGTGTAAACTGTGGTATTCAGACCTTGGTGAAGAACAATGTTCTGACATTGCAGCATGGATTCATGAAACAATTCCAATGGAAGTAGCTAAATTTAAAGCATACTACTTATCAGATGTCGCTTCTAAGAGAGCAAATGTAACATTTATTGCTTCAAATCTTCTTGGTTCTAAGAAAGCTTATAGTAACAAGTCTACAAATACCGGTGGATGGGCAGAATCTACGCTTAATACGTGGATGAACACTCGTATAACGAAAGCTATACCACCACTCTGGAAAGCACTGATTAAGCCTGTTAAAGTTAGTTCTTCTACTGGAAATAAATCGAATACAATATCAACATCTAATTGTCGTTTTTATGTACCAGCACTATATGATATTGATGCTTCTGCAGGAAGTGATCCGTATAGTTCTGAAACAAATGCAACAATTCAATATTATGTTGATAACGATTCAAGAAAGAAGGCAAGAACTTCAAGTCCAGATGTTTATGAGTCTTACTGGACTAGATCACCAAATGCCCAGGTATCTAACTGGGTTTACTCTATAAATGAACAAGGTGATACATACGGATACTCTTATCCTGGACAGGAAATGGGTGTCTTAATGATGTTTAGCATTACATGTGAGGGGTAGGGAAACCTACCTCTCTTTTTAATATGAAGGGAGAAATCACATGTACTACAAAGTAACTAATTCAATGACACAAGATATTGTGGATGTCATTAAGGAAATTCACTATATACAGTACCAAGAGAAACATAAAATACTGATTTTATGTGACATCAAAATTGCACAGGCTATATTGTCTTCTGACGGTAAAAAAGGCTGGCATATTGAAGGGCTGTATAATTTCCCACTTGATAACACAATATACGAAATTGAGCCTATATCACGCTTAGAATACGAAGAAATAGGCGCAAAATTACACGAGGTAGATTAACATGGCAAAATTACCAGTATTTTTTACTGCCTCAACAAAAGCGATTGCTGAAAAAGCAATTCAGCGAGGTATCTTAAAATATCCAGGGCTTTGCTATATAGAAGACGGAAATGTAATTGCATGGATGACTGAAGATAATGAGATCAGATATACAAAAGGTGATAAACAAATCACTGACGTAAGATTTTCTGGATCAAATCTTCAGTTTTTTAATGAAAAGAAATTACTCTTCTCTTATGATCTATCCATGACAGACGAGGACAAGGACCATATTGTTGATGAAATAAAACGACAAATCGGGCTTGATAGTTATATAAAATCCTCAGAGCTATCTACTATATTAGATAATATTATTGGAAATCTCGAAGATAAGCAAACTGTTGTAGATTATATTAACAGTCTGTCTTATAGAAAGCTCACAGATAAACCAATTGAATATTTGATCGGATCTCTTACAGTACCGATTACAATTTCGACTCTTGATGATGGAATTTATAAAATCAAGGGTCAATTTATTATTGGTGGTAATAGCACCACCGTTCACTCTTCTGCAGATGAAGTGTTCTTTTTAGTTTCACATGATGAAGATACTCACGGCACATCTATTACTCAATTCAAAGGCAATTCTATACTTCTCTACTTTATCCAACAAGATGGTGATTACGTAACGGACAAATATGTAACTGAAAAATGGGTAAATGATCAGAATTTTATGTCTGCGGACTCTGCAAAACAATTCATTCAGGAACAGCTTGAGCTGACTGTATCAGATCTTGTTGATAAGAAAATAGACGAAGCTTTAGATAAAAAAATCGGTGGACTTGAATCTGCTGATATTGCAAACATATTTAACTAAATTTCCAAGGAGGAACAAATATAATGGCTGGAAAATTACAATTCATGACAATTAATAATCTTCAGGAGTTCTTGAATCTTCACAATGTGCAGATTGATAAAAAGATTTCCGATGCTGTAGCAAACTCCATTAAAACTGTATCCCAGTCTGAGGATGGATACACAATTTACTTTTATACTAAAACTGCACCAGTAACAATCGAAGATGCCGTATTTACACTGAGTCTTCCACAGCCACTGACAAAAATAGATAAAGTTAAGAACGCAGTAGAGGGTAATATTCCAAGTCTTAGCAAAGATGGTAATTTGGTAGATTCCGGAAAATCTGTTACAGACTTTGATGCTGCTGGTGCTGCAGATACTGCAAAAGCAGAGGTGTTAGGTGTAGTTGGTACTATTCCAGCCGATGCAACAGCTAAGAACGTAGTTGACTACATTAAAGAAGTTGTTACTGCCGGTGCTTACGATGACAAGCAGATTAAAGCAGACATCGCAGCAAACAAAGGAGCTATTGATACCCTGAACGGAACAGGCGATGGTTCTGTAAAGAAAGCCGTTTCCGATGCTGTAGCTAAAATCGTAGCAGAGGCTCCAGAATCTTATGATACTCTGAAAGAAATTTCTGATTGGATCACAAATCATACATCAGATGCTGCTACAATGAACAGCCAGATTAATACAAACAAAACAGATATTGCTAATCTGAAAACTTTGATTGGTACATTACCTGACACAGCAACCTCTAAAGATATTGTAAGCTACATTGCTGAGTACGTATCTAAAGCTCTTGCTGATTCTGATCTCTCTCAGTATGCAACAGCTGAGGCTCTGAAAGCTTGCGTAGGTAGAGTAGATGCTATTGAGAAGAAAATTCCTACTCTTGAAGCAGCCGACACAGCTAATACAGAAGCCATTAATGGTGTTAAGACTAGAGTTGAAACCGTAGAAGGCAAAGTCAAAGCTATTGAAAATGATCTTGCAGTTGAGAAACCAAAGATTGCAAAAAATGCAACTGATATTGCAGCCTTACAAGGACTTGTTGGTGATGGTTATGAAGCTATTCCATCTGAAAAGATTCAGGCTCTCTTTAAAGTAACTGAGTAATTATTATAAAGGAGGGGAATTTCCCCTCCGTTTTTGAAAGGGCATAATGGACATGAAAACACAATTTCTTGATTATAGCGGATTAGGGGAGGCCGTAAATTTAATAAAAAATGTATTGCCGACCATAAAGAAATTCTTCCTTATGCTTCTTTAGGATCGTTCCCCTCACAAGGTATTATAGACGGAATCTATATAGATACAGCTACAAATTCAATTGACCGTGGTATGCCTGTTGAAGAAATAAAGGAAATATTAGGTCACGTAAAATTAGACACTACTCTCATTTATGCAAAAGTAAGTAAGGAAAATATTAAACACGATCACAGAAAATATATAATATAAAAACATAAACACTTATGAAAGGGGTGATTAAAAATATGAAAGAGCAATTTCTTAATTTATCTGGATTGACAGAGCTTGTAACATATATAAAATTATGTATTGCACAACACAAGATGATAATCCCAAGAGCCTCTTTCAGCTTGTTTCCTAAAACTGGGGACGAAAATAATATTTACATTGATACATCAACTAATTCAATCTATAGGTGGAATGATTCCGATAAATCGTTTGTTTTATTAGCCAAACCACCACGGAATATAAGCATATCTGAGGGTAAAAATAATGGTCAAATTACATTAAAAGTGGATGAAATTGAATCAAATGCTACTGTGCATGGTTTGAAGAGTGCAGCCTTTTCTAATGCTTCTTCTTTTGCCACATCTGCGCAGGGAGCTAAGGCAGATTCAGCAATTCAATCTATTACAATCGCCCCTGGTACAAATAATGGTACGGTAAAAATAACCGTAAATGGTGTGACAACGGATAATATTAAAGTCGCAGGTCTTGGATCTGCGGCTTTTTCAGATATAGCGGTATTTGCACCGGCAAAGCATACTCACAGTAAAAGTGATGTTGGACTTGGAAACGTAGATAATACCGCAGATATAGATAAAAGTGTTAAGTACGCAGGATCTTCTGGAAGTTCTAATACTGTTGTTTATACTGCTCTTACCAACACAGATTTGAATACATTACAGACTGAAGGTAAATGGTATTATGCAGGTGGAGGTAACACTTGTACAAACGTTCCTGTTGAATCTGCTGCGTTTGAATTATATGTAGGTCGTAATGCAAGTGGATGGCGTTATCAACAATTTACTGTGACGAGTGGAGAAATTTATATTCGTGTATTTGATTCTAGTAATTGGGGTAATTGGAGAAAACTTGCATTTACAAGCGATACTGTTACTGCTGCATCATCTGTTCCTTGGAGCGGTATCACAGGAAAACCATCAACATTTGCTCCTTCAAGTCATAATCATACGATTGCAAATATTACAGATATAGGAAAGGCTTCTGTTAATTTTGCAAATTCAGCAGGTTGTCCACAAGGATTTTCAAGCAGAACTACTACTGCTACATGGGGTAATCAAACAGGAACTGTTGTTACAGATTGGCATACTTCTAATGGTGGTGATATTGCATTTCGTGACAATAGCGGTCAATTAAACGTTGTTATTGATGGATTCTTTTATCAGAACGAAGGTAAAAATCTAGTTCTTGATTCTGGAAACTATTCTAATTATGCCGCAACTAAGATTCATACTCACACAATTTCCAATATTACAAATCTTCAAACAACTCTTGACGGTAAATCAAATACAAATCACACCCATGATTTAAACCAAATGATTAATACACTTACAAACGGTACGTCAGATCCAGCTGATACAGATTATTATATTGCTCAATATGCTGGTGGTGGATCAACTACCACAACTTATCATAGAAGACCACATTCTGCTTTATGGAATTATATAAAAAGTAAAGCAAATAGTGTATATCAGCCGAAGGGAAGCTATGCGGCATCCAGTCACACTCATGACGACCGGTATTATACTGAATCTGAGATTAATACGAAATTGGCTAGTAAATCAGACACCTCGCATACACATAATTATGTTGTTGGAAGCTATACTGGCAATGGTGGACAACAAAAACCAAATTATTTCGGAACAAATAAAGTTGGTTTCTTAATGATGAATACTACAGTAAATGGTGATTCTAATTGCAAAGATTGGATCATTATGGATTGTTATTCTGGTACTGATGTCGGTGGTGGTGTCGCATTTGGTGTTAATCGTCAGAAACTCGGAGCGTATATCATGAGATCGACTGCAGCAAGAACTGCTTGGGTTGAAAGTGCTGAATTGCTTCATACACAAAATTACACCTCATATACCGTAACTAAGACAGGATCTGGCGCAAGTGGTACATGGGGAATAAGCATTTCTGGTAACGCCACTACTTCCACAAAGTTAGCTACAGCACGTTCCATCAACGGTACAAATTTTGATGGTTCTGGAAACATTACTACAGCCACATGGGGAACTGCAAGAACATTAACAATTGGAAATACAGGTAAATCTGTAAATGGCGGAGGAAACGTTTCATGGAGTCTAAGTGAAATTGGCGCTGCCGCAAGTAATCATACACATAGTTACTTACCATTAAGTGGTGGCACTATGACTGGAAATATTTCATACAGAGGATCAAAAGCCACCTATAAAATGATTGAGTTCATAGATAATTCATCAGATGCATATGGAAATGGAATAGCCATTGGTGGAGGTGGACTTACAATTATTGGAGGTGGGGAATCTGCAGATGCAGTTAAATCTACATCTACTACAGGTGGTGACGAGCGTTTAATTCTTGCAAATGATGGTGCAATTGATATTTATACAAACTGCCAAAATGGTGTAGATAAAGCTACACATATTACAATTGACAATACAGGATTATATAGTGGCACAGCAGCAAAAGCTAATTCAGTCCAATGGTCAGGTGTAACTGGAAAGCCAAGTAGCTACACACCAAGTAGTCATACGCACTCTTCTGTAACTGATATTGGAAATGGTTCGACTACTACATTTGCATATTCTAAATCCGGATTAGGATATGGAGATTTTACATGGCTGGCTGCATGGAATGGATATGAATTAAGAGTAGTAAATAAAAGTCTTTTTGCTCAAGCAAGTCATAGTCATACTGTATCTCAAATCAGTGATTTTGGAACTCATGTTTATGATGTTACAATTTCACGCACTGCAAATACGGTTTTAGCTGCACCAAATGGAAAGGCTGGTTCTGCTTCTTTTCGAGCATTAGTTGCTGCTGACATTCCAAGTATTACTAAAAGTAAGATCACCGACTTCCCATCCAGTCTTCCAGCATCAGACGTTTATGCATGGGCTAAAGCTTCATCCAAGCCAAGTTATTCATGGGGAGAAATTACAGGTAAACCAAGTACATATACACCATCATCCCATAATCATACAGTAATTCAAGGTACTAGTAGCACATCTGCAGTACCAGGGAAAGCAAATGATGGATTTTGTGAATTCTATTATACTGTAAATAATGGATTGGCAAATAATATGCCATCTAGTAATAATGCTAATGCTATAATTAGTATTAGTAGACATGCTGGTGATTATACATCTCAGTTAGGATTTAGTTCTAATGGAAATCTATATTATCGTGAAGGTGTTGGAGCAACAGCTTGGAAAACTATACTTACCTCTAGCAACTACACTTCCTACACAGTTACCAAAACTGGTGGCGGAGCTTCTGGAACCTGGGGTATTAATATTACAGGATCTTCCGGTTCTTGTACTGGTAACGCAGCTACTGCATCCAATGCATCTAAAGTTAATGGTCATACTGTAAATTCCGATGTTCCATCTGGTGCTAAATTTACAGATACAAATACATGGAGACCTCTTGGTACAGCAGCAAATACAGCTTGTGCAGGTAATGATTCACGTCTATCTAACTCTCGTCCTGCTAGTGATGTATACTCTTGGGCTAAAGCAAGCTCAAAACCTTCATATAGTTGGAGTGAAATAACCAGTAAACCCTCTACTTTCACACCGGCTTCACATACACACGCATATATACCTTTATCTGGAGGCACAATTACAGGTAGTATAATACGTAGTAGTGGAGGAAGTTGGATATCAGCTAGAAATAATGTAGCAGTTCGTGGTACTGCAACTGGTAAAGATTCATGGAATCCTGTGGTTGGTCAAGCTACACCAAATGGATATTGGACAATTGGCAACTTAGCATCAAATGATAATTTAGCATTTAGCTATACTTCTAACACAAATTATAATGCCGGAAACAATTCGGCTACAACAGTGTATTTACCAGTGCAAGAAGGAACTATCATTACTTCTGCAACAATTGGATCTCAATCTGTAAAATATGCTACAAGCGCTGGTTCTGCCGGTTCCGTAGCATGGGGAAACGTAAGTGGTAAACCATCTAGTTATACTCCATCGTCACATACACATGATGATCGTTACTATACAGAAACAGAAATAAATACGAAGTTAGGAACAAAACTTGGTGCAGTATCAGCAAACGGTTATTATGGTATGGCAAGACCAGATGGTAATACATCAGACTGGATACGTACTACAACAGCTGGTATTATACCATATCAATCAGGTGGAGCTGGTGGAGGTCATTGTGGACTTGGTACAAGTAGTTGGTATTTTAGTAATGCATATATTGATACAGTTAATTGTGTTAATGCTTCGGTTAGTGGTCATATAGATGTAGGCGGATATATTCAAAGTAGTAACATAATAAATACAACCTACGAATATCAATCCAATAGAGGATCAGTAGATTGGAGATTTGGCGCTGCAACAGGTACAAGTGATGAAAATTTCTTTGGTTTTTATGATGCAAAAACTGGAAAAATTCCATTAGCACTTGATGGTAATTTTGGAAATATTTATGTCGGTTTTAACGTAGGTAGTTATGAATCACCGACTGCGGTAGGAGTTTATCTTGGAGGGCAAGTTGCCGGAAACAGAGCATTTATTTATAATGGAGACTCATATCAAGGATCAATTTGGATTCAAACCAGACTTGATGGTTCATGGAAATGGTTTAGTCTCGGAAGAGCATGTAGTACAGCTCTTTCTGATATTCGACTAAAAGGTAATATAAGAGACACCGAAGTAGAAGATGCCACAAAAGTTATAGAATCAATGAAAATTCGTTCTTTTGAAAGAAAAGATTCTCATAAGAAATACAAGATTGGCTTTATAGCAGACGAACTCGAACAGCTCGACCCTAATCTTGTTGATGGAGGTGGAGAGGTTGATGGACACCCATATTATAAATCTGTCAATAATTTACAGATGCTTGCTTATGTTGTGAAAGGAATGCAAGAATTAAATTCTAAAGTAACTATACTCGAAAAAGAAAACAAACGACTCAAACAAAAACTAAATATGTGCAACTAAGGTCGCTCTTAATTGAGTGACCTTTTATTTTTTTACTCAAAATTTGAAAGGAGCAATATATTATGATTATTTTAGGTAAAATTAAAGTTGATGACCAGGTACTTAAGTATTGTGAAATTTCCTATGATCCATTTTATGTAACAGTCATGTCTGAGGACGAAAAAGCAATTGTAGATCTCTTTAATAATGCAAAATCTATTATTGTTATGGATCAGTATGGACTGGTAATCAAGTCCGTATCCAATTATTGTGGCGTTGAATCTTCTACTATAAAATATAACTTTTATCTGGATGAAGAGAACAACATGAAACCTGTAATTACCGTTCGTCTCAAGGCTGTTGATCTCAATGAAAAAATCAAATCTATTGAAGCTGCTATGGGTGAAGATACTGTTGACGAATCAAGTATGTCTCTTGAAGAGTACAGAGCATACAAAATTAAACAGTATGGTGTAGAATGCCAGGACAAAATTTATGCAGGTACTGATGTAGAGACAAGTTATGGAACAGAGCACTTCTCTGCCACAGGTGATGATCAGGCAAATATTAAAACTTTATCTGATGTTGCCATGGCAACAAAGGTATCTCTTCCATATCATGCAGATGGCTCACAGTGCAAAGTATATACCTATCAGGATATTATTAAAATTTACTGTGAGATTCAGAAACTCATTCTTGCAGAGACATCTTATTGTAATGCTTTGAATACATATGTAAGAGGACTTAATACCAAAGAACAGATTGCAGCTGTTAAATATGGTCAGGAAATTACAGATCAGGCAATTAAGACTAATATGGATACCGTAATTGCACAGGGAAATGCTGTAATGGAAGGTATTGTAAAGCAGTATCTTGAAACTGCAGTACCAGAAACTAAGACAGATGTTAAGGACACAGAAAATACTACAGATGGTACAGATAATATAGAAGATGCAGCTACAGAAAAATCATCTAAAAAGGCGTGATATAAATGAATAAATTAAAGCCATGGGCTAAATATTTATTTTTGTTTTACATGGGTGGTTCTATCTATTACTACATAGAAGTCCTGTTCAGAGGATATAGCTATTTAAGTATGTTTATTCTTGGTGGAATATGTTTCATTTATTGTGGGTTGCAAAATGAAAAAACTTCATGGGATTATCCGTTTTGGAAGCAATTAGCAAAATCTGAAGCATTTGTACTAATAGCAGAATTTTTGACAGGATGTGTTTTAAACTTATGGCTCGGTCTTGGAATTTGGGATTATAGTAATCTTCCTGGAAATATTCTCGGACAGACTTCTTGGCAGTTTGCATTACTCTTTTTGCCGGTATGTGCATTTGGAATTATCTTGGACGATTATCTAAGGTACTGGTTCTTTAATGAAGATGAACCACATTACAATTTTAAGCTTAAATAATCAATAGGGGTGGTATTATACCACCCTTTATTTTTATTCTTTTTTGTAATCAAGCATGTATGTAATTATTTCACCTATTGACATTTTATCAACTTGGTCTGCAGTAATAAGATCATGCCCGGATTCAATCAATCCACGAATGTAATCGAATGCATGTAGATGTTGTATATACTCTCTCGCCTGAGAAATCGTAGTCATTCTCATATTTTTCATCTCAAATATTAAAATCTTAACTCCCTCTTCATTTTTATGTTTAAGTATAAAATTATTAATATCTGAGATACAGTCTGTATTCACTTCATCTTCTATAAAACTTTCATAATGATCAAGTCTTAGGCAAATCAATTTAACATAATTCTTGATTTCAAATTTTTCTTTCATATCAGTTGCCATTTTTTATTACCATCCTTTTCTATTTTTTTTAAATTATACCAATTTTAATTAAATATTTCACTGGAAATATATGGTAATTGATCACTTCTAAAATTTAACTCTAAATTCAATTCTAAGAAAGGAGTCACATCTTATGACAAAAACAGAAAAAGCTACTCGTTGGATGGAAGCAACTGCTCGTGATAATAGTCATGGTTACGATCAGGCTTATCGTTGGAACGAAAAAGGCGATTATGACTGCTCTTCTGCTGTTTACACTGCGTGGGTTAATGCAGGTATTCCTGTAAAAGATTATTCATTTAAAACTTATGGCTGTGCTTATACTGGTGTTATGAAAGCAGTATTTACACATTTTGAATTTAAGGACGTAACATCTAAAGTAAATCTTGCAACAGGAGCCGGATTGCAGCGTGGTGATATTTTACTTAATGAAAAGTATCATGTCGCAATGTATTGTGGTAATGGACTTGAAGTTGAAGCATCTATCAATGAAAATGGTAGAGCTACTGGAGGTAAACCTGGGGACCAGACTGGACGTGAATTCTTAATTCGCTCTTATAGAAATTATCCATGGAATGTTGTTCTCAGATATACTGAAGCAGCTGATGGTAATCCGCCTGTAACTACAAAAAATTATCTTGCTATGGGTGATAAAGGTGATGCAGTAAAAACAATGCAGACAATGCTTATTAAACTTGGTTATTCATGTGGAAAATATGGTGCTGATGGAGATTTTGGATCAGGATCATTAGCATCTGTAAAAGCGTTTCAGCGTGATAATGGGCTTGTTGCAGACGGTCTTTATGGTGAGGCTACAAAAGCTAAACTTACAACCTTATATAATGCTAAAATTAAAGCAGAATCGGCTCCAAAACCAAGTTCAAAGCCATCTACATTATCTTCTAAAGTTGCTGCAGCTCAGTCATTTAATAAATCAATTGCTGGTACTTACAAGGTTAAAGCATCTAATGGACTTAATCTTCGCTATAAGCCAGGAGATACATCCAATTCAAATCTTATCCTTACAATCCCTAATGGAAAATCTGTTGCAAATTATGGATACTACACTACCGTCAATGGAGTCAAATGGTATCTTGTTACATACAAAGATACACCTGGATTTGTTTCCAGTCGGTATCTTGTTAAATGATAGTACAGCACACAATGAATAAAGGGAGTGAGGATAAGGTGATTTAAATGGATAAGTTTGGTGGGATTAAAGAGAATGTAGAAGTTGTACGCAGTTTTGATTGGTGGACCGTTGTAATTGGAGTTTTGATTGCAATAGGTATTGTAATGCTATGCGTAAAAATTAAAGACTTCGTTGTTTCTACATTTGGAATTACTACAAAATCTGCTTTAGCTAAACAGGCACAAGAAGAACGTATCAAAGACTTGAATAATCAAATTATAGATTTACAGAAAGAAGTTCAACAGTTCAAGGATAATAGAACCCATGATAGAGACCAATCATTTGATATACAGAAACAATTAACTGACAGTCAGACTTTGCTACAAAATTCTGTCGAGAATTTAAGAAAAATGTTAGTTAACAAAGAGATTAATGACATGCGTTGGGAAATTCTTGACTTTTCAAATGCCGTTATGAACGGTAGAGTATATAATAAAGAGATATATGATCATATTTTTGACACATACACAGAATATGAACGAGTATTGGAAGAAAACGGTCTTGAAAATGGTAAGGTTGATTCTTCAATGCAATTTGTTCGTAATAAATATCTTGAGCTAATGGAAAAAAGCTTTAAGCAGTAATTATACATATGGGGTAATAAGTTGTTATTATACAGCTTACTACCCCATTTTTTCGCATTTTTATTTACATGATATATTATATATTGGAACAAATACCTGATCATTGATTTCGAGCCGTTTTGGATAATTATTGATGAGTGCATCATATATTTGAATTGCCATTTTTTCTGTTATCACAGTATCTTTTTTGATTGGAATTTTCTGGATAAGATTTTTCATAATTATTCTGGCATTTTCATTTTCATATATATATTCGTCTGCAGGTATTGGATTAATCATAATATCGACCTCCTATTGTAAATAATCGAACAATTGTTTGTTAAATGTTATTGTATAGAATATACGTTCGATTGTCAAGGCTTTATGTCGAATTGTTGCAATTTATTTACCATGATTTTTCTATACTTCTGCTGCTATGTATGGTATTATCATATTTGTAACTAACATTTCAATTTTAATAAGACTCCAGCACGATTTAAATTGGCCTGCGTGCTGGAGTCTTGTATATGTAAAATTTACTCATTCCGCAACTTGAATAGTCCTTATAATAATCAGAACTTAAAAGTACAAATTCCATACTTTTCTCCTAATAAAGTAAAAACCTCTGATATTTGCAAAGAAGAAGATTTTTTCAAACCTAATATTGCAAAAATGCGTGATGATCTATATAATAAATATAGAAATCCAAAAACTTCTTGACAAACAAGATAAAAAGTTATATACTGCAATATATAAAAAATTAGAGAAAACTAAATAAAGTGCTTTTTGGGTATAGGAGCAAATGAGCCAGCCTATATTTGGAAAGAACACTTTCAAAAAGGACATCCTACGAGGTGTCCTTTTTGTATTGTTTTTATATTAAACTATATAACAAAGCCCAGCGATCCACACGGACAACTGGGATTTTATTGTTACTATTCCTCATCATATTCCAGACTCATATTTTCCTCTTATTCTTTTATAAATGTTGTCATAATAGATGCTGTATACCCTGATTCATCACCGTTACATTCCTGAATAATATATGTACCAAGCTTATATTTGTCTGAGAGAGCTTGTATTGTTTCATTCACTGTTTTAAATGCTCCAAGAATTTTCTTATTTTTCAGTGCTATAAAGGATTTTCCATATTTATTATATAGATCCTGGTATATACTTACAAAATATTTGAAATCATTTAATCTGTCTTGTTCTGTATATGTGTCCATATTGTCAACCCTCCAATCTGTTCTTTTCTACTAATATATTACTATATTTTACTGTATATTTCTATGTACAATGTGGTCTAATGACCATAATAAAAGCCCAGGCAACAATGCAAATCAATACATGCACTCGCCCAGGCTTTTATAGTGTATTACAATTCTATCATTCCACTACCCTACTCTACTACTTTTCTAACGCTACGTTTATATTATCCCTCGTTTACTATTCCTCATCAGCTACTCTTCTACCGTTGGCTTCGGCATTGACATAAGCTCCTTCAGTTCTTCAATTGTGTAACCGTTGGAATCCATGAGATTTGCAAGTTCTGTAAGCTGCGCTGCACGTTCGGCTTTGGACTTCTGGGCTTTTAAAATAGTAAGTTCTTTATCAATAGTCTTTTTCTGTTCTGATAATGCATTAATCTTCTCAGTTAATTTTTTAATTTCTTCATCAATTTTTGTAAGTTTTGAATTAAGCACTTCTTCTTTTGTTCGTCTTGTTCTTGCTGCCATAATAAAATTCCTCCTGTTAGATAATTTTATAATCATATTACTCCATAACAATTAAAGTTTCAAGACAATTTCGAAATTAATGACATATTTTTAAATAATAATATATGGCACTCATTGTATAAAAATTTTTTCTATTGTCATACACCATTGAGTCTATTTCTCTACCACAAAAATTTATTCCATGTTTTTTATAAAAACTAATTATGTTACTTCTTAATCCCCAATTTTCTTTTCTAATCGACAAATAATCAATACCAATATCTTTTATGTCTTGTTTATAATATCTGTCAATTGCGTATTCAACTATTTTATTAAGCATTTCATTTGTGTTATATTCTACATCGGAGTTAAGATTCATTATTTCTAGTGGAGATAATTTTTCTCTTACTCTTCCATAACCAATATAACGTATTTCACTATTATGCAATTTGCACTTGTGTATAGGACATATTGGCAGCATTCGTATTTGATGTATATTGTGCCAATATGCTTCTCCATATTTTTTACGATCCTCAATAATACACATTGGACAATATTTCAATTGTCTATTTTCGCTACGTGGTCTTCTTATATTAAGCTCTGTTTTATAGCAGTCCGTTTTTAAATTATAAAGGAATTCATTAGCATAGTCATTTGAACAATATCCGGTATAAACATAAAACATTGTATGATATTTTAATAAATCATTTATTGGTATAATTCGCTCAATACTATTTCTAACGTCTTTATTAATATTTCCAATGAATAATTTACTGATCACATCTGTTTCATTTACAAACAATTCTTTTGCAATCTCATTTTTTCTCCATATTCCATTATTTACCAAATATCGACAAAACCAGCTGTAAACCATTTCATCTTCATATATATCAGGAAGTTTATTTATCATAATTTTATTACCTCTACTGAAATTAATTGTTTAAGCATATCTAAAAAATCTGTATTATTCTCCTTTGATGCCTTTAAAATATCTGCAATATTATTAAATTGATTTGTTATATCATCTTGTATTATATCTTCACTATTTTGTAATGTCTGTTTATTAAACTTTTTTTCTTTCTTAATAGTAACCTTATTGGAAGTTGGCTGTATAAATTTATGATACATCTCGGCTCTACTTTGATAAGATTCATTTAATATCTTAATATCTATCTTATTGACATTTGACGTTATAGCAATTTCCTGTGCGTCATGAATTAATGATATAATAATGGAAATATTTCCATAAGAATGTTCATAAATCCATTTGTATATTTCTTCGTTTATTGATGTATTTTTAACAGTATACTGATATTTAAACAATATATTACATATATTTTTAAAATATTCATCATAAGGTAAAGTTGTATATTTAAGCCCCATTGTTCTTCTGGCAAGATGCTCTGCACCTTCGAAAAATAGCACGCTTTCAGGAGTCCCAACCATACAAATGCTTATTCCACTATTATTGATAAGCTGTGTCAGAAACCCTATTATATTTTTGCCATTTTTTGAATTTGCAACATTTTGTATTTCATCAATTATTAAAACACCAATATTGTTTATTGCGATTGTACTTATTTGGCTAATAAGAGTATCTGTAGTACATCTATCCACAATATACTTGCCATTTTTATTATTGAAATAACTTGTTCCAAGTATATTGTCTATCTTCATTAAAATTTCAACCGCAAGACCTTTTACAGATGAATCAAATGGACATTGGACAGTTACAAATGGAATTACATCTGAGAATAAATTACAATCAAACTTACAATTTTCAACAATAACATCTACTGCTCTGTTTACTGCCGTACTCTTACCAATACCAGACGTTCCTATTATCGTAAATGAATCAGATCCGCCAATTATACTGTTAGAGTTTCCTGTTAAGAACCTTTTGTAATTTTCATATCTTTGCTGTGATGCCAATTTTGAACTCTTCTTTTTTAATGAATGATATAAAGACAAATATAATTTGTTATAAATCTCTATGGACATTTTAGATGGAATATAAATATCATATAGATTTGATAAAGCAATCAGTTTCTCTCCAACATCCATATTTTTAACCTCTTCATATTTGGGGACAATAGACAAAGTTTTTACAAGTTCATCTCCTGATAACATTTTTGGTAATATTTTTGTATAATCATCCATTTAAGATATCCTCCGTGAAATCAATATGATATTTTCTTTTAGCTCTATTTTTGACAGATGTAGTATATTTTGTATTTAATTTTTGAGGATATTGTACATTAGCTACTATCTCTTCCAAAGAATTTGCCAAGTCAATTTGTGCCTGAGTGTTACTATTACAATGACTATTTACGAGTTTTCGATGCTCTTTTTCAATCAATTCTACATCAGTTAACTCTTTTCCATCATATCTACTTTCAATCAATTTAAACTGTATATAACACCCATTTTCTATAAGCCATATATAGCTTACGTTATCTGGATTATAAGCAACTGTTACTTCCCCACCAACCAAATATTTTTCAACATAATTCTCATTTTTGTACCTCATTTTATTCACTTTAAGTCCAAATCTGCTAAATACGCCAGTGGTCCTTGGAAGTAATGTA
>OGHH01000134.1_pt1 | contig 79859 bp, 82 predicted proteins | sample 1571471 | NCBI WGS metagenome assembly OGHH01 (sample SAMEA2581936, study PRJEB24529) | metagenome | biome: Human gut stool | place: China | collected 2011
ATGATACACCTCTATAACTAATTCAAAGCCTGTTCTCAGATTAGCATAGATGATATACAATGTCAATATAAAATAAGAGGCAAACTTTGTTCGCGCTAAACCGGGTAGAACGTTTGTGTAAGACGATGCTTGACTTTAAAATAGTTTGGTGTAATTTATTGGACAAAATTATATAATTTTGTATTTAGTATTCATTTAAATTTGTTTCATTATGAAAAAATCAGAAAAGCTGCGGGAAGTGGCGGAAGTTATTGCCGCGTTGGATTTGAAGTTTCCTTTTTCAGAGATTGTTGATCATTTGAGTGAGGAATTGTCTGCATTGCATGAGTTGCCGCTGCCGGTGGTTTATAAGGTTCCGACACATCAGGGGCTTCCTTTGCCGAGTGCATCGCGGATTTTTTGCCCCAGTCTGGCTTGTTCGGCAATTTGTGTCGGAAAGTATTGTCTGTCCAGCGTTGCCAATTGGAGCGAACGCTGGGACAAACAGCTTGCAGAACGTCGAAAAGCCGACGGATTGGATTGGCAATTGCCGCCGTTGGAGATGTTGTCTTTGCTGCATGAGCAGATGTCTGCCGTGGACGGTGTGTTGGAAGCGTTCGGTCTGCATCCTTTGTTTAAGGGGTGGTATCGTTCCTGCGAGCAAGACGAGAACGGTTATGACAAGGTGTTTAACATCGTGACCGGAGAGACATCGATTGAGCCGGAAATCAAGCGATATGACATTTGTTGCCGCTTGTGCTATTTAAGGCCCGAAGATTATTGAAAGATTTTGTTTTTCAAAAGTCCCCGCTCGGCAGAGCAGGGACTTTTTTTTGTGGTTTGAAAGGTCAGGTTTCGGGAAGGGTTTTATTGTTGGCCTGATAAATGTAAGAGATGATTTCAGCCACGGCGGCAAAGGCTTCCAGCGGAATTTCGCTGTCAATGTCCACCGCTTTCAGAATTTGTATCAAATCGGCGTCCCGATGGATTTCTATTCCCTCATCCAGGGCAATCTGGATAATTTTTTCGGCAATCTGTCCCTGACCCTTGGCCAGTACCGTTGGCGCGTTATGCCTGGCGGGGTCGTAACCCAAAGCCACCGCATAAGCTGGGGATAAACTTTCGTCAGCGTTGTTTTCGGCGGTTTTTATGTTATCATCAGAGGCAGACATGAGGCAATCCTTACAAGTTTGTTTATCTATTGTAAGCAGCCGGTGCCGGAATTGCAACGGTTTTGTTTGGCACGGTAATTGCATCGGTCAGGTTATGTTGGGGAACGTAACCGATATACATAAAGGGGAGATATGTAGATGGATTTGAATAATCTTTCTATTTTCAGTATGGCAAAGACCGAAATGGCCTATTTGACCGAGCGTCAGAAGGTTTTGGCGGCGAATATCGCCAATGCCAATACGCCGCATTATCTGCCCCAGGATGTTGAAGAGCCCAGTTTTGCCAATGTGTTGCGGACATTTTTGCCGATGACGCTGACCAATGAAAAGCATTTGGCAGGTATTCCTTCCGGAAACGGCGGCTTTCGCGTTTATACGCCGAAGCCGGATACGGCGCTGACGATTGACGGAAACGGCGTGGTTTTGGAAGACCAACTGAATGAAGTCAGCAAAACAAAGGGCGATTATAACCGGATGTTGACGATTTACGGCAAATATAAAAGTATGCTGCAGACCGCCAATACGAAGATTAATGCCTAGGGAGAGCTAAATGGCGGGAAATTTGTCAGTCAGTGCCGATATTGCGGTTTCGGGAATGAAAGCCCAGTCTGAACGGTTGCGGATAATTTCCGAGAATATGGCCAATGCCGACTCGATAGGCATTCGTCCCGGAGAAGATCCTTATCGGCGGCAGGTGGTTACTTTTAAAGATTATATCGACAAAGAAACCGGAGCCAAAATGGTTAAGGTGGACAAGGTGGTTCCCGATGAATCGCAGTTTCCGCTGAAATATGATCCGAATCATCCGGCAGCCAATGCTGAGGGTTATGTGGCGATGCCGAATGTCAATCCGCTGATTGAAATGATGGATTTGAAAGAGGCTCAGCGCAGTTATGATGCCAATTTGAGCATGATGCAGACGGCCCGGGACATGAATTCGAAAGTTTTGGATTTGTTAAAATAGTGAATGGGGAATAAAAAGTGACTAACAGTATTTCAAGCGCCTTAAATGCCTATCAACAGGCTCTGGTCAGAATCGGTTCTCAAATTCCCGCGGAAGAGACGGCCAAAGCCTCTTCGACGCAATCTGACTTCCAATCTATGGTTACCAATGCATTGAACAGTGCGGTTGATCTGAATAAGAATGCCGAAGCTGTTACCATGCAGGGTATTGCCGGCAAAGCCGACATTCAGGATGTTGTCTTGGCGGTTTCCAATGCCGAGATGGCGCTGGAAACGGTTGTGGCGGTTCGCGATACGGCGATTAAGGCTTACAAGGAAATCATGCAGATGACCGTTTAGGCATAATTTGCCTGACGGCATATTAACTGCGTTCAAGTTTTGCAGTCATCATGTTAAAAATGTTGAATTGTTAAAAAAAGGCTTGATTAATTATTTTACATAGGTTAAATCATTCTTGTTTTTGTTATTGTGCGGCCGTGGCGAAATTGGTAGACGCGTAACGTTGAGGTCGTTATGAGCTAAGCTCATGGAAGTTCAAGTCTTCTCGGCCGCACCAAAACCTAAACAAGTTTCCGGATCGGAGGCAGGAGGAAATCAAGTGTTTGAGTTTGCTCAGAAGACTATTTCCCTCAAAGATGTAACGCTTGCAGCAGCCGCTGTCGTCGGCTTAGCGCGCTAACATCTCAAGGATTGTTTCATAAAAATTCAACGTTGGTTGATTTTTTATTCACAATTCTCGGCCGCACCAAAACTTAAACAAGTTTCCGGATCGGAAGCAGGAGGAAATCAAGTGTTTGAGTTTGCTCAGAAGACTACTTTCCTACCAAAACCAAATAGGGTGCAAAGACTCTGAATTGAGGAGTGTTGAAGCACTTAAGTTCATCAAATCCGCAAGGGTTTATTTTTTTTATTAGGTCATTTTAAGGAAGACGCTATCGGCTTTTGATTTTGTAATACAAAAACTGATTTTATAAATTGGGGAGGGGCGATGAAGAAAAATGTTAAAAACCGTAAACCGAACTCCCGCCTTAAAAGTAAACGCTATTCAAAGAAAAAAGTCAAACAGCCGCAGATTTTAGGTATCGGACCTAAGATTATCAACTCCATACTTATCGGTCTTAACGAAGGCGATTTCATTCATGTCCGCAAGATTGTTGACGGGCTGGACGAGTATGAACTGGCCAGTTTGATTGAAAGTCTCAGTCTGCACGATCGGCAGAAACTGGTTGAAGTTTTGGGCGACCGGATTAATCCGGAAGTCTTTCCTGAATTAAACGAAGTCGTTCAGGAACAAATTATCGAAAGCCTGGATGAAAACCAGATTGTTCATATCGTCAACGAATTGAATTCGGACGAAGCCGTTGAAATTCTGGAGCATATGGACGATGATGAGCAAAAAAGCATTATCAATCAGCTGTCTCCCGAATTAAAATATCAGGTTCAGTCTTCTTTAAGCTATCCGGAGGATTCCGCCGGGCGTATCATGGTGCGCGAGTTTGTCAGCATGCCTGACAACTGGACGGTTAAGGAAGCCCGGCAGTATTTGTTAAGCGATGAAAAGCTGCCGGAAGAATTTTATACAATTTTTCTGACAGACGAAAAAATGCGTCCGACCGGCGAAATTGCGCTGGACAAACTGTTGCGCGCCAAAGCCAATGAAAAATTGAGCGACATTATGGACGGAGAGATCGTTCCTCTGAGCGTGGATACCGACCAGGAAGAAGTTGCGCATATGTTCCGCGAATACGGCTGGATGTCGGCGGAAGTGGTTGATGCCAAGGGACGGCTTATCGGTGTTATTAATATTGATGATGTGGTTGACATTATTCACGAAGAGGCTTCGGAAGACATTATGCTGTTGTCGGGGGCAGAAGAGGGCGACGTCTATAAGTCTCCGTTCAGTATTTTCAAATCCCGTTCCGTTTGGCTGGTGACCAATTTGTTTGCTACCATTCTGGCTTCTACGGTGGTTAAGGGGTTTCAGGATATTATCGCGCAATTGTCGGTTTTGGCGGTGTTGATGCCGATTGTCGCTTCGATGGGCGGAACAACCGGCAACCAGACGCTGGCAGTGGTTGTGCGGGCATTGGCGACCAAGGAACTGACTTCCCGCAATACGGCACGGATGATTTTGAAGGAATTTCTGGTCGGCCTGATGAACGGTATGTTGTTTGCGGGTATGATTGCGGCTATTACCTGGTTTTTGTTCCATGACGAAAAAATTTGCCTGATTATTGCACTGGCGATGTTGTGCAACCTGACTTTAGCGAGCCTGGCCGGCATTCTCATTCCTTTGATTTTGAATCGTTTTAAGGCCGATCCGGCGATTTCTTCCGGCGTTTTTCTGATTGCCTGTACCGATTCCGGCGGCTATTTCGTCTTTTTAGGGCTGGCCAAGCTGTTGTTATTCTAAAATATCTGTATATTTATTATTTCCCGCTTTGTTTATTTTTATTTCAGCCCTATAATACGGGCGGAATTATGCTTTTGTGAGGAGTTTTGTTTTGTTATTGGGATTGGTTACCGCCGCGGTTGCGCTCGTTATTGATCAGGCCAGCAAGTATTGGATTTTGCATGATGTGCTGGAAGACAAAGCGATGATTATTTTTACGCCTTTCTTTTCGCTGGTGCGCGCCTGGAATACGGGGGTCAGCTTTTCAATGTTTAACGACTGGGGGCTGAGCGGGGTTATTGTTTTGTCCTTGGTTGCTTTTGTGATTATTGCCTTTCTGGTCAACTGGCTGAGAAAAGAGCCGTCCAAACTGATACAGGTTTCTTTGGGACTTATTATCGGCGGCGCTTTGGGCAATGTTATCGACCGTATCCGTCTGGGCGCGGTGTTTGATTTTCTTGATTTCAGTATCGGCACCTATCACTGGCCTGCCTTTAACGCGGCAGACAGTTTTATTTGTGTCGGGGCGCTGATCGTAATTTTTCACGGCTTGTGGAATACCAAAAAAACAGCGTAATTGCAGTATAAGAGGTGAAATATGAAAAAAGTGTTCTTTTGTTTAGCTTTGGTTCTTTTATCCGGCAGTTTGTCCGCATGCAGCGGCGTTAAGAAAAAGCTGGGGCTTGAAAATTCCGCTCCCGACGAGTTTTTGGTTACTTCCCGCGCGCCGTTGTCGCTGCCGCCGGAGTATGACTTGCGTCCGGTGACCGACGGCAGTTCGGTCAGTCCGGCATTAAGCAGCCAGACCGACAGTTTCAGCGAAGGGGAAAAGGCTCTGCTGTCCAAACTTCGTTGATTCAGGCTAAAGGAGCAGAAAATCTTTGGGAAAGTTTAAAACATTCATATCCGGAGCAGTTTTAAGTCTGTTTTTCGGCGTTTCTCCGGTTTCAGCCGAGTTGTTCGGCTTGTCGTCTTTTGTGCTTGACAACGGCATGCAGGTGCTGGTTATTCCCAATCACAAGGCGCCGATTATCAAACACATGGTCTGGTATAAGGCCGGGAGCGTTGACGAGCCGCGCGGCAAAGGCGGAACGGCTCATCTGCTGGAGCATTTGATGTTTCGCGGTACCCGTAAGGTGAAGGACGGGGTGTTTAACGATTTAATCAGCCGCAACGGCGGAGAGAGCAATGCCTTTACCAGTCTGGACTATACCGCTTATCATCAGGAGCTGGACATAAGCCGTTTGGAACTGGCGATGTTTCTGGAGGCAGACCGGATGCAGAATTTGAAAATTACGCCGGAGGCTTTTGCCAAAGAAAGGGACATTGTTTTTCAGGAACGCAAGCAGGTTGTTGACAATAATCCGTTGTCTTATTTCGGGGAGAGCATGCGCAAACTGCTGTGGCAGGATCATCCTTATGCTCTGTCCGTGGGGGGCACGCCGGAAGATATTATGGCGATTACGCAAGAGGACGTTGAACGTTTTTATGAACAGTTTTATGCGCCGAATAATGCGATTTTGGTTTTATCCGGAGATATAGACGTTAAAACGGCTAAAGAGCTGGCGGAAAAATATTACGGAAAAGTCAAATCCCGTCCGGTGGGGAAAAAAGCCGATTTCCCGAAACTCAGCCGCCGTTTCAAGGCCGATATGCAGATGCGGCTGGAAGCGGCCAATGCACCGCGCCTGGTCAGAACATATCTGGCACCGTCGTTTAATACCGATGCCGGGCAGATTTATGCTTTGAGCGTTTTTTCCAAATATTTGGGCGAAGGTGAAAATTCAAAACTATATAAAAATCTGGTATTGAAACAAAAAAAGGCTTTGGCGGTTTCTTCGTCTTATGATTATGCCGACCGCAGTTACGGCACGTTTACGATTGCGGCGGTTCCGGCGGAAGGCGTCAGCCGCGAAGAATTGGAAAAAGCATTGGACGATGCGGTGGCAGAGGCCGTCAGCGGCATTAATGCCGCCGAAGTTGACAAGACCAAGCATAAAATGCTGGCGGGTTTGGTCTATTTGAAAGACAATCCCAATGATGCAGCCTATATTGCCGGCATGTTGGCTGCGGTCGGTTTCAGTGCGGAAGAAATTGACAACGGCGACATTCATTTGCGCGATGTGGGTTATCGTGATGTGAAAAAGGCCGCCGACGCCATTTTGCAGGCTCCGGCCGTCAATGGCTGGCTGCTGCCTTTGAAGGAGGATGACTGATGCCCAAAAGCCGTTATTATCAGCACCGAGCGGGAAGGCATTCGCTGGCCAGGTTTGTTTTGCTGGCCGTGCTTTTGTGCGGAACAGGTTTTGCGGGATATAAAAAATATTCCGGTTCTTTGACTTGGGGATTTAACCCGCAGAAGTTGGTGGCTGATTCCGTTTTGAGCGGTAAAACGTTTGAAACTGAAGTCAGGGAAGTTGTTTCGCCCCGGGCCAAAATAAAGGCTTATTTGTTTGAAGACCGGACAAACCCGATTATCAGCGTCAGTTTTCTGTTTAAAAACGCCGGTTTGGCGAATGATGCCGAAAGCGAAGTGGGCATTTCGGGTATGGCAGCTTCGCTGCTGACAACCGGCGCCGGAGATATGGACCGGCTGCAATTCAGTGAAGAATTGGAAGACCGGGCCGTAAGCATCGGCTTTTCCGCCGGGCGGGACGATTTTTCGGGAGCGTTGCTGACGACCAAGGCTGAAGCGTCCAGAGCCTATGAGCTTTTGTCTATGGTTTTGACACAGCCGAGATTTGCTCCGGAGGATATTGCCCAGGCCAAAGCGGAACGGCTGTTATTGCTGAAACAACAGCAGGAGCGTCCGGAACGGGTTTTGGCTCTGTCGGCGGGAAAGGCTTTGTTCGGGACCCATCCTTATGGGCGCAATCCGTTGGGCGAGGCCGGAGATATAGCTGCCGTTACCCGCGAAAAACTGTTGGAATACGTGCGGAATCATCTGGTGCGCAGCAATTTGATTGTCGGCATTGCCGGCGATATAACGCCGGAGGAAGCCGGAGCCATGCTGGATGAAGTTTTCGGTTCCCTGCCTGAAAGCGGACGTTCGGCATTTGTGCGTACGGCAGAGGTTGATTTTGCTTCGGGGGATAAAAACATTGCCAGAGTTTTGCCGCAAAGCATTGCCCAGTTTGCGGCGCCGGGCGTTGCCCGCAGCAACGGCGACTTTTATCCGTTGTATGTGGCTAATCATATTTTGGGCGGTTCCGGGCTGACATCACGTCTGTCTTTGGCGGCACGGGAAGACGAGGCTCTGACTTACGGCGTTTACAGCTATATGAGCACGGCGGAAAAAGCGCCGCTGCTGTTGGGCGGATTTTCCGCCACACCGGAAAATTTTTCGCGGGTGAAGGAAATTGTGCGGGAAGAATGGCGCAAAATGGGTGAGAAAGGCGTAACTCCCGAGGAATTCAATGCGGCGAAAGAATATCTGCTGGCTTCGTATAATCTGCGTTTTGCCTCAATCGGCGATATTGCGGATATTTTGACCGCTATGCAGAAAGAAGAGCTGGGAATAGATTTTTTGCAAAAAAGAAACGATTATATACGCAATATTAAACTTCAGGAAGTTAATAATGCAGCAAGAAAGTATTTTGGTAACGGAAAGCTGCGCTTTATAACAATCGGAAACGAGGGCGCAGGTAAGGAGTAGGAAGAAAATGACAAAACTGGTCAGCAAAACCCGGGCATGGAAGAAAGTTGCCGCCCATTATAAGCATTTCAAAGATGTTGAAATGCGCGATTTGTTTGATGACGATAAAAAACGGGCTGAAAAATTTACCATTAATCTCGACAATCTGATTCTTGATTACTCGAAGAACCGCATCAGCGAGCGGACGATGAAACATTTGTTCCGCCTGGCGCATGACTGCCATGTAGAGGAAATGATTCAGGCGATGTTCCGCGGCGACAAAATCAACACGACCGAAAAGCGTGCCGTTTTGCATGTGGCGCTGCGTAACCGGGCAAATACGCCGATTTATGTTGACGGCAAAGACGTTATGCCGCAGATTAACGAAGTTTTGGCAAAGATGCGCAAGTTTTCCGAAGCGGTACGTCTGGGACAGTTTAAGGGACAGACCGGCAAAAAGCTGACCAATATCGTTAATATTGGTATCGGCGGGTCCGATTTGGGGCCGGTGATGGCTTGCGAAGCTTTGCGTAAGTACTGGGCCAAAGATATGAGCTGTTTCTTTATTTCAAATATTGACGGAACGGCCTGTGCCGAGGTTTTGAATAAAATTGATCCGGAAACGACGCTGTTTATCGTTTCTTCCAAGACATTTACCACCATTGAGACAATGACGAATGCAAGAACCTGCCGCAAATGGCTGATTGACGCTTTGGGCGAGCATGCGGTTGCCAAGCATTTTGTTGCCGTCTCCACCAATGCCGGAGAAGTTAAAAAGTTTGGCATTAATCCGGAGAATATGTTTGAATTCTGGGATTTTGTCGGCGGACGCTATTCAATGTGGTCGGCTATCGGTCTGTCAATCGCTTTGATGGCCGGCATGGACAGTTTTGAACGGATGCTGGAAGGCGCCTTCGCCATGGACCGCCATTTTGCCGAGACGGATCTGGAACATAATATTCCGGTTATTCTGGCGTTGCTGGGCATTTGGTATAACAACTTTTTCGGACTCAAGCGCTACGCGGTTGTGCCATATGACCAATATCTGCGTTATCTGCCGGCTTATCTGCAACAGCTGGATATGGAGAGCAACGGCAAATTTATTGACAAGGACGGCGAAGTTGTCAATTATTCGACGGGACCGGTTTTGTTCGGCGGGGCGGGAACGGATGTTCAGCATTCGTTTTTCCAGCTGATTCACCAGGGGACGGATATTGTGCCGGTCGATTTTATTATTCCGGCCATTTCGCATAATGAAATCGGCGATCACCATGAAATTTTGGTAGCCAACGTTCTGGCGCAGGGCGAAGCCCTGATGCGCGGCAAAACGGTTAAAGAAGCCGCCCGGGAGCTGACAAAGGCGGGCAAAAGCAAGCAAGAAGTCAAAGAACTGAAACTGTTTAAGAGTTTCAGCGGAAACCGTCCGTCCAATACGCTGGTTTTAAAGAAGGCGGATCCTTATACGCTGGGAATGCTGGTTGCCATGTATGAGCATAAAGTTTTTGTTCAGGGCGTTATCTGGAACATTAATTCTTATGACCAGATGGGGGTTGAACTGGGTAAGCAGATGGCTTTGAACATTTTGCCGGAGTTACAGGGTAATGCTTCGGGCATTCGTCATGACAGTTCAACCGCTAATCTCATTTCAACAATCAAGAGACTCAGAAAGTAAGGATTCTGCCTGATGCCTATTCGGATTCTGCCTTCAACCCTGGTTAATCAGATTGCTGCCGGAGAGGTCGTGGAAAGACCGGCTTCGGTCGTTAAGGAATTGGTTGAAAATGCGATTGATGCCGGCGCAACTTCCGTTGAAGTGACTTTGGTTGACGGAGGCAAAAGCCTGATCAGCATTTCCGACAACGGCAAAGGGATGACCGCAGAGGAGCTGAATTTGGCTGTCGAGAGGCATGCAACGTCAAAGCTTCCTGATGATAATTTGTTTAATATCAATTTCTTAGGCTTTCGAGGTGAAGCTTTACCTTCAATTTCTTCGGTTGCCAGGCTAACCATAACCACTCGGACGGCTGAAGCTGAAAATGGCTGGAAAATTGAGGTTAACGGCGGTGAAAAATCGGCGGTTATGCCGGCAGCGCAGAATAAAGGGACGCGTATTGACGTGCGCGATTTGTTTTATGCAACGCCGGCACGGCTTAAATTTTTGAAATCTTCGGCTTCCGAAACGGCTCAGTGCGTGGATATTCTGAATCGGATTGCGCTGGCCAACCCGCATATTTCTTTCTATTTGACGGAAGACAACAAGAAAAAAATCAGTCTGAACGCCTGTCAGGGGGAGCTGTTTGACGCCCGTCTGCTGCGTTTGGCCGATGTCATGGGGCGGCAGTTCGGCGAGAATTCGCTGCTGATTGACGCGGCGCGGGAAAATTTGCGCATCAGCGGTTATGTCAGCCTGCCGACGTTGAACAAGGCCAATTCGCTGTCACAGTATTTGTTTGTCAATAACCGTCCGGTTCGGGATAAGCTGTTGCTGGGGGCTATCAAAGGGGCTTATCAGGATGTGCTGGCGTCTAACCGCTATCCGATGTGCGCTTTGTTTTTTGATATTGATCCGGCTTATGTGGACGTGAATGTTCATCCGGCCAAGGCGGAAGTGCGTTTTTATGACAATGCTCTGGTACGGGGGCTGCTGGTCAGCGCCATTCGTGCCGCTTTGCTGCAAGGAGACCGGCAGACGGCGAATACGGTTAATCTGGAAGAGCTGGTTAATGACAGAATACCTGATTTCGGGTCGCCGGAGCAGAATCTGCCGGAAGTTGCCGTTATGCGGGAGCATGATTATCAGCCGCGGCCGGTTTTTCAGAGTTCGCTGCCGCGTTCTAATTTTCGCAGTCAGGCAAGTTTGCCGGAGCTGGAACGCCTTTATTCGGTTAAAGTAGATGAGCCGCATGAAAATCTGCCGTCTTCAATGACGGAGGAGGCCGGACCGCTCGGTTTGGCCAAGGCGCAGTTTCATAATACGTTTATCATTTCGCAGACGGAAGACAGCATTATTCTGGTTGACCAGCATGCGGCGCATGAACGTATTGTGATGGAGAAAATGAAGAAGGCTCTGGCCGCGGAGGAAAAAGTGGCCACCCAGATGCTGCTGATTCCGGAAGTGGTTGATTTGTCTTTGAGTGAAAAGACCAGAATTATGGAAAATGCCACCGATTTGGAAAAATTGGGGTTGGTCGTTGAAGAGTTCGGTTCTACGGCGGTTATCGTACGGGAGATTCCGGCTCTGATTGCCAATGCCGACATTAAAAAGCTGATTACGGATCTGGCGCAGGAAATGGCTGAGTGGGGCAAGAGTTTTTCCCTGACGCAGAAGCTGCATCTTGTTTGTGCGACGATTGCCTGTCACGGATCAGTGAGGGCAGGGCGGCAGATGAATATTGAGGAGATGAACCGTTTGCTGCGCGATATGGAGCGGACGGAGCATTCCGGGCAGTGCAACCACGGGCGCCCGACTTATGTGGAATTAAAGATAAAAGACATTGAAAAGCTTTTTGACCGCTGAAACCGTCAATAAAATGCTTGCTTATTAATTTTATTGGTTTATGCTGTCTTTATAGCGAAACTCTGTGGCCAACGAGTTGCCTCTTTATTTGATGATTTTGATATCCTTGCTTTAAAGAAAACAATCCCCACATTGAAAAGTTATTGAAAGGAAACCTTGTGAGTTTCCGTGTTTTAACCTGTTTTTAAAGTAAAGGAAAAAAGTTATGTCAACAGGTACTGTTAAATGGTTTAATATGCAAAAAGGCTATGGTTTTATTGCTCCGGAGAACGGCGGCGCCGATGTTTTTGTTCATATTACGGCAGTGGAAAAGGCCGGTTTCAGAACTCTGAACGAGAATGAAAAAATTGCTTATGATCTGCTTTCCGAAAAAGGCAAAACCTCGGCGGGAAATCTGCGCAAAGCTTAAGCCGGCAATGTTTTGACCGGGAATCCCCGCTGTTTTGCGGGGATTTTTATTGTCCGCTTGAATAAGAAAATAGATTAATTATATAAAAAGTGCTTGACCTTTGGTTCAGTTTTGAGTAAAAGGTTTTTGTTGACTGCAAAGCTGTCTTGTGGAGAGGTGGCAGAGTGGTTTAATGCAGCGGTCTTGGAATCGCAGCAAAGTGAAGATTGGCGAAGAGCGGAGCCACCCGCGATGAGCCGTAAATCGTCGATAAAACGAAGTTTTATTACGGTTTTGAGAATGTCTTCAATGTTATGTATTTTAATGGAGAGGTGGCAGAGTGGTTTAATGCAGCGGTCTTGAAAACCGTCGAGGGGGCGACCCCTCCCAGAGTTCGAATCTCTGCCTCTCCGCCAATTCATTGATAACCCGTTGTAATAACGGGTTATTTTTTTAAGTAAAACACATTGAAAACACCCAAAATTAGAGGTGTTACAGCAAAGTGTTACAGAATCGGTCAAGATATCCCCGTCTAACTCGTCGGCTTCATGTATTCTATATTAGGGTTGCTATCCCCAGAAATTTGCAACCTCTTGCACTTCGCAAAGAGTTGATTTATTCTCTTGGCACAAGGGATTATTATACGGCGATAAAACAATATCCCAAAGAATCCCTCGCAATGGATAAATTTATTGATTTTTTAAAGGTTGTTGCATTGAAAATTAGCAAGAGAACACACCCTTTCGGCATTACGATGGATGATGCTGATATTGACGCTCTTTTAATTCATAGATTGGAAGAAGTGCAAAAGTTTTGTGAAGATAATTTTAATGAGATTGAAAAAGGTAAAGCAGATTTTAGAGAGGTTTCTGTTTTTAATAGTGGTGATATAACATTTTGTGCCGGAAAATACCTCAACTCTTATCTATTATGGCTCTATCAACAACCTGACACGCATATTACATTAAAAAATGTTTTAGAAAAAATTATGCGTGGATTAACCAATATTCCAATATCTCCATCTACATATCGTAATTTGGAAACCGCTGATTGGTTTAAATCATATGTAAATAAGTTTCAGCAGGTAGAGAGTTATAATGAAAAATTGATAAATGATATTCATAATACTGATGATACTGCGGTTAAGTATGCTAATATAAATCCGCTAATCAGAAAATTAACAACCACTTGCCAAGACATAGCTAATAAGAGAATAGAAAAACAACGAAAAATAAAAACTCTTTGGACTACTTTATTTGACCGAATGATAACGGTTCATAATTTACGTAAAAAAATAAAACAAAGTTCTGTAGATTCTAAAAGAACACATTTAAAAACTATTTTTGCCCTTCTTGAAAAAGATTGTATTGACGATATAACGGCAGAAGATTGCAAAAGAATTTCTATTGATATTCATAGAGTGCCCAAAAGATGGCAATTTTTATATCCGAACAAGAGGTTGAATAGTATTTTACTTCCGATTGATAATGAAAAATGTATCTCTCTAAAAACAATCAAAGCTCATTTAATATCTTTTCAAGAATTATTAAAATTTGCAGTTGATGAAGGCATTATACCGAATGATTTTAAGAAAAATATTACAACGCCATTATTAAATAAAGATCCTGCACGCATTGGATTTTCTGATAAAGATTTAAAAAAGATATTCAATCCAGAAACCTATCCCAATAGATATAGCCGTTATGAATTTGTAAAGTTCTGGGTTCCTTTAATTGCCTTATTTTCAGGTGCTCGGATTAACGAGATTTGCCAATTACGAGTGGAAGATATTATCAAAGTAAAAGGCATATGGTGTTTTAATATTTGTGACACACATCCCAAACAATCATTAAAAAACAAGCATTCTAAAAGAATTGTGCCTATACACCCGGCTCTTATATTTTTAGGTTTCATTGATTTTGTAAAAAAATTAAAAACAAATAAAAAAGAGTGGATTTTTTACACTATTGAATATACCAAAAAAAATCAATTTTCAGGTGCTGTCGGTCATTGGTTTGCTCGTTATCTTGATAAACTCGGTATAACAGCAAATAAAATTGTATTTCATAGTTTTAGATATTGTTTTGAAGAACATGCTATTGCAAAAAAAATATCAACAGAAGTCCAAAATGCTCTTGGTGGGTGGGCTAATAAAGGTATAGGGCAATCAATTTATGGTAAAAACATCAATATTTCATTGCTTAATCGCGAGTTAAAGAAAATAGATTATCCATGTTTAAAACAAATATTACACAAACTTGCATATGACCCATCTCAAAAAGATTTTTCAACTGGTGATTATGAATTATCAAAAAAGAAGATAAAGAAAAAGGAGAGTTAATTAACTCTCCCTTTATTATTGATTATTTTTTCTTTGATTTGTTTTTTGATGAATTTTCTTCTGTTTCATCTTCGTTTGATTTTCTTGTGCGTTTTTTCTTGGCGTATGCTTTTATTTCCTCGTCAAATTGTCCTTCATCAAGCATTGATTTTAATGAAGATAAAATTTTAGTGTGTGTGTATTCACTTTTTTTAGTTGTGTTCTTAAAAATTGGATAAGCACCACAACGCAAGGTAATTACAGTGTAGTCACCACTATCCTTCAAAATACGCATAGATGGTGATAATTGAGATGCGGGAGCAGATTTATTTTCAATACTGTTTTCGTAATTAAGATTTTTTTGAATACTATCTGCGATTTTTGCCTTGATTGAATTAACTTTTGCATTAAATACATTTGCTTTTTCAACATTCATATCAAGACCAGTAAAGTTTAATGTTGTTTTTTTATTATTTGAATTAGAATTTTCAGCCATTTTTTATTCTCCGTATTTGTGTTAATGATGTTAAATTATGGAAATATTATATTTTTAATGTCAATTATTGTGTGTTTTTTATGCACAAATATTATTAAAAAATAGTTATATTATAGTTTTATTATACTTTTTTGTTATGTCTAATTGTTTGAAAGTGGCTTAAATACTTGTAAAATTCAACTATAATCGAATTTAATTATAAAAAAGTGTAAAATCTAACATAAAATACTTGACAATTTTACACTTTTTGTATATTGTAAAGTCATATTAAAGATATTGATTTTACAATTGAGGAATTTTAAAAATGATTTTTAATTATAAAAGAGTTTCAACTTTGATTCAATCTACCGAAAGACAGTTAATTGATGTTCCTTGTGATAGAGAATATGAAGATAAATTATCTGGTAAAAATAGAGAACGTCCTCAATTAGAAGCAATGTTGTCAAATTTGCGTGCCGGTGATGTTGTTAATGTTCATTCTATGGATAGATTAGCAAGAAATACTCGTGATTTGTTAAATATTGTTGAGGAAATAAACAATATTGGAGCAACAATTAAGTTTCATAAAGAAAATTTAACTTTCTCACCGGATAAAAAAGACCCATATCAAGAAATGATGATGACAATGTTAGCTGCTGTTAGTTCTTTGGAGCGTTCATTGATTAACGATAGAGTTAGAGAAGGTGTTGCTTTGGCAAAAGCAAAAGGAAAATATAAAGGCGGTAAAAATAAATTATCAGATGAACAAGTAAAAGAATTAAATAATTTATATAAAAATGGTGTTGCCGTTGCTGAAATTGCGAGAAAATTTGAAATAACAAGACCAACTGTATATAGCTATATAGAAAAATAGAGAGACATACTATTGCTAAAAATAGGTAGGTAGTTTTAAAATATAGTAACAGCTTAAATATACAATAACGATGTATATGGATATAATAATTATAATTTAATTGACTTTTATATTTGATATAGTAGCATGAAAATATATTTTTACTTTCTATAGAGGTTTTTTATGAAGAAACTTTTTTTAGTTGTTTTATTTCTATGCTCTTGTAAATCTATTGTGTATGAAGATGTTAATCCTGTAATTCAGCCAAATACAAATTTATTACCCGCTATGGACAGCATAGTTGATATAAATAATTTGGAATCAACTTATAGTTCTGGTTCTTATTCGGCTTTTGCGAATAATGTAGGAGCTGGATATGGAGCTAATAATTTCGCTGGATGGTTACAAACAACAGCTATAAATGGCACTAATTACAAAGATGCGAGAGTAAATGACGTAATTAACATTTTTAGTAAAGAAGTTAAAGAAAACATAACTAATCCTTACGGAAAGAAGAAAGGTTATATTGTATTAAGATTAGGATATAGAGCAAATGAGTATGCCGGAGAATATCTGTTACCATCTCTGCTTACACTTGGAATTATAAATTTTACAGGTTTCCCAGCAGGAAAGGTAACTCAATCTTTAGAGGTTGAAGTTGAAATTTTAAATAAAAATAAAGAACTTATAAAAAGATATACTGAAACTGTTTATAACTCAAATTATATAGCAATGTATTGGGGATATAATGAGGAGTCAATTCATAGAAAAAATGCTGCTGATAATATAAAGCAAGCATTGGAAAAAATTAGATTAAAAATTGATTCAGATGCTAATGAAATTAGTAAAAAATTAAATTAACTAAACTTCAATTACGGTATATTTTCCGTTATCATATTTTACAATAGCAAAATTTCTTTTATTTAGGGCTTGGAATACTACTATCCAAGCCCAATTATTATTAAACACAATTTTACCATCGCTTTGGATATATGAATATTTTTTATTGTAGGTCATTAGTTGCTGGTATGCTCTGATTATTTCCATTTTCAATCCTTAATTTTCTTTTGTAAAAATTAAAATTCATCAATTAACGAAAATTGAAAGTAGGGTTAATTTATAGATATTTAAGCAATTTTTTTGTGATTATTTGATTACCTCGGTTAATTAACATATCTAAATAATTGCTGATGGTATATTTGTCTTCATAAATTGGCTGAATTTGAATCAGATTTTGAACAAGGCGGTGTAATAGGTTAATCGGTGGCTGTCTTCTTTCGCAAATCAACACACCTAAATAATCTTGGCTTTTACTCAAAAATTGCTGGCTGAATTGCCTTTGGCTTTTAACAACGCCTAATTTTTGAAGATATTGACAGCATTCTTTGATAAATTCGGCATCTTCTTCTTGCTCTAAATTATAGCGTTTTGTTCTTTCTTTTCTTAATTCGTCATTGTTTTGGGCTTTTTTATCTGTTAATGCCTTTTTAAAGCTCTCTGGCGAGGTGTATTTTAATTTGTCGTTGATTGACTCATTATCCTTCATTAGTGCTGCTATACGGTCATTTATGGCGTTTTTCTCTAAATTCATATATTCTCCTTTTTAGGTATTTATCAATTAAATAATGTAATTTCCTGTTTGAAAGTCCTTTTCATTATATGATTTAATAGATTGGTTTAGAGAATACATACCTGCACGTAATCTATCTAAATCAGTTTGTAAATATCTGCAATCTGGCGATAGCTTGGGATAATATTTTTTTAGCCATTCGGTCATAAAACGCATAAAGCCAGTTATCTCTGAATTAGGAATATCAGCATTTATATGTAGGTGTGGGTGAGTGTGTTTTGGGTCATTGTGTCCGTGAGATATATCTATAACCATTTTGTATTGTAGTTCTTTGTGTTTATTGTATCTATTTCCCAATAGTTTTTTGTAATACCTTTGCAAACCCTTTTTAAAATTTATTATTAGGTCTCTATCTGATGCATTGTATTTGTTAGGTTGAAAAGTGATAAAATAATTCATTGTTAATCCTTTTTGATAATAGTGTATTATATCCACCATTTAAATTTTTATGGTGGTTAATAATAACTAATGGGTGGAAGTCCATCGCCATTAAAATTGATAAATCTATATAGATTGATAGTAGCTACTAAATTTTCAAATAAATTGTTTTCATATGTATTGTTTTCAATTAGATTGTTCTCAAATTTAGTCAAGAGTTGCCGACTAACCCCTGACTGTCGGCATAAAAAATATTACCATACAATTAGTTGCCTTTGCAAAAATAAAATACTCAATTTTATTTATTCGTTAGCAATTAAATTTTGTAATTGAATGATTTTTATATTGAATTTTTTTAGACTCTAGGGTATTACAGAATCGTGCTACAAAATAGCATATTTAAAAAAATGAAAAATAAAAATATTTGGGTTTTACAATGTGTTATAATAGCGTTGGCAAATTATCTCTGCCTCTCCGCCATAAAGAATGCCCCGGCTCGGGGTTTTTTTTGTATGCGGAGATACCGTTCAAACTTCGCAGGCTTGTTTTCACGGGGCAGAGCTTTCAATTCATCCGGGGGTTATTTCGGACGCTGTCGCTGTCCTCATAAGCCCGGGATATCTATGCTTCAGGGGGCCAATAGTCGGAATAGATGCGGGAATGAAAGACCCCGCTTTGAGCGGGGTCCATTTTTTAAACCACGAATTCGATTTTGAGTTTATGGTCAAAAATCGAAGCGAGGTAATTGAGCTCGCCGATATTCGGGTTGGCGCGGCCTTCCAACAGTGCCTGCAGATAAAACGGCGTCCAGCTGGTCAGCTGGGCAAACTTGTCTATTTGCAGCTGATGTTCGGCCGTCAGTTGTTGCAACTGACCGGCAATTTCTGCGCGGGTGTGGTTAAGGTTGGTTAAACGCTGTCTTTTTTTCAACATATTACAACTCCGTTTTTGTCTTAAAACTCTCGCCGTCGTCAACGAAATTCGGGCGAAAAATTTATTTGGTTAAAACAAAACCCACCTTTGGAATTAAAGGTGGGGGAGTTGACAACTGCATAACAAACAGTCCGGGTTATTCGCGCATAGCCTTATATTCCCGGCTCCCCCTTGAGAGGAGTCGTTTATTTTGTTATGGGAGCTGTCACACTCCGCAAGCCATCTCTGACCTGCAGAAATTATCTTAAAGGTTAAAAGTTAAATTGCAATTAAAAAAGTATTTGGGTGGAATTTTTGAAATGAAAGGCGGCGAGCTTTGAAACTGTGATCAGGGGAAGCAGAGAAAAAGCAGAAATGCTTTTTCTCTGCCTGTTATGGCTTAAAAGCGGCGGGCAGGGAGGCCTTCGGCCCAGTTTTTTTCAATCTGTTCGAGTGAACGTCCTTTGGTTTCAGGAATGTAACGGAAAGTGAACCACAGGCTGAAAATACCGACCAGTCCGAACATCCAGAAAGTGTAAGCTTCGCCGATATGTTCCAGCAAAACGGGGAACGTGAGCGCAACCAGAAAGTTAAATCCGAAATTGGCCATGGTGCAGATGCTCATGGCAAGGCCGCGGATTTTCAGCGGCATAATTTCAGAGATGATAATCCAGCCGATCGGGCCGAGGGAAAAGGCAAAGCAGGCAATGTAGATGACAATGCTGCCGACGGCAACCCATTTGAGGCTGTCGCCGAGATAATCGTTGAGCCAGAATGATCCGCCGAGAACAAACAGGCTTGCGGTGATGCCGGCCAGTCCGGCATAGAGCAGCGGCTTGCGTCCCAGACGGTCGGTGAAGAAAATGGCGACGAAGGTCATTAAAAAGTTTACCACGCCGACGCCGATGGTGGCGTAAAGAGCTCCCAGCGTGTCGGTGAAACCGGCGGCCTGAAAAATGGTGGCAGTGTAGTAAATGATGGTGTTGATGCCGGTACAAATCTGCATAAACATCATACCGATGCCGACAATGACCGGCATAAGCATCCAACGGGCAAAAGATGAACGTGACGCGCTTTGAACCGATGTGCTTAAGGTGGCTTTAATTTCTTTGACATGTTTGTCAGCGTCAGTTTCCGGCTCAATTTTACGGAAGATTTCCTTGGCTTCCTTTTCACGCTTTTTGCTGATCAGCCAGCGCGGCGTATCGCCCAGAAAACTGATGCCGACCAGCAAAATCAACGCCGGAATCAAACCGGAACCGAGCATCCAGCGCCAGTTATATTCGCTTAGCGCGAAGATACGGTTAATCAGATAGGAGAAGAGAATGCCGGCAGTGATGGCAAGCTGGTATAGAGAAACCAGCATTCCGCGGACTTTTTGCGGCGAAATTTCAGACAAATACAGCGGTACGACGAAGTTTACCATACCGATCGCCAAGCCGAGAATCATCCGCCCGGCAATCAGCCAGCCGACGGAGGAGGCAAAGCCGCAGAGAATCGAACCGAGGGCGAAGATGACCGCCGTGGCAATAATGACCTTTTTGCGTCCGTACATGTCGGCGAGCACGCCGTTTGCCGCGGCTCCGATAACCGCACCGACCAAAGCCGAACTGACGACCCAGCCTTTGGCCAGACTGGTGAGCGGCCAGGTGTCGTTAATGAACAGCAGGGCGCCGGAAATGACTCCGGTGTCAAAACCGGAAAGCAGTCCGCCGAGCGAGGCGACTGCGGCGATGACATAAAGCCAGAGGTGGCGGGGCTTGTAGGAGGAAAAAGCGGATGCGGTCATGGGATAAACCTTTCTGCTGGATTATTAATACTAAAATATATAGCGATTATTATAGCAAAATTAAGAGGTTTTTAAAAGCTCTTTTGTAAAATTTCCGACAGGTATATTTAAGAATGGAATAAAAATGGCATATTCAAAGGTTACGGGCTTGCTGGCAGCAGTGCTGCTGAGCGGAACGATTATCTGTTCGGCGGGAGCCGTCCGGGCAGCGGATAAGGTTGAAGCGCCGGAAGAATATCTGGACTGGCTCGATGACCTGAAAGAGGAGATGATTGACAGGGGCATTTCCAAAAAGACAATCAAAAAAGTGTATGCCGAAGATTATTATCATCCGGAGCCCGAAGTGGTTAAAATCGACCGGAATCAGACGGAATTCGTACTTACTTTTACCGATTATGCCAACCGGGTGGTGACAGCCAAACGGGTGGCCGAAGCGCGGACCAAATATAAGGAACTTTATCCTTTGTTTAAGGATTTGGAAGGGAAATACGGCGTTCCCTTTAATTATCTGGTTGCCTTTTGGGCCATGGAAAGCAATTTCGGGCGGAATTTCGGCAATTATCAGGTGGTGGACGCTTTGACGGTTTTGAGCTATGACCGCCGCCGACCGAAGTTTTTCCGCGAAGAGTTGTATCAGGCTCTGAAAATTATTGACGACTGGGAAATTGACCATACCAAGATGGAAGGGTCATGGGCCGGAGCCATGGGGCATTTTCAGTTTATGCCGTCCACATTCAACGCTTATGCCGTCGATTATAACGGTGACGGCAAAATAGACATTTGGCATTCGTTTGAAGATGCGGCCGCTTCGGCTGCCAATTATCTGCACGAGGCCGGGTGGAAAGCGGGCGAACCTTGGGGAGCCGAGGTTTCGCTGCCGTGGAATTTCGACTATGCTCAGACCGGGCGGACAAAGCTCAAGACGGTTAAAGAATGGGCTGCTGCCGGCGTGCGTCTGGCCGACAATAAAAAGCTGCCTTTTGCCGCCGAAAGCAAGGGGGCTGTTCTGCTTCCCGAGGGCAAGAAAGGTAAGGCTTATCTGGTTTTGCACAATTTTAACGTTATTATGAAATGGAACCGGTCGGAAAACTATGCCCTGGCTGTCGGGCTGCTGGCCGATTATACGGTTTCGGGCAAAAAATGGAAAGCGATGGCACAAGCGCCGGCCGTTCGTCTGAAAGCCGACGATGTGCTGAAGGTTCAGGCTTTTATCAACAAACTGGGGTGGTTTAAGCTTGATGAAGACGGACAGCTGGGCAGCAAAACCCGGGAGGCGATTCAGAAGGTTCAGCAAAAAGCAAAACTGCAGCCGGACGGTTATCCCGATTATCAGCTGCTGAACAAGATAAACAAGTATAATCCGGATATCGGTTTTGCCGTTCCGGTGCAGCCGCGAAAATTACACAGACGGAAATAACAAGCTTTACGAAGCGGAAAAAAAAGTTTAGATTGAACAAAAATAAATTTAAATGGGATTTTTGATGAGACTTAACAAAGTAAACATATTGCTGTGTCTGACAGGACTGTTTTTGGCGGGTTGCGCCAGCAATGAGGTGAACCTGTCGGATTCTCCTTATTCGCAGGCCGCGGCCATTAAAGGGCAGGGCGGCAGCTATAAGGTGGGCAAACCTTATAAAATTTCCGGACAATGGTATTATCCGAAAGAGGATTACAGCTATTCGGAAGTCGGTATCGCTTCCTGGTACGGGAAAGATTTTCACGCGAAGAAAACCGCCAACGGCGAGAATTATGACATGAATACGCTGACGGCGGCACACCGGACTTTGCCGCTGCCTTCCATTGTGCGGGTAACAAATCTGGAGAACGGCCGTTCGCTGGTTTTACGGGTTAATGACCGCGGGCCTTATGCGAAAAACCGGATTATAGACATTTCCAAGCGCGGAGCGCAGCTGCTGGGGTTTCAGATGCAGGGCACCGCTAAAGTCCGTGTCGATTTGCTGGAAGACGAGAGCAAGGAATTAAAAGCGGCGTTGTTGAACGAACCGATGCCGACGCGTTATGATACGCCCAAAAAGGCAACGGCTTATGCGGCAAACCGCATTAGCATTCCCAAACGGCAGATTGAGGTTTATAAGGCGACCGGGCCGGCAGCTTCCGCGCCGGTAAGCTATCAGGCCTCGAATACGTCTGCCGGCAAGAGCTATTTTGTGCAGGCAGGTGCCTTTTCCAAACAGGATACCGCCCATTCTTTGAGCCGCAAACTGACGCAGTTCGGCAATGCCAGAGTGGCGGAAGCCGATGTGGACGGCAAGCGGTTTTACCGTGTTCGCCTGGGGCCGTTCAGTTTTCCCGAAGAGGCGGAGGTGACTTTGGCCAAGGTCCGCAACTACGGGATTCAGAATGCCAGCGTTGTTCGCGATTAATTATAATGTAAGGATTGAGAGAAAATGAGCTTCAGAACCAAACTCTATACAAGCGTGATTGCCGGTGCCTTTATTTTGGCGGGAGCCGGACAGGCTCTGGCGATTGAGACCACTGCCCGCAATGTTATTCTGACCGATTATGACACCGGGCAGATTCTGTTTGCCAAAGATCATCAGAAAATGGTGCCGCCGGCTTCCATGAGCAAACTGATGACGGTTTACATTATTTTCTCGAAGCTTAAGGACGGTTCGCTTTCGCTGGACGATACCTTTACCGTCAGTGAAAACGCCTGGCGCAAAGGCGGAGCCGCCAGCGGCGGTTCAACGATGTTTTTGAACATCGGCGAGGAAGTCCGGGTTGAGGATTTGATTAAGGGCATTATCATTCAGTCCGGCAATGATGCCTGTATTGTGGCGGCGGAAAATTTGGCTGGAAGCGAAGACGATTTTGCCGTTTTAATGAACAAAACGGCTAAAAAACTGGGGATGAACAACAGTTCTTTTATGAATGCAACCGGGCTGCCGGATCCGAATCACCGGATGTCGGTTGAAGATTTGGCCAAACTGGCAAGACTGATTATTTCCGAATTCCCGGGGTATTATTACCTCTTTTCGCAGAAAACGTTTACGCATAACAACATCACTCAGGGCAACCGCAATCCTCTGTTGTATTCGATGCCGGGAGCGGACGGTCTGAAAACCGGACATACGGAAGAGGCCGGTTTCAGTCTGACGGCTTCGGTTAAACGCGGCGACCGGCGTCTGATTGAGGTTATGACCGGAACCAAGAGCAACAAAGAGCGTTCCGAAGAGGCGGGAAAGATTATGAGCTACGGTTTCCGCGAGTTTGACAATTATGACATTCTGACCAAAGGGCAGAAAATTGCCGAGATTCCGGTCTGGTTCGGAACCGAGAAGAGCGTTGAGCTGGTTGTTGGCGAGAATGTCAAACGGACGATTAAGAAAAACAAAGCCGCCAATGTCAAAATGACGGCGGTTTATGACAAGCCGGTCAAGGCGCCGATTAAAAAAGGCGACAAGCTCGGCGTGGTTAAAGTGGAAATTCCGGGTCAGCCCGATTTTGAAGTTCCGCTGTTGGCAGACCGTGACGTCGGTAAGCTCGGCATGCTCGGCAAAATCGGCGAAAACTTGAAATATCTGGTTTTCGGGGAAAATTAAGATGACATCGCTGAAAGGTAAAGTTGCCACTAAAGACGGAATAGACGGCGAGGAAATTCCCCAGTTGGAGTTTCCTTTTCCGCCGGTTCCCCGTCCCAAGGGCAAGTTTATTACCTTTGAGGGCGGCGAAGGAACCGGAAAATCAACCCAGCTGAAACTGCTTTCTGAGTTTCTGCATCAGCGGAAAATCAACAATCTGACTTCCAAAGAGCCGGGCGGAACCGATATCGGGCAGGAACTGCGGCGTTTGCTGGTAACCGGAGACAAAGACAAGTTTGATGCGGTTGCCGAATGCCTGCTTTATTATGCCGACCGGCGCATTCACCTGACCAATAAGGTGTGGCCGGCATTGAAAGAAGGAACCTGGGTGCTGAGCGACAGGTTCGCGGATTCTACGGTGGCTTATCAGTATTACGGTTATGAGAAAAAGGTGCCGCTGGAAACTCTGAACGGCCTCTATCAGCTGACGGTGGGCGATTTTAAGCCTGATTTGACCATTTTGTTTGATTTGGATCCGAAAATCGGTTTGGAACGTTCTTATAAAAAATCTTTGCAGATGGAAGTTAAGGAAACCCGTTTTGAAGACAGGGGACTGGAATTTCATAACCGCCTGCGCGAAGGCTATCTGGAACTGGCGCAGAGCGACGGCAAGCGTTTTGTGGTGCTGAATGCCAATAAGACGATTGAAGATTTGCACCATGAGGTTATCCGGGTGATTGCGGAAAGGTTTAAAATTTAATGTCAGAGAGCGAAGCGGTCAATATTTTGCCGAAAAACAACAGCTATCTGCTGGGGCAGGAAAAAGCCGAGCAGATTCTGCTGGAAGGGTGGCGGAATAATTCGCTGCACAATTCATGGCTCATCAGCGGCATTGAGGGCATCGGCAAGGCAACGCTGGCTTATCGTTTTGCCAAATTTCTGCTGGCGGCCGATGCCGACAAGAAAGAGCAATATACCAGTTTAGAGATAAGCGAAAACAATCCGGTGTTCAAACTGGTGGTCAACAATGCCCATCCTGATTTGAAAATTATTGAGCGGGACTATACCGATACCGACCGCCGCAAGATTCTGAAAGCAATCAAAGAGGGTGAGCAGCTTTCCGACGAGGAAATGAAGGGACTGAAAAAGTCGGCTTTTATCCGCGTGGACGACGTGCGGACAATCAATGAGTTTTTGACTAAGCGTTCGGCGGACAATAACTGGCGGATTGTGATTATCGACAGCATTGACGATATGAATCCGGCCAGTGCCAATGCGGTGTTGAAAATTTTGGAAGAACCGCCATACAAAACGGTGATGATGCTTATCAGTCATAATCCGAACAAGCTGCTGCCGACGATCCGTTCGCGCTGCGCCAAGCTGCAGCTGCCGCCGTTGGCGGACAATCAGGTTGCCAGTCTGCTGCGGCGGTATCGCCCGGCTTTGGCGGAAAAGGCCGTTCAAAGTCTGGTCGGCATTGCTTCGGGCAGTATCGGCAAAGCTTTGGCATATGCCGATAACAATGCTTTGGGCAAGTATGATGATTTGTCCAAGATCGTTTATGCCAAAAACAAGTTCAGTATTGCCGATTTGCTGGCCTTTTGCGATGCGGCGGTGAGCGATGAAGACAGCTATTATCTGATTCAGGAACTGGTTTTGAAATTTATTGCCGAAAACGTCAGAGCAAGCGATCATCCCGACGAACTGGCGGGAGCCTGGGACAACGCCATTAAGGTTTTTAACGAGACGGAGAGATTAAATCTTGATAAAAAGCAGGCTTTGATTAATATTATTACCAATGTGATTAAAGTGATTTAATAAGGAGAGCTATGTTAGTCGACAGCCATTGTCATTTGGACTTTAACGATTTTGAAGAAGATTTTGATGAAATTCTGGAGCGGGCCAGAGCCAATGGCGTGACGGCAATGCTGAATGCCGGAAATAATATTGACGAGCTGGACAATCAGCTGGCTTTGTCGGAAAAGTATCCGTTTATTTATACGGCAGTCGGGGTGCATCCTGATAATGCCTCCGAATATGAAAGTCTGACGGCGGCGGATTTGCTGGCGCAGACGCATCATAAAAAAGTGGTGGCCATCGGCGAATGCGGGCTGGATTATTACTATGACAACTGCCCGCGCGATGTGCAGATAAAGGTTTTCAGAGAGCATATCAAGGCTGCGCAGGAGAGCGGGCTGCCGCTGATTATCCATACCAGAGAGGCAGAGGAAGACACGATGTCGCTGTTGGACGAAGCCTATAAGGAAAAGCCTTTCGGCGGCGAATTCCATTGTTTTACCGGTTCGCAGAAACTGGCGGATTTCGGCCTTTCCATTGGTTTTTATCTTTCCGCCTCGGGCATAATTACCTTTAACAAAAGCAATGAACTGCGGGAGGTTTTTGCCCGTCTGCCGCTGGAACGTCTGTTGGTGGAGACGGATTCGCCGTTTTTGGCTCCGGTGCCCAAGCGCGGGCGCCGCAATGAGCCTGCATTTGTGCTGCATACGGCGGAAAGACTGGCTCAACTGCGCGATTTGCCGCTGGAAAAACTGGCGCAGATTACGTCAGACAACTTTTACCGTCTGTTCCGCAAGGCCAGCGATAAAGGGAGATATGATTATAAATGAAACAGTTAACCATTCTGGGCAGCGGCGCGGCTCCCGGCGTTCCGTCGCTGGGGAGAGGCTGGGGGGCCTGCGACCCGCAAAACCCTAAAAACCGGCGTTTGCGGACGTCGGCATATCTGGAGTACGACGGGGTCAGGTTATTAATCGACACATCGCCGGATTTGCGTTTGCAGCTGCTGGCAAATGATATTCGCTATTTGGACGGGGTGCTTTACACACATGCGCATGCCGACCATGTGCACGGCATAGACGATATCAGGGAGATTAACCGGATTATCCGGCAGAATTTGCATTTTTATGCCGGAGAAAAGACGGTTCGTTATATCAGGCATAATTTTTCTTATCTGCTTTCAAAGCCGAACAAGGTCAACGATGTGGTCAGGCTGCCGAGTATGGTGCCGAATATTATCAAAGCCAACCGTCCGTTTGACATCAAAGGCCTGAAAATTATGCCGATTAAGCTGTTGCATCATTGTCCGGAATGCTTGGGATATGTGTTTAATGACGGGGAAATCGTTTATATTGCCGATTTTAAGGTGATTGCCGAAAGTGGTTACAAGCGGATTCTGCGGCGGCCGAAACTGTTGGTTTTGCCGCTGACGACGCCTTACGGGCAGCCGGCGCATGCCGGTTTGGCCGATGTGCTGGCCGTCATTGAGCGGATTAACCCGGAAAAGGCGGTCATTAACCATATGGCAACGGAATGCGATTATAATCAGGTTATGCTGGAGACGCCGGAGAATGTGGTTCCGGCTTATGATAATATGAAAATTGTAATAGAAGATTAGCGAGGTTTTGGCATGTTGTGTATTTATCATGTGGCAGACAGTGACGGAAAAGGTTCTGGCGCTATTGTGCGGACGGTTTATCCGGGAATAGAACTGATGGGGCTGAATCATGACATGGAAATTCCTTATGACGAAATCCGCAAGCATGAGAAGGTTGTGGTTTGCGACTTTGCCTTGCCGGTCGATTTTATGTTTGAACTGAATGAGAAAATCGATTTTACCTGGATTGACCATCATGCTTCGGTGATTAATGAATACAACGAGAAGCTGGCCAGCGGCAAATATAAGGAAATTAAAGGACTGCGCCGTATCGGCACGGCGGCTATCGTGTTAAGCTGGGAATATTATTATCCGGACAAGCCGGTACCGGAAGGGGTTGTTTTGCTCGGAAAAAACGATGTTTTTGATTTGCGTGACGACCGAGTCCGTCCGTTTGAATATGCTTTTCAGGCCAACGGCGTCAATGCGCCGACCGATGAAATATGGGACAAGCTGTTTGACGGACGCCTGAATGTGGCGGATACGGTTGAAAAAGGACGGGCGATTTTGTCGTGGATTAAGGTGCGCAATTACCGTCTGGTGCGGAGCATGGCTTTTGAAAGCGAATATAAGGGGTTGAAGTGCATTTGTTCCAATATGCCGCAAGGTTATTCCGAGTTTTTTGATTCGCTGGAGAATATTCAGGATTATGACTTTATGGTCAATTTCTTTATGAACAAACAAAACCGTTGGAATTTGTCTTTTTACAGCGACAAAGAGAACATTGATGTGTCTAAAATTGCGGCGGAATTCGGCGGCGGCGGGCATCTGCATGCGGCCGGAGCTTCCAAACTGCCGGAGCTGCCCGCGTTTTTGAGAAGAAAACATGACTAAGCATTGGTCAAAAGTCGAATATCTGCATGAAACAGTAACCAACCCGAATATTATCGTCAAGGGAACCCACAGTTATTACAGCGATGCCTGGAGCGGCTGTTTTGAAGATTGTGCCGTGCGTTATCTGTACGGTGACAAATACAGCCGTGAACATTGGGAACCGCAATGGAAAATCGACCGGCTTTATATCGGCGATTATGTGAGCATCGGGGCGGAAGCGGTTATTCTGATGGGCGGCAACCATACGCACCGGACGGACTGGTTCAGTTGTTATGCCCATTTGGACAAGATTGCCGAAGAATATCAGGCAAAAGGGGATACGGTTATTAAAGACGGCGTGTGGATCGGCATGCGGGCAATGATTATGCCCGGAGTGACAATCGGCGAAGGAGCGGTTGTGGCAGCGGGCGCCGTGGTGACTAAAGACGTTGAACCTTATACAATAGCGGGCGGAAATCCGGCAAAGATCATTCGCCGGCGCTTTCCCGAAGAAACTGTCCGGCGGCTGACGGCTTTGCATATTTATGATTTGCCGGAGGAAAAGCTGGCCCGGCTTCATGACCTGTTGTGCGGAAACGATATAGCCGCGTTGGAAAAGGCGGTTGAAGCCCTCTGAGACGATGTTTATATTAACCTCTGATGTTAAAACAGCGGAGGAGGGTGATATGCATTTTAATTACTATATGCCGACGCGGGTTATTTTCGGCCGGGGAAGGCTGAAAGAACTGGCTCAGGCCGAGTTGCCGGGAAAAAAGGCTTTAATTGTAATTACCGGCGGCAATTCGATGCGAAAATTCGGATATTTGGATAAGGTTCAGGCGCTTTTGCGGGAGAACGGCGTTGATTCAACCGTTTTTGACAAGGTTTTGCCCAACCCGATTGAGGCGCATGTGGAAGAGGCGGCAGAACTGGCCCGCAGGGAAGAATGCGATTTTGTGATTGGCTTGGGCGGCGGCAGTGCGATTGATTCGGCCAAATCGATTGCGATTATGGTGAACAACGGCGACAACCGTTATTGGGATTATCTGAAAGGCAAAGCTTCAATTATGCAGCCGGTGCTGCCGATTGTGGCTATTCCGACGACTGCCGGAACGGGAACGGAAGCCGATCCCTGGACCGTGATTACCAATGCCGATACCAATGAAAAAATAGGCTTTGGAATTGATGCAACGTTTCCGCGGCTGTCGATTGTCGACCCGGAGCTGATGGTTTCGGTTCCGCCGCTATTTACGGCTTATCAGGGAATGGACGCTTTTTTTCACTCGGCAGAGGGGTATCTGGCTAATGTGGCGCAGCCGGTGAGCGATTTGTATGCGTTGGATTCAATCCGGCGGATAACCGAGTTTTTACCGCAAGCGGTCGAAAACGGGCAAAATTTGCAGGCGCGCGAGCAGATGGCCTGGGCCAGCACTCAGGCGGGAATGGTGGAAAGCATGTCAAGCTGCATTTCCGAACACTCGATGGAGCATGCTTTGTCGGCATTCTATCCCGATTTGCCGCACGGGGCAGGGTTGGTTGCGCTGTCGCTTCCTTATTACGGTTATCTGATGAAAAAAGAGAAAAATAAAATTGCCGTGCGTTATATGGAAATGTCGCGGGCAATGGGAGAGGCCGGCAACGGACCGGAAGATTTTCTGACGGCTTTACGAAAGCTGATTAAAGCGGTCGGTTTGGATGACTTGAAATTATCGTCTTGGGGCGTTTCTCCCGAAGAGGCGGAGAAACTGGCGGAAAATTCATTTCTGGCAATGGGCGGGCTGTATAATCTTGATCCCATCCGTTTAGACCGGCATGATGCCGCCTGCATTATCCGCGAGGCGATACATTAAGGCGGTAAGGCAGCAAAAGATACCCCCGCTTTTGAGCGGGGGGATCTTTTTTAAGCTACGAATTCGATTTTGAGTTTATGGTCAAAAATCGAAGCGAGGTAATTGAGCTCGCCGATATTCGGGTTGCACATAATTGTTTTATGGAAACTATTCTATTAAATATTTCAATTTCTAGAAACTCTATCTATCTTATATTGAGACTTATTTTGATTCTTTATTACACCTTTTTTCAAATTCATCTTCTGTGATTTTCTCAATGTCATCCATAATATCAGTATTTCCGATTTTGTATGGTGAATCGTTAGTCTCAGTTGGGTCGTATCCCATTAATCTGTCTGAAACCAAATTTTGAGTATCTTCAACCCACTTATCATTTTTGTAAAGGTAGTTATCAAAAAGCCCTTTACTCATAGCAAACAAGTTTTTACTTTTAATGTAATAGTATTGCGTGTGTGTTTCTTTCATTATAATTGAATCTCCTTATTATGTTTCAACTCTAAAATTCTATTCTTTTAGAAAACCATATTCATAAACTTTTTCTGCAATCTTTTTAGCTAATAATTTTTGGGTATTACGTAAGCTGGTTATAAGTTTCATGTATTGACGATCAGAGCTATTTTTATTCATTTTACCATATCTATCTATCCCTTGAAAATATGATCGTATATCATAGAAACTTGCGTTAGGGTTAGCATTTGGTTGTTTATGATAGTACTGCCAAAGTTCTTTTCCTGCAATAAATACGTTTTTTGCTGTTTCAGAAAAGCTGATGTTATTTTCTTTGATAAAATCAGTCATAAAATGGCTTTCAAAAGAATTTAGTGGTTCCACTTCTTTTTCCGTAAATGGAATCCAATGGTTTGTACCGTCTTTGGAAGTAATACAATTTTGTCCGTGGAATACAGTAAAAGCCAAACAATCAGCTTGAAATTCTTTGTCATCTTGCCAACCGTCTTGAGGGTATAAAAACTGGTCGCGGTCGTTCAACCAAGTTGCCTCGATACAGTGTCGAACAGCAAAATAAATACAATATTTTAGTATATTCTTTTTATTGATAGCTCTATGAATATCGCCATTTGACAAAATATTTTTATGTCCTATAACAACTTGTTTATTATGCTGGAAATCATTACATTTTATGTTGATAAAGCCTATTTCATCAATAGTTGTTTCCTTATCTTTAATCCAGTTATTTATCAAAGATAAATTATCTTCTATAAAAAAATTCTTTATTCCAATAAAAGTACCTATTTTATCATAAATATCAGCTTCTGCACTTTGAAATTCTTCTCTCTTATTTGTATTCCAAATCATAAAACCTATAGGAAATTTTCCTTTAACATTGTCAAATGTATCTGCTGGAACTGTAAACATTTTTTCTAATTTAGCATGAAAAACATCTCTAAATTTTGAAAAATTACTAGAATATAAAAGCTTTAACTTTGAAAATTCTCCTAATATGCATCCAGGTAGTTCTCTGTAAATACGAATGAAAAATTGCGCAAACAGCTCCCTTGATGCTTTACCAAGGAGCTGTGTATGTTTGTAATAAACCTTATTATTTGATGATACTCCTGCTTTATTTTTTCCATTATTAGATACTAAACCACATTCAGCATAAGGAGGATTAATATAAATGACTAATTTTTTTCTTTTTTCGGGACTATTTATAATATCCAGCAAATCTTTCGGGCATTTATCTGCAAATTCATCATTCAAAAAGTCCATTTGAAAAACATGGCTTTCCAATAAATTTGCACCATTCTTTATGCGGTCTTTCATCACATCGACATCTGCTTTATCAAGAGTACTTGCCCAAATATTATATTTATTGGTCAGTCCGTTTAATAAATTTCCTGTTCCTGCGCAACAATCCCATATAAAATATTCATCTTGCCAATTTTCTCCTAAGACATCTTCTAGATACTTTTGGCTAAGTTCGACCCATTTCTGTGGCGTAAAGAAAGACCCTTTGCGTTCTCGAACATCTTGAGGAACCAATAAATCGCGCCGTTCGACAATATAATTCCAAAATTCCTTGCGTGGTGGACGTTTATACATGCTCCAAAATCTATGATGTGCTTTCTGTCCGTCATTAAATGGAACATCGTATGTTGATTGTAATCCTAATTCATTTTCGTTCTCTTTTATAATTTCATATTTGTTTCTTGATAATAGAACAAACAAGCTATCCTTGAAGGAAGTATTATCTTCAGATAATAAATCTGCCAAATAAAAATCAGCATCGATAATGCCTTGTTTCTTAGCCCTTTCCCAGTTTATGTTGATTGTCGGTTTAACATCTTGTAACCATTTAAAATAAACAGTTGTGAAATTGTTTTTTGTAATTACGATGTTTGAAACGCCAGTTCTACCGAGAACGAAATTATTTTTGATAAAACTGCGGAGTTCTTTATCATTCTTATCGTAATAAAAAATTTGTGATTTCCGCTCTAATTCGTTTTTGACTACAGAGTATAATTGTTTAAATTCTTTCGATTCATGATTAGATGGTGTAACTGTCCAGTCAAAATCGTTTTGAATAAATACATTAGATATTCCTTCATATTGGATAAATGCTATTTTTTCTGCATCAAAAGCTCCTAAAAAGATAGGAGGTAAATATTTTTCAAAAGTTCTTGCTTTACCGATGGTCAAAATTAACTGTACAAAGGATTCATATATATCATATTTACAGCCTCGTTTAGCTTCTGCCCAAAGAAATGATTGTGTTATAATGGATTCTTCGAAAAGGTTTCTTTGTCGACCTTCTGATTTATCGACAATTTTAGCAATACAAAAGTCAATATTACCAATAATTTGTGTACTGTCATAACGACTAAAATAATCAGAAGAAATTTTATTTTTTATTTCTTCTTCGCGCAATCCATTTGCGTAAGTCATTATTGTCTCTCCAACAAAAAAACCACCTTTTGAAGGTGGCCGGAGAGTTGAGAATCATATCTAGTTGCATGACCTTTTAGCCTTTAGAAAAATCTTGGACATACGCTAAAAGCTCCCCGACCATTGTCGGGGATAGTTATTGCTTTTAAATACAGCAATTAACGATGTTATCCAACACCGAACTAGATAGAGCTTCTCACGGCTCCGTACCTTCTCAGGCACTCGCTTATTTATTATTAAATAAGTTATCTTAATCTTAGGAAGATTTTAGAAGCAAGTCAATTAAATTATTTTAAGTAATGGCTAATCTTTTTTATTCTTATCTAGTATCTTTTTAGATAAATTGTTCTTAATCTGGTAGCAAATTTCTTCCACAATATGCAACAATTTGGCGCTTTTCCTTTCTTTGTCTTTACATCTAACAAAATGCACCGAAGTATGGTGGAGGAAAAGAGTGCAGGAGTATGATGAAGGGAAGGTGTCAGGTATAATAAAGGGGTGAGAATGACGATTTAAAACAGGGTAGGTGTTTCGGGAGAAAGGTTAGAACGGTTTAGGGGGCGTTAAAGCAGGGTGGAAAAGGGATTTTTTGCTTGTTAATTGGTGAAATATGTGTAAGATTAAGCAAAAATAATAAAAACGGAGATTAACTTTCATGTCTAAGATATTGATTACATCAGCTTTGCCTTATGTTAACGGGGTGCCTCATCTGGGGCATTTGGTCGGTTGTCTGCTTCCGTCAGACGTTTATGCCCGTTACATGCGAATGATGGGACATGAAGTGTTATATGTCTGCGGAACCGATGAGCACGGCACGCCGTCGGAAGTGGGTGCGGCGAAAGAAGGCATGGATGTTGCCGACTACTGCCTGAAATATCATAACCGCCATAAAGAAGCCTATGATGCCTTTAATCTGTCGTTTGACTATTTCGGGCGCACCAGCAGTGAGCAGAACAGGGAAATAACCTATCATATTTTTGAACAGCTGGATAAAAACGGTTTGATTGAAGAAGAAAGCATCAAGCAGATTTTCTCGATTGATGACAACCGTTTTCTGCCTGACCGCTATGTGACCGGAACCTGTCCGCACTGCGGTTATGACAAAGCCCGCGGTGACCAGTGCGAGAACTGCACCAAGGTTTTGGATCCGACGGAACTGATTAATCCGCGGAGCACGATTTCAGGTTCGACCAATTTGGAAGTGCGCGAGACCAAACATCTGTTTTTGAATTTGCCGAAGCTGGAAAAACAGCTGGCGGAATGGGTGAAAAGCAAAGAGCCGTTTTGGCCCGACGTAGCTTATTCCATTGCCCAGAAGTGGCTTAAAGAAGGTTTGCGCCCGCGCTGTATCACCCGCGATTTGAAGTGGGGTTTTCCGGTGCCCAAAAAAGGTTTTGAAGACAAGGTTTTTTATGTGTGGTTTGACGCGCCGATCGGCTATCTCGGCATAACAAAGCAGTGGGCCGACGAAAAACCGGGCGAGAGAAACTGGAAAGACTGGTGGCTGGACGCGAAAGACGTTTATTATGTTCAGTTTATGGGCAAGGACAATGTGCCGTTCCACTCGATTTCTTTTCCGGCGACGCTGCTGGGAACCGGTGAAAACTGGACCAAGGTGGATTATCTGAAAGGTATGAGCTATTTGACCTTTGAGGGCGGAAAGTTTTCAAAATCAGAACAGCGCGGCGTGTTTGCCGAAGACGCTGTTAAGGAGTTTCCGGCGGATTACTGGCGCTATTGGCTTATTTCCAATGCGCCGGAAGCTTCGGATTCCAGCTTTACGTTTGATTTGTTTGCCGGCGTGGTCAACAAAGATTTGAACGGGGTGCTGGGTAATTTTGTTTCCCGGGTAATGAAAATGACCGCTTCCAAAATCGGGGCGGAAGTTCCGGCCGGCGGGGAAATGACCGAAGTTGAAGAAAAACTGATTGCCGATTTGCAGGAAAAAGCCGACAATTACTGCAAATATATGGAAGGGCTGGAATTTAAGAAGGCGATGAACGAGCTGCGCGCCATCTGGGTGGACGGCAACAACTATATTTCGGTTACCGAACCCTGGACGGTTATCAAAACGGATCCGGCACGGGCGGCGGCTATTTTGCGGGTCTGCCTGAATCTTATTCGCATTTATGCTCTGCTGAGCGCTCCGGTTATGCCGGAAACTTCAGCCAAAATTCTTGCCAAATTCGGTTTGAATGCGGCAGATATGCCGGTTTTGAAAGGCTTTAACGCGACCAAGGAAATCGAGGTTTTGCAGCCCGGACATAAATTTGAAGTCGGCGACGCTCTGTTTGAGCGGATTGCTCCGGAAAAAACCGAAGAGCTGAAAGCAAAATACGGAAGTGATAAGAAATGAGAATGAGAAGAAGAGAAGACGATAATATTTATCCGTTGCGCGGTTGGAAAGCCCTGCTGCACAAAACGATAATGCTTTTGCTGTTTCCGCTGCGAAAGCCGTTAATCTTTTTTCCCGTGTTGTTTATTCTGTTTATGGCACCGACGTTCCGCGGCGTCAAACCGGCGGAGGTTCATCTGTGGTATTGGAGCAAAATCAAGCAATATACGTCTGTTGTGACCGGTTTTGTTTCTGAAAAGACCAAAGGTGTTCTTCCCAAGGATTTTAAAATAACCATGCCGTCTCTGACGGAGAAAAAAAGTCAGGCCGAAAAGGGGACTGATAAGCTGGTCGATTTTCCGAGCGTTGACGTTAATGCCAACCGCCGGGCTATTTTCGAGCGGGCCAGCGGTGCGCCGAGACCGGTAGATATTGTTGAAGTTCCCGATTATGCCGAGGAAATTCCGGTTGACAGCGATTTGCCCGCCGAAAATACCGATGCCGCAGCCGATGATTCCGAAATTCCGGCAGCTGCGGAGGAAAGTGTTCGGGAAGAGGTTCCGCAGCCGGTGAAAAGAAAGGTTAAGCGCAATCTGCCGTTGATTTATCTGGACGAGCCGAAGGAAGTCATCGGCGTGACCAAGGTTTATAATGCCAATGAAATCGAGGTGGACGGAACTTACATCTTTCTGTATGGCATTTATGTCAATCCGGAGACCGAACTGGGACTGGAAGCCAAGAAGTTTTTGGAAAACGTGGTTAAAAATCAGGTCGTCCGCTGCAGTATTGTTGCCTATACGTTTCAGGATATTGCAACCGGAATGTGCTATGTGGGCGGAGAAAACATCAACCGGATGCTGGTAACTCACAAGTTTTCAAAAAACGTGGCGTTGTAAAGATCGTTTTGATTAAAAGGAAATGCTCTGATGTGGCAGCCGGTTTTAATGATTAACGGATATCTGATAAGCGTGCTGGGGTTGGCAATGCTGATTCCGGCATTCTTGGATATGTATTGGACCAGAGCCGGCTGGTCGCATTTTCTGAGTTCATCGATTATTTGCCTGTTTATCGGTTTGTCGTTGTTTCTGGCCAACCGGATGAATATTAAGAAAATTACGCTGCAGCAGGGGTATTTGATTACGGTCTGCGGCTGGGTGAGCCTGACTTTGCTGGGAACGCTCCCTTTTTTGCTTTATGGTTCCATTCCTCATTTTGCCGATGCTTTGTTTGAAACGATGTCGGGGTTGAGCACGACCGGAGCAACCATTCTGCCGGATGTCGAGATTATGCCGAAGGCAATATTGCTGTGGCGGTCAATTCTCAGCAGTCTCGGCGGTTTGGGAATCGTTATGTTTGCCGTGGCCATGCTGCCGTTTTTGGGAATCGGGGGAATGCAGATCTTTCAACGGGAAAATTCGGATATTGATGACAAGTTTATGCCGAAGTTCAATTATATCGCCAAGCGTATTATGCTGGTTTATATTTTGCTGACCGCGGCCTGCACGGTTTCGCTGTATGGGGTAGGGATGTCATGGTTTGATGCGGCGAATCATGCCATGTCGGCGATTGCGACCTGCGGCCTGGGAATAAAGAATGCCTCCGTCGGTTTTTATGACAGCGTCAGCGTTGAGGTCGTTTTGTCGCTGTTTATGGTTTTAGGCGCTTTGCCGATGACCTTTTATATTATGCTGGTGCAAAATCAGGATTTGCATTCTTTTCGGACGCAGCAGGTTATCACTTTTTTGAAGGTGTTGGCGGTTTATATTCTGTTTACGTCCTGCTGGCTGGTGTTTGAAGGGGTTTACGGCTTTTGGGAGGCGCTGCGCTATTCATCGTTTAACATTATTTCAATTGTGACGACAACCGGTTTTGCCTCAACCGACTATATGCAGTGGGGCGCTTTTGCCGGAACATTGTTTATCATTTTTGCTCTGACGGGCGGTTGTACGGGATCGACCTCCGGTTCTATAAAGATTTTTCGCTGGCAGGTGATTTTGGCCTTTCTTCGCAAATCTTTGACAATTGCCACGGATCCCAACCGCGTTTTGCCGATAAAAGTCGGTTCTTTGACCGTCAGCAATGCGGTCGTTTCATCGGTTTTTGTGTTTTTTGCCGGATATATGCTGAGCATTGCCGCTTTGAGCGTTTTGGTGGCTTTAAGCGGGCTGTCTTTTGAAACCGCATTCAGCGCGGTTATTGCCTGTATTACCAACTCGGGCCCCGGAGTCGGCCCGATTGTCGGCCCGGCCGGAAATTTCAGCAGTTTGCCCGACGCGGCAAAGTATGTGCTGGCATTTGCCATGCTGCTCGGGCGCTTGGAAGTCGTGACAATTTTGGTCGTTTTTACAAAAAATTTCTGGCGCAAGTAAAATAATTCTTGTTTTTTAGACAAAATGTGATATTAGCTAAAAACATAAATGAATTATTGTTTCACTTTAAATTTTTTTTATCGAGATGAAGAAGTATATTGTTACAGAAGTAAAGGCGGCTTTTGACGGAATTGCAAATTTGCCGCAGAAAGAGAATTTGAGCTTGGAAGACATTCAGCAGAGTTTGCCGAACATTTTGGCAGGAACTTCGTATGAAGCAGATACCTATGAGGTTATTTTCCACGGGTATTTTAAGACTAAAGCGGTCGTTTTTGTCAATTCTTATGAAGATAAGAAGCTCAGTTTTTCTCCGATTGCCGCTTATTCGTTCTTCGGTTTGTTTGAGATTAACGGAGAACGCGTTTTGGTAAGTTTTCGCGATCCGCGTACACCGGTTAAAGCGAAGATATTTGTCGTCAGACTGGAAAGCATAGACGACAGAGTGACCAGAATGCAGAATATGTTTGAAAAGCATGAGCTGCAAAAAAACAGCAGCGGAATAATGGTCAAACGCAGTATTCTTTCTGTATAAAGCTTTATTCAGCGGAGAACTCTTCGGCCGAGAGGCCGGGGAGTTCTTTTTTTTAGGTTGGATTCCGGCTAATCGTGATTATATCCCTGTCAGCAATGTTTTTTAGGAGTGAGAGTCATGGATGATATAGATAATTTGGAAAAGCTGGCCAAACTGAGGGATCGCAATATTTTGAACGAAGAGGAATATGTCAGCCTCAAACAGGCAATTATCAGCCGCCATGTCGATTATAAAGGCGGCGCCAAAAGCGGTGTGGCTTATGTGGTTTTGGGATGGCTGCTGGGGTTGTTCGGAGTGCACAATTATTATGCGGGCTATACGCGAAAAGCCACAATTCAGCTTTTGATTACGTTGTTTTCGGGATTTTTGTGTTTTATTCCGCTGGTTTTTGTGCAGGTTTGGGCAATTGCGGAGATTTGTCTGATTAACAAAGATGCGGCAGACGTTCCGTTCAGGGAAGATGTGAGTTTGGTTAAAATTCTGCGGATTGCCGCGGTTGCTTTTTATATTGTTCTTTATTTTCTCTCTTTTCTGGGAATGTACGGCAATCCGGAACCACAGCCGTCCAATCCTCCGGCCGCTTTTACCCAGCTGCCGCCGCAGGGGCGTCCTGCTTTTATGCTGGTTCCTTAAAGACAGGCTGATCTTGGTGCAAAAAAAAGAGGTATCAAAAAAGATACCTCTTTTTTTATATATTGCGACGGTTTAGCTTAGGCTTCTTCCTCTGCGGGCTCGTCATCGCCAATCATTTCGGTCGTCAAATGTCCGGCATCAGCACGGATTTTGTTCTCGATTTCGTCGGCAATTTCAGGATGGTCGCGCAGGAACAATTTGGCGTTTTCGCGTCCCTGACCGAGTTTTTCGCCTTTGTAGGAGAACCAGGCGCCGGCTTTTTCAACCAGTCCGGCTTTGATGCCGAGATCAATCAGTTCGCCGGTTTTGGAAATGCCTTCGCCGTACATGATGTCGAAATCAACAACCTTAAACGGGGGAGCAACTTTGTTTTTGACGATTTTGACGCGGGTTTGACTGCCGATGACATCGTCTTTGTCTTTAATGGAGCCGACGCGGCGAATGTCAATGCGGACGGAGGCGTAGAATTTGAGGGCGTTACCGCCGGTGGTGGTTTCCGGATTGCCAAACATGACGCCGATTTTCATGCGGATTTGGTTGATGAAGATGATCAGCGTGTTGGAACGGGAGACGGTGGAGGTCAGTTTACGCAGTGCCTGACTCATCAAGCGGGCCTGCAGCCCCATGTGCGAATCACCCATTTCGCCTTCCAGTTCGGCTTTCGGCACCAAGGCAGCTACAGAGTCGACAACCAGAACGTCAATGGCGCCGGAACGGACCAGCGTGTCGGCAATTTCAAGAGCCTGTTCACCGGCATCCGGCTGGGAAATCAGCAGATTTTCAATATCTACGCCGATTTTTTTTGCATAGCCGGGGTCAAGCGCATGTTCGGCGTCAATAAAGGCACAGGTGCCGCCTTTTTTCTGAGCCTGAGCGATGACGCTCAAAGCCAGCGTCGTTTTGCCGGAGCTTTCCGGGCCGTAGATTTCGATAATGCGGCCTTTGGGCATTCCGCCGATGCCGAGCGCGATGTCGATGCCGAGCGAACCGGTGGAGATGGCTTCAATGTCAATATGGCTGTTTTGGCCGAGGCGCATAATCGAGCCTTTGCCGAAAGCGCGTTCAATCTGGCTCAGCGCGGCGTCAAGTGCTTTATCTTTTTCCATGTCGTCTTTCTTTCTGTATGGTTGAACAAATTAATGATATTACTGTTATCCGCCTTATTTGTAAAAATTACAATTTGCCGATGACAGTTATCCCGATGAAAATCATAATGTACTACTTTTGTTCTTTTTGCAAGAGGAATTTTCAAAAAAAATTCTTATCTTTTTTCGGGCTTGCCGGCGACGAGAACTTTTTTCAGCTGGCGTTCGTCAAGCTGCTGATATTCCTCGAGTGCGGCGGTGAAAACGGCGCCGAAAATGACAACGGCCCAGGCCAGGTACATCCAAATCAGAAAGATGGGCAGGGTGGCCAGGGCACCGTAGAGAGTTTTGTAAGTGGCGGTCATGGTTATGGCACTGGTGAAGCCTTTACGGAGCAGCCAGAACAGAATAATTGCGACCAGAGCACCGAAAAAGGCGTTTTTGATATGAACTTTTTTGTTGGGAACCAGCACATAAACCAGAAGCAGCAGAAAAAGGTTGATGGCGGCAGGCAGGAGATTGCCGAGCATAATGCCTTTGCCGGCCATGTCTTCAGGCATCATCTGCTGCAGGGTGAACAGGTAGCCGCGGAGGGAAAAAACGGCGCCGAGCAACAGCGGACCGAGAGTGATGACAGTCCAGTACAGTGTTACTTTGGTGGTGAATCGCCGCGGACGGGTGACTTTGAAAATGAAGTTCAGGCTGTTTTCAATGGTTGAGAGCATTAAAATGGCGGTGATGGCCAGCCCGACGACGCCGATGGTGGTCAGCTGTCCGGTGGCGTTCAGAAATTCGGAAAAATACTGGCTGACTTCCTGCTCGATGGTGGGAACAAAGTTTTTGAGCAGAAAATCTTCAATTTGTCCTCTGACGCTGTTGAAAACGGGAAAGGCCGAAAAAATAGCCAGGCCGATGGCAAACAGCGGAACGATGGCAATCAGCGAGGTGTAGCTGAGCGAGGCGGCAACCCGGAAAATAGTGTCGTTTTTGGCACGTTTGGAAAGGAAAAACAGAAATTCCCGGCTGGTGGCAAACATTTGTCCGAATTTGTTTTTAAGGCCGTTTTTTAAAAGAGTTTTCCAATACATACCTGTCTCGCAAAAAAAGTTGTTTACAAAGGACGCAGAATTTATTAATAAACTAGCTATTAAATTTCTACATTAATTTTATTAATAAAGCAAAGGAAAATATTATGACTACAGCAGCACCGCTTATGGCAGGTAAAAAAGGCCTGATTATGGGTCTGGCTAACGATAAGTCAATCGCCTGGGGCATTGCTCAGGCATTGGACGCCCAAGGCGCACAAATTGCATTTTCTTATCAGAACGAAGCTTTGGAAAAAAGAGTTAAACCGCTTTCGGAGACTCTGAGTTTTGAACCGACTTTGATTCAATGCGACGTGACCGACTCTGCCAGCGTTGAAGCCTGCTTTAAAGAACTGGGCGAAAAATGGGGCAAAATCGATTTTGTTGTTCATGCCATTGCTTTTTCTGACAAAAACGAACTGAAAGGCCGCACAATCGATACCACGCTGCCGAACTTTTTGAACACGATGCATATTTCCTGCTATTCTTTGCTCGAGACTTGCCGCTGCGCTTCGCCTTACATGAGCGAAAACGGTTCCATCGTTACCCTGACTTATTTGGGCGGCGAAAGAACTCTGCCGAATTATAACATTATGGGCGTTGCCAAAGCAGCTTTGGAGGCCGCCGTTCGTTATGCCGCAGTTGATATGGGACAGCAGGGCGTTCGCGTTAATGCAGTTTCCGCCGGCCCGATTAAGACTCTGGCTGCTTCAGGTATCGGCGATTTCCGCAAAATTCTGCGTTGGAATGAACTGAATGCCCCGCTGCAGCGCAACGTTACTCAGGAAGAAGTCGGCCGTGCCGCTCTGGCTTTGCTGTCTCCTTTGGGCGAGGCCATTACCGGTGAGGTTCTGCATGTTGATGCGGGATATCATGTCGTCGGCATGGTTTCGTTGAAAAATGCACATGAATCCGGTGAGGTTTTGGCCGAATTCTAAGCCGTTTTTGATTTTGCGAAGGCCGGGCGGGTAACCGATCCGGCCTTTTATTTGGCATAATGCGTTGTTATATTGTGGAAAAAACAAGAAAAACTTGTGATATGCCGTAAGCCGCCTATACTTAAGCACAGGTGACAAATGAAAGAGGTTCAGATGACGGAATTTAACAAGCCTTTTCCGGAACTAAAGATAAAGAAAAGCAAAGCGGCGGCTGCGCGCATTTTGCTGAAATCGCTTACTTATTCGTTTGCGTTGTTCGGATTGCTGTTTATTTTACTGTTGGTCGTTTTGGCAAATATGCTGGGAAGTCCGTCGGTGATGGTGCATCCCGTGCCTTCACGGGCCGTTCTTACGCTTGACTTGGACCGCCCGTATCCGGAAAGCCGCAGCGATGATTTGCTGGCGGAGTTCAGCGAAGAGCCGTCGCTTTCTTTTTATGATTTGATTAAGGCTGTTAATGTGGCGGCTTTGGACAATAAGGTTCAGGCTTTGGTGGCCGATGTCGGCAATACCAGTCTGGGGCTGGCGCAGATTCAGGATTTGAGAGAGGCGGTGAAAGCGTTTCGTTCGACCGGCAAAAAGGCTTATCTCTATTCTTCGGGCATGGGCAGTTTCGGCGGCGGTACGGACGATTATTATCTGGCATCGGCCTTTGACGAGATATGGATGCAGCCGAATACCGAAATCGGCATTACCGGTTTGAACATTGAAGTTCCCTTTTTGAAAGGTTTGCTGGACAAAGTGGGAATAACGGCCGAATTTTATGCCCGGCATGAATATAAAAATGCTGCGGCTTCTTTTCTGAACAGCGCCTTTACGCCGCAATACCGGGAAGAAACGGAGCGTCTTGGGCAGAGCCTTTATGACCGGATTGTTGCAGATGTCTGTGCCGACCGAAAACTTGATGAAAATATTTTCCGCCGGCTGGTCAACAGGGCGCCTTTGTCCGCAGATGAGGGACTGAAAGAAGGCTTGATTGACAAAACGGCCTTTAAACCGGATTTGCTGGAAAAGGTTTTGGATGAGACCAAAGGCGAAATGATAGACGTGTATGATTATGCCTATAGTTTGGAGGAAAGCGGCAAAAAACTGCCGACCATTGCCTTTCTGGTGGTTGACGGAACCATCAGCGGCGGAAAGAGTCTGAGCAATCCGTTGCAGGGGGAGAGCATTGTCGGGTCAGAAACGCTGATTCAGCAGCTGGACGAAATTGCCAACAACAAATATGTGAAAGCGCTGCTTCTGCGGATTAACAGTCCGGGCGGCAGTTATACGGCTTCCGCCGAAATTTGGAATGCCTTAAGCCGTCTGAAAGAAAAACGCAAGCTGCCGATTGTGGTTTCGATGGGAGATTATGCCGCTTCCGGCGGTTATTTCATTGCGCTTCCGGGGGATAAAATACTGGCGGAAGCATCGACGGTAACGGGCTCTATCGGTGTGCTGGGAGGCAAGATGGTTTTGGCCGGCCTGTGGGATAAGCTTGAGATTAACTGGGGCGAAGTCAAGTTTGGCGACAATGCCGGCATTTTATCGGCAAATCATAAATTCAGCGAGCGGGAAAAAGAGGTTTTCAATCGGTCGTTGGATAATGTTTATCGCGATTTTACCGCAAAAGTTGCCGTGGCAAGGAATATTTCGCCTGAGAAAATGGACAAGCTGGCGCGGGGCAGGGTATGGACCGGTATTCAGGCGGTTGAAAACGGTTTGGCCGATGAAATCGGCGGAATAGACCGGGCTGTCGCGTATGCCAAGCAACTGGGCGGTATTCCTCCCAAAAGCCGCTTCGGAATCGCCTATTATCCGAAAGCCAAAACGCTGCAGGAAAAAATTGCCGAGCTGGTCGGCGGCGGTCCGAAAATATCGGTTAATAAAGTTATAAATCAAATGGGACTTGATATTGAATCGGTTAATATGCTAAAAAGATTGCAATATGAAACGGTTTTACCTCCGTTTAAGCTGGATTTGTAAAGAAAAGGAACAAAGAATGGCAATAGATAAGGAAACAGTCAAAAAAGTGGCGTTTTTGTCGCGCCTGCGGATTGAAGACGATAAAATTGAAGCAACCGAACAAGAATTTAATAAAATTCTGAATTGGATTGAGCAGTTAAACGAAGTTAATACCGATGATGTCGAGCCGCTGGTGTCGGTTAACGAGAGCAATATTGTCTGCCGCGAAGACAAAGTGACCGAGGGCAATCAGTCGGCGGCAGTGCTGGCTAACGCTCCGCAGGCGGAATACGGATATTTTGTCGTTCCCAAGGTGGTGGAATAAGCGGTTTTTTCTGTTGTGCGGTTCAGGCCGGGCCATGCGGGGATTTTAGAAAAGGTGTGCCGATGAAAAAAAATGTGAAACTTGTGCTGTTGATTGCCGTACTGGCTTTGTTAGGCTGGGGAATATGGAAAGCCTGGAGCATATACAAGGTTGTTCAGGGAATTCGGGAGAATGTGCCCGGTGTGAGTATGGGAAGCGACGGCATTAATCTGGTGAAAGAAGATTCCCAAGGTAATAAGTTTAACGTTAAAATCGGGCCGAACGGTTTGTCAATCGTCGGCAGCAAAGACGGAAAACCGGTTGAAATCAAGGTTGATGCCGCCGGTATGCAGGTCGGCCGGGACGGAAAGCAATTTCAGATACCGATGGAAGAATTAAAAGAGCAGTTAAAATTGATTAAAGGTGCAAAAAAAGAGAGTGTAGAATGAGTGATTTAACCAAGCTGACAATAGCCGAAACCCGTGACGGGTTGAAAAAACGTGACTTTACCGCAACGGAGGTTGTTTCTGCCTATATTAAGGCGATGGAGAGCAATCGTCAATATAATGCTTATGTGCTGGAAACGCCGGAAATTGCTTTGGAACAGGCTAAAGCTTCCGACAGGCGGTATGCCGACGGAACCAACGGAGCTTTGGAGGGTATTCCGCTGGGAATTAAGGATTTGTTCTGCACAAAAGGTATTCGTACCACGGCCTGCTCACATATTCTCGACGGGTTCGTGCCGCAATATGAATCAACCGTTACCGGTAAGCTGTTGTCTGCCGGGGCAGCCGTTTTGGGCAAGTTGAACATGGATGAATTCGCCATGGGAGGCAGTAATGAAACCAGTTATTACGGACCGGCCGTCAACCCCTGGAGCAAGAATGAAAAGCTGGTTGCCGGCGGTTCTTCCGGCGGTTCTGCCGCTGCGGTTGCTGCCAATATCTGTGCCGGTGCCACCGGAACAGATACCGGCGGGTCAATCCGCCAACCGTCGGCTTTTTGCGGCGTGACCGGAATCAAACCGACTTACGGCCGTTGCTCCCGTTACGGCATTATTGCTTTTGCTTCTTCTCTGGACCAGGCGGGGCCGATTGCCAAAGATGTCCGCGATGCGGCTATTATGCTGACGGCGATGTCCGGTTATGATGCCAAAGACAGTACCTCGGCCGATGTGGCGGTTCCTGATTTTGAAAGTTTTCTGGGGCAGGATGTCAGAGGCTTGAAAATAGGCATTCCGGCGGAATATCGTCCCGACGGGCTGAATGCCGAGATTGCCGCTTATTGGGACAAGGGGATAGAAATGCTGAAAGCCCGCGGAGCGGAAATTGTCGATATTTCTCTGCCGCATACCAAATATGCATTGGCGGCTTATTACATTATTGCTCCGGCTGAGGCTTCTTCCAATTTGGCCCGTTATGACGGCATTCGTTACGGGTTGCGTGTTCCCGGCCAGCATTTGGATGATTTGTATATCAATACGCGCACCGAGGGTTTCGGAGCCGAGGTGAAACGCCGGATTATGATCGGAACTTATGTGTTGTCTGCCGGATATTATGACGCTTATTATCTGAAAGCGCAAAAGGTTCGCCAGTTAATTCGCCGCGATTTTATCCGGGCCTTTGAAAAATGCGACGCCATTTTGACACCGACGGCGCCGACGGCGGCATTCCCCATCGGCGACAAGTCAATGCAGGAAAATCCGATTAATATGTATTTGAATGATGTGTTTACGGTTTCGGTCAATTTGGCCGGGCTGCCGGGGTTGAGTCTGCCGATCGGGCTTTCAGCCGCAGGCCTGCCGCTGGGATTACAGGTTATCGGCCGGGCTTTTGACGAAGCAACCGTATTCAAAATTGCTTCCGCATTGGAAGCTGATGCCAAGTTTGTAAGGAAGTAGTATTATGAGCGCTTATGTTATTGAAACAGCCAAAGGCAAGTGGGAAATTATCTGCGGTTTGGAAATTCACTGCCAGATTATTTCAAAATCAAAAATGTACAGCGGGGCATCGACCGAATACGGTGCCGATCCGAACGAAAACGTTTCTTTCATTGATGCGGGTATGCCCGGTATGCTGCCGACCTTAAATAAAGAATGCGTTCATCAGGCGGTTAAAACCGGTTTGGGGCTGAATGCGGTGATTAACAAATATTCGGCTTTTTCCCGCAAAAACTATTTTTATGCCGATTTGCCGCAGGGGTATCAGATTACGCAGTTCCAGTATCCGATTGTCGGCGAGGGAAAGGTTACAATTGATTTGGAAGACGGAACGACCAAGGATATCGGCATTGAGCGGATGCATATTGAGCAGGATGCCGGCAAATCCATTCATGATCTTGATCCGAAGAAAACTTTTATTGACTTGAACCGGGCAGGGGTCGGCCTGATGGAAATTGTGACCAAACCGGATTTCCGTTCGCCGGAAGAGGCCGGAGCCTTTTTGAAAAAGCTTCGTTCCATTCTGCGTTATCTCGGTACCTGCGACGGCAATATGGATGAAGGCTCCATGCGCTGCGACGTCAATGTTTCGGTGCGCCCGTACGGTTCGGATGAACTGCGCTGCCGCTGCGAGATGAAAAACGTAAACTCCGTGAAGTTTGTTATGCAGGCGATTGAAAACGAAGCAAAAAGACATGTCGAAGTTTATGAAGCCGGCGGAACCATTGAACAGGAAACCCGTAAGTTTGATCCGCTGACCGGTAAGACCGGCCTGTTGCGTAAAAAAGAATATGCGCATGATTACCGTTATTTTCCGGAGCCGGATTTGCTGCCGTTGGTGCTGACCGATGATTATATTGAACAGACGCGGCGTGATTTGGTGGAACTGCCGGATGCAAAAAAAGCCCGTTTTGTCAATGAACTGGGGCTGACGAAGTATGACGCCATGGTTATTTGCGAGAATAAGGAAACGGCTGATTTCTTTGAAAAAGCCGCAGAAGGGCAGGATGCCAAAAAAGTGGCCAACTGGCTGATGGGCGATTTTTTCGCAATGCTGAACCGCAAGGGAATTTCCATTGAAGAAAGTCCGATTTCAGCCAAACAGCTGGGGCAGTTGGTCGGTCTTATCGGCGCTGACGTTATTTCCGGCAAAATAGCCAAAGACGTATTTGAAATTATGGCCGAAACCGGTGAAGATCCCGAGAAAATCGTTGAAGAAAAAGGCCTGAAGCAAGTGACCGATACCGGTGCGATTGAGGCGGTGGTTGATGCCGTTATTGCCGAAAACCCGGATAATGTAGCGGCCTATAAAGGCGGAAAGGTTGGTTTGATGGGATGGTTTGTCGGCCAGGTGATGAAAAAATCGGGCGGCAAAGCTAATCCGGGAGTGGTTAATGAGTTGCTTAAAACCAAATTGTCAATGTAAAGCTGTCTAATTGATTATTAGTACAGGATTTACGGGACGGTTAAATGCTCACGTACTTGTTCCAATTCCGACTAAGTTGTTGTTTCGCTTCGTTTTCACTGGCTCACAACATCTTGTCTCGTTGCTTTTCGGCAGAAAATAGTCTACAGGACTATTTTTACGGCCGCAGTACTTCGCTTTAACCGCCCTTAATCCTTATTACTAATCTAATTACCCAACTTAACTTAGTAAAAGGGACGGAAGATGTTTGATATTGTCGGAATGGGGAATGCTATTGTCGATTTGACAACTCTGGCAGCTGAAAATCAGGCTTTTGCCAATATGCACATTTCCGACAGAGGGGGCTTTTTCCGAACCCGGATAGACGAGTTTGAAGAAATTCTGCATTTCAGCAAAAATAATCAGGTTTCTGCCGGCGGGTCGGTGGCAAATTCAATGAAGGCTTTTGCGGCCTTGGGCGGAAAAGCCTGTTTTATCGGTAAAATCGGAATGGATAAATACGGCACCTTTTTTACGGAAAGCCTGAAAAACTACAATATTTATCCCGGCCTTTTTATTGATAAGGAAAATGCTACCGGCTGTTCGGTGGTTTTGGTGCATAAAGACGGTGAAAAGTCAATTTGCGCCAAGTTGCGGGCGTCCAAGATTATTCCCTTTAACAGCGTTAATATGGAACTGGTGGCTGAGAGCCGTATGCTGTTTATGGAGGGTTATTGGCTGGACAACAATCTGCTGACCGTTAAAAAAATTATAAATGCCGCCCGGAAAAATTTGATTCGCATCGCCTTTACGCTGAGCGATCCGCAAATTGTTGTGCAACAGTTTGATTTCTTTGCCAAATATATGAAACATATTGACATTTTGCTGGGGAATGAAAAAGAGTTTGAAGCCTTGGGTGAATCTGTTCTTCCGCCGGTGGCGGTTAAAACATTGGGGGCAAACGGAGTTGATGTCCGCTCTCAGGGAAAATGGCAGCATTTTCAGCCGCTTAAAGTAGAAAACGTTGTCAATACCACCGGCGCCGGAGATGCTTTTGCCGGCGGTTTTCTTTATGCCGTGAGCCGCGGTATGCCAATTGAAAAGGCCGTGGAGGCAGGGCAGCTTTGCGCCGTTGATGTTCTTACTCAGGCAGGGTCGCATGTGCGTCCGGATTTGAATGAGAGGCTCAGGTGACGGAATTAACGGAAGCAATCAGAAATTATCTGCCGAGTGATGACCGGGAAGCGGCCGATAAAGTTGCATTTTTGCAGTTTTTGGAAGCCTTTGGCGAAACGTCGTATGACCGGGAAAATCTTGTCGGGCATGTGACGGCCACCGCCTGGGTGAGCAATGCGTGCCGAGATAAGGTTTTAATGTGTTTTCATAATTTATATCGGGTTTGGGCTTTGCCGGGCGGACATGCCGACGGTGAAAGGGATTTGAAACAAACCGCAATTAAAGAGGTTCGTGAAGAAACAGGCCTTACGAATTTGTTTATAAATAATAAAATCGTAAGTCTATCCGTGTTGACGGTTGAGGCGCATGTTAAGCGAGGGCAGTTTGTTCCGGCGCATTTGCATTTTGACGTGACTTATTTGATTGAGGCCGATGAGCATGAAACTTTGGTGACGGCGCCGGAAGAAAATTCTGTCCTGTGCTGGGTCAGAAACGCTGAAATGATTGCGCTTTCGGGCGAAGAGAAGATGTTTCCGGCTTATCGGCGGATTATGGCTAAAATAGAAAAGGGAGAAATATGACGGAAAGCATTTTGTGGCACGGAACGATTGCCGCGGTTTTTACCAGTTTGTTTGCCGGGTTGGGCGGCTTTCTGATTTTTTGCAAAAAACATTACAGTCATGAAAATATTGATTTTATGCTGAATATTGCGGCAGGCATTATGCTTGCTTCATCGGTTTTTACGCTGTTGGCGCCGGCAGCGGCCAGTATTAACCAGGTGGAGGCAAATCACTATCTGGGCGGATTGTGGATTGTTTTGGCGGTAATCGGCGGTGTGGGGATTATCTGGATTTTGCATGAAGTCGTGCCTCATGAACATGAATACAGCGGCAAGCACGGGGAAGGGGCGATTAATATGCGCAGTTCGCTGCTGTTTATTTTTGCAATTGCCATTCATAAGTTTCCCGAGGGGTTGGCGGTTGGCGTGGCTTATGCCGGGCAGGAACTGTTTGATCCGAAAGCCTTGGCTGTCGGTATTGCTCTGCAAAATATTCCCGAAGGGCTGATGGTGGCGGTTTCACTGGTGGCAATCCGTTTTTCCCGTCTTAAGGCCGCTTTGTTGGCCGCCGTCAGCGGCTTGATGCAGCCGCTGGGTGCGCTGGTGGGTATTCTCGGTACGGGATTCAGCCCGAAACTGGTTCCGTTCGGTATGGCTTTGGCGGGCGGAACAATGCTGTTTGTGATTATTAATGAAGTTCTGCCGGAGACGTATATTCGCCGCAATGAGGAGAAAAGTTCGGCGGCAATTTTAATCGGTTTTATTTTTATGACCTATCTGAGCATCGTGCTGGGATAAAATTGTAAAAAACTGAAAATAGCTATTGACGGCACGGAAAAGATAATATATCTATAACTCCGTACCACAGCTGGAGAGTTGGCAGAGTGGTAATGCAGCGGATTGCTAATCCGTCATCGTGAATAACGATGCACAGGTTCGAGTCCTGTACTCTCCGCCACTAAAAGCCCTTATCATCAGATAGGGGCTTTTGTTTTAAGCGGAGAACGGAGAAAATAAATCGGGAAATGTTTACAAAAGTCCCCACAGAATGACGGCGCTTATAATGCTCCACATAAAAACCATTCCAGGGGCGACATTGCTCCAGTGTTCGTTGCCATGGTGATCATAAATGCAGCCATGGCGTTTGTCTCTAATATGGTCGAGAATCAAACCATAGGCGGAAAAAATAACGAGGCCGGCAAAAAAGATGATTAATTTTGTATCGGCCGAAAGTAAATTTTCTTTCATAATAGTATTTTTTAGTCAGAATAATCAATTTTTTTTATTTTTATATTGTTTGGAAATTTTTGTCAATATTATTAAGCTTGCTTCTGTAAAGGAGGTAAGGTAATTTATGTGAGAATACGGAAAAGAGGAAGCGGAAATGAAGAAAAAAATTTTGCTGATTTGTTCGGGATTATTTGTTTTATGGACTTTCTGGCTTATTGAGAACTCCCTTTACCTCAAGCTGAAACTGGCAACGTTCGGGAGTGGCAGCCGTGTCGGAATTGCTGTTTTGAGCGGCGATAAAGTTTTGACAGTCGGCAAAGGGGCGATGCCGCTGATGAGCGTTTTTAAAATGTTTGTTGCCTTGAATGTTTTGGAACATCAGGAAAAAGATAAGGTTCTGATCGTTACGGAAGAGATGATAAACCGTGACACATACAGTCCGATGTTAAAGGATTATCCGGTCGTTCCGTTTAAAATTTCGGTTGCCGAACTGCTGAAATATATGGTATCGGCGAGCGATAATAATGCGACGGATATTTTGCTGGCGCTCGGCGGCGATATCAGGGCAACGCAGGATTATGTCCGCGGACTTGGCTTTCCGGGAATTGTGTTGAAAGTTAATGAGCAGGAAATGCATGAAAATATTCGGAATCAATATCTTAACCGGGCGGTGCCGGCCGACGTGGTTAAGTTGCTGCGCGTTGTGCGTGAAAGCGAGCGGCTGACAAATGAAAACAAGCGTTTTTTTGAGGCTTTAATGACGGAAACGGCTACCGGGGCGGATAAAATAAAGAAATATCTGCCTTCGAATGTCGTGGTCGGGCATAAGACCGGTTCGTCTGACCGGTTGGAAAACGGGATTAAAATAGCGGATAATGATGTCGGATTTGTTCGGCTGCCTGACGGTCGGGAGTATTATCTGGGCGTAATGATTGCGGACTCGCCGATGAGTGACTGGGACAATGCGGAACTGATTGCGCGGATATCCAAAATCGTTTATCGGCATTTTGAAGAAAATCGGCGGTTTTGAAGGCCTCAAATTTTTAATATCCATAGAGCGGAGGTATGGAACTTTTGTAAATCCGGGAGGATTTATATGTTATTTGCCGGCATTAATGCTTTTGGCAACGTCCTTGAGGGCGATGACGACAGCCACGGTAACCAGCAGCGCAACTCCGGCGTGGAAACTGTGGTGATGTGCCGCTAAGGCTCCCAGCAATAACACGGCGATTAAAACATATTTCATGTTAAATTCCCGTTGTTGTTTTGTATATGGTTTTATTATAATCCTTTTAGTTTTCCGAGTAAACGAAAAACTTAATTGTGTACTTCTTTCTGAGGATGTTTATTCTTGTATTGACAAGAAAATGCGTTTGGTTTTTATTCAATTCCGGTATTGCAGAAAATGGTGCCGTAACGGAAACAACGGATATCGGAGAGAAAATGCGTCGTCGTGTTATATTGATTTTTCTGGCGGGAATATTGTTTTTGTCGGGAATGGATCCTGTTCTTGCCGCCGGTAGTTTTGATTTTTCGCATGTTATCGAAGAAGCGGAAGAAATTTCGCGCCGTCCTTATCGTGACGAAACTCTGCATTTGCCTGAAGATTTGGCGCATTTAACGCCGGCACAGTACAGCGATATCCGATTTCGCCGGGAGCAGGGGATTTGGTATCGGCAGGATTTTCCTTTTGAAATGCAATTTTATCATCCGGGCGGATTGTTTAATCATTCGGTGACAATTTATGAAATATCTGACGGCAAAGTTCGAGAAATTCCTTATAAATTCGAAGAGTTTGATTTCGGGAGAAATCAGATTGATACCGGGCGGGAAACCGCTGATTTCGGATATGCCGGATTCAGACTTCATTATCCGCTGAATCGTGAAGATTATTATGACGAGTTAATCTCGTTTTTGGGAGCCAGTTATTTCAGAACAATGGCCAAAGGCCAGAATTACGGGCTGTCGGCGCGGGGACTGGCAATTAATACGGCGGAAAGCGGACCGGAGGAATTTCCGATTTTTAAGAAGTTCTGGGTCGAGCGGCCGGCAAAAGATGCCGACAGTGTCCGCATTTATGCCTTGCTGGACAGTGAAAGCGTTTCCGGCGCTTACTCCTTTACGGTCAGTCCGAAAGCGGACGAAACGCTGGTCAGGGTTAATGCGGTTCTTTTTCCGCGGAAAGATATTGCCAAGCCGGGCATTGCGCCCTTGACTTCAATGTTTTTATACGGAGAAAACACCAAGTCGGCTTTTGACGATTATCGACCCGAGGTCCATGACAGTGACGGACTGCTGGCGGTTAACGGCAACGGCGAGAAAATCTGGCGGCCTTTGGACAATTCGAAACACTTGCGTCTCAGTTCGTTCGTTGATGACGGTCCGAAAGGTTTCGGGCTGATGCAGCGGGACAGAAATCCCCGTGATTATCTTGACCCTGAAGCTATGTATGAAAAGCGTCCGAGCGTTTGGATCGAACCTTTGGAAAACTGGGGCAAAGGAAAGGTTCAGCTGGCCGAACTTCCGTCTGTCAGCGAAACCAACGACAATGTGGTGGCGTATTGGGTGCCGGACGAGCCGATGCGGGCCGGCGGCGAATATCGTTTTAATTATCTGATGCATTGGCGGGATGACGATACGGTTATGCCTGAATTAGCAAAAGTTACCGCGACGCACAGCGGCAAGGGCGGGGACGGTCTGGAAGGCGAGTATCTGGCAAACAGACGCAAATTTGTCATTGACTTCAGTGGTTTCGGCACGCTTGATGCGGCTAAAGAAATTGCCGCCGGCAATATTTGGGCCGACATTTCCAACCGGGCGGGAACAATCAGCAACGTGCGGCTGATGTATACGCCTTCAATTAACGGAGCCAGCCTGTATTTTGACATTGAACCGAATACGGATATTACGGAGCTGCGTCTGCTTTTGCGCAATAAGGCAGAGAACAATAAAGTGATATCCGAGGTTTGGAGCTATCAGCTGCGGCAGTAATTTCGGAGGGAATAAATGGGCTTTTTTATCAGAAAAGGAATTAATTTCGGGCCGGTACGGGTTAATTTTTCAAAGTCGGGTGTCGGTGTTTCTTTAGGTACCAAAGGGCTGCGTCTCGGTGCAGGGCCGAAAGGAGCTTATGTGCAGGGCGGGCGTCACGGCTTATATTACCGTAAAGGATTAACCAATAATTTGTTGGGCGGTATTAATCTCAAGTGGTTGATTTTTCTGGCGGCAATATTGGTCGGCCTGGTTTATTGGGCGTGGAAATCCGGTATTGTAACTGTTAATCTGTAGGATAATTATTCGCTTTTGTGTGTCGGATGCTCAAGATGTAAAATCGGGTGGGGTTTGCCGCTGTCGTCAAGTTCATCACGGTTTTTGAGGACAAAGCCGTGTTTGAGGTAAAACTTATAGGCCCGGGGATTTTCTTCGTTGACGTCAACCAGTGAGCAATTTTGTTCCTGAACGGCAAAATTCAATAATTTCGAACCCAAGCCCTGTCCGAAAAAGTCAGGATGAATAAACAACATTTCCACTTTAGGACTGCGGAGGCCGATAAAACCGGTTAATCTATTGTTGTCACAGGTTCCGAACAAGGTGTTTTCCGGCAAAGTATACTGAAGTACCAAAGGTTTATAAAAGCCGATTTCTTCCGGTTTCAGAAAGTGGTGTGTGGCTCTGACAGAGGATTCCCAGATTTCGATGATCTGCGGATAATGTTTTTTATCGAGCCGGATTATCATATCGGTTGTCCTTTAAACCAGCGCAGGATGGTTTCCATCACTTTGACAAAGTATTGGTCCGTATGGGGAACAAATTCGCAACGGGCGATGTTGCCGGCATGAGGGGCATAGCTGCGTTGTTCGTTCAGGCGCAGGCCGCTGACATAAATCTTGTCAACTTTGTGTTTGAAAAGATTCAGTACATCTTCGACGTCGGCGATGAACACGCCGTCCACCCAATCGGGGTTAAGTTTGTATTCCGGCAGCGGGGTAGAATCTTCCAGCAGATAAGTCGGGTTAAATTCATGGTTGATATAATTGTTTTTTTGAAAAACGTGGTTGGCGGTGAAGAGTTTGACCAGTTTGCCGAAATCGACTTTCAAGCCTAATTCCTGTTCAATGTTTTTGATGCCGTCATGTGCCGTTTCACCGGCGGCCAAGTGTCCGGCGGAAGAAATGTCAATCAGGGAAGGGTGATTCTGGGTTTTGCCGCGGATTTGCAGCAAAACCTGCGGCCGGCCTTCCGGCGAACGGCGGACAATCCAACAATGGAATGACGTGTGCCACAAACCTTCGCGATGAGCCTGTTCGCGTGTGGCTGTGCCGAGCAGGTTCATTTTCTCATCATAGATATCGATTAATTCCTCAGCCATGGCTTTCTCCTTATGCTGCCGTAAAAATAAGCCCTTCAACGTCCTGTCCGCATTCCTGACGTAAGATTAGCGGATATTGGTTAACAATTGTATAACCGTTTTGTTTGAGCAGGCGGGCAATATAATCCGGATTATGCTGCCAACGTCCGGTGGGCGCCAGTTTCCAGTCAGCGGATCCGTCTTTGAGAAGTTCAACGGAAAAGGCGAGCTTATAAGGTTTGCAGGCAGCAATCAGTTCGTCAAGCCGGCCAAGATAGCAGAAAACGTCAGCGGCGGTAATCAGTGCCGGACGGTAATCATGCAGGCGGGTTTGGCAGAAATGCAACAGGTCATCGGCGATCAGTTCTCGGTAGATTCCTTTGTTTCGGGCTTGGTCGAGGCTTTTTTCGGAGATATCCACGCCGACAAGCCGGGTGCCAGCGGCTTGATAAGCCATGCCAACAAGCCCCGTGCCGCAGCCAAGATCCACAAGGGTACCTTCAACATGCCCCGTAAGGTCTCTAAGCTTTCGCGGAGTGTCGTAACCAATCCTTCCGAGAACCATTTCGTAAGTATCAGCAAAATTGTCAAACAGCTTTTGAGCAAAAATTTGATTATTTTCACAATTGTCTCCTTTGAATGCGGCGTTCAGATGCCGGGCGAAAACGTTATCAGGCGCTTTTTCGAGCCAGTTTGCGGCAATCTTTTCCGCCTTTTCTTTGTCTTGGTAATGGAGCAGGGTCAGCGTTTCGGCGATGTTAACCGATATTTCTTCTTTGTCCGGCTCTTTCAAAAAGGCATTGAAAAAGAGTCCGAGCGCTTCTTCATATTCGCCGATGTCTTTTTGTATCAGCCCGAGATTGTTGCTGATTTCAAAACGTTCGGGGGCAATGACGACGGCGCTTCGATATTCTTCCAGCGCTTCGGGCAGCCGGTTTTGATGATAGAGCATATTGGCATAATTAAAATGTGCGTCCAAATCGCCGGGGCGAATGTCCAGAGCCTGTTTGTAATATTTTTCGGCAGTGGCGAAATCGTCGGTGTTGGTGGCAAAATTGGCAAGGTTAATCAATGCCGCCGGAGAATGCGGGTTAAGGCGCAATAGCTGTTCATAAACCTGTTTGGCTTCGGTATGGTCTCCGGTGATTATCAACAGTTCGCCAAGCAGAGTGAGCAGTTCTTCACTGCCGGGAGCCAAGTCGTCGGCGCGGCGGGCGCAGGCCAAAGCTTCGCGATTTTTGTTCTGCTGCCGGTAAAGCAGGCTCAGATAGTAAGGGAAAACAGCTTCCTGCGGGTGTTGCCGGGCGGATTGTTCAAGTTTGGAGATATCTTTGCGGAGATAAGCCATTTTGGCCTGAGGCAGAAGATAATCCGGGTCAATCCGCAGCGCTTGGTTATACATTTCTTCCGCTTTGTCCGTTTGATTCAGACTGCTGAAAATGTCACCCATGTTATCGTATGCTTCTTTCAATTCGGGATTAAGGCGTAAAGCATCCTGATAGGATTGGAGCGCTTCCGCCGGTTTATTGTCGTTTTCCAGCGACAGAGCCAGGTTAAAATGGAAAGGCGCATGTCCCGGGGCCAGACGGATGGCTTGGTAAAAGTAATCAACGGCCTGAGCGTGCAGGCCTTTCTGCTGAGCGATTAAGCCGAGCAGATTTAAAATGTCCGGGTTGTTCGGTGCGGTTTCCAAAATCTGCCGGTAAATGTTTTCGGCTTCGTTCAGGCGGCCTTGCTCATGAAAGCCGAGCGCCTGCTGAAACAGTAAATCGTATCCCATATTTTATCCTTTTTGTTTTATCTTAATTATATTTAACAAATAATCCAGCCTGATTTTAAAGATTTTGCTTGTCTTTTGAAAAAAAATGTAATAAATTGCCGTTACTTTCGGGAAGGCGGGTCAGTGAACCCCGTTGGCAATTTATGTTGTTCAACTACCGAGACAATAATGCAATAAACCTGATTAAAAGGAATTTTTTTATGAAAAGTATTGAAAACGCCAAGAAAAAAACAAACCGCCGTTACGGTGCCAATCTGTGGGGCGATCCGAAAAGCCCGCTGAACAAGAGAGAATATGCTCCGGGCCAGCACGGTCAGAGAAGAAAGAAAATGACCGACTACGGCGAACAGCTGTATGCCAAACAGAAACTGAAAACCTATTACGGCAACGTTAACGAAAAACAGTTCCACAAATATTATGTCGAAGCCGTCAGAAGAGGCGGTGACTCTGCTGAAAACCTGGTCGGCATTTTGGAATCCCGTTTGGACAACCTGGTTTACAAAGCCAAATTCGTTCCGACGATTTTTGCTTCCCGTCAGTTTGTTAACCACGGACATGTTACCGTTAACGGCAAAAAAGTAAACATTCCTTCCTATATGGTTAAGGTTGGCGATGTTATCGAAGTCCGCGAAAAATCCAAACAGCTGCCGATTGTTATTGCCGCAGTTGAAAGCAGCACCCGCGAAGTTCCCGGATATTTGGAAGTTGACGGCAAAAAGCTGACCGCCAAATATACCTTCACTCCGAAACTGGATGATATTCCTTACGGATGTGTTATGGAACCGAATCTGGTTATCGAATACTACTCAAGATAATAAGTATCGGATTACAATTAAAAACCCCGGAGCCTGTGCAGTTCCGGGGTTTTTTACTTTAAATTGTTTTTCTAATATGGTTAGATAAAAAAAATTTAGTAAATTAATGAGGTAATCAGATGCAAGACGTAATTATTGAAAGCTCCAATCAATCGTCAAGTTTGGCCGCCAATGTTCGCAAAGTGACAATAAAAAAATCCCGCGGCATTTTCAGTTATATGTTCGACTGGCTTATCAAAGGGCTTTTGACTGCGCTGCTGCTGATTATGAACTTTTTGCTGTTTGCCGGTTCGGGAAGTCAAAAGGTGTTTGCGGACGGTTTTATGCTGCAGCCTGAAATTATGTCGGTTGTCATCGGGCTGTTGGTGTTTTCCATGCTGCTGATGCTCTTGTTTTCTTTTTCTTCCGTTTTGCAGAATCTGCTGGTTTCGCTGATTGCCGCCGGTTTTGTGTGGGCGTTGCTCAGTCAGTTTGCCGTTTATGACAAAACATCAATTCTGGTGCCGATGCTGTCGCCGTATATCGGTGCCGCGGCAGCTTCAATGTTTACGGACGTTTCACACTGGATATTGGTTGCCGGTGCCGGAATATTGACATTTGTGGTTCTGATGATTTCTTCCAAATCAAGTTTGGTTTATTTTGTCGGGATTATTTTTGTCGTTTTCGGCGGTGTGGTCGCAGACAGCTATATTATGCGCGACAGACATCAGGAATTTGCAGTAAAATATGACAATCATCTGGACAAGATTGCACCGAATGCCAAGAAATATGTTTATTTCTTTTTGCCGAACGCGACCTCTTACGTGACACTGGGCGATTTGAAAGACCAATTGGGGTCAACGGCGAAAGGGAAAGAGACGCAGGAGCGGCTGATTGCTTTCCTGGCCAAGAACAATTTCTGGGTTTATCCCAATGCTTATACAATGGCAAAAGATCCGCTGATGAGTATGGTGGAAGATTTGAACAATATTGACGATGAGAAAGCCGAACGGCATATTCAGCGCAATGTCGCCATTGACAGCGTTTGGAAATTTCATAATATTACCGACGAGTATGTTTATCTGAAAGATACTCAGCTGATTGACGTTTATAAGAATTCAAAGTACCGCGTGTCGACATATCAGTCGCGCGGAATAGATTTTTGCAATAAAAACAATGAAAGAAACGTTGATAAATGTGTTGATAAAATCAACGTTCCGGTCTCAGCCGAGGGAATGAAACTGTCAACCTGGGAGAAAAGCAAGTTTTTGCTCGTGCAGTGGCTGAACAGTTTTCATCTGTCTTCTGACTGGTCAACCTTGTACGGAGCGCTCAACGGTTTTATCAGCGCCGAGAAAACGCCGATTATCGGAATTCCGTATGATTATTTGTATGTTGTCAATTCGTTTAAGACGCTTGACGTGGTTTTGAACGATATTGCCAACGACAAAGGCAATCGGGCTTATTTTGTCTTTATGGATTTGCCGTCGGATATGTATGTCTATGACGAGTTTTGCCGGGTGAAACCGCAGGACAAATGGCTGGCCATGGACAATTATAAATGGGTCAGCAATAAGAATCTGTTTGCCAAAAGACAGGCTTATCAGGAGCAGTTCTCCTGCATGCTGGGGAGTTTGGAACGGTTTATGCAGAAACTGAACGAAAAGCAGCTGGATAAAAATACGGTTATTGTTCTGCAGGGCATCAGCGGCATTAATGACATTGATGCCGTCAAGACAGATGATTATATTGCCAAGTTCAAAAGTGATAATCTGGTGTTGCTGGCAATCAAAGATCCCAGCCGCAATAATTTCAGCATTAACAATCAGATTTGCGAGAGCAGGGAGCTGGTGCGCAATTATCTTTACAAACAAGGAAACTGCCGTGAATTCAACCGGATGGAACTTCATTCTACGGCGGCGAGCGGTTTGCAGAAAGAGCTGCTGAAATCAGTGTTGACCAAAGACAGCGTTAATCAGGCTTTGGCCCATTTTAACGAATGGTATGGCAAATGGAAAGCTTTCAACAGTATTCAAAAGCCCGGAAATGCTTTGAAACCGGCAGAAAAGAATGCGAAAGCTCCGGTTCCGGCTGAGGAAATTCCTTTGCCCGAAGCCGAAGAGACAGAAACTGCCGATGTTTTGAATACGACGGAACTTCCCGAAGAAAAAAATGTCGGAGAGGTTAAAGTTATGGAGGCGCCGATAGATGAAGGAAACGAAGTCGAAGTCAAGAGCATAAGTGCGGAAATTCAAGAAAAAGAGAAGCAAAACGAAGGTGATACTTTAACTTCTTCATCATCAGCGGAAGATATTTCCGCAAAGACAGAGACGAATGAAGAAAAAGCTGCCGAACTGATTGATTCCGCAGCAGAAATTGCGGTTTCGGCAGAAGAAGTTCCGTCCGGAACGGACGCTGCGACAAATGCCGTTCAGACGGAGGGCGAGGCTGAGCAGCCTGCAGTTGGTGCCGTTGATGCCGGGGAATCCAGTGGAAATTCAGGAAAACAATAACAGCCGGGAAATTGAAAGCCTGGCGCAAAGAAGATGGCGGGCCTTTCGCCGGAACCGGCGGGCATGGTATGCTTTTGTGATTTTTTTCGGCGTGCTGCTGGTGAGTTTTGCCGCTGAGTTAATTGCAAACGATAAGCCTTTGATTCTCAAATATAATAATGAATATTTTTTCCCGATTTTCAAAACTTACAATGAAACGGTTTTCGGCGGAGATTTTCCGACGCCGGCGGATTATCGCGATGAATTGATACGGCATAACATTCAGCGGAACGGATGGATGATTATGCCCATAATTCCTTTTTCTTTCAATACGATAGATTATGACCTTAATGCACAGATGCCTGCGCCGCCGGATGCGGTTCATTGGTTGGGAACTGACGATGAGGGGCGGGATATTCTGGCAAGAATTATTTATGGTTTGCGCATTTCGATTATTTTTGCCTTTGTTCTGACGGCCGTTTCCTCTTTGATTGGTGTGATCGTTGGAGCCGTGCAGGGGTATTTCGGCGGCAAAACGGATATTATTATTCAAAGGCTGCTGGAAATATGGGATTCTCTGCCGCAGTTGTTTATTTTGATTATTGTTGCCAGTGTTTTTGTGCCGACATTTTGGACTTTGCTGGTGATTTTATTGTTCTTTTCTTGGACATCGCTGACCGGTGTGGTGCGGGCAGAGTTTCTGCGGGTGCGTAATTTTGAATTTGTGAAGGCTGCCAGAGCTTTGGGTGTCGGCAATATGCGGATTATTTATCGTCATATTCTGCCCAATGCTTTGATTGCGACGGTTACGTTTGTGCCGTTTTTGCTTTCGGAAGCAATTGTTGCTTTAACGGCGCTTGATTTTCTGGGGTTGGGATTGTCGCACGAATATCCTTCGCTTGGAGATTTAGTGCGCCAGGGCAAAGATAATTTGCAGGCGCCGTGGATCGGAATTACTATTTTTATTGTGCTTTCCAGCCTGCTGACGCTCCTGATTTTTATCGGGGAAGGGGTGCGTGATGCTTTTGACAGCCGGAGGAATGACTGATGTCGTTGTTGACAGTTAAAAATCTTTCGGTTTCATTTCATTCGGATGACGGCGAAGAACGCCGAGCGGTTAAAAATGTCAGTTTTAACGTTGGCTGCGGTGAGGTGGTCGGTTTGGTCGGAGAGTCCGGCTCGGGAAAATCGGTTACCGCGCTGTCCGTGCTGGGTTTGCTGCCTTATCCCAAAGCCGGCCATTCATTTGACAGTTCAATCAAATTTAACGGTCAGGAGCTGATAGGGGTCGAAGATAAAATTTTGCGGAAAGTGAGAGGAAATGAGATTTCCTTTATTTTTCAAGAACCGATGTCCTCCTTGAATCCGTTACACAAAATAGGTGATCAGATAGCCGAAAGTTTGCGGCAGCACCGGCGCATCTCGCCTAAAAACGCAGATAAGGAAGTGGAGCGTTTGCTGCGGTTGACGGGAATTTCGCAGCCGGAAATCCGCAAAAAAGCTTATCCGTTTGAATTGTCGGGCGGGCAGCGGCAGCGGGTGATGATCGCAATGGCTATTGCCAATAAGCCCAAATTGTTGATTGCCGATGAACCGACGACTGCGCTGGATGTGACTATTCAGGCGCAAATTATTGATTTACTTATCGAATTGAAGCAAAAACTGAATATGTCAATTCTGTTTATCAGTCATGATTTAAAGCTGGTGCGACAGATTGCGGACAGAGTTTGCGTTATGAAAAACGGCGAAATTGTGGAGCAGGGAGCCGTCGAGGATATTTTTCGCCAGCCGCAGCATGATTATACCAAGCTTCTGGTTTCGGCTTCCATGCTGCAGAATGAAAGTCGGCCGCAGGTTTCCGAGCTTATAGTTAAGGTAGAAAATTTGCGGGTCAGCTATCCGCTTAAAAAGAATTTTCTAGGAAGAACAACAAGTTATCTAAATGCGTTGGATCAGGTGAATCTGGATATTCAGTGCGGGGAATGTTTGGGAATTGTCGGGGAATCCGGTTCAGGAAAGACGACCTTGGGTATGGCTCTTGCCGGGCTGATTAAAGTTTCCGGCGATATTTTCTATAAGAAAATCAATATGAAGAGCCTTTCCGGTAAAGGGAAAAAAGCCTTAAAGCAGAAGATGCAGATTGTTTTCCAGGATCCGTATAACTCTCTGAATCCGCGTATGACTATTGAAGATATTGTTTCCGAGGGGCTTATCGTTCATTATCCTGAGCTCTCCAGAGCAGAGCGACGGCAGCGGGCGGCGGCGGTTTTGGAAGAAGTCGGTCTGGGAGCTGAAGTGCTGAGGCGCTATCCGCATGAATTTTCAGGCGGGCAGCGGCAGCGGATTGCGATTGCCAGAGCATTGGTTTTGAAACCGGAGTTTATTATTTTTGATGAGCCGACGTCTGCACTGGATGTGACCATTCAGGCTCAGATCATTAAATTATTGCAGGATATTCGCCGACAGAGAAATATCACATATTTGTTTATTTCACATGATATGAAAGCCGTGCGGGCAATGGCAGACCGGATTGCCGTCATGAAAGACGGAAAAATTGTTGAGTTGAATACGGCCGCGCAGATTTTTACGGCACCGCAAAATGATTACACCAAGCTGTTGATTGAAGCGTCGCTGTAATTGTCGCATAAAATGTTATTAAGAGTGTTTGATTTAATAATAAACACAATAAATACAATCGCTTACAACAACAGAATAATTTATACATAATATATATTATGCGACAAATATTTATTATGTGATTGAGCCCTCTCTCGTTTATCGGGTTTCTCGGCAAGAGCTCCGCCAGAGCGTTTTGTTGTTTGCGGGCTTGGTGATGTTTTTGGTGTATTGTCTTTTGTTTGCAGTTTAATTTTGTCGTGATTATCATATTTTTTGTGTGTTATCAGCCGTTTGAAATAAATAATCTAATATTTTTTTATAAAAACTAAATAAAATCAAAAAGATAATAAATAAATGGACGCTGTGAACGAGCTGAATGGTGAAATTTATATCATTACAGTTTCGTCTCGTTTTCAGAGCCGATGCGTTTGTGCGATTTCCCTTCTCTTTTGTTTCTAGAATAAAAAAACTTTACATTTTTTCTTTTAACCGTTAATCTGACTTTGAATGTACAGATTGTACATTTAGGGCGTCAGAAACCCTTTTTAAAATAAACAGTCGCCATAGCATAGCGACTTAAAACTATATGCCGATTTCTGTCTCGGACGGATGTCGGCGAATAAGGTTTTGGCCAAATAAGCCGAGCCGTTGTTTGTTTATTTTATACGGTTTCTGAACATCCGCCCACCTTTTCAGGTGGGTTTTGTTTAACTGTAACGAAAGGATGTTCTTATGAAAAAAATTGCGGTTCTTTCCGCCTTTTGTTTAGCTCTTTCGGCTTGCACTTCGTTAAGTCACCATGAGCAAAATACCATACGCAGTCTTAATTCTTATGGAATTAGTGTAGATAAACCCGCAGGAGAATGGGAAAGACCTGCCAGTCCGGCTGGTGCCGGAGCATTAAATCTTCTGCCGGGGTTTGGCAATTTTTATTTGGCGTCCGGAAATGGCGGTGATGGCGGGCATTATTTATATGGCTTTTTAAATTTGCTCACTTGGCCTATTTCAGTTGTTTGGGGAATTCCGGAGGCTGCGATTGATGCCGAAACCATTAATGAGCGGGAGTTGGTTTATTATTATACTTTTGACGAATCAGGTAAAGAAGCGTTAAAGGCCAAAGGATTAAAACTTACAGCATCGGGACGATTGGTTCCGCTTGATGAAAAATAAAAAGAAAGGCGGCAGGAAGCCGCCTTTTGACTGGTTATTTGGCCAGAATTATTTTCAGCAGGTTGAGAAAATAAACAACTATCAGGAAAGCCGCCGCCCGATAGAGAATTGTGTAGATCCCTGCCCCATGGCCAATCACAAAATATTGGATAATTAAAGATGCAATCAGTGCGCAGGCAAGATTAATCAGCCAATAGCGCCCGTTTCCCATAAAGATAAAGGCGCAGACGGCTGCCGGTCCGAAAACCAAAGGATTGGCGACCATTTTGCCGATGGTGTGGTAAGCAGAGGTTATCAGCGAGATGTGTATGAAAAAACCGGCCAAAATCAGAATGATGCCGGCAGCTAAAATATAAAGATAAGTCTGTTTTTTGCTCATTTACGTTCTCCGTGGTGTCATCATAAATAAGTTTTAATTTAGGCTTTTGGACGCTAAAAGCAAGGCTGTTTGCGCAGCTTTGCACAGCTGCCGGCGTGGTGTATAAAAAAACCACCGAAAGGTTTCGGTGGTTCATAGAATGGCAGAAAGGTTTAGAAAGTGTAACGAATACCGGCGGTTACTTCTTTCAGATTGTCAACGGCTTTGGTGCCGATGTAGCTGTAACGGCCGACGACACGGGCAGCCCAGTTTTCATTAAAGTCATACTGAGCACCGATACCGGCGCGATAACCGACGCGGGTCCAGGTGTCTTTGTCTCCGGCGCCTTTGACTTCGAGGTCATAGTTGGCCAAACCGATTGTTCCCAAGAGGTTGAAACCACTGCAGCCAACCGGCATATAGCCATAGAGGTCTAAACCGTAAGCGTTGAATTTGGTTTTGGCTTTGTGAGCCAGTCCGTCAACATAGTAACGGTCGCCCTTACGGGTTGCCGACTGCTGGTAGAAGGCTTCCAGGCTGGTGTAATCGCCGAGTTTAATACCGGCATTGATAACGCCCGAATTGTAGTTGTCTTTGAGGAGATTGCTCTTTTCCAGGCGGCTCGCTTCTCCTTTGAAGTCAGCTTTTGAATAAACATAATCCAAACCGATGTAAGGTTTTAAGTCTGATGAAATATTCATAGCGTTGGCATTATAAGAAAAGATGCAGGCAACACCAGCTAACAATAATGTTTTCTTCATGTTTAAAACTCCATTTATAAATAGGTTTTGCAATGTAATTACTTAATTTTCTTATGAAATTGTGGTAAAGACTGCAATTTCGACTATTGATATAACTTTGGATAATTGGTTTTAAAGGGTGGCAGTTAAAAAAAACGGTGCTAGTGTGATAAAAAGTTGAAATAACAGAAAGGTTTTAAGCAAAATGTCATTCGTCTGTCCCGATAAAAACTGTCGTAACTGCCCGCGTCTGATAGCTTTTCGCGAGGGAAACATTGTCAAGTTTCCGACTTATTACAACGGTCCGGTTGAGCCGTTCGGTTCTCTGGATGCAGAGATTCTGGTGGTAGGACTGGCTCCGGGACTAAACGGGGCGAATCAGACCAATCGTCCGTTTACCAATGACTATGCGGGAGATGTGCTCTACCCTATTCTGAAAAAATACGGCTTTGCCAAGGGAGATTATCAAAAACGCAAAGATGACGGTTTTGAACTGATAAATGTGCGGATTACCAATTCCGTCCGTTGTGTGCCGCCGCAAAACAAAGTTACCGGTGATGAGGTGAAAGCCTGCGGCAGTTATCTTATTCAGGAAATTGAGAATATGCCGAACTTAAAGATTATCCTGACGTTGGGAAGTGTGGCGCATAATGCGGTTTTGGGGGTTCTGGGTTATCGCAAGGCCGGGTTTAAGTTTGCCCATAATGCACTGCACCGTTTGGAGAAGCATAATCTGTGGATGCTTAACTCTTATCATACGTCGCGTTACAATATTAATACCGGTGTGTTGACCTATGAAATGTTTGAGGATGTTATCCGCCATATTCAGGATTTATTGTCCAAATAAGAAAAATTATATTGATTTTTGTCTAAAAATGTGCATAATGGGAGTAATTTCCAAATTATGGTGTATTTACTTTAAATAAATTTAAATATGAAACGATTAATTTTAACCCAGCAGCAGCTGGCCGATGCTTATGCCGTGCCTGTCAAGTCTTCAATTTATCAGTATTTTCTCGGATTGTCCGACCGTAAAGAAAAAATGATCGGTTTGATTATCGGGGAATATGAGTTTTTTGATGACGGGGATATTGAGTATAAGGAGCATGATTTCAAAGAAATCATTGTATCAGAAGAAACCATGAAAGCATGGAAACTGTCGCGCAAAGCTTCGGGGCAGACCCCTCTGATGTTCACTGACTGTTATTTTTCTTTGGTTTCGCTCCGGACGCTTGAGGATTTAGCGGTTGGAAATTTGGCCGAAGCGGCTGCAGAACTGGTAAAAAATCATGAAAAGCAGCTGGGACTGAAAATTACCCGGGCAGATTATTTTGAGGACGGTGTTTGCTTTAGAGATTCCTTTATTTTAAAAGAAGGAAGCCTTTATGAGCAGCGGTCGCTTAAAAATTTGGGCGAAGACAGCCCTTATGTCTGCGGACCGGCCGCTTTGTCCTGGATTGATGAACGTATCAGCGAAGGCTGTGAGCGTTTTATTCTTGATGCGGACAAGGGTGAACTTGCCGTTCCTGACGAGAATACAAGCTTTCTGCCCTTGCGGACGTTTGCCGTTTGGGGTGTGAGTATTTAAAAAATTAATTAATCCGTAAAATACAATTATTATGACAACGACAACATTTGAATTCGGCTACCTTTTCGGCGGCGTTGAAAACATTTCATTTAACGATAAAATTGCAGCAATAACCCAAGCTCACAAACAGGGCTATTCCTATGTGGTTGAACGCAGGGAAACGTTTGACGAAGGCGAAAGAGAGGTTGAACTCAGGCTTATCGGCTGGGGGTTTGTGCAAGTGATCAACAAGGAAAATCTGATTCAGAAATTTGAGGACAAACAGTCCACGGTTGAACAAATCAGAGCCAGAGAAGATAACGAAAAGAAATTCGTTTACTGCTCATACGACAACAGCATTGCCGATTGGGAAGACAAACGGAACTTTATGGAGGCAGATGTCTTTACAAGTATTGAAATTCTGCCGAAAGCAACGCTCAAAAAATTGATTTACGGTTAAAAGCCGCATTTCCTTTTTCAGACCGGGATTTTCCCGGTCTTTTTTTGTCAAAATAAACCTTGCTTATTGGAAAAATTTGGCTAAAATAGCGGTAAATTTATATTATTAACTTTTAAAAAATTAAGAATTATGGCTGAAATTATTTTTTCTCAGAGACTATACAGCGATCTCAAAGAGCGTCGTTTGTATGCCAGTTTGCAGGAAGCTTTTACCGCTGATTTGAAAAACCGAAAAGACGAACTCGGCGCTTTGTGTGTCGGCGAACTCCGTTATTTCAGCGACGGAAGCAAGGATATGCTGGAATATGCCGTCCCGCAAAAAACATCGGTTTTGACGGCTGATTTTCAAAAAGCAAAAGACTGCCGTGATGTGGCGGGAAAAGGAAAGCCTGTTTTTGCCGATAATATGATGTTTGCCGGCACGAATGAGGACTGCGTGGTGGTTGATACCCCTTCCCTTTCTCAGGCTTGCAAAGTTTTGCTTAATAACCTGAACGAGTTGAACCGTATTTCCATTCACCGGATGACGTTCGGTACCAAAGGCTTTTCAACCCGGATTGAAAAAGGAATCCAGCTGTTTATTGAGCCGTATTATTTCTGGACAATCGACGAAGTTCGTGAAAACTGCCGGAAAGAAGTGTTTGAAGAAGCTCAACGTTATTCTGAGCTCGGATATAACTTGTTCGGCGGCCGTTCAAGCGATGAAGTGGTTTGCTTGTTGGGGGACTGTTATATTCTGACGCAGGAGGTTTTTGAGGCCTGGGCTGATTATAAGGCTCCCAGACGGTCTAAACCGATACCGCAGCCTCTGCAGGCCGAGCAGTACATCTATTTGGACCTGACGGCAAACAGCGGCGGTTTGCTGAACTGAGCTTATGACGGGAGCCGGGTTTCCGGCTCTTTGTTTTGCCGTTGACGCAGTGAGAGAAACCGAATATAGTTTAATAAATGTTTATCTTAATATATGTGCAGTTATGGCTACGATTAAAAAGTTTATGAAAATCAGCGGGCAAATGAAAAATTTGCAGCGCAGCGGCTGGGTTTATCACAAAATTGAAAATCCGGAAAGCGATGCCGCCCACTCTTGGAGTTTGAGCCTTTTGGTGCAGTTGTATGCTCCGGCGGAGCTGGATTTGTGCAAATGTCTGAAAATGGCCAATATCCATGATTTAGCGGAGATCTATGTCGGTGATTTTACCCCCGGCAGCGGGATCGCTCCAGAGAAAAAACATGAATTGGAAACCGATGCAATGCGGCGGCTGGTTAAAGAACTGGACTATCCCGAACTGGCGGAACTGTTTGCCGAATTTGAAGGACAGAAAACGCCGGAAGCCGTGTTTGTCCGCAATATGGACAAGCTTGATGCCGTTATTCAGGCGCGTTATTATGATGAGACGCAGACTTACGGCGGCAGATTGTTTGAAGAATTTTACAATTATGCCGAAGAAAAAATTACTCATCCGCAGGTGCTGAGCCTGTTGAGAGAACTGAAAAAACAAGCGTGAAAGAAGAAGCCCCGGAAAATCCGGGGCTTTGTTTTAACGGCTGATACCGGAGAAGCCCATAAATGCCATCGACAACAGGGCCGCGGTTATCAGGGCAATCGGCACGCCCTGAAGCGCTTTGGGTATCGGCGCGGCGCTCAGCCTTTCCCTGATGCCGGCAAATAAGACTATTGCCAGCGTGAAGCCCATGGCATTGGCCAGGCTGTAGCAAACGGCGGAAAGCAGGCCGAAATCTTTCTGGATGGCTAGGATTGCCACGCCCAGAACGGCGCAATTGGTGGTAATTAACGGCAGAAAAATACCCAGAGCCTGATATAGCAGCGGAGATGTCTTATGCAAAATAATTTCCACCATCTGCACCAGAGCGGCGATAACCAGTATGAAGACGACGGTTATCATAAATGTCAGGCGGTTCGGTACCAGCAGCTGATAATAGATCAGGTGGGTGGCAATGGCCGAAATTGTCATAACGAACATAACGGCAAACCCCATGCCCAAAGCCGTGGAAATCTTTTTAGAGACGCCGAGGAAAGGACAGATTCCCAAGAACTGCGACAAAACAATGTTATTTACAAAGATTGCGGCAATAAAAATCATTACATAACTCATCTTATTTTCTCCGCAGCCGGTTGAAGACGACGATTAATCCAGCCAGAGCCAGAAAGGCTCCCGGCGGCATGATAAAGAGCAAAACCGGGTAAGCGTCTTCGCCGACGAAACTAAAGCCGAAAGCGCTTCCCGCCCCCAGAATTTCCCGTATCAGTCCCAAGGCCAGCAGCGCCCAGGTGAAGCCGAGTCCCATTCCCAATGCGTCAAGGACGGATTGTCCGATAGTGTTGCGGGAGGCAAAGGCTTCGGCCCGTCCGAGAATAATACAGTTGACGACAATCAGAGGAATATAAATGCCGAGGGCGGCGTGCAAGGCAGGAAAATAAGCGGCCATCAGGAGTTCCACGACGGTTACGAAAGAGGCAATGATGGTAATATAGCACGGAATGCGAATGGCGGCCGGAATGAAATTTTTAACGGCGGAGACGGCCGTGTTGGAAAGGAGAAGCACAAACAATGTGGCCAGTCCCATACCCAGGCCGTTGAGTGCGGAAGTGGTTACCCCCAAAGTCGGGCACATGCCGAGCAGCATAACCAGTGTCGGATTTTCACGAATCAGGCCGCGGGTAAAATTTTGGTAACTTGGTGAGTTCATGGCTTAAATTCCCGTACTGAATTTGTTATAAGCGTCATAGGCTTTCTGAATGGCATCGATGACGGCCCGGGAGCTGATGGTTGCCGCGGTAACGGCGTCTATCTCGCCGCCGTCCTGTTTAACCTTAAACAGGTGTTTTTTGGGGCGGATGCCGGCAAACTGTTCTTTGAACCGAGGTTCGCTGACTTTGGTTCCCAGCCCGGGGGTTTCATTGCTGTGTATGACTTTATAGCCGCTGACGGTGCCGTCAAGAAAGAAACCGACAATCAGTTCCATTTTGCCGCCGAAGCCTTTATTGGTCGAGGTTTTGATCGCAACGCCGCTGATGGTTCCGTTGCGTCGGGCGGGAAACAAAACCAGACGTTCTTTGCCGTCAGCCGTGTTGATATATGTTTTTTCCTGAAACGGATCATTGTCAAAACCGCCGTAGATAACTTCGGCAACAGCTTCCAGTTCTTTGGCTTCTCCGGCTTTTTTTATCGGTTCGCGGGTTATGGCATAGACCCAGGCTAAAACAGCCGCGGAACCACAGGCGACAACCAGCATGACGAAAACAAGTTTGGCGAGAGAGGTTTGTTTCATGTTTATCTCCTCCGGGTTCCGTAAACACGCTGCGGGGTTAATTTGTCAATCAGCGGCACAAAGGCGTTCATAATCAAAATTGCAAAGGAAACGCCTTCGGGATAAGCGCTGTAAAAACGGATGACATAAGTCAAAATGCCGCAGCCGACGGCAAAGATAACCTGGCCTTTGCGGGTCATGGGCGTGGTTACATAGTCCGTCGCCATGAAAAAAGCCCCGAGCAGCAGGCCGCCGGAGAGCAGATGAGTAACCGGCTCAAAACGGATATCATCAGTGTTCAGCCAAGTGACGGCGGTCAGCAGGAAAAAGGTTGATACATAATAAAAAGGAATGTGCCAGGTAATTACCCGCCGCCAGAGCAGATACAGCAATCCCAGGAAGAGTGCCAGCGCCGAGACTTCACCCAGGCAGCCGCCCATGTTACCGATCAGCATTTGTCCGTAATCCGGCAGGGACGACGCAGCATTTCGGAATGCGGCAGACCCCGTATCATTGATGTGTTTAAGGATGTTTAACGTTGTGGGAGCAGTTTCGGCGTCGATATTCATAAAATTAAGAAAATCAGGTTTGGGCCAGGTGGTCATTTGTACGGGAAAGGAAATAAACAGAAAAACACGTCCGGCCAGTGCGGGATTGAAAATATTTTTTCCCAATCCGCCGAATGCCATTTTGGTTATACCGATGGCAACAAACGCACCGACTAAAATCATCCAGGCAGGCATGCTGCTGGGCAGGTTGAATGCCAGCAAAACGCCGGTAATCATTGCAGAGCAGTCCCTGATCGTATTGGCTGTTTTGAGCAGATAGCGGGTAATGAGATATTCAAACATGACGCAGGCGGCAACAGACGTCAGCAATACTTTCAAAGCGCCGATACCGAACATCAGCAAGGCAACGATAATTGCAGGCGTGAGGGCGATTAAAACATCCCGCATCAGGCTCTGCGTGGTTACCGGAGAAAAAATGTGAGGCGTGGTTGAAATTTTCAGCATGGTCCAATAGCCTTATTTACGTTTTTTGAATTCATATTTGCCCAGTTTGCAATAGTCCAGAAGCGGAACTTTGGCCGGACAAGTATAGGCACAGGAGCCGCATTCGATGCAGTCCATAACGTGAAGTTCGCGGAGGCGTGAGGTGTCGTTGCGCCGCAGATCGGAAGCTATGTTGAACGGCAACAGTCCGACGGGGCAGACTTCGGCGCATTTGCCGCAGCGGATGCAGCAGCTTTCGTCCGGTTTGAGAGCTTCGGCGGCAGACAAAACAAGCAGCCCCGAGGTCAGTTTGGTTATCGGGGTTTGCAGGTTGGGAACCGCCGTTCCCATCATCGGCCCGCCGAAAAGCAATTTGCCGATTTCTTCTTTGCGGGTTTGTGCCAAATCCAAAATATATTCCGCCGGCGTCCCTACCCTGACCCGGTAATTTCCCGGTGTGGTAAGTGCGGTGTTTCCGCTTACGGTAAGAATTCGTTCGTAGAGAGGTTTGTGTTTCATAACCGCTTCATAGACGGCAAAGACGGTGGCAACGTTTTGAACAATGCAGCCGGCATCTATCGGCAGCCTTCCCGAAGGCACCTCTCTGCCGGTGATGGCGTTAATCAGCTGGCGTTCGCCGCCCTGAGGGTATTTGCTCTTGCAGACCCGGACATTGACGCCAATGTAGCTTTTGCTTATTTTCGTGAGCTTTTCGATTGCCTGCGGTTTGTTTTCGTCAATGGCAATGACGGCGTTTTGGATTCCGAGCGCTTTATTGATGATTTTGGCACCGATGATGATTTGTTCCGCCTTTTCAAGCATTAAAGCTCCGTCCGCAGTCAGATAGGGTTCGCATTCGATAGCGTTGACAATCAGACAGTCGGCTTTTTTATTTTCGGGGAGCTCGGTTTTTATCGGAGTCGGATAACCGGCGCCGCCCATACCGACAATTCCGGCTTTGCGGATGGCGGAGATAATTTCTTCCCGGGAGGCCGTTATCTCTTTGACAATGTCGCTGCCGGTGTCAATGCCTGTTTCAAATTCGTCCGGCGCGGTTTTGATGACGACGGTCAGTTCCTGATAGCCGCTGCTTCCCGGCATTTCTTCAATTTTAACGATTTCTCCGGCAACGGAAGAGTGAACGTCAGCGGAAACGACACCGTCGGCGGCGGCAAGCAGTGTTCCGATTTTTACTTTGTCGCCTTTGGTCTTTTGGAGAACAGCCGGAGCACCGATATGCTGCCTGACCGGAATATAGACCAATTCGGGGACTCCGGCGTCGATAATCGGGTTTAAAGCGGATATTTTGTGTTTATCAAGGTGGATACCGCCGATTTGGAATGTTTTTTTATGCGTCATGGCGTTCTCCTTTTACTTGTTTTTTATAGACGATGGCTCCAGTCGGGCAAGCAGTGGCCAGTTCGGCGCCAAAACGGGCGGGAGAAACAGTGTCAGGAATATAAGAAAGATTGTTTTCAATCGTGATGTCGGTACAGATTTTAACACATTTTTGGCAGGCAATGCAGGCCGCAGAACAGTTTTTGCGGGCGGCAGCCCCTTTCTGGCGATTGCGGCAGGCAACGTAAACCTGCTGGTTTTCCTGACTTATCGGGCGAATCTCGAACAGCTTGCGCGGGCAGATATTAACACAGGCGCCGCAAGACGTGCATTTATCGGGATTAATAACCGGGATGCCGGTTTCCGGGTCGAGATGCAGTGCGTCGAAACGGCAAACTTTAACGCAGTCGCCAAAACGCAGGCAGCCATCGGGACAACCGGAACTTCCGGCTGAAATCAGGTTGGCGACGCGGCAGTTGCCTAAGCTGGAATAAACGGTTTTATCCGGCGCGTTTCGGCAGGTTCCGTTACAGCGCAGAACGGCGCATGTTTCGGCTTTTTCCGCCGCTGAGAAACCTAACAGAGCGGCAACGCCCTGCATAACACTTCTTCCTCCTACCGGACAGTAAAGTTTGGCAAAGGTCTTTTTATCGGCGGCGGCACAGGCGTTGGCAAAATCCCGGCAGCCGGCTTTGCCGCAAGCCCCGCAATTGGCCTGAGGCAGCAAGGCGTCAATTTTGTCGGCCAGCGGATTATTTTCAACGGCAAATTTTTTTGCGGTGAAATAGAGAACAACGGCGGCAGCCGCGGCTATCAGGCCGACAATCAGAACATTTAACCAGATAATCTCCGTCATAAAGCAGCTCTTTCTGTTAATCAAAATTGTCAGAATCTTAGCATGAAAGTTATATAAGCCAAAGAAATTTTGCCATTACTCCCCAATTTATTCCTCTTTCAGGCGGAAAGCATAGCGGGAGAGCAAGCGCTTTTTCATGGCTGCAAGCAGCAGATAATAAGGAACAAGCACGGCAAGAGCTCCCGCGGCGGCAGCAGTTTCGTCGGCGGTTGCCGTCAAAATTGCAAATAAGCTGCCGAGAACCAATATCAAGGGCAAAATATAAGCATAAAAGACGGACCACCACCCCAGGCGGCTGTCCATTAAAACGGTTACACGGCTGCCGGGTGCATATCTTTGCGGATTATCGGTTTCAACCAGAATGTTTCTGGAGCGGCAATCGCTGACGGTGCAGTTTTCCTTTAACCGGCAATGCAGACAGGCCGAAACGCTGATAACCGTTACTTCGACCCGGTGCGGCAAAATGCGGCTGACTGTTCCTTCCCGGGTGAAAATTGTCATTTGTTTTCCAGGAGTTTCTGAGCTTCATCGGATAGCAAGGCCCGAAAAGCGTTATTGTCTTCACGGACGAAAAGAACGACGGCCAGGTTGTTTTCGTTGGCAAAGTTAAGCCCTTTTCTTTCACCCATGGCCATAATTGCCGTGGCCAGAGCGTCCGCATGCATGCAGCTTTTATGGAAGACGGTGGCCGAAGTCAGACTGTGCTCGACCGGATAGCCGGTTTTGGGCGAAATGGTATGAGAATAGCGTTTGTCGTTATAATAAAAGAAGTTGCGATAGTCGCCGGACGTGGCAACGGCAAAGTCTTTCAACCCGACAACGTAGGCATTCTCATAGTTTTGGGTATTGGGTTCAACGACAGCCACATTCCAGCCTTTGCTCTCTTCCGAACGGTTTCCGCGGGCTTTGACTTCGCCGCCGATTTCGACGATATAGTCGGTATAACCGTTGTCATCCAGCAAGGCGGCAACGCGGTCAACGGCATAGCCTTTGGCCAGGGCTGACAGATTAAGCTTGACGTCGGGAATGCTCTTTTTAACCCGGGTATAATTGCCGTTAAAGCGCAATTTGTCAAAGCCGGTTGACTTGAGGGCCTCCTTGATTTTTTCGTCGCTGGGCACGCGTTTGCTGCTGCGTGTTGTGCCGAAGCCCCAGAGATCAACCAATTTGCCGACCGTGGGGTCAAAATTGCCATTGCTTTCAACATAGGTTTTGCGGGCGTCTTTCAAAACTTCGGACATTTCAGGCGAGAGGTCAATCCATTCGCCGCTGTCGTCGTTGTTTATGCTGCTTATTTCCGAACTGCTGTCAAAAACCGACATTTCTTTATTGATGCGTTGAAGTTCGTCTCTGATTGCATTATGTAATAAGTTGTTTTCTTTATCAGTGCGGATTTTGATGCGGTAGTAGGTGTTCATCGTTTCGCCGGACATAACCTGATAAGGCTGCCGGGTGCGGATATAATAGACAACGGCGGTAACGGCAGCGGCGAGAAAGAATAAATATTTGAGCAATCTTGATTTCACGGTTTGAACCCTTAAAAATTTAATAAGTCTGTTTCATGATTTTACTTTAAATAAAAACTACACTACTATTTTCATCAGTATCAGCTAATGCATCTTATGAAAGGTTAAAATAATGAGCGATAAAATAGATAAAATAAAATCTATGGCGGATAGTGAGAAATTTAAAGCCGCCGTGCTTAAAATCAAGGATAATTTTAAGAAGTTTCAAGAATTGTGTACAAAACTTTACCGCAAGGCCTTTGTCGGTTTTGACGCGGCAGGAAAGAAGCTTCATCAGGCCGGCATTTCGGCGAATTCGGTTACGATTACCGGGTTTGTTATCGGCCTGCTGGCAATTAATTTCCTTTCCATGGGAATGTACGGCTTTGCTTTGCTCTGCATTCTTATCAACCGTGCCTTTGATGCGCTGGACGGCTCGATTGCCAAATATGCCGGCAAAACGGATTTCGGCGTTTTTCTTGACGCGGCGCTTGATTATATGTTTTATGCCGGGGTCATTTTCGGCTTTGCTTTGGCTCACCCGGCACAGAATGCCGTAGCGGCGATTTTCCTGCTGTTCGGTTTCACCTCCGCGGCGGCCGCCCTGCTCTCTTATGCCGTTATCGCTTATAAGAACAATGCGCCGAAACTGCCGGAAGTCAGCCAGTCGCCGTTTTATCTGGGCGGCGTTGCCCAAGGTTCGGAAACGCTGGTGGCTCTGATTGTGCTTTGCCTGATTCCGGGTTTGTTTATGCCGATTGCGATTATTCTGGGCTGTCTGTCGTTTGTTAAGGCTTTGAGCGTTATCGTCACGGCTTATTATAACTTTGTTATTGCCGCACGGCAAAAAGCCGAGCCGAAAAAAGAGGCAAAGGAAAAAACGCCTGATGCGCAGTAGAATCTTTGGTCTGCTTTGTTTTCTTCTGGCTGCTCTGACCTGTTCGGGTCAGAGCTTTGCCTTGGTTATGGGAGCCAGAACAGATAAGGTTTCGGCCGATGTCTTTACTTCAGCCGATGAGCTTAATCCGCAAGCCGGAATCGATTTGCTGCTGCGGCTGCAAATGCATAACGGCTGGCACACTTACTGGTCTAATCCCGGTGATGCCGGGCTGCCGACCGGCATTAAATGGTCTCTTCCCGAAGGTTATGAAATTGAAACCCGGGAGCAAAGCCTGCCGCAAAAATTTGTTGTTGACGGGTTGGTTCAATATGGCTATGACCAAACGGCTTATTGGAAGTTTCGTCTGAAACCCAAAGGGAATCCGATAAAAAAATACGGTGCGGAAGATTTTCAGGCAACCGTTTCCTGGCTGGCGTGCCGGGAAGAATGTATGCCGGAGACGGTCAAAATATCGTTCAGTCTGCCGATTGTTGAACAAATTCCCGAGATTCCTCAGATTTGGCAGGATGAAGTTTTGAAAGCGAGCAACAGTTTTCCGGTAAAAACATCCTGGCAGTCCCGTTATGAAATAGCCGACGGCAATCTGTTGATTGATTTGAAAACGCCAAACCATAATTTTGCCAAAGACGTACAGAAGATTACCTTTATTCCTTTCCGGCAGGGGCTGATTGTCAATAATGCGCCGCAAAAGGTCGGTTTTGACCGCAGCGGAAATTTGTCGGTTTCGGTTCCGGTTGACAATGACAAAGCGGAAGATGCCGGGGGCGTGCTTGTGGTTGAACATGAAAACGGCCGCCGGGGGTATCTGCTGGCTCCGGAAAAAGCTTCCGGTTTAAGTGAATATGAACCGATTAACTATGAAACGCAGACATTGCCGGTTATTATGCTGATGGCTTTTCTGGGAGGCATTATCCTTAATTTTATGCCATGTATCTTCCCTATTCTGTCAATTAAAGCCATTGCTTTGGTTCAAGGGGCTTACAATCGCCGCAGTGCGCGAATTGAGGCTTTGATTTATATGGTTGGCGTGGTCAGCTGCTTTTTGCTGATGGCTACGGTTTTAGTCTGGCTGCGCGAAAAAGGCGAACATATCGGCTGGGGCTTTCAGTTGCAGTCACCGACTTTTGTGGTGATTATGATTGTCATCTTCTTTATTGTCTTTTTAATGCTGCTGGATTTGGTTAATTTCAGGAATCCTTTTGCCAACCGTGTGGGACGTATTTCGTTTGCCAAGCAAAAACTCAATGCTTTTTTTACCGGTTTTTTTGCGGTGTTGATTGCCAGCCCCTGTACGGCACCGTTTATGGGTATTGCAATCGGCTATACGCTGGCAAAGCCGATTTATGTTTATTATCCGGTATTCCTCTCTTTAAGCCTGGGATATGCCCTGCCCTTTACGCTGATTGGGCTGTTTCCCGATTTTCTGGCTCGTCTGCTGCCGAAACCCGGCCGCTGGATGAGTATCTTAAAGAAGATTTTTGCCATTCCGGTTTTGCTGACCTGTTTCTGGCTGATGTGGGTTCTCGGGCATCTGACGACCGAAAGCGCAGACAGCCGGCAGAGCCTGGACTGGCAGCCATATGACGAACGGCAGGTCAATGAGCTGGTGCGGCAGAATAAGCCGGTGTTTATTGACTTTACCGCCAAGTGGTGCATTACCTGTCTGGCTAATGAAAAACTGGCTTTAGACACATCCCGGTTTGCCGAACTGGTGCAAAAGCATCATATTCATCTGTTCAAAGCGGACTGGACCAATAAAGACCGTCATATTGCCGAGGCTCTGGAACGTTACGGCCGCAACAGCATTCCTTTGTATGTTTATTATGACAGCGAAAACGAGGATTATGTTATTCTGCCGCAACTGCTGACCCCGGGAATATTGAATGAATACTTGGACGGACGATAAAACCGGTCAGCTTATTCTTTCGTAAACAGTGTTCGTGCTTTTGTGAACTATTAACTCGGTCGGATAAAAAAATCCCCGGAAATATCCGGGGATTTTGTGTTTTTTGTATTTATTTGCCAAAGATGCCGATTTCTTTGATGCGTTCCTTAACACCGCCGACAACATTGTTGAGATTTTCTTCGGCGACGTTTTTAAGGTCAGCGATTTTACTGTCAACAATGGTTTTATATGCGGTATTGAGAATTTTGGTCAGAACTTTGGAAACCGTTTCGGCAACGGAAGCGCCTTTTTTGTCTTCGCCGATATTGGTCAGAGTGATTTCCGGCAGTTTTGCCGTGGTTTTGGTGATATCGGCCGCAGCGCTGGCCGCAACGGAAATTTCACCGCCGCGGACAACCAGCTTTTTAATGATGACTTTTTTCCCTCCGCTGTCTTTTTCTGCTGAAGAGGTTTGTTTTTCCTGTGCTTTAACTTCTTTCTGTTCGGCTTTTTCGGCTGAAGCCGTGTTCTTTTTGATGTTTTCCAGAAGTTGGGAGAGGTTATTTTGCGTCAGCGACAGAATTTCATAATTGATAACGGGTTTATCTATTTCAACCGATTCAATTACAATGGTGTCCTGCGTAAGGCTTTTGATATTTACTTTGACAGAGATGCCGCCGAGTTCCATGGCATTCTTTAATTTATAGTTTTTGGGGTTTCCGACGGTGATTTTGCCGATGTGCCCTTCCCCGTCTGCCAGTTTGAGGTTAAAACCTTCCAGGTTGACGTCGGTTCCGGTGACTGCCGAGCCGTATTTGTGAACAACTTGTTTGACAATGCTTTCAAATGAAGGCGTCAGGTAATAGAAGCCGGCAAAAGCAGCAACCAATACCAATAAAAAGATATATTTTTTCTTCATCATAGGGTTCCTTGTAGTTGTTGATATTTGTTATTCAAATAATCGTTTACGGCCGTTTCGATTTTCTTTTGGCTTTGGGCATCCGCATTGCTCTTGTTCAGCAGCTGCAGCAGAAAATCAAAACATTCGTTTTTCCGGATGTATGAAAACGATGAATTGTAGTTTAAATCAAAAATCCAACAAATCAAGCTTAATATGGAATCGCTGAGGGTGCGGACGTCTTCCCTTTTTACCGGGCGTTTTTCAAAAACGCAGGCCTGTACCGCCGGAGACAGCGGTGTGCGGGCCGTTTTGCTTTTGAGCTCAATGTTGAAAAGACGGCGGATATCTTTGTCGCTGTGGGCGAGAAGGTTAAAGTTGGCGATTTTGTCGGCATCCCGAACCAGAAAAGTTATTTTTTCGATTTCGTATTTTATTTGAGGATCTTCGACGTTTTGATATTCGTGGTCTTTATAAAGTTCTTCAATCATACAGCTGTGATATTTTACCGGAAGCAGAATGCGGAGATCGTTATATTCGGGATACTGCCGCAGAAAGTCATATCCCAACAGGGCATGATCGCTGTAAACATTAGGATATTTCAGCTTGTCAACGGTTTCCTGAAAGCGTCCGACGTCGTGGAACAGAACGGCAGTCCGTGCCATTCTGATGAGCTTTGACGACCAGTTTTTAAAGGCGTTTTCATTTTTCAGGAGATAGTTTCCCGCCTCAAAGACTTGCAGCGAATGGGCTATTTTTTCATCAACGAAACAGCGGTGCGTTTTGCTGCCCTTGACAATGTTTAAGCTGCGTTCATACTCATCTTGAAGAATTTTCTTTTCTTTTTCCAGCATAAGGCCTCCTTTCCTCTATTCTCTTTATGCTTGGAAAAAATTAATTTTGCTTTAAAAAAACAAAAGAGTATCTTAAAAATTTTATCACCGAAAGATAAAATCCCAAGATACTCTTTTGCCTAAAAGACAGACCAAAGGTCTGTGGTTCAATTACAAACTTTCAAATGAAAGCTTTACATCGTCTTCGCAGATAACATAAAGCAGATGTCTTCAATACGAAATCGTATGCCGGTCTCTTCACAGAGATTTGGTCGGCATCAATTTATATATGACTTATCCAAATTTCATTGTTTTTTGTAATTGTCTGACATTCGGGTTTTTAGATGAAAATCTAAAATAAACGGAATAAATCCCGGTTGTCGCACAATTATATATCACTAATATTTTTATTGGTTCTTAATCTAATACAGAAAGCGGCAAAGTCAAGCGGAATTTTAGGAATGAGGCCGAACGCCGCTCCGGGATTTGGCGCAGGCAACAAAAAAGCCTGCATAAAGCAGGCTTTTTTTTATTGGTAGGCGCGTGGGGGTT